>Ga0207688_10000007_pt1 | contig 62945 bp, 112 predicted proteins | sample KBSMiscanthusM4_FD_184296 | JGI IMG/M metagenome (GOLD analysis project Ga0207688, IMG submission 184296) | Miscanthus rhizosphere microbial communities from Kellogg Biological Station, Michigan, USA - M4 (SPAdes) (version 2) | ecosystem: Host-associated > Plants > Roots > Rhizosphere ...
GCAGGGACTGAGCGATGCCCGAGTTCGCCCCCGTCACGACCATCGCCGACCTCGACATGCTCGACGGCGACGAGATGACCGACGGCTATCTCGCCGGCTACCGCGATGCACCCGAGCCGGGCAGCGACCGCGGCCGCAGTTACTGGCACGGCTGGCGCAATGGCCGCATGGACGGCGGACACGCCGCCAAGGATGACGCGCAGGCGCAGCTCGCTCGCGCCGTCTACGTGCAGCTCAACGGGCACTGATCCCATGCCGTTCCACGCCATCCCGCAGCCCATCGTCGCCGAGCTGGACGCCGAGCGGGCGATGGACGTGCTCGACGTGTTCGCCTCGCGCCTCACGCAGCCCGAAATCCTCGCCTCGCAAGTGCTCGACGACGACCGCAAGCCGGGGCGCCTGGTGCTCGACCACCCGAGCGCGCGGGACGGGCGCGGCAGGCCGCTGCGGATCGACCTGCGGCAGCTGAGGGCGTTTCGGGAGCGGCAGGGGCGGGACGACTTCGCGCCGACCGACTTCGGCGGCTCGGTGGCGGTGTAGCCCATGAATTTCCACGCTGTCTTGTTGATGTGCCTGCCGTCTGCCGATTCGTCAGCACGGCCGACTCCCCCGCTGCGGGCGGGTCGGCGCGGCGGGTACATCACCAAGCCTGTTTTTTCAACGCACCGCGATGGGAGTCCGGTAATCATGGATCGCATGTTCACAGGGCCTCGTGCCTTTTCCAATCCCCCCGACCGTCAACCGCGGTCCACCAATGGCAACGACGGTCAACCCACCCGGGGAAACGATCGTCAACGCGGCCAGCGCGACTTTGGCGGCGTCGCCGAAATGCCCGAGCCGGTCTTCATCGACATGGCGCTCGTCCGCATGTGCAAGGACGAACTCGACGCAGTGAATCTCTGCATCGACCTGTCGCGCATGTCCGACGAGGCGCTTTGCGGAAAGCTCGGCATCGACAAGGGGCACTTCAGTCGCATGCGCAAGGGTCGCGCGCACTTCCCGACGGCCAAGCGCCTGGCGCTGATGTGGCTGGCCGGGAACTGGGCGCCGATCCAGTACGAGATCGACCGCACGCCGATCCTCGATCGGCTCAAGCAGCAGATGTCCGTGGCGCGCAATGACGGGTTCTCGGCGTGGCAGGGGGCGGCATGAAGCGCTGGACGCCCGCCGAAATGCGCTCGCTCGCCGAGATGTACTCGGACGCCAAGAACGCGACGCTCGCCAGCGTCTTCGGTGTCACCGAGCCGGCCATCGTGGCGAAGGCTTGCAAGCTCGGCCTGCACAAGAGCGAGGCTTTCCGCCGCGAGCATGGATGCAGGACCGGCTTCCGTCCTGGACTTGTTCCGTGGAACCGGGGGCTTCCTCATGCCCCCGGAGGCCGTTCCGCAGCAGCGCACTTCAAGCCCGGCAATCGGCCGCAGACCTGGGTTCCGGTCGGCTCGACGCGCGTCACCAAGGACGGCTACCTGCAACGCAAGGTCACGGACACCGGCCGCTCGGCGAGCGACTGGCGCGCCGTGCATGCGCTGGTGTGGGAGGCGGCAAACGGCCCCATTCCTCGCGGCCATGTCGTCGTCTTCAAGCCTGGCCGCAAGACAACCAACCTCGACGCCGTCACGGCCGCCTCGGTCGATCTGGTCAGCCGCGCCGACCTGATGCGCCGCAACAGTGTCCACAACTACCCGCCCGAGATTGCCCGTCTGGTGCAGCTGCGCGGCGCACTCAACCGGCAAATCAACGCGAGGTCGAAAGAGACATGACGAACAACATCGAGGCGTTGCGGGAATTGCTGTTCGCGCAGTTGCGTGAGTTGCGCGCCGCGAGCGGTGACGAAGGCGTGCGTACGGCCGTCTCCAAGGCCAAGGCGGTCAGCGAAATGGGCGCGGTCATCATCGACTCCGCACGCGCGGAGATCGACTACTTGCGCGTCAGCAAGGGCTTCGAGGCTCCGTTCTTCGAGCCGGCCCCGGACCTGCCGGCGGGCGTGACGGGCATCACGCAGCACCGGATCAGGTAGCCATGACCGACCGCGACCGCATCGCCTCCTGGCTCGCCGACCACAACAGCCCCGCGATGGCCCGCCAGATCTCCGCCACGCTCGGCCTCAATCACAAAGTCGTCTGCGAGTCGCTGACCATCATGTCCAGCGACGGCCGCGCCCGGCGCTGCGGCACGCTGACGCTGACGCTGGCATCCGGCCGCGTCATGCAGGTAACCGCGTGGGGACCGGGGACGCGCAGGGTGCCGCCGCCTGTCGTGCGCGAGTACCGGCCGGGGCCGCTGGTGGCGCCGTGGACGCGGGAGCCGCATCCGCTGCATGCGGCGTGGTGGCCGAGGGTGGGGTGGGATGCGGGAGTGCAGGCGTGATCCTCACCCAGATCGGCATTGCCCTGTGCGGCGTCACGGCCGTCTACCTCTCACAGGACACGCGCGAGTCGTGGCGCCGGTGGGCCAGCGTGTTCGGCCTGGCCGGGCAGCCGTTCTGGATCATCGAGACGATGAGCCGGGAGCAGTGGGGGATCCTGGCCCTTTGCGCGCTCTACACGTGGTCGTGGTGGCGCGGGTTCCGAGCGCACTGGCTGAAGGGTCGGGCATGAAGCCGGTGGCCGTCCTCTTCGTGCGCGCCGACAGTACGTACAAATCCATGCCTGGCGTGGATTGCTACGACGAGGCGCGGGATGCGCGCACGTTCGTCGGCGGCGTGCCGGTGGTGGCGCATCCGCCGTGCAGGGCGTGGGCCAGTCTGCGCCATTGCGCCAAGCCGCGGCCGGACGAGAAGGGTCTTGCGCTGTGGGCCGTCGAGCAGGTGCGCCGTTTCGGCGGCGTGCTTGAACATCCGCTCAACTCGACGCTGTGGCCGGTCGCCGGCCTACCGCAGCCGGGCGAGCGCGACGCCTGGGGCGGTTGGACGCTGATCGTCCATCAGCACTGGTTCGGCCACCGCGCCGAGAAGCGGACGCGCCTCTACATCGTCGGCTGTGAGCCGGGCGACATCCCGCAAATGCCGCTGAAGCTCGGCGCGGCGACGCACACGGTCGGCCTCTGGTCCGGCCGAAACCGGGCGACATGCAGGCCCTCGATCGGAAAGCCCGAGTTCGAGGCGACGCCGCCCGAGTTCGCCGCCTGGCTGATCGAGCTAGCCCGCCGCTGCGCCGTCACCGAGGCCATCGCCGCATGACAGACATCGCCATCCTCTGCGCCATCGCTTTCATGTCCGCGCTCTGGTGCGCCGGCATCGGGCTGCTCGCGTGCCTTGCTGCGGCGGTGTGGTGCGCGGCGTGCGCATGGGAGCTGCTGGTGGCGCTGCACGACGGCGTGGCGGTGGTGCTGGTGCTGCGGGGCGGCGAGGGGGAGGCGGCTTGAAGGTCCATCCGGTCGAGTTCCGCGGGACGCATCCCTACTCATTCCGCCGCGACCAGTGGGCGGCCGTCATCGGCGTGGCGATGGTCGAGCCGGACGGGCTGCCGCCGCGGCCGTGCTTCGTCGTGCGCTTCGCCGACGGTGTGACCGACTACACGCCCATGCACGACAGCGGCGCCTATGAGCTGCGGGCGGCGCAACCGACCGAATCGGTGGAGGCGACTCCACAAAGCGAAACGCCACCGGGCAAGGGTGGCGCGTCTGTCAACGTGATCTAGGAGATCAGAAGATGAATGCAGTTCTTCCAATCGACAATCTTATCAAACAAGCCGAGCGCATCGACCCGCACGTGTATTGGGCGGACGTTGATCCGACGCTGGCGGCGGACTGGCTGCGGCGCAACGGCAAGAACCGGCCGAAGAAGCCGGCCAACATCGAGCGCTACACCGCCGCGATGGCGAGCGGCGAATGGAAAGTGACGGGAGCGCCCATTCAGTTCGGCAAGAGCGGTCAGCTTGTGGATGGACAGAACCGCCTGCAGGCCATCATCGACTCTGGCGCCGCCGTGCGGATGCTGGTAGTTGATGGCGTGGACGACGAGGTTTTCGATGTCATCGACGGCAACGCCAAGCGCACCGGCTCGGACATGCTGCACATCGAGGGCTACGAGGGCTGGCTTGCGCAATGCGGCAGCACGGCCGCGTCCGTTGCCTCGTCACTGATGTCCAAGCAGGCGCCTTACTCGACGGTGCTAACGACGCCAGCCATCCGGCGCTTCGTTCTGCTGAACCCTGACCTCATGACGAGCGTGGAGTTTTTGGGCCAGCTTCCGCGCAAGGGTGTCCCGCTGGTGCATTCGGGCGGCGCGGCGCTGCACTTCCTGATGTCGAAGAAGGACGCCTACCTCGCCGACCTGTTCATGCGCCGCCTCTACACGGGCGAGGGGCTGTCGTCGGTTGACATGCTGCTGAAGCTGCGTAACAGCCTCGTCGCCCGGCTGATGGATGTCGGTGCGAACAAGCAGGACAACGTGCGCGCGATGTTCGGCGTCGTCAAGGTCTGGAACGCGACTCGCGCCGGCCGCACGATCAAGCACATCAACAACGCCTTTCCGAACAGCGGCGATGCGTTCCCGGAGATCGCGTGATGCAGCACCACGAGATATGCGACCTCATTCCGGGGATGACGGAAAAGCAGTACGAGGTGCTGCGCGACGACATTCGCGAGCGCGGGCTTCTCAATGAGATCGTGCTGTACGAAGGCGCGATCCTCGACGGCAAGCACCGCTACCGTGCCTGCGTGGAATTGGGCATCGAGCCGCGCTTCAGGCAGTACGACGGCGCCGACCCGGCCGGCTTCGTCTTCAGCATCAACGTCGCGCACCGCCACTTGGAGAAGGGGCAACTCGCAATGGCCGGGGCCAAGCTCAAGGGGTACTACGCAGAGAAGGCGAGGCAGCGGCAGGCCGCGGCCGGGAAGGCTCGGCATGAGCAGCTTATGGAAAATTTTCCACAAGCAGACGCAGGCAGTGCCCGCGACCAAGCCGCCGCCAAAGTCGGCGTTTCCGGCAAGAGCGTGGACACAGCCGAAACCATCATCAAGAAGGGCGTCCCCAAGCTCATCGAGATGGTCGAAACGGGAGAGATCAGCTTGAACAAGGGCCGTGAGATTGCCGAGCTTTCCAAGGCCCGACAGCAGACAGTGGTGGATATCCAGGCGCCGAAGGAGCGCGATGCGGCGCTCAAAAAGTCGATGGTTGCAAAGCACAGCAAGGCGGCAAAGCCGGCGCCTACCGACAACGTGCCGGGCTCGCCCCTTGTGCGAACGCTGCTGTCGCGGCTGGAAATCATCGCCAACGAGATTGCCGGCAGTGGCCTTGCGCCCGCCGCGTTCGCCGAGCGGTTCCGCGACGAGTTCGATTGGTCCGAGCCGATTCTGGTTGCGCGGCTTGAGCGGGCCGGGATTGCCATCGAGGCCGTCGGCTCGCTTTCGCTGATGAGCCAGCGCGCAAAGCGCGCCGCCTGAACGCGAGCAGCGCCCATGGCTGGCGGCATCGACTGGTTCAGATGGCACCACGGGTCGGTGACAGACCCGAAGTTCAAGCTCGTCGCCAAAAAGGCCGGCGCGCGGGTCGCGGACGTACTTGCGCTGTGGGCCTGCTTGCTCGAAGCCGCCAGCATGTCCGACGAGCGCGGCAACCCTGGCGCTCCGGACTTCGAGGCGCTCGACTGCGCGCTGGAACTGGACGATGGTGTCAGCTCGGCGATCTATGCCCGCATGCAGGAGCGCGGACTTGTCGGCACGGACGGTCGGATCGCGTCATGGGAGAAGCGCCAACCGAAGCGCGAGCGAGAAGACGACACGGCAGCGGAGCGCAAGCGCGCGCAACGAGAGCGTGAAGCCGCAGCGCAGGCTGCCGCGCCGGCACCCGCCCCCGCATCCACTCCGGCCCCGGCTCCCGCGCCAGCGCCAGCGGGCGCGGGCGCTGGCGTGACGGCAGGCGACGCGCCAAATGAAGCCAAACAAGGCTATGTCACGCCACGTCACGCCACGTCACGCCAAAAAACGCCTAGAGGAGAGGAGAGGAGAGAAGAAGAGAAGAAGGGCGGAAAAGACGTTGCGCCGACCCCTGACGGGGACGACGCCAAGCCGCCCGCCCCAAGCGCCGAGGCTTGGGCCTCCTACGCTGACGCCTACGAACTTCGGTACGGCATAGCGCCGGTGCGCAATGCCAAGGTCAACGGCCAGATGGCGAACTTCATTACCCGCGTCGGGGCTGAGGCGCCGCAGATCGCGGCCTTCTTTGTCGGCCTCGAAGACGGCTACTACACCCGGGAAATGCACGCGCTGGACGCGCTCGTCAAAGACGCCGAGAAGTTGCGCACCCGATGGGCGACAGGACGGCACGCTCCGCCGCCGCCGCGCGTCAACGGCCATCACCCGCCCGCCAGCAAACACGCCGGCTTTGCCGCCAAGAACTACCGCGAAGGAGTCAACGACGATGGATCGCTGTCCTGATCCCCTCACCGCCGAGCGCGACGCCTCCTGCCCCGAGCACGGCGCCTTCCTCAGTCGCAACATCTTCGGCAAGGTCTGGTCCCGCTGTCCAGTTTGCGCCGAAGCGCAGAACGCGCAAGCCCTGGCCGAGCGTGTCCGCGAGGAGGCGAAGGCCGCCGAGGCGAGGCACCGCGCGATGATCGACGCCGCCTGCATCCCGGCCCGCTTCGGGGCCTGCACCTTCGACTCCTACGTCGCCGACACGGACGGCAAGCGTCAGGCCGTCACGGTGGCGCGCGACTACGCCGAGAACTTCGCCGACAACGCCCGCCGCGGCGCGTCGCTGATCCTCGCCGGCCGGCCCGGCACCGGCAAAAGCCATCTGGCCGGCGCCATCCTGCGCGCCGTGGCGTCCAATGGCGTGCGCTATGTCACCTGTCTGGACCTGATCCGGGCCATCCGGGACACGTGGCGCCGGGACTCGGAGAAGTCCGAGACGCAGTTGCTCGGCTACTTCGGCTCGCTCGATCTGCTCGTCATCGACGAGGTGGGCATGCAGTACGGCACCGAGGGCGAGCAGACCATCCTGTTCGACGTGCTCGACCGTCGCTACCGCGAGGTCAAGCCGGTGATCCTGCTGACGAATCAGGACAAGGACGGCTTCAAGGGCTTCGTCGGCGAGCGCACCTATGACCGGCTGACGGAGACGGCGCGGTGGGTGCCGTTCGACTGGGCCAGCTACCGGCCGACGGCGCGGAGGCAGGCATGAGAGCCAACGCCGGCGCCGGCATCCGCACCCTGACCGACCTGAAGGCGCGGTGCGACATCGTGGGCCAATGCTGGCTCTGGACGGGCCACTGCTCCAGCGGAAAGCCGCAGGTCTCGCTCTTCTACGACGGCAAGAAGCGCAACCTCGCCGGCCGCCGCGTCGGCCTGCTTCTCGCCGGCAAGAACGTCGAGAGCAAGGTCGTGTACGCCAAGGCGTGCTGCAAGAGCCCCGACTGCATCGCCCCCGAGCATTCGCAGGCGACGAGCCGGCCGGTGCAGCGCAAGAAGCTCGCGGCGCTCGGGGTGCTCAAGGGCAATCCCCGGCTCAAGGCTGCCGCGGCTCGCAACGGTGCCGCGAAGCGATTCGCCAAGCTCGGCCCGGCCAAGGCTGCGGAGATGCGGGCGCGCACCGACCTGTCGCTGTCGGAACTGGGCAAAGCATTCGGCGTCAGCAAGTCGGCCGCCGGCGCGGTGCGGCGTGCCGAGGTGTATCGAGCGCACGCTGGCGCATCGGTGTTCACCTGGAGGCCGGCATGACCCGCACCAACCTCGGCGACATCCCCGCCACCCTCGCCGCCCATCTGGCCCGCCTGCAAGACGCCGCACCGGACGAGTCCGAGGCATTCGTCTACGTGGCGACGTTCTGCGAGATCGCCTTGCGTGCCCTGCGCGAAGCCCGGCCGTCCGCGGTGCGCGACTACAGCCGCACGGCCGAGCTGGCGCTGCGGCTGCCGGATGGGCCGGCGGGCGTGCTGCTCGGGGCGCTGAAGGGAGTGCGGGTCGAGATTCGAGGAGATGCGTAATGCGATGCAGGATCGGTGATTTGGCCGTGATCGTGGGGTGCGTCCTGCATCCGCAGAACAACGGGAAACTCGTCACGGTGCTGCGACGCTCGAACCTTCGCGGGTACGACTGGTTCATCGAGGCCGCCGGCGGCCCGTTGTTGGGCTTCGAGGGGTTTTCGAAGGATGGAAACATTCGGGACCGTCTCCTGCGCCCCATCCGCCCCCAGCCCGACGCCGACGAGACGCTGCGGGACGTGCCGGTGGATGCGGGCGGGCGCGAAGTGGTGGTGGAGGCGGCATGAAGCAGATCTGCTCTTGGCCTGGCTGCTTGCCGGATTGCCGGCGGGACTGCGAGGCGCACAGGGCGCCTCCAACGGAGAGCGACTACGCGGACGATGCGCCGGCCGGAGATGATCTGCCGTGCCGGATGTGCGATGGCTCTGGTGACGATGGCCGCGGCGACCCGTGCGAGGCGTGCGGCGGCAGTGGGAGTGCCGCCTGATGTTCGCGCTGCTCGTCCGCTGCCTGGTTCGCGTCGCCGCGCGCCTGCCTCGCTGCTGCGAGCAGATTCCCGCCGCCGTGCGGCTGAGTGCGACGCGGCCCCAGCGCGACACCCTGCGTGCCGTCCTGGGCCTGCGCTCGCGCGGAATCGGCTCCCGTCACAGGCGGTGGACATGGCGCCAGAAATGCCTGCCGCGACAGGGTGCGCCCATCGGCGACCTGATGCCGCAGGAATTCCCCGCCAAGCGTGAGATGCAAGCGCAGGCGACGGGTAATTGAACCGACGAGACCGCCCGCCCGACACGCCATCGGGCGGGCACCGAAGACAGCCGAGAGATTTCATGACCATCCTGAGCCGCTACACAACCGACCGGAACGAACTGCGCATCGTCCCGCTTGCCCGAGACATCGGCGCCGTCCTGCTCTCGGCCATCCTGCTGCTGTGGCTCTGGCCGCTGCGCACCGTCCCGACCGGACACCGCGGCGTCGTCACGGTCGGCGGCGCCATCCGCAACATCGAGCCCGAGGGTTTCTTGCTCGTGTGGCCTTGGCAACGGCTCAACATCTTCAACATCCGCGCCGAAGAGGCGACCGTCGAGGGCGCCGAGGGCAGCACGAGCGACACGCAGCCGGTGAAGGTCAGCCTGACCGTGCGCTACAGCATCCAGACGGATCGTGTGGCCGAGGTCTTCGAGAAGTACAGCCACGACGGCAATCTCGCGTCGTACGTGGCGACCGCAACGCAGGAGGTCTTCAAGGCCGTCACCGCGAAGTACACGGCGCCCGACCTGATCGCCAAGCGAGCGACCGTCTCCGGCGACATTGTGTCCGCGCTGCGGATGAAGCTGGCGCAGTACGGCGCGCAGGTCATCAACGTGGACATGCGCAACTTCGCGTTCTCGCCGGACTACATGGCGGCCATCAACCAGAAGGTGACGCAGGAGCAGTTGCGGCTCGCTGCCGAGAACAAGGTCCGCACCGTCGAGGCGGAACAGAAACAGAAGGTCGCCATCGCCGAGGCCGAAGCCACGGCACTGCGGGCCAAGGCGGACGGCGAGGCGTATGCGAACTTGAAGGTTGCGACCGCCCAAGCCGAAGCGCTTCGCGTTCAGAACGCCGCGCTGGCGCAGAACAAGGACGTACTGGAACTGCGGCGCATCGAGGTCGAGCACGTCAAGGCCGAGCGCTGGAACGGCGCCTTGCCGTCGTCCATCTACGCCGGTGCGCCGATTCCGTTCTTCACGCCGCCGACGGCAAAGTGACCATGCTTGCCGCCGATCAGTCGCGCTGCCTCGGACTTCACTGCCCGGAAAAAGAGTCCTGCATGCGCTACATCCAGCTCGGCCGGGACGAGATGGCCCCGCACGGCACCCTGCCGGATCGTCTGCCCGTGTGCGACACGCTGCGCAGTGCGCCGGCTGCGCCTTGTGGGTGGCGGATCGTGCCGACTATCAAAGTTCAACAGGAGAAAGCCGATGGTTGAGTTTCAGGAGTTCCCGAAGATGGCGCGCCTGTCGCGCCGCGTCATCGTCACCGAGAAGATCGACGGCACCAATGCCTGCGTTTACATTGGCGAAGACGGCGAAATGCGCTTCGGCTCGCGCACACGCTGGATTACGCCGCAGGACGACAACTACGGCTTTGCGCGATGGGCAACAGAGCATGCCGACGATCTGCGCCAGCTCGGCCCCGGTCGCCACTTCGGCGAATGGTGGGGCCAAGGTATTCAGCGCGGATACGACCTGAAGGAAAAGCGCTTCAGCCTGTTCAACACCGAGCGATGGGGCGCCGAGCGGCCGGCCTGCTGCCATGTCGTGCCGGTGCTGTACGACGGCATTTTCTCGACGGCAGCCTGCTACATGGCGCTCGACGGGCTGATTGCCGAGGGCAGCTCTGCTGCACCCGGCTTCATGCGCCCCGAGGGAATCGTCGTCTTCCACACGGCCGCGAATGTCGGCTTCAAGAAGACGGTTCTGAAGGACGAGATGAGCAAGACCGAGGCCGAAAGGCGCGCGGCTTACGAGGCGCGCGAGAAGGTTGCTGCCTGATGCCGCGCCGCGCCGCTCGGGTCGATACCAACCACGGCCAGATCGTGCAGTGGTTCGAGCACTGCGGCTGCGTCGTCCAAAGCCTGGCCGCGCTGGGCGATGGGGTTGCGGATTTGCTCGTCTTCCACCGTTCCACCAGGCGCCTCCTGATCGTGGAATGCAAGGACGGCTCCCGCAAGCCAAGCGAACGCCGCCTCACTCCCGATCAGGTCGCATGGCACACGGCCTGGCTTGGCGCCCCGGTCTACGTCGTCGAGCGCGCAGAGGACGTGCCCGGCCTGCTGTCTGGCGTGCCGGCGGTGCTGGAGCGGTGCGAGAGCGGGCGGGTGTTGGAGCGGATGAAGGGGAGGGCCGAATGAGCGGATTTGTGTGCGGTTGCGCCAGCGAGCGATGCCAAGTCTTCGGGTGCCAGCGGATGCGTCAGATGCTGGACGAGGAAAAGCGTCGCGCAGTTGCCGAGCGGCCGATGGTCAATTCGTGCAACTGCGTCGGCCCGCAGAACGGCCTGCCGCGCTGCCCCTGCGCTATGTGCGGCGTCATCCTGCGCAACGGGCGGTGGATCCAGAAGGAAGTCGATCTCTGGCAGGCGCTGCTGGCGGGCGATCCGACGAAAGGAGCCGCGTGATGGCAAACACCAAAGTCGTCGAGATTGGCGAATTCCGGCTCACGCGCAGCCGGCGGGAGTTCTTCGACACCGGCTGCAAGCATCTGCACACGACCATCGACAGCGAGGGCGATGTCGTGACGTGTGACGACTGCAAGCAGCAGTTGTCGGCCGTGTGGGTGCTCAGGTCACTCTGCGACAGCTACGTGAAGGCGCAGGAGCGGCTTGCGGCGTTGCAGTCGAGCGTCCGCGAGGTCGCGGCAAAGCAGGTCGGGATGAAAGCGGCGCAGCAGGTCGAGAAGGCATGGCGCAGCCGCTCGATGGTGCCGACGTGTCCGCACTGCCACGAGGCCATCTTCCCAGAGGATGGGTTCGGCGGGTCGGCCACGAATCGAGAGATTGCCGTGCGTCGTCGCAAGTGCGCGGCAGCTGCGGGCGACCCGACGAGGGCGACGCCATGACCGACTACGAAGTGGCGCAGCGCTTGGGTTATGACCTGTGCGTGTGCGGGAAGATTGACGGCACATGGCACCCCGAGTGCTACCGAGGCAAGACGCAATGGCAAATTGCTGCCGGCTACAGGCAGGCATTCGCCGCAGCGCGCAGGCACCTAAAGGGCAAGACGGAGCCAGATAGCAAAACGCGTGTTGGCTGTCCCGAATGCGCCTGGGGCAAGGTTGCCGGCTGCTGGCGCTGTGGGAGCCGATGACGCCATGGCGGCCGATGTCGTTCCCCTGCCCACGGCCGTCCTGCGCGACGTGCCCGCCATGCTGCGCGAGTGGGCCGACGCGATCGAGGCGGGCGAACACGGCGAGGTGCGGCGCTGCGCGCTCGTGCTCGACGCCGACGGCCGGATCAAGGTGGCGACGGCAGGCGAGGGCGAACCGGCGGCCGAGTTGCACTTGCTGCTCTGCATGGGTGCGAGCGTTGTGCTCGGGCGGTTGGTTAAGGAGCGGACGTGAAGGAAGAAGACAGGAAGAGGCTCGGCAAGCACGGCTATAGCGGCAAGTGCGCCCCCGCTTATGAAGGCGAGCCGAGCCACTTCGGCACGTTTTCGCTTGGCATCTTCGAGTGGGTCGCCAAGGACAATGGCCGCGGCGTCAAGCGAGGGTCGGTGAAGGTCCGCGTGGTCGCCTCCACCGGCTGCCGTGATCGCGCATATGCCAAGGCCGAGGAAGTTGCGCGGGCGCTTGATGTCGGCGCGTACAGCGGCCCCAAGCGCGTGGTGGTCTGACGACATGACCCCCTGCCCCGACTGCACCGCCGCCACCCAGCCCGACTGGGCCGGCGTCCACGCCGACTGCCGGCGCTGCTGTGCCCGCATCTGCGTGCTGCATCCGGCCGAAAGCCACCTGCTGGAGCTGTCGGTGCTGCGCAGCGAGGGGCAGGACGCGCTGCGGGAGCTGACGGCGTTGGTGGCGCAGGAGGCGTCGCGAATCGTGCGGCTGCGCGGGGCGATGCGGGGCGGGACGGTGTGGGTGGCTGCGGGAGCGGAAGGATGAAGCCGCGCATCTGGTGGTCCTGGGTCCGCAGGGCGTGGGCCTGCGGGATCCATCACGCGGGTAAGAAGCTCGGCGCGACGAAGGAGCAGGCTTACGCGCGCTGGCTGGATTGCGCGAGGGGCGGGCGATGAAGCCGCCGCCTTGGCCCATCTACGAGCCGCCGCCGCAACGCCTGCGCGAGCCGCGACAACCGGTGCTGCGCAAGGTGCCCGGCTCGATGGGTGTGGTGATGGGCGTTCGCATCTGCATCCCGCCCTGTCCTCGTCCCGGCTGGTGGCCGGCCAATCGGCCGTGGGACACGGATTTCGTCTGGTGCTGCGACGGCCTGGGCGGCCGGGGCTTTGGTGCTACCGAACGCGAGGCTTGGGCGCGGTGGCGCTGGTCCCTGTCGCTGTGGCGCCGCCTCGGCCTGTGGTGGTGCGAGCGGAGTCGCAAGCCATGAACCAAGGCAAGCGCGGCAATCGCACCTACGCCCCGCAGGAATGGGACAAGCCGCTGGCGAAGTGGATGCGCCGGCTGTTCTGGAAGGGCGAGCGCAGGGAGCAGGCTGCCGCGCTTCCCGAGCGGCTGGTGGACGACTACACGCGGCGCGAGTCCATGGCCGATATCTGTACGCCGGAGGCGCCGTGCGAGCGCTGCCAACAAAGGAGCCGCTGACCATGGCAACCAAGGACATCAGCGACGTGCAGGTGTGCGAGGCATACGAAGCCTATTGCGCCGAGGAAGCCGAGCACAAAGCGCTGCGGGGCAAGCGCGACTGGTTCGAGTACTGGCGCACCGTCCCGACGATTGAGACTGTCGATGTCCGCCTGATACGCGCGACCGGCCAGCCCGCGCAGGCCGTCTATCAATCCATGGAGCGTGCAGCCGGCCGCGACCTGATTGAGTGGGGCGTCACGATCCGCAGGGGCTGGCTCACGGACAAGGGCAAGGCGCTGCTGGCTGCGGCGAGGGAAGGAAAGGCATGAAGGTTTGGCTCGTAGACATGCACTCCGGCGAGATCACGGAGGAAGAGGGGCATCGCCCGACGCTGGTGAACGTGAACACCGGCGGCGAGTTCAAGGCGCCTCGCAAATGGGTTGCGGTGAAACGCATTGACGCCGCCGGCGCCCCGGGCCTCGAAGTGTTTTTCTTGGGGTTGACGGCGTTTCATAGTCGCGCGGAAGCTGAGCCTGTGGCAAGGCTTTGCTGTGGTGGCCGGCGGGCCGGGAAAGGCGGCGCATGACCACATACCCCGACCGCCCCACTCTCGGTGAATCGTATGGCCGCGCAACGGAGTCGAGCGACCTGCGCCTCGGCACCGGCCGAAGCGATGCGGACCTGCTGATCGCGGCCGGCTGGCTCGAAGACCGCGCCGGCGCCCTACTGTTCCGTTTGGCTCGCGAGTACGACGGCGTGAAGGGTGAGCACGGCATCGCGCAAGCGGAGTTCGAGCGCGTCGAGCGCGCCGCCCGTGAGTTGGATCGCCTGCCCGAGCCGGCCGACCCCAAGGCGCCGAATCCGCGGAAGATGGCCGAGCGGATGCGCGAAGACGCCGCCGCCCAGGCGCTGACCAGCCGGGCCATGATCCTCATCCACCTCAAGACGTTGCGCGAGGCGAAGGAGGCGCTGTTCGCGTTCGCCCGTGACCATGCGCAGCGGCGCGTCGTGATGTTGCAGGACAAGGAGATTGCCGCCATCGCCGGCCAGGCGCTCGACATCCACCTCGATCCGACCTGTCATCGCTGTCAGGGCCGGGGCTTCAACGGCGGCTTCGGCCAGCCGCAGATCATCTGCAAGGCGTGCGGCGGCCGGGCCAAGCGCGATCAGCACGACATCGGCAAGGACGGCCTGCGCCGAGAGTTCGGGGCGTTTCTGCTCGCCGCGATGGACAGGATGCTGGCGCGAGCTGGTGGCGGGATCGGTCGGGCGCTGCGGGGCGACGAGACGGCGACGGCTGCGGATCGGGCGTCGGCGGAGCAGGGGATTGCTGGGCGGCTCGATGAGATGCGTGATGTAGGGGCAACGGCCGATTGAATGCGGCCGACCGCTATGCTACAGTTCGCCAATCTGTAACCAACGCCCCCTTTCTGCTTCGGCGGCCTGCGGGGAATTCGAGCGGCGAGAGCCGAACCCCCGCTAGGCGGGCCATAGTCGAGGCGCAGCCGTCTCCGCTCGGAGCGTCATCAAGCCCAAGAATCGGCCGAAAGGCAAGCGAATCCCGTCCGGATTTGGACCCGTCGGGAGTGCATCCAAACGGTTCGTGGCCTTGATGGCGTTCAGCTCGAAGCGTCAGGTGGTTTTGCGATGCAGCAGCCCGGAAGCGCCGGGATCGGGACATTGGACTGCCGCAGCCATCGTCAAGTCGCGCCGAATTCCAATGGACGCGCGGAAGACGGCGGCGCCCCAGTAGCGCGGGCCTGCATCGCAAAGCCAGCCCAGCACGAGGCGGACATGAGCAGTGACACGCGCTACACCCTCTCCGAAGTGCGGTACATGCGCCTGTTGGGCTATGAGTTCGTAGAGGTCACGGAACTTTCTGACGCTATGCGCTATTTCATCATCAGCCGTTACCTGCCTCATCGAGTTGCTTAACCCGCATCACAGTCAGGATGCCGTTTTGACGGCCCGATACGCGGAAACGGTTCACTCTCTTTCGGATCGGTAGACGGCTAAGGACGCCGCCCGGGATGTAACCCCGGTGCCTTCGGGCCGGTTAGGTTCAATACCTAGACGATCCACCAACTCCAGCGGCCGGTGAGTCAGCCGCCGCAGCCGCCGCGTAGTTCAGCGCTGCCCGCCCCGTGTTCTCCGGGCGGCAAGCGGGCGTGAGGCGGCAACGAATAACCCAGGCCAGCCATCGCGCTGGCCTTTCGCATTTCTGGGGCCCGCATGGCCGACCGGCGCTGCACGTACTGCGGGAAGCCGCACCCGACCGCGCTGTGTCCCGGCACTTGGGCCGGCTCGTCGGCTCGCGTGCGTCTGCGCTGCACCTACTGCGGCAGCAACAAGCACGAGGCGCGCTACTGCCTGAAGACGGCCGGTGGCTCGGCCAACAGGAGTTGCGAGCCCGGCGGCAAGTTCCTCGACTGACGGGAGACGGCATGGACATCGAGGTCATCACCGCCCTGGCCGAAGAAATCGCCTCCCTGCGTGCCATCCGGGACACGGCCCCGATGGCGACGCGCATCCAACTCGACAGCCTGGCGCTGCGGCTCGACAAGGTGCTGCGGATGATGAGCGAGGAGGCGACGCGGCCGGCCGTGCGGTGCAGGGGCATGGAGGACTGCCCCGAGGTGTCCTACCACTTCCCCTCGGACGTGCTGACGGTGTGCGGCCTCCGGTACACGATGGATGTGTTTCGTTGCTTCGCCGCGCCCGAGAGCGTCGGCAAGACCTTCCGCATCGAGGGCAACAGTCGCGGGCATTTGGAGATTTCGCAGGTGCAGCCGCCGGCAGAAGTGGTGCGCGAGGACTCGGCCGATGTTCGCCGGTTCCTGAGCGTGCTTGGCGAGGCAACTCGCGCCGATGGCCGGATGCCGCTGGCGGCGGCTGAATGATGCCCGCCTACTACGTCCGTTCGTCGCCGGCCTGGTGGCTCGGCCCGCGCCTCTTGCTGTTGCGCGTCCTGGCAGCGCTGTCCGGCACGCAGCCCGACCCGAAGGCGGTTGATCGTCTGGCTCGACGGGCCATGTGCGGCCGTCGGGTGCCCATGAGACAGGAGACGACCCGATGAAGCCCGAAGAAGTCAACGCCGCCGCCGCCGAATGGTCAGCCATCGCCGCCCGCGACAAGATCGCGTTCTTCGCTGCCGACGTGGCGCTGGTCGATGGCAAGCCGTCGCTGACGTACACGGCCTGCCTGCCGGAGCACGACAGCCTTGCTGACGCCGCATGGTCGGACGAGGCATGGTCGCATGTGCGGCAGAAGTGCGGCGAGTTGGCTGCGGCGATCCGTGATGCGGTGGCGCCGCTGCCGGACGGGCCTCGCGTGCCGGACGGTGACCGCGAAATCCGATTCCTCGGCGACCTGCAACGGATCAAGGCCGAGCCGGGCGATGTGTTCGTGTTGCAGTGCGACGGCTTTCTGTCCGACAAGAGCGTCAGCTACATATCGGAGCGGTTCGACGCACTGTTTCCGGGGCATCAGGTGATGGTGCTCGACGGCGGCATGAAGCTCGGCGTGGTCGGCGCATCCAAAGATGCTGGCGCCGACGCGCTGCCGTCCTTTGCCGAACTGGAGGCGACGTGCGCGAACCTGAGCCGCGCGGCGACCGTGCTGGCGGCGCGCTGTGCTGCGTCGGCCAAGATGCTCGACGCCGCCGCCCCGCAGTCACCCGCCCAAGCGCGGCAGTCTGCCGTGGCCGCGGCGCAGGGCCTGGTCTACGGCCGCGCCAGTGCCGAGACGCCGCTGACGCAGTGCATGACCGACGCCAGGGCTGACGGGCGCGCACCGCTCCAAGCGCCGGCCGACTGACCATGCCCACGCTGGCCCACTCCTACGACCCCGAGACGGACGTGCTGACAGTCGAGGGCATTCGCTACGCGGCATCCTTGTTTCGCTTCATGGCTCACTGCGACAGCGTGGGCAAGGCGTTCCGCCTCCTGGGCAACCAAGGCACGCTGACCATTGCCAGCCTGCCGGAGTACGACGAGCAGCCGCCTTGCAAGCATGGGGCGAGCGTGGTGCAGGCGGGAGATCGGCGAGGCTGATGGCCCGCTCGACCGACAAGCGCATTCGCGGCAGGAAGTTGCAGGCGATTCGCGAGGCGCACTTCAGGCTGCACCCGCTGTGCGTGCGGTGCGTGGATCTGGACGCGAGGCCGCTACAGCCGGCCACGGAACTGGATCACATCGTCGCGCTGTGCAATGGCGGTCGGGACGTGGAATCGAACCGGCAGGGGCTGTGTCCTGCTCACCATCTGGAGAAGACGGCGCAGGACATGGGCCGCAAGTACCGACCGCGCGTGCGGATCGGCGCCGACGGATACCAAATTCAGGAACCTTCACCACGAAGGTGAGTCGGAAATAGACGAGGCCCGGTCGGTGCGTCAACACCTTCCGGGCCTCTAACCAAGTTCCAACTGTTGCGGAGTCGGAGAAATGGCTGAAGGCGAGTATCGCAGGCTGGCGCCTGCTTGTGGCGTTTTTGGGTGCGGCGGCGCAGTGATGGCAAAGGCCCTCTGCACGAAGCACTACTTCCAAGTCAAGACGGACGGGCAGGCTGGCCCAAGAGAACAGCGGTGCGCTCAGTGCGCAACCATGTTCCTGTCGGAGCGGAAGCGGATGTACTGCACGTCGCGGTGTAGTTGGACGGCGGCAGACAGGCGCGCAGGCAAGCGCCCGCTGGCTGAGTACCGCGCCACCATCGACACAACGTCGCACTACTTCAAGTGCGAGTGGTGCGGCAAGGATGCTCGCCGCAACATGAGCGGCACGAACAGAGCTAGGGGCTCCCGCAACCGTTGGTGCTCCCGCGTTTGCCTGAAGGCTCAGACGGTGGCCCGGCGCGCTGATGCGGCATTGGCCGCGGCGGCCGAACGCCAGCGACGTGATGCGTTCAAGGGCTTGATGCGGGTCCTACGGGCTGTGGGCCGATTCAGGGCAAAGCAAGAACTTGAGGCGCCACGCCCGGCGTGCTCCCTTGGTTGTGCTGTGTGCGGCAAGCGGTTCGGGTTCGTCATCGAGAAGTGGAGCCGAGTGCCGGAGTTCTGCTCCGTCGTTTGCAGCAGGCGCACTCCCGCAGCGAAGCGGGCCAAGGCCATCGCACGCAAAGCCGGCAAGCTCAAGCGGCGCGGCGCAGTGGCTGAGCGGTTCGATCCGATGGCGGTGTTCGAGCGAGACGGCTGGCGCTGCCAGATATGCGGCGTGTCCACGCCGAAGTCGCGCAGGGGAACCTGTCACGCCAACGCCCCAGAGCTTGACCATGTTGTGCCGATCAGCCGAGGTGGGCAGCACACACGAGCGAACACGCAGTGCGCCTGCCGCGCCTGTAACGGGGCGAAGGGAGCGGGCAAGCCGGTCGGGCAGATCGGCCTGTTCTCGGCGGTCGCGAGCGCGCCGCTGTAGTGCGGGGGGAAGGTTCCGCGGGGCGGCGCCTTCAACTGGAAACCGGCCGCCAGTCAAATTTCTGCGCCGTCAGGTTGAACATCTGGTTTTTACGGAGTACGAGCCATGCCCGGACCTGGAAAGAAGCCGGCGGGCCTGAAAGTCGTCGCCGGCACACAGCGCAAGGATCGTGAGCAGCCGCCGCCGGTTGACCTGCCGACGATCAGCGAAGTCCCTTCTGCGCCCGACTGGCTGCCGAATGCCCACGCCATCAAGGAGTGGGACAGGTTGGCCCCGATTCTGGTGGCGAACAAGCTGCTGACGGAGGCGGGTATGTCACCTTTCGGCATGCTGTGCGCCCTGCATGGCAAGTTGGTGCAGCTCTGGTCCGCCGGGGAATCGCCCGTGGCCTCGATGGTGTCGCAGTACCGAAACCTCATCAACGACTTTGGCCTGACGCCAGTTGCCCAGGGCAAGGTCAAGCCGGTGGGCGAAGGCCCGAAGGAGAATCCGTTTGCCCGCAACGGCAAACGCTCCGCCGCGTGACTTCGTAGCGGTCGCCAAGGACTACGCCAGAAGGGCGGCCGACGAGAGGAACAAGAAGCGGTTCGGTATCTGGACAAGGCTGGCCGCGCGCCGGTTTCTGGCCGACCTGAAGCGCGCCGAGCAGAAGGACGCGCCGTTCTACTTCGACGAATGGCACGCGACCGACGTGTGCGACTTCGCCGAGAAACTACCTCACGTAGAGGGGACGTGGGACACGCCGACCATCGTTCTGCACGAGTCGCACGTCTTCTTCCTCGTCCAGCTCTTCGGGTTTCGCAATCAAGATGGGCACCGGCGGTTCACAACTGCGCTTTTCGCCATCGCCCGCAAGAACGCCAAGAGCACCCTCGCGGCGATCATCGGCCTGTACTGCCAGAACTGCGAGGAGGAGAACGGCCCACAGGTCATCACGGGCGCCACAACGGGATCGCAGGCCCGGATCGTCTTCAAGGTGGCGAAGACGATGGTCGAGAGGACCGAGCCCCTACGCGAAAACTTCGGTCTGGAGGCATTTGCCAACTCGATCGCCAGTTACAACAATGGCGGCAGCTACAAGCCGATCAACGCGAAGGCCAGCACGCAGGACGGCTTGAACCCATCCTGCACGATCCTCGACGAGATTCACGCGCACAAGAATCACGACCTGCTGAACGTACTGAAGTCGGCGGCCGGCGCGCGCAGGAACCCGTTGTTCCTGTACCTGACGACCGAGGGCTACGCGAACCCCGGGCCGTGGGAGGAAGAGCGCGAGTTCGCCAAGAAGGTGCTGCGCGGTCTAATCGAGGCCGATCACTACCTCGCCCTCTACTACGCGGTGGACGAGAAAGACGAAGAACTCGGAACAGTCGAGGACGACGATTTCGACGAGACGGCCTGGCAGAAGGCCAATCCGCTCATGGAGGTCAACCCGCTGCTGCTGGCGGAAATTCGCAAGGCGGCGATCGAGGCGAAGGACAAGCCCGGCCAGCATGCCGAGTTCAAGATCAAGCGCCTGAACCGACCTTCTTCGGTCGCAAAGGGATGGGTGAACCTGACCAAGTGGCGTGAGTGCCGCGGCAAGGTCGATCTGGAATGGCTACGGCAGTACCCGTGCCACGGCGGCCTTGACCTGTCGTCCACCACTGACCTGGCATCGTTTCGGCTGGCTTGGCATATCGATGGGCGCATCTACACGCATGGTTGGCGATGGGTTCCGGCTGCCGCCGTTCGCAGACGTACGCAGCGCGGACTGATTCCCTACGGCGGTTGGGTGCTCAAAGGGCTGCTGATCGAGTCCGGGGTTGAGGCGATCGATTACAAGCCGATTGAGGAAAAGATCATCGAGGTCCACGAGACCTTCAACTTGTTGTCGGTCGGCTACGACGGCTGGAACGCCTCGCAGAGCGTCCAGCGCCTGCGCGCCGCCGATGTGACGATGGAGCAGTTCATCCAAGGGCCGAAGAGTTACCACCCGGCGATGCAGGCCCTCGAAGTCGCGTACCTAGAGGGCAACCTGTTCCATGGCGACGACCCGGTCCTGAACTGGAACGCCTCGAACATCGTGGCGCGCGAAGACGCCAATCTGAACAAGGCGCCCGACAAGAAGCGGTCCACCGAGAAGATCGATGACATGTGCGCGCTGCTGATGGCCGAGGGGCGCTGCATCGCAGAAGCGGCCGCATCGCCCGCCTACCAGTTCTTCACCGTCTAGCCGCCTGCACTCCACACAAGCCGCCTCCGGGCGGCTTTTTCATTTCCGCATCATGAACAAAGTCGCCTACTCACTGCTGGAGGTCAAGTCGTTTGATGACGGTCAGCGCGTGATTCGTGGCATCGCCACGAGTCCGACGCCGGATCGTGTGGGCGACATCATCGACCCGTTCGGCGTCGTCGTTGCCGCGGACATTCCGCTGTTTCTCTATCACGACTCTGAGAAGACTGTCGGTCGCGCCGTGTTCGGAAAGCCGACAGCGAAGGGCATCCCCTTCGAGGCGCAACTTCCGCTAGTTGCTGAAGCCGGCGCGCTGAAGGACCGCGTAGACGAAGCCTGGGCCATGGTCCGCCACGGACTGATCAAGGCGGTTTCCGTGGGATTTCGCCTCCTGGACGACGCTTACGAAGCGCTCAAGGGCGGTGGCATCAAGTACCTGAAGACCGAGGTTCTCGAATTGAGCCTCGTCCCCGTGCCCGCTCAGCCCGATGCGGTCATTACCTCTTTCAAAGCGATGGCCGACGGGCAAAGCAGCCCGGAAGCCATCCGCACTCTCAAGTCGCTCGATACCCAAAGCCGCGCCGCGTCCGGCGCTCGTGTCGCGCGTTTGACCCCTCCCGGCGTCTCGGGAAAAGCCAACCCCGAAACCCCGAAAGGAATCAGCATGAAAACGATTCAGGAACAGATTGCCGACTTCACGGCGAAGCGCAAGGCCGCCGAAGACACCATCGCCACGGTGATGACGAAATCCGGCGAACAGCTGACCACGCTCGACGAGCACGACAGCGAGGCGTTCGATAACGCTCAGGCCGACATCGCTTCCATCGACCAGCACATCGCGCGTCTGAAGGCGGCCGAGGCCATCATGGTCGCCAAGGCAACGCCCATCACCACGGCCGCCGGCGCCAGCCAGGCGGCGGCCAGCGACGCCCGCGGCGGCGTCATCAGCATCAAGTCGAACCTGCCGCCCGGTATCGAGTTCGCGCGCTACGCCATGTGTCTCGCCACCGCGCGCGGCAACACGTCGCAGGCACTGGAGATCGCCAAGAACCGCTACCCGGACGAAGCGCGCATCCACACGGTGCTGAAGGCTGCCGTCGCCGCCGGCACGACCACGGATGCGACCTGGGCGGCGCCGCTGGCCGATTACCAGCGCTTCAGCGGCGATTTCATCGAGTACCTGCGCCCGAAGACCATTCTCGGCCGGTTCGGGACGAACGGCATCCCCGACCTGGTCCATGTGCCGTTCATGATCAAGGTCGGCGGCCAGACCTCCGGCGGCGCCGGCTACTGGGTCGGGCAGGGTGCGCCGAAGCCGCTCACGAAGTTCGACTTCGCAGACGTGACGCTCGCCTTCACGAAGGTGGCAAACATCGCCGTCATCACCGAAGAACTGGCGCGGTTCTCGTCGCCGTCTGCCGAAGCGCGCGTCCGCGACGCCCTGTCGGCCGCCCTGATCGAGCGCATGGACATCGACTTCATCGACCCGGCGAAGGCCGCGGTCGCGGGGGTCTCGCCGGCGTCGATCACGAACGGTCTCACCGGCATCACCACGGCGGGTAACGAGGTGGCCGACATCGCCACCGACGTGCGCAAGGTGTTCACGGAGTTCCTGAACGCCAACATCAGTCCGACCAATGGCGTCTGGATCATGTCTGGCCTGAACGCGCTCGCGCTGTCGCAGATGGTCAACACGTTGGGCAATCCGGCCTTCCCGGGGCTGACGCTCAATGGCGGCACGTTCCAGGGCCTGCCGGTCATCGTGTCGCAGTACGTGCCGATCTCGTCCGGCGCCAGCCCGGTGATCCTCGTCGATGCGTCGGAGGTCTACCTCGCCGACGACGGGCAGGTGGTCATCGACGCGAGCCGCGAGGCGTCGCTCCAGATGCTCGACAACCCGACCAACAACTCGGCGACGGGCACGGCCACCACGATGGTTTCGATGTTCCAGACGAATTCGATCGCCATCCGTGCGGAGCGGTTCGTGAACTGGCAGAAGCGCCGCGCCGCCGCGGTGGCCTACGTGGCCGCGGCGAAGTGGGGTCAGCCGGAGGCGTAAGCCCAAAAGCGCGGGCAGAAAAGTGCCCGCGCTTTAGTTGACGCGCCTGCCCGACGGGCCGCCTAACAGCGGCCCGTCTTTACAAGGAACAGACCATGATGGACCTCATCGCTACCGGCCGACTGCCCTACGGCACGCGCGTACTGAAGGCTGGCGATCCACTTCGCGTGACAAGCCAGGACGGCATCGTCCTGGTTGCGCTTGGCAAGGCCAAAAAGGCACCGCCGAGAGCGGCTCCGCCTGTGGATGCGCCCGCCGATCCGCCTGCTGTCGTCGAGACGAAGGACATGGCCGCCGAAAACGACAAGGACGACGACGGCCCACGAGCGAAGCGCAAATACGGCCGCAAGGACATGGCGGCCGAGTGATGCGGCTCTTCGGGTTCACCGTCGGCCGCACCAAGAGCCTTGCGCAGGCCGTTCCAGCGCGCGGTACGGGCGGCTGGTTCGGCCTCATCCGCGAGGGTTTCGCGGGCGCCTGGCAGCGCAATGTCGAATGCGATTCACGCGAGGGCCTGCTCGCCTTCTCAGCGGTCTACGCCTGCGTGAACCGGATCGCATCCGACATTGCCAAACTGCGGATTCGACTCGTCGAGATGACCAAGGACGGCATCTGGGTCGAGGTAGATCGCGCCTCCCCGTTCTGGCCAGCGCTGCGTCGTCCGAACCGCTACCAGAACCGCATCCAGTTCTTCACCGCTTGGCTGGTCAGCAAGCTACTGCACGGCAACGCCTATGTCCTAAAGGAGCGCGACGCCCGCGGCGTGGTGGTCCGGCTCTACGTCCTCGACCCGACGCGGGTAACACCCCTGGTCGCATCGGACGGTGGCGTCTACTACCAGATCGCCACGGACGCCCTATCTGGCATCACCAATGGCGTGACCGTTCCGGCCAGCGAGGTGATTCACGACCGCGGCATGACGCCGTTCCATCCGCTGCTCGGCGTTTCCCCCGTCTATGCCTACGGCTCGTCGGGCACGCAGGGGAATAGGATTCAGGCCAACTCGGCCACATTCTTCCAGAACATGAGCCGGCCATCGGGGATGCTGACGGCTCCGGCCCGCATCGCGGACGAGACGGCCGGCCGCATCAAGGCGGAATTCGAGACGAACTTCGGAAGCAGCAATCTTGGTCGCCTATTCGTTGCAGGCGACGGCCTCAAGTACGAGGCCATGACCATCCCGGCCTCGGACGCGCAGCTGATCGAGCAACTGCGCTGGACAGTGGAAGACGTGGCGCGCGCGCACAGCATGCCGCTCTACAAAATCGGTGCGGGTCAGATGCCGACGAATAACAACGTCGAAGCGCTGCAACGCCAGTATTACGACGACTGCCTTCAGATCCACATCGAGGCGATCGAGCTTCTGCTGGACGAGGCTCTTGGCATCGGTGAGGCGAACAACTCCGATCTCGGCACCGAGTTTGACCTGGAGGGCCTGATGCGGATGGACACGGCCGCCCAATATGACTCGATCGGCAAGGCGATTCAGGGCCGCTGGATGTCGCCCAACGAGGGCCGCCTGAAAGCGAACCTTCCTCCGGTCAAGGGCGGCGAATCTCCGCTCGCTCAGCATCAGGACTACTCGCTCTCGGCCCTTGCCAAGCGGGACGCGATGGCGAACCCGTTCGACCCGGCCGGCGCGACATCGCCTCCTGCGCCGCCCGCCCCGCCGCCGGCCGTCGAGCCGCCGCCCGGCGAGGCAAAGGTGTTTGCAATGTTCGACAAGATCACGAAAGCATTCGATGTCGAGCACGCTTGAGCAAAAGGCCGATGAGGTCATTGCGGCAGTCAAGGGCTACGTCTCGCGCGCCATCGCTGGCATCAATGGGCGACTCTCCGAATTCGAGGCACAGCTAAAGGCCATCCCCGCCGGCCCGAAGGGCGACAAAGGCGACTCCGGTGAGCGCGGCGAGAAGGGGCTTGATGGAGCACCCGGGCAAGACGGCGCTACGGGCGAGAAAGGCGAGCGCGGCGAGAGGGGCGAGCCGGGCCCGGCAGGCAAAGATGGCCGCGATGGCGAAGCAGGTGCGCCCGGCGAGCCCGGCCAGAAGGGCGATCCGGGAGATCGGGGCGAGCAGGGCCCGGCCGGTAGGGATGGCGAGCCCGGGCCGAAGGGCGAAACAGGCGATCCGGGGCCAAGCGGCGAAGCCGGGCCGAAGGGTGATTTGGGCGAAAAAGGCGAGCGCGGCGAGCAGGGCCCGGCTGGCAGTGACGGCGTGCCCGGCGAAAAGGGCGACAAAGGCGACCCTGGCGAGGCCATTGTTGGTCCGAAGGGCGACCCTGGCGAGAAGGGCGAGCGCGGCGAGTCCGGGGCCGCCGGTAAAGATGGTCTCGACGGCGCGCCCGGTCCGCGCGGCGAGAAAGGCGAGCGCGGGGCGGATGGTCAGAACGGAAGCGACGGCAAGGACGGCGCGCCTGGCGAAAAGGGCCTTGATGGGCGCGACGGCCGCGACGGCAAGGACGGGATCAGTGGCCGTGATGGGCGCGACGCCTTGGAAATCGACGTTCTACCGGCGATCGACGAGTCCAAGGTCTACCAGCGCGGCACATTTGCCACACACAAGGGCGGCATCTGGCTGGCCCGCGTCGAGACGGCCGGCATGGAAGGTTGGCAGTGTCTGGTGCGCGGCATCGCCGACGAGACGGAATCGACCGAAGACGACGGCCGCACCATCAAGCGCACTACCGTCTACAGCGACGGCCGCACCTTCGAGCGTGTCATCAAGACCGCCGCGATGCTCTACCGCGAGGTCTGGCGCGAAGGCGAGTTCGACCGTGGCGACACCGTGACCTACGAGGGGGCGCTGTGGCACGCCATGACCAAGACAGCGGCCAAGCCCGGCGCGAGTCCCGACTGGAAGCTCTGCACGAAGAAGGGCCGCGACGGCCGCGACGGCTTGCGTGGCGAGAAGGGCGAGCGCGGGGCAGAGGGGCGCGCGGGACGCGATCTGACGCAACTCGGCCCCGATGGGTCAAGGTGGTGACGCCATGCGAACCGTCTTCATCATCCGCAGCGGCACCCTTCTCGTCTTCGCCGAAGAAGGCACGCCGAATTTCGACTCGTCCGTGCAGATCAACATCTACGGCTCCCGAGCTGTCCTGCACACCGTCAACGGCAAGGCGTTCTACGAGATGCTGAGCACCGACGCCTGGGCGCCCTTCAAGAAGCTCGGCCTCGACACGCTCTACGCCAGCGTCACCAACGCCCACCTGCGCCTGATGAAGCGCTCGCTCAAGGGAGTCATCAACGTGATCGAGCACGGCAAGAACCGCATTGGTGACTTGGTGCTGAACTGGGTCGAAATCACAGAGGCAGTGCCGGGCTGACAAGCTCGCTTTTCAACCATGCCGCCCGCGAGGCGGCTTTTCTTTTGAGGAGCCGCAATGGCAATTCCCCTGAATGCCCGTGTCCGGCAAGTCGTGCCGGCCATCGAGGGCGAAGTCGCCGAGCGCCGCTTCTCGGAAGCGAGCGGCGGCATGGAGTACCGGGTGCCCTACGAGGCCGACGGCGAGCAGCACGAGCGCTGGTTCGCCGAGACCGAAGTGACCGTCATCGAGGAGGCCGCGCAGTGAACACCGAACGCACGAAGATCGCAGAAGCCACCGCCGGCGCCATTGGAGTGGCTGCCGCTCTTGGCGACGCGTCGGCCATCATCGGTCGGTACGACTGTGTGCTGCATCGAGCGAGGCCGGAGCACGAGGCCGAATACCTCCGACTGCTGGGCCACGTTGACGGCATGCGCCGCCGCATTGCTGAACGGCGCCGCCGTTTCGGGCGGCTGGCCATCGTCGGCGCGCTCAATCGGGAGGTCGAGGACACATCGGCCTACATGCGCACGCTGATGGAGGTTCAGCGCGACGACCTGGTGGCCCTCAACTTGGTCACGACCGTCGGCAAGAACCACATGCTCGACAACGAGCTGGCTGGCTCGGCCTACACCGCCGCGTGGTATCTGGGCCTCATCAGCTCGGCCAGCTACAGCGCCGTGGCTGCCGGCGACACGATGTCGTCGCATGCCGGCTGGCTCGAAGCTGGCGCGGCCAATGCGCCGACCTACAGCGAGTCGGCGAGGCGTACCGCCGCCTGGAGCGCGGCAGCGTCGGGCAGCAAGGCGCTGTCCTCGGCTCTCGTGTTCACGTTCACGGGCAGCGGCACGGTCAAGGGCAGCTTCCTGTCGTCTGTCGCCACGAAGGACGGCACGACGGGCATCTTGCTCTCGGCCGGGCTGTTCACGGGCGGGGATCAGCCGGTGGTGGCGACCAATACGCTCAGCGTAAGTTACAGCCTCTCGCTGACCTGACGCCATGGCCACCCTGCGCGACGAGATCGTCGCCAAGTGCCCGCCCGAACTGCTGGCGACGCGCGACGCCGACGCCATCGCCGCCGCGGTATCGGCGGGCCGCGTGCGCTTGGTCGAAACCAAGATCGGCAACGGCGAACTGCTGCACACGCTCGGACCGGTGGCCGGCGCGCAGCTGCTCGACGCCCTCGGGCAATTGGCCGCGTCCACAGACCCGGCACTGCGCCCGATCTACTACGCGCTCGACCTGCTCAAGCGCAACGATCTCGACGTGTCGCTGCAATCGACCCGGGGCCAGCTCGACACGCTCGCAACTGCCGGCGTGCTGCCTGCGCCAGCCGTCGCGGCCGTCAAAGCGCTGGCCGAGCGCCCCGATCCGGTGGGCGAATACGACGTGCGCCGCGTCGGCTGGTCCGATGACGGGGAGTGGACGCTGTGAGCACAACGACGACTGTCGACAAAAGCCCCGTCACCCTCATCGCGGCCGGGACGAGCAATGCCGCAGCCGGCGCGACCCGCGGTGCGGCGGACCTGCGCACGGCCATCGGCGGGCTGCTCACGGTCAAGCTGACCAACGGCGGCACAGGTCCGACAGTGCAGGCCACGGTTTACGTCATGGCCGCGCACGACAGCGGCTCGCTGCCGGCCACGGGCGCCGCCGGCACGGCGTGGAAGACCATCGCCGTCCTCGGCGGCGGTGGCACGACGGCATCAGCCGTCACCGAGCTTGCTTTCCGCGTGCCGATGGGCGTCATGCACCTGCAGGTAGAAGTGAGCGGCAACACGGGCCAGGCCGTGACCTGCGAAGCCTACTTGTCCAAGATCGCCGACGCGGCGACTGCCTGATGATCCAGATTCCCGGCTCCGGTGATTGGCAAGGCCAGCAGCCGACCGAGCCAGTCGGCCTTGACCTCGGCAACTACCTCGCGCGGCGGCTCGTCGCCGCGGTTGTGCCATTCCGCAAGACCGAGGCCGTCACCGGCAAGTCTTTGACGCTGTCGGCCAATCAAACGATCGTTGGAGCGCGACAGGGCGGAGTCACGTTCAATGCCGCTTCGGTCTCCAACCCGTCTATTGCGTTCGGGGCAAGCGGCGGCCTCAGCTCGCTCGTGCCGACCGGCAGCCCGTTCGTGCTCTGGCTGCGCGTGTTCGTCAGCTCGACCTCGATCACGCGCACGCTGTTCGGCGACCACAATTCGAGCGCGGCATTGCCATCGGTCGAGCTGCGCCATACCAGCGCGAACGCATGGTCCTTCCAGACCTGGGACAGCGCCGGCACGGCGTATGAAGCGGTGGGCGGCACGCTCGCGGGCGGCCTGTTCGACCTCGTCGCCTACCACTCCGACACGGACGGCAACGTCCTGCACGTCAACGGCGTGCAGGTCGCCAGCGTCGCCGCGCCGACTTTGCGCGCCGGCGTCGCCGCGCGATTCGGCACCCAGGGCGCGAGTAACGCGTCAACCGGATTTCCGGGCCAGCTGCTCTTCGGCTACATCTTCGCCGGCGACGCGAGCGTGCGCGATCAAGTCCTTGCCGCGCGCAACACGCCCTACGCGATCTTCGAGCCGGCCGAGCTGGACCTGGTGCCGGTCGCGCCGGAAGCGGTCGCCTACGGCGCCACGACAAGCGAATCGGCCACCGCTTCGGATTCGGCGCTGTCGGCGCTTGCCGCATTCGCCGTCGGCGCAGAGGCGGCCGCGGTCTCCGACGCATGCAGCGCGGTGCTGTTCGCTGCCGCGACCTCCGCCGAGTCATGCGCCATCGCTGATGCCGCAGTGGGCGATCTGGTGGCCTCGGCGGCCTGCGCCGACAGTGCGGCCGTCACAGACGCTGCCGAGGCTGCGGTGATGGCGACTGCTGCGGTGTACGAGGCAGTAAGCGCATCGGACGCGTCCGCGGCCCAGGCTATCGCGACCGCAACGGCCGGCGAATCTGTTGCGGCCGGCGACGCAACGGATGGACTGACGGTCGGCGAGTACAGCGTCGCCACGGCCGAGGCTGTGACCGTTGCCGAGACGACGGCCGGCGCGCTTGCCGCCGCCGCGGCGCAGGACGAGACGACGGCGGCAGCAGACGCGGGCAGTGCGACCCTGGCGGCCTCGGCGACAACCGCCGAGTCGGCGGCGGCATCCGATGCTTCTGCCGGCCTCACTGCCGGCGAGTACGCGTCGGTCTGTGCGGAGTCCGTCGCGGCAGCCGATCTCGCCAGCACGTCGCTCGATGCCACTGCAGTACTCGCCGAGGCTGCCGGCGTTGCGGACTCGCAGGTCGGCACCAAGAGCGCGCAGGCCGAGACGAGCGAGGCCGCGGCCACCGCTGACGGTGCTTCAGCGGCGCTCTCGGCTGTCGCGGCAGTCACAGACGCCGTCACGGCCACCGATGCCGCCACGGCCCTGCGCGCCGCCTTCGCGGACGTGTTGGAGACGGCGACGCCTATCGACGTGGGCGACGCCTTCAAGACGGCCGTCTTCGTGGCTTCGCTCGCCCGCGTTCTCGGTGTTGCGCCCGAGCATCGCGTGCTGGCCGTCGCCCCCGAGTCCCGCGTGCTTGCCGTGACGTCCGACCGCAGGATCGACTGATGGACTACGAGACGTTCGACACGTCGAATCCCGACAAGCCCTGGATCGAGATAGACCCGGGCGAGGAAAAGGACTACGGCCGCGACTTCGGCGACGCGATGACGGCCGACGGCGACGAGATCGAGAGCTTCCAGGTTCTCGTCGATCCGGCCCTGACGCTGCACGGCACCACCCGCACTGGCCAGATCGTGTCCGGCCTCGTCTCGACCACCAAGCGCGAAGGCACTTACCGCATGCGCTTCGTCGTCATCACCACGGGCGGGCGAACCTGGGTTCGGTCGGTCTACCTCAAGGTCAAGCCGCGATGAATCTGTCCGTCATCGTCCCGCCGCCCGTTGAGCCGATCACCCCCGCGGAGGCGATGGTAGAGCTGCGCATCATCACCAGCGCAGACGACGTCGACACGGACGATCTGGACTACCAATCCATCCTCGCCAAGATTCAGGCTGCCCGTCAGTACTGCGAGAGCGAGACCGGCCGCACCTTCGTGCAGCAGACGCTGCGCCTGACGGGATTCGGCCTCTCCTCCTGTCGTGGCCGGCCGAGCGTCTTCAATCTGTCGCGCCCGCCGGTGCTGTCCATCGACGCTGTGACGTACATCGACCCCGATGGCGACGAGCAGACCGTCGATCCGGCGAGCTACTACCTCGTCCAAGGCGACGTGCCGCGCCTCTACTTCGTCAGCGGCTACAGCCTGCCGACGATGCACGAGCGCCCCGATGCCCTGCGCATCGACTACGTGGCCGGCTACCGGCCTGGCGATCCGCCCGAGGACTATGACGAGTCCGACCCGCCGCAGCACCTGGCTGCGAACGTGCCCGGGACTCTGAAAGAGGCGATCAAGTTCACGCTGCGCCTCATGTACTTGGACATGGCGCCGGCTGACCGGACGGCCACCGAGAACGCGCGTGACGCGATGCTCTGGCACCACAAGGTGCTGAAGGTCGCCTGATGTCCGTCGTTTCTCGGCGCGATCCCCGCTCGTTCAACCAGCGGCTTCGGTTCGAGCGCCCGAAGGTCATCGGCCAGAACGACACCGGCTCGCCGGATGAGAAGTGGACTCGGCTGTTTTCGTGCTGGGCCGCTGTTGACGGAACCAGGGCCAGCGAGCGCTACGTCGGCGGCGAGGGCATGCGCTCAATCGGCGACTACACGGTCTGGATTTACGCCCGCCTGTTCGTGCGCTTCCGCCCGACGCCAAAGGACCGCATCGTGTGGGAATCGAATCGCGGGCTCATCCTGAACATCCTCGACATCCCGGACCAGCAGTTGAGCGGGCAGTTCGTCGCGGTATTCGCGAACAGCGGTCTGAACGAAGGCTGACATGGGCATCGAACAGTCTCTGTTCATGGCGCTCGGGCCGCTGGTGAGCAACCGCGTCTACCCGGACACGTTCCCGCAGGACTACGCCTGGCCGGCCATCCGCTACACGTTCGTCTCGGCTGTTCCTGATGCGACGGTCTGCGGCAACGGTGGCGACGACACGACGAACTTTCGCGTGCAGATTGACGGCGTGGCGAAGCCGGACACGGCGCGGGATGCCCTGCGGCTGTCCATCATGGATGCGATGCGGGCCTTCGATCCGCCGGCCATCTGCCTCAGTTGGGAAAAGAGCTACGACCCCGAGACCAAGGGCTACCGCATCCGACTCGACTACCTGATTCAGCCATCGTCGGCAGCCGACCAGCCGTAGCGCCGAAAGCGCCCGTTTCCCGCCAAGCCCGCCTATTGCGCGGGCTTTTCTTTTCCGGCCGCCGAAAGCGGCCTGTGTCTCGAAAGGACAGATCATGCTCGGCAAGGTATTCAAGTTCAACGGCTCCACGTTCGGCGTCCAGACCGGCTTCGCAGCGACGAAGACGATCACGGACATCGACTCGACCGATCCGGCCGTAGTCACTGCGACGGCGCACGGCCTGAGCGATGGCGCTGTCGGCAAGATCGCCGCCGTCGTCGGCATGGTCGAACTCAACGGCGGCCTGTACGTCGCGGACAACACCGACACCAACACGCTCGAACTGGCCGGCGTCGATGCAGCCGGGTATGCCGCTTACGTCAGCGGCGGCACCTTCGCGCCGGTGACGTTCTCCAACTTCTGCGAGCTGACCGGCATCAACCAGCAGGACGGCACCGCCGACCGGACCGAGGTCACGTCGATCTGCTCGACCGCGAAGGAGTTCGTCACCGGCCTGTCGGACTCCGGCACTCTGTCGCTCGATTTCAACTGGGCGGGCAACCAGCCGGTGCAGGCCGCCCTGCGCGCGGCGAAGAAGAGCGGCGAAACGATCGCCTTCAAGGTGACGTTCCCCGAGGATGGCGGCACGGCCATCATGCTCGGCACCGTCTCGGCCACATCGTTCCAAGGCGCCGTCAACGGCGTCTGGAAGGGCTCGGCGACCATCCAGCTCACGGGCGAAATCTTCGTCCTGCCGGCGGCTGCCTGATGGACCGCGCGCAACTCCTGGCGGCCATGGAGGCCGCCGCGGTGCCGAAGCCGCAACCGCTCGACGTGCCGGCATGGGGCGGCACCGTCTACGTCCGCTCGCTCACCGTCGCCGAGGTCGAGGAGCAGACCGGCGACAAGGCCGACAAGCACCGCCTCGCCCGCGCCGCCGCCCGTGTGGTCTGTGACGCCGATGGGAATCGGCTGTTCGACTCGACGAGCGAGGCCGACATCGCCCTCATCTCGCGGCAGCCGTGGGCCGTGCTCCAGCGCGTGCTCGACGCCGCCGACAAGGCGAACGGCGCCTCGGCTGACGCGGTGGAGCAGGCGGGAAACGGCTGACCGGGCGGCAGGAGTTCCTGATGGACCTAGCGCTGGAACTGGGCATGACCCTGCACCAGCTCAAGCGCGTCCTGCCCGCGAGCGAGCTTGCCGACTGGTACGCCTACGCCCGAAAGAAGCTCCTGCCGACCCGGCGCATCGAGCACTACCTGGCGCAGATCGCGCAGGCGTTCGCCGGCGGGGCCTTGGGCGACTACCTGCTGATCGACCCACCGCAAGCGCCGCCGCTCGCTGCCGCAGAGGGTGCCAGTGCGCTCGCTGCCATCGCGGGCGGGCCGGGTGTGCGCGTCCTCGGACAGAAGCGGCGCAAGGCCAAGGAGAAGACCTGATGTCGATGACAACGCAGGTCACTGGCCTATCCGAACTCATGCGCAACCTTCGCCAACTCCCGGCGAAGGTGCAGAGCAAGGCGCTGCGCAACGCAGTTTCTGCCGGAGCGGAAGTCATTCGCGCCGAGGCCGAGCTGCGCGCCCCGCGCTACACGGGCAAGGTGGGCAAGGACCACCCGCCGCCCGGCACGCTCAAGAAGGCGGTTTACAAGGCCGCCATGCCCGACGAATCCACCGCGGACCGGGAGGTCTGGCAGGTCAACGTCCGCAGGAAGGCGTACTACGCCCACATGGTCGAGTTCGGCACGGTGAAGATGCCGGCCCGGCCATTCATGCGGCCGGCGTGGGACGCGAAGGCGGGTGAGGCGCTGGCGGTGATGAAAACCAAACTGGCCCAAGCCATCGCGGCCGGCTTCAGGAGCGCCTGATGGGTGCTGACGCTGGCATCGGCTCTCTTGGCGTAAAGCTAAGCCTCGACGCTGCCGAGTTCGGCGCGGGGCTCGACCGGACTGCCGCTCTATCGCAGCGCGAGATGGCCCGCATCGAGCGTGCCAACAAGTCGGCAGCGAAGGAGGTCGATCGCCTGGAAGGCGTCGTCAAGCGGCAGATCGACACGTTCGGGTTGAGCGGTACGGCCCTCCTGCGTTACGACGCGCAGATGAAGGGCGCCGCGGATCGGGTCGGCCCCCTGATCGACAAGCTGGAAGCGCTGAAGAAGGCCGCGGCGGCGGAGAAGAGCCAGACCACCGCGGCGGATCAGATTCAATCCAAGTTCGCTGGCTTGGCGACCTTCATCGGCGGGCTCGGCATCGCCGCGGCCATCACGTCACAGTTCGATGGCGTGCGCGAGTCGATCGACAAGCTGGACGCGCTCGACGACCTGAGCGAAAAGTTCGGGGTATCTGCCGAAAAGCTCGGCGCCTACACCTATGCATCCGAGGTCGCCGGCACGACGACCGAGGCATTCTCGGCGGGGATCGGCAAGCTCTCGAAGACGATGGGCGACGCGGCCGGCGGCGTCAAGGAGGCCAAGGCCGCCTTCGATGCCATCGGCGTGAGCGTCACGGACGCCAGCGGCAAGCTGCGCGACGGCGACGAAGTCCTGCTGGACATCGCCGAGAAGTTCGCCGGCTATGAGGACAGCGCAGCCAAGGCGGCTCTGGCGCAGGCGCTCTTTGGCAAGTCCGGCGCCGACATGATCCCGTTCCTGAACAAGGGGCGGGACGGCATCAAAGAGCTGACCGACGAGGCGAGAAAGCTCGGCATCGTCATCGGCAACGACGCGGCCAAGGCGGCGGGAGACTTCGGCGACAACGTCAAGCGCCTGTCGCTGTCCGTCGATGCGCTGAAGACCAGCCTGGCGTCATCGGTCCTGCCTAGCCTGTTGACCTTCACGAACCTGCTTGTGGAGGCGCGCAAGGCTTATGGCGGCTTCCTGCCGGCGCTCGACATCGTCAACACCAACCCGTTCAAGTCCACGAACGAGAACCTGGCCGGCGTCGTCAGCAAGTACCGCACGGTCCGCGAGGAAATCGAGAAGATCAACGCGCAGCCGACCGTCTCGGAGTTCGACAAACGCCAAGTCGAGCGACTGAAGAAGGAACTGGAGCTGCTCGACAAGCGCGAGAAGTTCCTGCGCAACTTCCAAGCGACGCAGGAGAACGGCGGTCGCGGCATCGTCAATCCAGGCGACAACCCCGAGGCGGCGAAGCCGGCTGCGCCGGTCATCGACAAATCCTCTGGCGGCGGAGCCAAGGGGCCGCAGGACGATCCGGCCAAGAACCTGCGCGACAACGACCTGAGGGATCAGGAGCGCTACATCGCCGCCGAGCGCGACCTGGCGCAGCAGCGTAACCGCTTCCTCGACCTGTACAACTCGCAGGGTCTCATCTCGATTCAGGGCTACTACGACGCCAAGCGGGCCATTCTGGACGCCGCGACGACATCGACCATTGCTGCGTATGACCGTCAGATCGCAGCGCTGCGCGACTCTCAGGCCAAAGAGGCCAAGGCCACGGACAGGGCCGCCGACCAGGGCAAGATCAACGACCTGCTCGACAAGCGCGAGAAGGCGCTGCGCGATGCCGGCTCGACCGGAATCGAGTTCGCGGTGCAGCAGCAGGCCGCCGAGGAAGCGCTGCGGCGCTCGATCGCTGGCGTCAGCGCTGAAGTGCTCCAGTTGCAGCAGCGTCTCGGCGAGGCCGCCGCGATCCGCTTCGACGCGACGAACGCCCCGCAACTCAAGAGCCTGCGGGCCAACCAAGCGCCCGAGGTGCAGGCCGCCAATCCGGCGCTCGCCGCCGAGGCGGCTGCCGGCGAGGCGCGTCTCAGGGCGCTGCGCGAGTACACGATCGCACAGGCGCGGTACACCGAGCAGTCCACCGAGGCGACGCGCGTCACCGAAGGTTTGGCTATCGCCGAGGCGCGCATCGCGCTGTCCGAAAAACTCGGCGCCACCTCGACGCTCTCCGCGCTTCAGCAGGTCGGTGCGGCCCGCCAGGCGGCCGTCGCGCAGATGGAAGCCATCGTCGCCGCCGAGGAGGCCATCGCCCGGGCGTCAGGCAACCCGGCTTTGGTCTCTCAGGCCGAGAAGGCGCGGCTTGCGCTGGAGCAGCTGCGCGGCTCGGCTGACGTGGTGGGTGAGCGGTTCAAGACGATCTTCGACACCGCCGGGGCGGACGCCTTCGCCGACTTCATTACTGGCAGCAAAACAGCCAGTCAAGCCTTCTCGTCCTTCGCCAATAGCATTCTTCGCGACCTGAGCCGGATCGCGGCGCAGCAGATCACGTCCGGCCTGACGGGGCAAGGCGGCCTGTTCAGCCAGTTGTTCAGTGCCGCCGTCAGCTATTACACCGGCAGCACGGTTCCGCGCGGCGACGGTACCGGCCTGACGGGCGACTTCTCCCGCTTTGATCGCCGCCAAGCCCTCGGCGGCGCCTGGGATCGCGGCGTGCAGACGTTCGCCCGCGGCGATGTCTTCGGCCGCCCGACCGCCTTCGCCTACGGCGCCAGCCAGCTCGGCGTCATGGGCGAGGCCGGCCCGGAAGCCATCATGCCGCTGAAGCGCGGCTCCGACGGCAAGCTCGGCGTGGCGGCGCAGGGTGTGCGCGGTGGCGACACGCACATCGTCATCGAGAACCACGGCGCCGAAGTCAAGACGCAGGAGTCGCGCCGGCCGGATGGCAGCAAGGAAATCCGTTTCCTTATTCGTGCCACGAAGCAGGAAATGATCCGCGACGTTCGGGCCGGCGGCGAACTCGCAGACGCCTTCCAGGGCACCTTTGGCGTTAGCCGCGCCGCCGGGGTGATGCGCGGTGCCTGACCTGCCCGAACTGACCCTGCCGCGCGGCCTGCCGTGCTGGCTCGCGGCGGGCCACAGCGTCGAGTTGACGCCGCTCTACGCCGATGTGACGATGAGGACGGGCCACAGCCGCAGGCGTCGTGTGTGGCGATCGGCGCCGTGTGTCGTGACGGTCGGGCTGGCACTGTCCGAGCCGCAGATGCGGCGGTTCTTTGTGTGGTTCGAGGACTCCTTGCGAGCCGGCGCCGAGCCGTTCGCCGCGCACTTGCCGAACCAAGGCCCGGGCCTGCTCTGGTGGCGCGCCGTCTTCGTCGAGCCGCCGACCTACGAGACGCGGCAGAAGGCATGGTTCGACGGCCAACTGCTCAATGCCTTCCGGGTCACGGCCAAGCTGCTGCTGACCGGCTCCGGCAGCGCCACGGGGCCGGTGGACACGACGATGGCATCCACCGCCACAGTGGCGCTCTACGGCTCGGCAGGGCTCACGGTCGAGAAGCGCTTGGCGTCCGAGTCGCTCGTCGAGCTGGTGCAGGCCACGCGCCTGCGCTCCGAAGTGCTGGTGGCACTCCTGGCCGCCCCGCCGCTCGTGTTCCTGACCGCCAGCACGGCAGAGACAGTGACAGCGGGCGACACGTCGAGCGCGCTGCTCTCGCAGGCCGGCGCTGTCTCTGAGACCGCAGCCGTTGCCGATGTGCAGAGCAGCCTCCTCTCGCTCGGGGCGACGCTCGCCGAGTCGGCTGCCGCGGTGGACTCGCAATCCGCCGTCGCCGGCACGGCCTCTTACGAAGTGCTCAGCATCCCGTTCGACGGCGCGAACGGCTCTGCGGCCATCACCGACAGCCACGGGCACGCGGTCACGGTCAACGGCTCCGTCGTCATCAGCACGGCGCAATTCGTCGATGGTGGCTCCTCGGGATCGTTCCCAGGTGCGGACGCCGACTATCTGTCGCTTGCCAGCAGTGCAGATTTCCGCTTCGGGTCCGGAGAATTTGCCATTCGGGCCAAGGTGTATCTGGCAAACACCAGTGGCATCAAGATCATTGCTACGACCCGCTCGCCGACTGGCGCGGCAGACCCTGGTTTTATATTCCTGGTAAGCGGAGCGGCTATTCAATTTGTCGCCTATGCCCCGGCAGGTACGGCTGCCGTGAACTTTTCGGGCGGCACGCTCTCGGCAAACACTTGGTATGACGTAGAGATTCGCCGCGTCGGCAACGTCTTTAGCCTGCTGGTCGCCGGCGCCGTCGTGAATACAACGACGGTCAGTGTCTACATCACAGACAGTGCCGAGGCGCTAATCATCGGCTGCGATCCATCTACCACCGGTCGCGCGATAAATGGCTATATCGACACGCTGAAAATCTTCAAGGGCGGCATCTCGTGAATCCCGTCGTCTATCCTGCGGGCCTGCCCTGTCCGGCGGTGAGCGTCACGACGCCGGCCGAGCGGAGGCTGTTGTCCGACGTGACGGGCAATCGGCAGATGCGCAGCTTGCAGCGTGACTATCTCGCCGTCGAGCGCATCGACTGGCCGGTTTTCACGCAGGAGCAGGCCGACGAGTTTCAGACGTGGTGGCGCGACACGCTGAAGGAGGGTGGTTTGTGGTTCGCGGCCGACTGGCCGAGTCCGCAGGGCGGCAGCCTGGTTCGGCGCTTCCAGGGGACTCCGCAGTGGACGTACATCCACGGCGGCACGCACAAGCGCATGTGGCGCGTGTCGGCTCAATGCGAGGTCGGCGGGCGTCGAGTGACGCCGATGTCGAGCGATGTCGTGCTGCGGCTGCCGTTCGACACGGACTACAAGGATAAGTCGCGGCTTCGTCACAGCTACACGCCGATAGCGGCAGGGGGGCTCGACGAGCCTCTGTCCGTCATCACAAGCGATGCGAAGGTAGGGGCGGGGTCGCTGGCGATTTTCTATGCCGAGACGGGTTCTTTCACGAATCGCGTGTATCGCTACGACACGGGCGCCAATGCGGCCTTTGTTGGCGATTTCACGATTCAGCTATGGATTAAGGCGAATACCTACTACGGCTCGCCAATGGCGGCGCTCAGCTCAAACAGAGTCTTACATCAGTTCGAGCATCCGATACAAACGGATGGCTCCTGGGCGGTTGATTTGAGCAGCCTGGACAGCGGGCATGCATTCAGGTGGCGCGAGGGTGGTGTTATCTATTCCGCGCCGTTTGCTGGCGGCGTGGTCGATGAATGGTGGCACTTGGCAATCGTCAGGAAGGATGGATTTCTGCGCACCTTCACGGACGGTATCGCAGCCGATGGTGGCGTAGAGTTTCCAGGGCAGATCGGCGGCGTCTATCCGATATCCATCGGCGGCTCAGTTCGGGACGATCCGGTCGGAGGCGACTACTGCGACGGCTGCCAGTTCGACGACATCATGATTAGTCTGAATGCCGAGTACGACGGCGATTTCGACCCGCCGCTCACCGCCTTGAGGTATCGCTGATGCCGACCTATCGCGCCCCGCTGCACGGCGTCTCATTCTCCGAAGCCTATGCCGAGGCGATTGCCGTTGCTCCAGCTCACCGGGCCATGCTCGACACGCTGGAGCTTCGGCATTCCGAGTTCATCGACGACGACGGCAACCCGTATGCCATCCGCATCGTTTGCGACTACGAAGACCTGATGGCGACGCTTGAAGACAGCGCGCCGATGAACGCTGGCGAGACGGTGGAATTCAAGGCGCTGCCCATCGAGGTTTCCGGCCCCGACGAGACCGACAGCAGCGAGACGCCCTCGATCACCATCGCCATCGACGGCGTGAGCCTGCATGTCGTCGGCCAGCTCGACCGCGCCGTGCAGACGCTGGAGCCAGTGCAGGTGACGTTCCGCACCTACGCGAGCGACGACACGTCGGGGCCGGCCATGCTGCCGGTCATCACGATGACGCTGCGGGACGTGGAGGTGGGGGAGACGCGGATAACCGCGCGAGCCAGCTTTTTTGACCCCACGAACCGCGCTTTCCCTCGCGCTGACTATGTGGCGACGCTCTATCCCGGGCTTTCCTCGACATGAGCCATTGGGCCGCAGACCTGATTGGCCGCCCCTACAGCAAGGGCGGCGAGCCGGGCGCGTACAACTGCTGGAGCCTGGTGCGTCACGTCTTCGAGACGCGCCACGGGATCACCATGCCCATCGTCGCGGTGGCTGATGCCTTGGCCGACAACGTGGCCGCCATCAAGCGCGCAGCCGCCGTCTCAGGCTGGCGCCCGGCCGATCCGCCAGCGCGGGACGGGGACATCGTGCTCATGCTCAACCTGCTCGGCGAGCGGCATGTGGGCGTGATGGCGGCGGCGAATGGCGGGCTCGGGCTACTGCACGCGGTTCAGGGGGCGGGGGTGTGCTGGCAGACGCTGGAGGAGGTGGCGCGGCACGGGTTCAGGGAGTTCGCTTTCTGGCGGCTCGGTGCTTGACTTGGCCCGATTCCCCCTCCTCGCTGTAGCCGTCTGCCGGCTGCACGTTCTTGAGCAGGTGCAGCAGCTGCTCGGCGGCGTGATGGAGTAGCACTAGGTCGCGCTCTCGGATCACGGCCGACTTTGTGGAGTCGTCGGCCTGCACGGACTCGTTTGTGGAGGCGGTGAAGTGGCCGGGGCGCTCGAAGCTCTGCTGGAGGCGGTGGACAAGTTCGCTGTTGTAGCTGCGCCCCGACTCGGCCGCCGCCTCATGCAGCCGCGCATGCAGGTCTTTCGGCAGACGTAGCCCGGTCTTGTGGAAGTCGTCCTGAGGCTGGTTCGTGGCCATCACGCGATGTTAGCCCTACGGTAGAGTCAAGATTTGCATCTACCGTAAAGCCATGCCATGATGCTTGTGAATCTACTGTAGATTCGTCACAGAGGTAAGACATGAGCAAACAGCAGGACTACGTCAGGACGCAGCTGCGCGTGCCGCCCGACGTTCATCGGGCCGTGCATGACGCCGCGCGAGCGGCCGAGAGGACGTTCAACGCCGAGATCGTTCACTTGCTACGGACCAGCCTGCGGGTCGGTGCGGAGAAGGGCGGCGAGCAGGCGAAGCAGGAGGCGGTGCTGTGAACAACATCATTCCGTTCGACTTCGACGGTTCGGCCGTTCGTGTGGTGACTGACGACAGCGGCGAGCCGTGGTTCGTGGCGGCCGACATCGCCAAGGCGCTCGACTACGCCGAGGCCAAGGACATGACCCGCAATCTGGATGACGACGAGAAGGGTCGGCAGTTGGTGCCGACCCCCGGCGGCGGTCAGGACATGCTCGTTATCAACGAGGCCGGCCTGTTCTCGGCCATCCTCAAGAGCCAGAAGCCCGAGGCCAGGCGGTTCAAGCGCTGGGTCACGCATGACGTGTTGCCATCCATCCGCAAGACGGGCAGCTACAGCGTCGGCGAGCCCACCAATGTGGCCGCCGAGCCCATCAGGATTGCTGCCGATGCCCTGCGCCTTGCCCCCTCCGCCGTTCGTGCCGCGCGGGCCTTCGGGCTCGACAAGAACGCCGCCGCCATCAGCGCCGGTCAGTTCATTCGCGGCCTTACTGGCGTCAACCTGCTGGAGGGGCTCGGCTGCACGCACCTGCTGGCCGAGCGGCAGGACACGCTCTGGTACACGCCGACCGAACTCGGCAAGCGGCTCGAAGTGAGTGCGCGGCAGTTCAACCTGCTGCTGGCCGAAGCCGGCTTGCAGGCCAAACAGGGTGAGCACTGGATGCCGACGCCGGCGGCCGAGTCGTTCTCCCGCCTGTTTGACACGGGCAAGCGGCACGGCGGCGGTACGCCGGTGCAACAGGTCAAGTGGGCCGAGAACGTGCTGGCGTTGATCAAGCCGACGACCGAGGCTGCATGAAGACTCGCGCCGGCCGGCGCAAGCCCAAGCCGAAGAAGGAGCCCTTCCCGCGCGGCAAGGATGCCGCCTGCTGGCGTCTTCACGAGCAGCGCGCCGTAGCCGCGGTGGCCGATGACGACCTGCGGACGCGGCTGGCTCACCTGCTCGCCAAGTAGAACCGCTCACCTCACTTCAGACCAAGCCACCTTCGGGTGGCTTTTTCACTTCCCGGCGCCGCCGACCCACTTCTTGCTGTCGCAGACGGCAGAATCCTTCGACTCTTTCGCCAGCGGGCCGATGCACTTCGATGCCTCGATTAGGTATTTGTTGGGATCGATGGGCGCCTTCCGGGTGGGGCACTTGTTCAGGGCCATCAGATCAAGGTGCATGCCGACGAGCTGCAACTGGTTGTTGGTCTCGATGCCTCGCAGCGTGGCCCGTGGCGCGCTGTTGTCGGCAAGCCCTTCGACGTAGGCGATGGAGGTGAGCTTCAGGCTGCTCTCTATCGCCGCATCAAGGTCTTGGCATGGCGTTTGCGCGGCAGCTTGGGTTGCCGCTATCACTAGGGCGACAGACAGAAACTTTTTCATGGCTTGTCCTTGATGGCGGCTTACTTCAAGACGCGGCAGTTTCCAAATTCACACCGCACTGCTAGGGAGTCCCCGTTGGCGCACGGCACGGCGTAGTTCTCGAACCCCGGCCCGGCGCCGACCAGCGCCACGCTGCGCGTCTGGTTGCAGGCGCTGACTTCGGGCAGGCGCTCGGCCTGCCACAGGTACTTGTAGGCGTAGCCGGCCGGCGGGGCGGGCGTGGCGGCGACGCGTTGGGCTGGCGCGGCAACGGTGACCACGGTGGCCGGCGGCGGGGTGGTAACGGTTGCCACTTGTGCGGGCGCGGGGGCGACGACAACAGGGGCGGGAGCGGGCGTCGGAGCCGCAACAGCGGCGGCGGTCTGTGCGGCAGCGGCGGGCTTGGCCGGGGCCGGTGTAGTGGCCGCTTGGACGGGGCCGGAGACGGTCGAGGCGGCGCGCTTGGCCGCAAGGCTCTTCTCGGCCCGCTCCGCAGGGGTGTCTTGTTGGGAAGCCTGCTGAGCGGCCTTGACTTCAGGGGCGATGCCATCGCCCGACTGGCCCATGAAGACGGTTAGCAGCGGCGGGTAGTCGTATGCGGCGCCAGTGGAGATGTCCACCCCGGCGCCAATCACACCGCCGAACAGGATGTTTCCGTAGGCCATGCCCTTGGTGAGCGATTTCACCGAGGCCAGGCCGGGCTCGTGCGCGTCCTTGTCGCAGCGCACGCCGAGGTTTTCGTAGCTCCGACGAACCGTCGTCGAGCCGGGCGTCGTGACGAACCACTCGCCCTTGTCGTTCGACAACTTGCAGATGGCCCCGGTCACCGGCTGGCCCGATTCGGCTCGCGCCTCCAGGGAAATGCTCTGGTTTTGACCGTTGACGATCGAGGCGCATCCCGTCAGGGACAGCAGCGCAGCACAAAAAAGGACTCTCATGAACGTTTCCGATGGGCAGCCGGGGGGGGCATTTTCACGGGCATTGCGTACCTTGCCCGCCCCCCCAACGGGCGATTCGGCGGTAGTCGTTCACAGCTTCAACCCACTAGTGGCGCCGACGCCGGTGCGCGTGCGGCCATTCACACCCGTCGGCGCCCTCATGCCGGCCGTGCGCGGCCACGTCATGCTGAAGATGAATGGCGAGTGGCTGCTGCGCAAAGACTGGGGCCGCATCGTGGCGCCCGGCGATTTCGTCGAGTGGCACGAAATCCCGCAGGGCGGCAACACGTCGCGGTCGATCCTGTCCGTCGTGGTGATGGCGCTCGCCGTCTACTACGGTTATGCGGTCGGGCAGGTGTTCGGCCAGGGGTGGGGCGCGGCGGCGACGATCGCCTTCAACGTCATCGGCACGGCGGTGGTCAACGCCTTGATGCCGATCAAGACGGCAGACAACGGCCTCGGCTCGGCGTCCTCTCCCGGCTCCGTCTACAACGTCAACGCCAGCGCCAACCAAGCCCGCCTCGGCCAGCCCATCCCCGTCATCTATGGCCGCCACCGCATCTTCCCCGACTACGCCTCGCAGCCCTATGTCGAGTATCAGGAAAACGACCAGTACTTCTTCGCCCTGTACTGCATCGGCCAAGGCTTCTACGTCCTGCCCGACGGCTCGATCTTCATCGACGACACCCGCCTCAACCACTTCTCCGACATCTGGTATCGCAAACTGGAGCCGGGCGAACTGCCGACGAGGGTGCATGCCAACGTCGTGACCAGCCCGGAGGTGACGGGCCAGGCCATCGAGTACGGCCGCTACACCGGCGCCTTCGCGGCTTGCGGGCCGCGGCAGACGGCGACGGAAATCGGCGTTGACGTGCTGTTCGACCGCCTCGGCTACGCCGACAACGACGGCAACATGGGCAGCAAGTCGGTGCCGGTGCGTTTCGAGGCGCGGACGATCGACGACTTCGGCGTGGCGACGGGCGCGTGGTTTGCGCTCGGCTCGCGGACCTTCGAGGCGGCCACCACCACGCCGCAGCGGTTCTCGACCAAGTACACGCTGCCAACACCCGCTCGGGTCGAGGTGCGGGCCATCCGCACGGATGAGCGCGAAGAGTCATCGCGCGTCTTCAACGATCCCGTCTGGGGCGGATTGAGAAGCTACCTCTCGACGCCGGCCGCACTGTCGTCGAGCGCGACGCACTTCGAGCTGGTCATGCGGGCGAGCGAGCAGCTGTCGGGCATCTCGCAGCGCAAGGTCAACATGATTCCACGGCGCAGGCTGCACACATGGCACCCGGACACGGGCTGGAGCGCCGAGCCGGTCGAGACGCGCAGCATCGCGTGGGCGCTGGCCGACGTTTGGAAGAACGCCGCCTACGGCGACAACCTGCCGGACGAGCGCATCGACCTGCAAACGCTCTACGAACTCGATCAAGTCTGGACGGCTCGACAGGACCGGCTCGACATCGTTTTCGACAGCCGCATCACGTCGTGGGACGCGGCGAAGACCATCGCTCAATGCGGCCGGGCGATGCCGTTTCGGCGCATGGGCGTCAACACGCTGGCGCGGGACCAGAAGCAAGACTTGCCCGTTACCGCGTACACCACGCGCAACATGCTCCCTGGGGCCTCCATCGGCTACTCGCTGCCGACCGAACAGACGGCCGACGGCATCATCGTCGAGTACTTCGACAACCGCGCATGGGACTGGCGCGAGGTGATGTGCCGGGCTCCGGGTGTGGCCGAGCCACAGAACGCGGTTCGTCTTCGGATCGCCGGCATCACGGGCGTGAAACATGCTGAACGAGAAGGGCTGTACCAAGCAACGCAGAACCTCTACCGCCGCAAGTTCCCTACGTGGACAACCGAGCTGGAAGGCATGCTTCCGGCCTACGGCTCCCTCGTCGTTTGCGCCCCTCCGATGGCCGCGCTGGTGCAGGCTGGCGACGTGGCAGAGTGGGACGAGGACGCGCTTGCCCTGAGCCTGACCGAGCCGGCCGAATTCGCCCCCGGCAAGGCGCACTTCGTGGCGCTCATCCGCGACGACGGCAGCGTCACGACGCCCATTGCAGTGACGCCCGGGCAAGACTCGCACGAGGTCATTCTGGCCGTCGAGCCGGACTTCGACATCGTGTTCGACGACCCGAACCGGGATCGGACGAAGTACTACTTCGGCACGACCGAGGGTCACAGAGTCATGACGCGCGTCCTCGGCATTCGCAAGCGCGGCAGGGGCAGTGATGGCGCGCAGACCATCGAGCTGACCGGCGTTGTCGAGGACGATCACGTCCACCTGGCCGACAACCACCTGCTTCCGGGTCCGGGCGAGATTCAAGACCCGGTGGACAGCGCCGTGACCGAGGGCGGCGCCGAGCCGGTGCCGCTGGTCAACATGACCGACCGCACGATCGCCGAACACAGCGCAAGCGAAGTTGGCCCTGGCATTGCGCTGCACAACAACGGCTCGGCCTCCGAATTGCACCTCGGTGGCGCGGTCAGCACCCCAATTGCCGGCGAATGGCTGAGCGCGCCAGTGGAAATCAGCACGGCAGCCGGTTACGAGGTGCGCGCATCCGTCGTGTCGTCCGTCCTCACGCTTAACACCAGCGATGTTGACGCAGGTCCGCCGCCGGCCGGCTCTGCTGTCGGCGTCTGGCTGAGTCTTGGCACCAGTCGGTCATGGTATCTACAGGCATTGTCTTACTACGGCCTGGAGACGGTCCTGCGCATCGAAATCCGACAAGTGGACGGCCTCATCCAGGCTGACCACATCATCACATTGAGGCTTCGGGTATGAGCAACCTGTCCAACTTCGCGGAAAACAAGCTGGCTGACATGGTGCGCGGCCAAGCCTGGAGCTTGCCCGGTAGCCTGTACGTCGGGCTCGCCAGTGCAGCAGACGACAGCACTATCACCGAGTTGTCCGGCGCCGGCTATGCCCGCATCGCCGCACCTCGTGCGCTTGCCACCTGGGCCGGGACGCAGGGGCCGGCGACGACGCTTGCCAGCACCGGCACGAGCCATGCGACGAGCAACAACGTCGCTTTCGACTTCGGTGCGGCCGGTTCGGCGTGGGGCACGGCGGCCTACGCGACGCTGTCCGACGCGTTGAGCGCGGGCAATGTGATTGCTTGCATTCCGTTGCCGTCTGCGCTCGTCATCAACAACGGCGACCCGGTGTCCATCGCCATCGGCGCACTGTCGATGACGCTCGGACTTGCTGGTGGCTGCACGGACTACCTCGCCAACAAGTTGATCGACTTCATCTTTCGAGGTCAGGCCTACACCTTCCCGGCCACGATGTACGCCGCGCTGTTCACGGCCGCGCCGAGCAATGCGGGCGGCGGCATGGAAGTCGCCGGCGGCGGTTACGCGCGGGTCGGCATCGCAGGCTCGCTCGCGACCTGGAGCGGCACGCAAGGAGCGGGCACGACAGCGGCGAGCACGGGCGCAAGCGGGCGTATCAGCAACAACGAGCCGATCGCCTTTCCGGCGCCGACGGCGGATTGGGGCACGGCGACGCATGACGGGCTCTTCGACGCGGCGACGGTCGGACATTTGCTGTTCTGGGTGGCATTGGCGAGCCCGAAAGCGATATCGGCCGGCGGTGTGGCGCCGACGTATGACGCAGATGCGCGCGGCATTTCGTTCGCATGATCCCCATTCCGGGCGATTGTCTGCAATGCACGCGAATTGCATGATGGCCGATTTATCTCGGGCCAATTTATGAAACGCCTTCTCGCCTTCCGTGCATTTCTTGCTGTCCAATCATTGCAGACGGTAGACCTCGCTTTCAACGAGCCGGCCTCGCGCGTGTGGGCCTTGCAGCAGGCCGGCGGATGGGCCGCAAAGGTCGGCCTCGCGGCAATGACCGTCCTGGCGTTCGCTGCGCTGCTTGATCTGTTCATTGGCGACTTCGGGCCGCGCATCGCGGATTGGCTTCGCAATCTCGGCGAGCGCTACGCCCTGGCCGCCTTGCTGGCGAGCCAACTCCTGCGCAAGTGCCGCGGAATGATCTGGCTGCTGATGGCGATCGGCTACGCCTCGCAGGTGCTCGTGGCTGTCCGCTATGGCTTCGCGCCACGGGTCGCTGGTCTCTACCTCACGACGGCGGTTGCCTGCGCATCGGTCGCGTGGCTCGACAACCATTACCGATTCGAGGCGACCAAGCAGCGCCTGAGAGACACAGGGCACGGTGAATTGACATGAAACGCTACGTACCACTTGGTGCCTACATCGGCGGTCAGATGCTCGCGAATATGGCGATTGCGTGGACCGTGCCGAAGAGTCGCCTCTACGATCTGGCCCATCAAGGCGGCACGCCGGGGCGCGTCGGCTCGATCATTGTGGCGGTGCTGTGCGCCTACGGGCTGCTCGACATCCTCGTCAGCGAGGCGCTGATGTGGCGCCGGGACAAGCCGACCGCGTTCGTCCGCTGGCTGACCTCGCTTCGCCCTTGGGCGTGGCTGCTGCTAGCCATTGCAAATGCCTCGCAATGGTTCGTCGCGCAGCGCGTGGGGCTGCACTGGCTGGTGTCGTGGGTGTTTCTGTGGGCCGCCGTCTGGTGCGCCGCCTGCGCTTGGCTGGCGCTGCGCGGCGACTACAAGGCCAAGATGGCGGCCTGCCGTGCGCCGTAGGGTCGTCGTCCCGACGCTGCTTTTGCTTGCGCCGCTGCTGGCCTGGGCTGCGAGCGCGCTCGACTCGGCTATGGCGGCGATCACGCCGCGCGAGTGGCTGGCGACGCTGCTGCTGAGCATCTTTGCCGGGCTAGTGGCGCTGTTCCAGAAGATCAAGGCGTCGCAGGAGGCTGCCGTGAAGCGCAAGCTCGGCGAGCCTTATAACCCGGCCGACATCATCGGCGTGAGCGTGTGGCTCTACGCGCTGTCGCACATGAGCGGGGCGATCCTCGTCGGGGCGGTGACGTTTTTTGGTGCGCAGCCGGTGCTGACGAACGGGTATGCCATCGCTGCGGCCATTGCCATGGCGAGCTATGGCGGGGCAAGGGTGGCCGAGAAGTGGGGGCCGCTGGCGCCGCGGACGGGAGCCGAGGAAGCGAAGCCGTGAGCCCTCCGAAGTGGTGAGCCGTGCCCTCATTCTCCCGCGCCACCGACCGCCATCTCGCCACCATCGACCACCGCCTCGCCGCCGTCGTGCGCGAGGCCATCCGCCGGGCCCCGCTGCGCATCGTCGTCACCGAGGGCCGGCGCGACCCGGCGATGCACGCCGCGCTGATGCAACTGGCCGGCGTGCGGTCGTGGCAGTCGCCGCACTGCGACGGGCTGGGCGTGCGCCTGGCCGTCATCGTCGAGCGCCGGGAGCGGACGGACCTGATGCTGCTGTTTCGGGCGGCCGAGGCGATGCGGGACGCGGCGATGGCGCTCGGGACGGACGTGCGCTGGTGCTGGAACTGGCGGCCGTTGGCTGATTTGCCGGCGGCGATCGACTACCGCGTAGCGCCAGCCTCGGCGTGGCCGGACGCGCAGGGGTTCGTGCTGGCGGGCGGGTAGCTACCGCCGCAACCGGCGCGCCATGCACGCCTCGGCGATCTCCTGCGAGCGCGGCTCGCCCTGCGTCCGCAGGATGATGTCTTCGGCTTCGGCGCGCAACTCAATGAGGCCGGAGACGAGACGAGGAATGACCAGTTGCACCGCGCGCATGCCCTCGTACATCCGTGTCGCCGAAGCGGCGAACTGCTGCCACTGCTCGGGCGTGATGTCGTCGTCCATCGTCACTCCTTCCCGCCGCGGCGCATTGTCGGGTCACCCCGGCTGCCGCTCCACTGCCCGCAACGTCGGGTGATGGTCGGTCAGCAGCAGTGCGAGCGTCCAGCGCGCAAGGTCGGGCCGGCCTTCGCCGCGTGCACCGCTTTCCAGGCGCCACCAGGCGCCGCGGCCGGACAGATGCACCAGCGCAGCCAGCGCATCCTGCGAGCGTCCTGTAGCGGCCCGCAGGCGGGCCCATTCGGGGTGGGCGGGGTCGAAGGGGGGCGTCATGGCGCGCACGCCAGCCTCGGCGGCGCCAGCATGTCTGCGCTCACGAACGACGCCAGTCCGCTGATGCGCGCGATGTGCGCTAGGTTGTCGGCCGCATCGGCGAACCACTGCTGCGCGCCGGCGCGCAGGTCGGCCGCTGACAACGTCCACGGCACCGACAGAGGCAGTACGCCGCGTCCCGTGTGCGCCCAATCGCCGCCGGGCGTGCGGACGTGCAGCGCCAGCGATTCGACAATGCCGGCCGCGCGCCGGGCGTCGTGCCGCCGCACCGACGCGATGCCGCGCCAGGAGCCGAGTTGGTCGGTCGTGCCGCCGCACCGAGCCTCTCGCTCGCGCAGCCAGCGGTCGACCTCCGCCAGCCTGCGGCGCAGGGCGATGATGGGGTGGCCGCCAGCCCCTTGCGTGCGCAGCCGGGTCGCGCGGACGCGCTGGATGCCGGCGGCTAGGGCGATCGGCGCGACGGCGTCGAACTCGCCCGCCCAGTCTCGGCCGTTGGAGAGACGGAATCGCATGTCAGGAGCCCGCGTTTGCCGCCGCGGCCAGGTAGACCGCATTTGCCGCGGCGCGCTCGGCCCTTTCGGCGGCGGTGATTTCCGCTTCCAGCCGATCCTCCTCCGCCTCCGGCAGCCCCTGCGCCGACAGCGCGGTGCGCGCCAGTTCGGCCCTTCGGGCGGCCCCGTGGAGAGCATCGGCGTAGTCCCGCTCGTACTGCGGGAGCGGGGCGCTTTTGTAAACACGCTCTTTCTTGGCCATGTCGATCTCCGGTTCGTTGCGATGCCTGTATTGTGGGCCATTGGCATACAAATGCACTAGTGATAAACCCCTACTGCCGCTCCCCTGCCGCGATGATCTCTGCCCGGCGCTCGGGCGTCAGGTGCTGTCCGGCATCGGTCACGGCCCAGGCGAGGGCGCGCTGAAGCGCCTGCGCGTCGGTCTTGGCGCCGAACAGGCTGCGAGCGAGCACCAGCTGCTCCAAGCCCTCGCCGGCGATCGGCACCTTGACCAGCTTGCCGTTGGCTTCGGCCAGCCGATCGCGGCGCAGGCGGCTGCGCTCGGTGGCGGTCAGCGGGCCGTCGGGGCCGGCGGGACGGCCGCGCTTGCGAACAGTGGGCGTTTCGCTCATGCCTTGTCCTTTCCGCGCCGCATCCACTCGTTGGCGCACCTGCCCCACCCCTCCGGTTTCGGCGCCTTGGCGGCCCGCAGCAGCCCGGCTCGCACGCTCGGCGGCGCCGGCTGGCCGGTGCGTGTTGCACGCATCCGCGCTTGCGCATCGGGCTCTGCGGCTCGCGCACGACCGTGCTCGACGACCTCGTGCGTGAGCTTGACCGGCGCCAGCGCGCTGTAGAGGCGCTGCGTGCCAGCGTTGTTCTGGCGATCCACGCCGAGGGCGATGCGCCAGTGGCTGACCGTGCGCGACGAGACGCCGAACCAGTGCTCGATCGCCAGCGCGCTCTCGGTGCGTACAGCCGTCACGAGCGCGCCGCAGAGGATCAGGCTGTGGGCGCCGGTTTTCTTGCGCCGCGGCCACGCGATGCGGCCGGTGCTGTAGCCGCCGACCTCGACGCGGCCGGCAATCTCGTCGTCGAGCCAATCGCCGGGGCGCATGGCGGGCGGCTGGTATGGGCCGCCAATCAGTTTGGTGCCATCCATGCTCAGTCGTCAAACGACACGAGCATGGCGCGGTGCGCGTCGTCGGCCACCTGCGCGACCGTGATTTCCTCGTCCTCGCAGTCGAGGCCGAGCGAGGCGAGGGTCGCCTCCTCGTCATACTCGACTTCTTCGATTTCGGGCACGAAACCGAGGGCGGCAGCGGCGCGCACGCGGTGACAGCCTTCAAGGGCAGCCCAGACGCCGTAGCACTCCATCCAGACCGCCTTGATCGTCGGGGCACCAAGGGCTTGCATCTCAGACTTGACGGCTTCGAGGTGGGCCGGGTCGAAGTGCTGGTGGACGAGGGCGATCTGCATGTCGGGCTCCTGGTGCTTCGGCTGCCCCTTGCAACCGATGGAGCTACTATAACGTGCGGACGCACGAAATGCACTAGGTTAAACCCTCGCCCCACCAGCCCCGGCAGATCGCCCGGCCAGCCGTGCCAGCATCGCCGGGACGCGCATGCGGGCGGGGTGTGCGGGGGGTAGCGGGCGCTCTGGGATGTATTGGGGGATGAATTCGCTGTCAGCAGGGGTAAACGCGGGGCAGCGTGGCCCGTAGGATCGCCCCGCCCGCATCCCTACCGTCCCCGGTGTAAAGGGTTCGACTCCCGCCCCTTTCCGCCACCGCTCTCCTACGAAAACCGCTCACTTCGCGGTTTTCTGGGGAGTCGCCGGGGATGAAAGGAAGGATTCGAGCCGACCCATCTCGGCGTCGTCGTGCGATCCGTCGATCCACTTGGCGTACACCGACAAGAACATGACGACGCTGTGCCCGAGCTGCCGCGCCGCCCATGCCGGCCTGTTGCCGCCCATCAGCATGGCCGTGGCGTAGGTGTGCCGCGTCTCGTAGGGGCTGCGGTAGCGGATGCCGAGGCGCTTCAGCGTGTGCTGCCAGTAGACCTCCCGCGGTGCCCTGTCGCTCTGCCAGCGCTCGCCCGAGCGCGGGTCGGTGAATACCCAATCGCCCGCCAGAAACGTGTGCGGCTTCTGCGCCTGAAGCGTGGCGATGGCGCGGCTATTGAGCTGAACCGTTCGGGCTACGTTGGTCTTCGTGCGGTCCTTGTGCTTGCCCTGCACGACGCCCTCGCTGATGACCATCGAGCCGTGCCGCCAGTCGATCGCGCCCCAGCGCAGCCCGAGGGATTCGGACGTGCGCAGGCCGGTGAAGAACTTGAACTCGAAGTAGTTGCCGATCTGCGCCGGGTAGTGCTTGCGCATGTCGGTGAGGATCAGTTCGACCTCTTCGAGCGTGAACGGGTCGGGCAGGCGCTTCTGGTGCGGCGCCGCCTCCAGGCCGTCGAGCGGGTTGTTGGTGATGATCTGGTCGCGCAGAGCAAGCTGGATGGCCTGCCGCAGCACGCTGACGACGTTGTTGCGCGTCTTGCCCGTCCACATCGGCTGCGTGGCGAGGGCGGCCAGGATGGTGCTGTGCTTGACGGCGCGCAGCGGCTCGTTTCCCATGCGCGCCTGCCACCAGCGCACAGCGATCTCGTAGCCCCGCAGCGTGGACGGCTCCAGCGCCGATTGCAGGCCGAGCCACAAGTCGAGCTGCGCGCCGACCGTGAGCGGCGCGCCCGCGACGCCCGCCTCGGGGAAGTACTCGGCCATGGAGAACGTGCCGAGCCGCACGCGCTCGCGGATTTCGGCCGCCAGGCGGTGCGCGCGCTTGATGTTCGCCTGCGTCGGTTTGGCGACCTGCCCGTTGTCGCGTAGGGTATGGCGCTGGGTCTGGCCGACCGCGTCCTTGAACGCGATCCGGATCGACGTAGCCCTTACTTCGACGCCCGGCCCGCTGCGGCCCATCGCTCGTACCCCCTTAGGTCGATCAGACGACGCCCGTCTGGGGCCTTGACCCACTCGGCGCCCTCGACCCAGACGCCTTCGTCGATCTTGCGCATCTGGGCCTTGACGGTGTAGCCGGTGGCAAGCGCGGCAATCTCGGGCAGGACGTAGCGCGCCGGCGCCACCTGTCCAGCGAGTTGCGGCCGTTCGCGGCGCGGTCGCCGCGGCGCCTTGTTCTCGTCTGCAAGTTCGATCATCTCGTCGCCTCCATCGCTCCCGCCTCCTGCGCGCTCAAACAGTGCTCTGCGCCACCAGTTCAGAGGCGTCAGGAGAAGCAAATCCGCACGTCAGCAGCTTCGATTCGCTCACCTTCTCCGCCTTGTATCCGGCGATGGAAAAGGCAATCGGGAAGGCGTTTTTCAGCGTTGCCGCGATGACGGCAGCAGAGTTTTCCGGCACATCCTGTAGGGCCCGGCCCAGGGCATCAGAAAGCCCTGAAATGAATACGTCTAACGACTGAGCGTTGGTCTGCACAACGATCTCTTGAGCGCCGCTGGCGGTGCTCTTGTAAAGGCTTACTGTCACTGGAATCTCCTTCAATCTACGTTCACGAACTTCGCGGCGCAGGGCCGCCTCTTGGTCGCGGAGGGTCGCGCGCTCTTCCTCCAGGCGCCTTGCGCGCAATTCATCCGTCGTCGGCATGCCGAGCAACTGTGCCAGCCGGTCGGGGTGGAGTTTTTCTTGTGGGGCAAGTCGAGGTGCTCGCCCTTCCCGAAAATATCGATTGCCTTGATACATCGTTGCCAGTCCGCATCAACGCCGAGCACTTGACTCGGCCGCCATCCCTTGCTGCTCCCCGCGCTTTGCCATCTCCCCGCCCTGCGTCTTGCTCGCCACGTCGTGCACCCGTTGCGCCATCGCGGCATCGCCGAGCGCGAGGGCGATGCGCTCGGCCAGGCCGAAGAAGTAGGCCGGCATGTCGCGCTGGCCGTCCCCATGCAGCACGGCGGCGTGGCCGAGCAGGGTAAAAACGTCGTCTTCGGTCAGATCCATTACCCCGTCTCCCCGCCCTGCGTCGGCGCCGCTGCGTCGGACGCCACGTGCCGCCAAGCCATCGCCAGCAGCCGCGAATCGGCCGCCGTCAATACCTCAAGCAGTGCCGCTTTCTCTTTCAGGTACACCTTGGCAAAGTCGGGGTCGTACTGCACGATGCTCGACGTGTTGCTGATGAGGTCAGCACACTTGATGGTCTGCACCCATCCGGGCGCGCTCGCCAGACGCTCGCGGCTTGCCGCCTTGCGCTCGGCGCGATTGCCCGTCTCGAAATCGGACAGCAATGCCACGCCCACAGCGACGCGCATTCCGAATCGGTGTTCGATCTCCTCGCCGGTCACGCCCTGGTCTTCGCGGCTGTCGTGCAGCCATGCAACGGCAACAGACTCGGCGCTGTTGTCCACTGTCGCCACGATGCCGGCCACCTCGGCCAGATGCGTGATGTAGGGCGCCTCGCTGTACTTGCGCCGCTGGTCCTTGTGGACTTCGCGGGCGAAGACCATAGCCTCGAAAGCAATGTTCACTTCGTCTCCTTCGCCTCGCCCGCCACCTCGATCCGCTCACCCCGCGGACACTCCGGGCAGTCCCGCCCGAGCGCCCGGTGCGTCGTGCAGATGCCGGCGTAGCCGTCGGCCTGCTGGCGGGCTTGGCAGTCGCTGTCGAGGCGGGCGTTGTGGGCGTCGATCAGCGCGCGGTAGGCGGCACTCTCGGCCTCGGCCCGGAGGGCGCGCCGCATCGCCAGCACGACCCCGTTTGTCACAGTCTTGACGGACGTGCGCAGACGGTCGTTCTCATCGCGCAGGTTGATGGCCTCGCGGGCGGCGGCTAGAAAGGCGTTCGCAAGAGGATGTCCCACGATCAGCCGCCCACTGCCGGCTATGCTGCGCTCGATGGCATCGAGCGTCGTCTCGTCGAGCTTGGCGGCGTCGATCATGTCGCCCCTCCGCTGCGTAGCCACGTCGACACCTTGCGCATCGCCTCGTCGGCGGCGTCTATTCGGGGGCCAAGACGCTGCTCGAATTCGTCGCCCGGGTCCAGCGTCGCGCACATGTAGTCCGCCTCGTCGCGCAACGCCCGCAGTGCGAGCATCAGCTCGGCGACGACCGGCTCGGGCGGTATCGGCGGCCGATGCTCGGGCCATTGGTCGGCGCGGCGGGTGTAGCCCTTGCCGTAGCCGCGCTTGTAGGCGTCCTGCTCTGCGCGGGTCGTTCTTCGGTTCACTTCGTCGCTCCCTCGCCCGCTTGGCCGGCATCTGCTGCGAGGGCTGCACGCAGGGCTTTGTTCGTGTCGCACGCGCGCATGTACTCGGCCGAGCATTCCGGCGGCACCGGCATGGTCAGGACGCCATCCTTGCCGTACAGGCGGACATGAGCAGCCGCCAGCGCGGCCCCCGCCTCGCCATCTGCTTTCGCGGCGCGCTCGATCGCCCTCAGCCGCTCGATCTCGGCGTGCTGCGAGCGGAGCAGGGCGGCGGCGTCCTCGGCCTGTCGGGCAATCGCCACGCCGCGGCGAATCAGCCCAAGGCGCACTCCCTGTTCCAGGGCGTCTGCCAAGCGCAGCGCCTCGGGCTTGCCTTCGGACTGGTTCATGGTCTTCCTCCCATATCCGGCACCCATCCGCGGCGACCTTCCCAGGTTGCATCCGGGTCAGCGGCGAACCGCCTGCAAAGCTCGGCGGCCACGCCCGACCCGCAGCCGACCGCCTCGCGCACCGCAGACCAGCGCGGCTTTCCGCGCTCACCCTTGATGTTGTGAACCACGCCCCACAGCAGCCGGGCGTCAGCCTCGATTCGGTCGGACGCCTCGCCCATGGCGCGTGATGCCTCGCCGGTCGCGGGCGTTTGGCGCAGACGAGCGATGAGGTCAGCGGGCATCGGGACTCTCCTTCGGTTGCGTGGCGACGAGCGCCGCATGCAGCGCCGGGTGGTCGCTGTTGCACTCCCACGCCGGGCTGGTGTGCTGCTCGATGGCCGAGCGCAGCAGCGCCGCATCGGCCTCGGCCTTCTCGGCGCGCTGGCGCAGTGCGTCGCGCTCGCTTTCTGCCGCTCGTCGCAGTTGGTGCGGCGTCTGGCCGGAGCGTCTCTGCAGCGTCACGACAAGGCTTTCTCCGGGCGGCAGGAGGCGGCTGCCGAACGTCGCCTCGACGTAGTTCTCGGCGCCGCTGCCGATGATCTGCTGTGCGAAGGCGTCGGCGAACAGTTGACAGGCGCCGCCTTCTAGGTGGGTCGTCATGCCGCCACCATTGAGAACCAACTCACTCACGAGCGTGTCGCGCTGCAACTGGTCGATCAGCGCAGCGCGAAGCCTGTCGTTCTCGACTTGCAGCCCGGCGATCTCCGCATCCTTCGCGGCGACCGATTCGGCGGCGGCGAGCAGCCACAGCAGCTGGGGCGCCGACAGGATGCTCAACCGCGCGATGGCGTCATCAGCGGCGCGTGAGCGCCCAAACGCGTCGTTCGTTGCGCATGACGCCAGCAGGCGCTTGGCCGGTTCCCGCAAGTGCTCGATCTCCCCCGCCGATAGCGGCGTCAGGTCGGCGCTCACGACTGCGGCTCCGGGCGCTCGGCCTGCATTGCGGCGCGCTTCACTGCGGCGATGGCGACATGCGCTTCTCCGGCGTCTTCGATCCGCTCAAAGCCGATCACGACACGAGACCCGCTCAGGTGCGGCTCGCTCATCGTGTAGCAGCGACGCGTGAGCGCATTGACGAGCCGCCGCGTGTCCGCATCCCGCGCCTCGGCCTGGGCGTCGGCTGGCGGGCTGGCGGCGCGCAGCCGGATTGCCTCGCCGCACTCCTGCGCGTCGTAGTCCTCGGGGCGGGCCGCGTGAGCGATGCCGTCGCAGACTCGTGCGCAGGCTTCGCGCTCGGCGGCCACGGCTGCGGCGACGCGAGCGCTGGCGTAGGACTCCATCTGGTCGGCGAACCAGACGCGCTCCGAGACGCCTTCGACGACGACTTCGCGCCGGTGCGGCGGCAGGTTGATGTGGTCAGCCATTGCCATCCCCTTCCGCTGCCGGCATCACTTTGCGGAACTCGTCGAGAATGCCCCGCGCGCACTGCACGCAGATGTGGTTTTCCGCCTCACTGACGCGTTTGAGGGCGCAGATGCGACTGCCCATGAATTCCACGCCGAACCCTTCCTTCGAGGTCTCGAAAGACGGCTTGACGGTCACGGAGCAGAGGTTGCAGATGTAGGTGCGCCGCGTCGTCATTTCTCGTCTCCGGTGCTGGGCCACGCGCGCACGGCGCGGGCGAAGGCCGGCAGGCGGGCACAAATAGAGTTGCCCATGCAGGCGGTCGCGTCCCACATCCGCGAGTAATCCTCGTCGCTCGGCTCCCGCGCCGACCGGGCCTCGAACACGTGCTCCAACACCGCCCGCGCATGCTTGCTGTCGATGCTCAAGCCGTCGCACTCGCCTTCGAGCGCATCCCGCAGGCGCTTGACCATCGGGCCGGTGATTTCCGGGGCCGGCGGCTCCTTGGCCTTCGCCAGCTCACGGAACGCGGCGCGCCCGGCGTCGGTGTTCACGAGATCGTCATGGCTCGACCCTATCAGCCTGTCGGGGTCGCCACCGGAATACCGAATGACCTGCCTCCACACATCGTCGAGAGGGCGCCGGTGGACGTTGGTCAGCGGTCGGCGCATGACCTCTGCGCACCATCGCTCGACAGCCCATTGCCGCAGCTCGCCCAGTTCCCGCGTCGGCGCACCGTCGAGCGCAGCGCGGGCGGCGGCTTGTGCGGCATTCGCTGCAAGGCAGGCGGCATGCCACTTCACGGCCGGCTCGCCGTCCGTTCGGTCGATCAGCCCCTCAATCGCCGCGTCGCACTGCCGCAGCGCATCGGCCAGCGTCGGGGTGGTATTGGTGCCCTCGGCGGGCGGGGTGGTGTTGTCGCTCATCGAATCGTCCAGTCCAGTTGTCCATACCTGATGCGGCCGGCCTTGCGCAACGCCTGCAAGCGCCGTTTAACGAGTCTGTATTCGGCCGGCCGTCCTTGCGCATCACAAAGCGCGGCCGCCATCAACTCGCCGTAGCGGCTGTCGAGCAAATCCACGAGGCGATGGCAGGAGCAGCCATCGCCTCGGCGGATCAGGTCGAGGATCGCGGCGTCGAGGGCGGTGTAGTCGGGTTTGTCGGGCATGTCACTTGACCTCCAGTTGCAGCGTGTCGCTGTGATGCCGCTGACCGAGGAGGCGGATGCCGTAGGCCGCCAGGAGTTGCTTGTCGGCCTCGCTGATGGGGTTGCGGAGCCTGTACAGCAACGTCGGCATCAGGTCTTCGCGGAAACCGCCCGGCACCAACTCGTGCAGGTAGTCGTGATTGATTTCGATGATGGTGCGCATGCTCATGGCGGTCACTCTCCACGGATCAGGATGTAGGCGCCCTCATGGCGCACGTCGGCCGCGGGCTTGCTGCGGCACTCGTCGGGCGCGGAAACCCAGTCGCCCGCCGGGACCGTCACATCGAGACGAAAGTGCATTCGCGCCTCGATCTGTACCGGCTTGTCGGGCAGCGACAGCAGCTCGCGGGCGAGGGTGTGGGCGGTCAGGGCGGCCATGATCAGCGCTCGCCCGGCGCCTTGCCGGCCGGGTCGGGGATGCCGAATTGCAGCGCCCGCGTCAGCATCTTGTGTCCGCCGTACAGCCGTCGCTCGGCAATGCTCGGCGTGCCGTCCCGCTTGATCTTGCGGCCGTACAAATCCGGGTTCCGCGGGTTGAATTCGGGCCGAATCGCGCTCAGCTCGAACTCGTCGCCGCAGTAGATGACGCGCTCGCCGACCTTGAATTCGGTGCTCATCTCGGCGAGTTGCTGGCTCAGTTCGCGGATGCGCTGGTCGATCTTTTCGCGCTCGCCGCGCAGTTCGCGGATGCGCGCCGCGATCTTGTCGGCGGTCGGCGGGACGGCGTATTGCGGATGGTCTTCGGGCATGGCGGCTCCGATTGGTTGACGGGCAGTTGACTGGCGCGCGCCAAGTGCTTGTGGCGGCTGAGAAAAGTTGGTTGATGGGGTGCCTGATGGTCAGGCTGTCGGCATGGCCTGCATCGTGACCAGTCCCATCCCGGCCATCGTCCGAATTACCTCGTCCGGCATGTCAGGGCCGAGCATCGTCTTCGGCGTTTGAAGTTGCCACAGACCCAAGGCCGCACCCAAGCCGATCAGCGTCAGCGCGGCGCCCTGATCGCCAAGCCAGCCGCCGAGTTCGATGTAGTTGTGCGCGTTGCCGTCGAGCGGATCGACTTCGCAGAAATCGCCCTTGTGCGTGTTCAGCAACGCCTTCAGTTCTTCCGCCTTTGCGTCTGGGCCGCGACTGACGCCGAAGAAGATCACATCGGCATCGGCGACCGCCGGATCACATCGGACGGCGTGTTGGCGCAGGTAGTTGTGCAGGCTGTGCAGGTCATTCATGTTGTGCTTTCGTGGTAATGGTCAGGGGCAAGCGCGATCCACAGCGCGCCGCAGGTCGGCATAGCGCAGGCGGGCGGCCAGGGTGCGGAGGGCGCGGCGGATCATTGGGTGACTCCGGTGGCGATGCAATGCCTTTGCCACGGCCGCATCACGCGCGCTTTGAAGCGCTCTGCAGCAGCCGGGTCAACGTCGAATTCAGCGCGGGACTTGACTTCGCATACGTCTCGAATCCACTGCGCCGCATCCTCTTTGTTGCGGACGGTCATGAGCCCGATGTGATCGTCTTCGCACTGCTGCTCGATGAACTTCCAGAACTCGGTATCGGCGCACCGCAATGCGGCCCATTTCGAGAGCGCATGGTCGGGCTTGTCGGCCGGCGCGGGCTTCGGCGGCTTCGCTGGCGTGGGGGCGGGTGGTGGCACTGGCTGCTCGTCTTCACCGATGCGAACAAGCACGCAGGCGAATCGCTGGCCCTCGGCGCCGATGAACGCTTCCAGCGCCTCGCGGTCGGCCAGGCGCAGGGTGATGCGCGGGCCGCCCTTGCTGCTGTCGGCGTAGCCGGCGAATTGGGTCTCGCCTTGGAAGGTCGGAACGAGGCGACTCATGTGGCCGCTTCCGGCTCGACTTCGGGCGCGCGCGCCTTGTCCGCTGTCTCGGCGATGCGCAGGAGGCGCAGGTACTCGGGTTCGCCGATGGCGTGCTTGTCCTCGCGCGACAGCCGCTTCCACGACGCCTTGAATGCCTCGGCGCCGTCGCTTTGCGCCTTGGCCTCGAAGTCGGCGATCAGGCCGTCGTGGCGCTCGGTGCGCGGCGGGCGCTCGATCTTCTTGCCGCCGGCCGCCCACTCGGCGATGCGCCGGCCGGACTCCTCGGTAATCGGCTGGTCGAGCGGGAACAGGGCGCGATGCTGCTCCTGCAGCTTGATCGGCTTCGGGACGCCCGGCTCGGCCGCGGTGAGCAGGAAGCTCGTCGTCAGTTCGAATGGCAGGTTCTTTTCGCAGATCGGTACCCAGCCATCGAGGCCGGTGAGGGTCTTCTTCGGCACGATGACGGTCTTGCCGTTCTCGCGCACCATCTCGACCTTCTCCTCGGCCCGGAAGCACAGGATCAGGTGCGCGCGGACTTGCAGCAGGCGCTGCACCATCTTCTTGTGCGCGACCTTCGGCTTGATCCACGCGGCCATCTTGCAGGCCTCGCGCTTCTTCCAGTCGCTGCCGGCCATGCGGTCGAGCTCTTCTTCCTGCCAGTCGAGTACACCGCCTTCGCCGGACCACTCGTGCGAGGCGCTGTCCACCACGATGACCGGGTATCCGGCGCGGTCGGCGGCGAGGATGGCGTCGGTGTAGGCGTCCGGCCGGAACGGCGGATGCAGGTCGCCGTGGTCGAAGTGGAATTGGTCGGCGTAGTGCTTCGCGCGGCCGGCCTCGGTGTCGATGACGGCGAAGGGCTTGTCGCCTGCGATGCCCGAGGCGAGGCGCATCGCGGTGAAACTTTTTCCAGAGCCCGTCCCGCCGACGAGTCCGATGAGAAGCGACACGTTCTCGCGCACCGCTCGCGTGAAAACGAATGACATCAGATTCCTTTCTTGCCCCAGCGGGCTTCCCATGGCTTCCAAGCCGGCGCAGCGCCGGGCTGGCCGAGACCGTGCTCGCGCATGTGCCCGGCCTGCGTCATGACCGCCAGATGGCGGGGTCGTTGTTTCGGGCGTTCCCGTCCCGGTGGCGAACGATTTCACCCGGCAGTAGCGCGCGCCCCAAGATGCGCTCGGCAACTACCCGATGCTCGTGTCGGTCGAGCAGCTTTCGATAACCCTTTCCGGCGCCACGGTCGCGCTGAGTGGCGCCGTTCTTCTCGCGGCCCTCGCGTGCCACCCGGGCATTGAAGGCCGCGCCGCCGCGGCCAACCCAGGCGCACTTGCGCGAGCAGAATTTGCCGGTCGTGTTGCTCTTGCGCTCGAATTGGAGTGTGCAGATAACGCACGTCATGGTCGTCACAGTTGCAATTCCTCCTGTTGCAGCGCCCATGACGGCGCGTCGGCCAAAAACGGCTCGGTGGGATAGCCAGGCCAGTCGCCGCATGCCAGGCACGTGCGCCACAGGTGCAGCGCGCGCTCGACCTTGATCGAGCCGAGCTGGTGCATGCTTTCGGTCGGCTCAACGAGGTAGCAGAGGTAAGGCGGTCGGACCTCCTGCACGAGAAAATAGAACTCGGCGTACTCGCCGGCCAGCGCGGATAGCCCGCGCCGATACCACACCGACTGCATGTCGTAGCCATGCTCGACGATGTAGCGGCGCGTCCAGGTGCCGGGGTCGGGCGCCGCCGTGGACTTGTAGTCGAGGATCAGGGGGCGGTCGCTCACCAGTAGATCGAGACGCGCGCGGCACCACGTCTCGCCGGCCTGCCAGATCAACGTCTGCTCGGGCTTGCCGCTCTCGAACACGCCGCGCAGCGTGCGCGAGCGCCCGGCGAAGCGCAGCGCGGCGTCGCGCATCAGCAGCGTCTTCTTGTACTGTTCCCTCAGCAACGGAATGCGACCGTTCGCCCATGCGTCATTGCGCGCCTCCTTCGCGGCGTCGGTCTTCCAGTCCTTCGTGTCGATGATGCACACGCGGTCTTGTCCTTCGAGCAGCAGGCCATGGCAAGCCTCGCCGATGTCAAAGGTGCCGCTGTTCTCTGCCTGGTAATCCGGATTCAGGCGCGGGTGCTTGAGCCACGCTTGAATCGGCGTCTGGTTTGCCAGGACGCAAGCGATCGAGTTGCTGAGCGACGGCTCGGGTGCCGGGTCCGCGTGATAGGCGTCCGCGCTGATCGTGTGGATGCCGGCGGGCAGCATCGCGTCGCGCCCGCTCATGGATGGCCCACCACGCGGTCGTCGAACACCAGCGGCAGCACCTTCGTGGTCGGCGCGGCCGGCCGGTAGTCGCTACGCGCCTGCATCGCGGCCACGGTCGCGCGGCATTGCTCCACGTCGAACATGCCGATGTGGCAGTTCTCGAAGCTGATGCCCAACTCCTTCGCCAGCCAGCGGTACGCCTCGTGCCGCTTCATGCGGCGGCCCTTCCACAGCGGATCGAACGCGGCATGCGCACGCTGCTTGGCCTCGCGCAGCTTGGCGTCGGCCAGCCGGCCGAGCGGCTTCGTGCCGCCGCCCTGACCCACGCCCTTGCGGTGACAGCCGACGTAGGCGCCGCCGGGCACGCAGTCGCAGTGCCAAAACCGCAGGTGATGCAGGTCCGGCCGGCGGTTGCCGTAGATGGCGACGCCCGTCACCAACTTGGCCGGCCGGTCGCAGTAGTCGCACAACACCGCGCACCCGCTCATCGCGACCCCCACTTGCACCGACACGGCGACTGCCAGCAGCTGGCACACCGGCCGGCTTCGTCGGCGCTTGGCTGCGGCGGCTCGGCCGGCTGCGGCTTGCCCTCGAACTCGGCCGGCGTCTGCTGCTTCGCCTGGTCGGCGGCGATCTGCTTGCGCAGCACCTCGCGGCGGCGGTCGATGCGATCGAACATCGGGTGAGTCATGGCGCGCTTTCGACAAACAAACCCTGCTGACCGTCGTAGACGGGCTCCGGCCGGCGCTTCAGCGAGCGGTCATAGTCCGCGAATGGTGCCGATCGCCAGACGAAACCGTTGGCCCATCGCGCCACGTCGCGCAACTTCTGCTCGGTCCAGTCGAAACGAACGTGCGGCCGGCACTCCAGGGCATTGAGCTTGATGTACGGCTGCACATGCGGCTCGCCGCCCCACTCAATGACCTCGCGGATGCGGCCCATGCAGGCGTCGAACGGCTCGTTTCCGATTAGCACGTAGACGCGCTTGCGCTTGGCCGACTCGTTGCGCAGCATGTGCATGACTCGGCGCACATCCTCGCGCTCGGGTTGGTCGTCATACGCGAAGCGCCACGGCCCGCGGTTGATGGCCGACCAGCGGGCATACACCTCGTCGTCGAAAGTGCGCGGCTCAAACCCGCTGTTGGCATCAAGCAGCGGCACGCCCTCGGCGATGTAGCGGTCGATGATGTGCTGCTGGTAGTCGGCCGGCAGCGCGCTCAGGTTGTTGTCGCAGAGCACGGGCCGGACCGGGAAGTCCGGCAGCAGCGTGAACTCGCGCCCCTCCATCGCCGGAACGATGCAGAACCAGCAGCCGACCGGGCAGCCGCGAGAGGCGATCGTCGCGGCCGGGTTGTGCTTGGCGATCGCGTCCGGGTATTCGCCGCCCAGATCGGCCACATCCTCTAGCTCGTGCTTCATCTTGACGAGGAACAGTGCCGGGCCTCCGGCGCGCACCTTGTAGCCGAGGGCGCGATACCAAAGTGCCCGCGCGTAGGCTTTGTCGAGGAGCCAGGTGAACGCGATCGACAGATAGGCCGTATCGCCTTCGGTCCATTCGGCATAGCCTCCGGACCAGCCCGGCGTTGACGCGATGGTCTGCATGCTCACCCCGCCCACGGCATCACCGCCGACCCCGCCGCACCCGCGACCATCGCCACGGCCCACAGCAGCAAATCAAGCACGGTCGGGCGCGTGTCGAGCGGGCCGGCGCAGGGGTCTCGTGCGGGGGGGGG
>Ga0207688_10000009_pt1 | contig 62529 bp, 131 predicted proteins | sample KBSMiscanthusM4_FD_184296 | JGI IMG/M metagenome (GOLD analysis project Ga0207688, IMG submission 184296) | Miscanthus rhizosphere microbial communities from Kellogg Biological Station, Michigan, USA - M4 (SPAdes) (version 2) | ecosystem: Host-associated > Plants > Roots > Rhizosphere ...
TGGGAGCGGGGTCGCATGATGTGGATCTTAAAAGATCGAGAGTGACACTGTTATTCGATCTTCGTTGATCCACTTGGTCGTCACACCAACCTCGCGTCCACTCGCAGCCAGCTGGGCTCGACGTTCACCACCGTGGGATCCAACTCGGCTGGATTACGATCGCCTTCCCAAGGGCTGTACCTGTGGTACCACACACCGATGGCCCTATTGGTGCCTGATGGGCGTTGGGCCTTGACTGCGCGCCGTCTGCACTCTGCTTCACCTGGGTTGAGCAGGTACACGGTGGCTGCCCACTGGTGGGCTAGCCTGGCACGCTGTGCTGCTCGTGGGGCGGTGCGGATGACGTAGGCGGTACCTGGGGTGGGGTGTGCCGCGTGCGTGGCTATCTGGGCTTGCATGGCTTGCTCTGCCATGGTGCGCCAAGGCTCGGGGTGTGACCACTGGACGGGTGAGCCTAGGTCTCGGGCTATGTCGTCGTAGTCCAGTACCGCGTCACCAGCGTGTGCGAGACGGTGGGCGAGCGTGGTCTTGCCGGAGCATGGTGGGCCGCAGAGCAGGACGACGCGCACCCTTGGCCTCCTACCCCAGTGTGAGGTCCACCTTGCCGGACTTGGCACCCTCGAGACTGAAGGGGACCTTGCCGCGGTGACTGACTTCCACCTGAACCACTGGTGATTCGGGCACGTTGGGGATGGTGAAGGTGAACATGCACCCGCTGAACCACTTGCCAGCGTCCAGTGATCCAGTGGCTACCGCTGTGCCCGCACCGTTGTAGACGGTGACTGGTGCGCCTTGGGCAAGGTCGCGGTAGCCCCCCTTGGTTGTGCAGGGTTCGCCTGCCGTGCCCGACCAGTAGTCGATCTGGGTGCTGTGCAGGATGACTGAGCCGTTGAGGTCGAACGTAGGCACCTCACGGGCAGGTTGCACGGGTTGGGCCTGAGTCGGCCACAACAGCCAAGTGGCCACCCCGGCAATGACGAACGCGCCAACGCCGGCCGCGATCCATGAGCGCCTCATGATGTCCTCCGCTGTCGATGCCCCTGTTACATCGCTATGCGGATGGTAGACGTGTTGGGGTGGCTACGGGTTGTTTCGCCGCCCGCGGTAGCTGGCCAGCAGGCACAGGAGCTGTGTCTGCGTGAGCACGATCTCGCGTCTGCCGGTGTTCATCTCGCAGGTCAACCCCGGTGGGATCACGCCTCCCTCGTGGTACCGCCGCTGCTCGCTCATGCCCGCATCGGCTCGTCATCCGAGGTCGACTTGATCGGGATCCGATAGGTGACTTCGGCGAGGGCGTCATCATTGAAGACTGGCTGCCCGTCGTCTCCCAGGGCCTCATATGTCAACTCGACATGTTCGATGTCGAAGACCACCCGACGGACAAGCCGATCACCCTGGACATCGAGCCCTAGGCCTTCGAGTGCCTTCAAGATGTCCGCGCGGCTGATCGCGTCCGGCCTGCTCATGCTGCTCCTGCCTTCGTGTCTCACACTGCCGCTGCGTCCACACTGAGGAACCCGTGGCGTGGTTCGAGTGCCGCACACGGCATGCCCAGACTACAGGCGCAATCCGTGCGAGCCAGGCCGCGCAGAGCGTTCGAGCGGGCCGTGTTGCAGCGGATGTGCGCCAGCTTGAGGTTCGACCGAGCGGCCGGTAGGCCGTCGTGTTGGAGCTGGATCAGGTGGTCCGCCGAACGTGACCATGGCGTACTCGGCGGGAGCGACTGATCGACCCATTCGCCGCAGAGCCAACAGTGTGCTTCCTCGCGGTACACGCGGGCTGACACCTCGCGCCACGGTCGGCCGACTCTGCCGGCCGCGTTGGTGCGACTCATCGCTGGTCAGTCGCGATGCTGGTGGTTGTGGTGAGTGCAGAGGGCGAGGATGGCGACGCGGGGCTCGGCGTCCGGGTTGACGAGTGGGATGTCGTGGACGCGGACCAGGTGTACGGCGCGGGCGTCGAGGTCGCAGAAGCCGTCCTCGGTGTGGATGCCGCGTGGCCAGCCGCAGGTGAGAGGCAAGGGCTACTGCACCATCAGGTAGATCAAGTCTACCCCCGCGAGGATGGCGGCGGCGATGACTCCGACCTGGGCGAACCGACCGCCGAGGGCGATGCCGAGGAAGCCGACAAGCACGGCGAGTGGAAGCAACACGTCGATCAGGCGCATGGCTGTTCTCTCCTGACTGCCTCGGTCACCAGCAGGTTCTGCAGTCTGGACGCGAGGGAAGCGCGGCGTCGGGCCCACACCATGAACTCGCGGCGTGATCGACGGTCGAGGGCGCGGTTGATGCGGGCGTCGGTGTCCAAGAGTTGGATGTAGAGGCCAGCTACCTGGGCCTCGGTGGTGGCGGTGAACACGGGATGACCACGGCTATCCGGCCAACGCGACTATGCGGAGGTCGTCGGGCTGAATCATCGGACCTCCTCGCGATGTAGTAAGCGCCAGTCGGCTACGTCCATGTCGGTGAGTGCGATGACCTCGAGCTGGAAGTTGGGCCAGGCCCAGCAGACCCAGCACCGGTCCCCGGTGACCATCTCGTCAGGCAGGCGCTGAGCGACCCTGCCGTCTGGGGATAGCCGGACCTCGTTGGACGGATGGCGTGCTCCGGGGAACGGGCTCGACTGCACGCTTCCTCCTCGGTTGGGAGGACGTTGGGAGGTAGTGCCGCCTTTGTAGATCACCCTCGTCCGACGGCTAGACGAGGAGAGCGTGAGGAACTGGCTCGAGAGACAGTGCTGTCAAGCCTGATGTTGCTCATGCTCGATCGTTTGGGCCCAAATGTCAACTACGCTGAGTCGCGCGTGTCGTCTAGGACGTACCGCGCTTCGAAGACGCCTGGGTTGCGCACCGTGAACCGGCCATGTCGATCCTTGACAATGTAGTCGCCTGGACAGGCGTATTGGACCATCTCATAGCCAGGAACGGCTATTACGGCATCGTCCACGGCGCCGTTCGATACCCACCCGTTGCACCAACGTGCAATGTCGCTGACATGGTTGTCGTCGTGACAGGGCACCTGCCTTGCCTCCACGACGGTCGGCTTCGACCTCCACGTTCGCACCTCGCTCATGCCGCATCCTCCTTGGTCTTCCTCGGTCGGGCGATCCAGTCTCTGACCACCTCGACCACGTCGCCCCACCGGTACAGCTTGTGTCCGAAGTGGTCAACGTCGTCGTGGGGGATACGGTGTTCGGCCATCCAGCGGCGCCAAGTGCCGTCCGGCATGGCCTTGCCCAGGAGTAGGCGTACCCACGACAGTGCTTCAGTGCCGGTGAGGCGGTACTCGATGGCCTGAGCCGACATCCAGGCATGCCGTTCGGCCATGTCGTGGGTGATGCCGCACTTCGGGCAGTCGACCGTCTCGGACTGTGGTTCGGCGTAGAGGTAGGCCGGGCAGTCGTTGAACATGCACTGGCCGGCCGGGAGCTTGTCCGGTGGCCGGTCGATGGCTCGGTAGGCGCGTTGAACGGCGTCGCCGATCTCGTCGACAGCTTCTCCGGCCGCCTCGTGCATGATCAGACTGTCGATGTGGGCGAGGATCCACCGGCTCGCGGAGATCGTGATTCGATGATGGGAGGGGTGGCCGTCCACGGCGCGGTCGATGACCTCTGAGGTGAGGTTGTAGTGCTCGAGCAGCACACGCGCCCAGCCTGTCATCGTCCTGTTGAGGTCCCAGAGGATGCGGGTGGCGTGGTCCTTCCAGGGGATGGCCGTTTCGGCGGCCTTGCGCCCGCCGGAGGCGCCGAGGACGTCTTGCCGGGTGATGGTGGTCAGCAGGTCGTCCACGAGAGCTGGAGCGGACGCCAGGTCCTGCCTCAGGACCCGCTTGCAGTCCGAGCAGATGAAGTAGCTCGCCGGGATGACCTGCCCGCAGCGTGGGACCGTGCAGATGTTCGTCATGGCTTCCACCTCCCTGACAGAAGATCTTCGTACACGCTCTGACACCCGCTGGTGTCATCGCGCATGAGTTCGCTCCGGCGAGCGCATTCGCGGATTACCTGTGCACGTTGGCCCGGTTCCATGATTCGGATCAGGGCGAGTATCACCTGATTGAGAGCTGCATCATCACGCTCCGGAGGCGGCACCAATCGAAGAGGGGGTCCGCTGGTCATGTGTCCTCCGGCAGTGGTTTAGGGCGATCGCCGTCAGTGTCCGTCCAGACCCATGCTCGGTCACAGGACCAGCAACGGTCCATGAGGTCCAGGGGCTCGCCGCAGTCGAGGCAGAGGTCACTCGCCGGGAGGGTCATGCGTTCTCCCGAGACCAGTTCCGGCAGCGTGAGGGGGTCGCCCACGCCTGCTCTGACTCATGGTCCACATAGGTTCCGCCGCACGTCGCACACCGCTTTGTATCCGGCTCCCAGTCGCCACAGTCCTCTTTGTGGTAGACCGGACGTGCGCAGATCTCGTTGAATACCTGCCAGCCCCGGAAGTCGCCGACTAGCCGGTGCTTACCGCAAGCTGGTCGATCCCACGATGGACTCGCCCACACCAGGACTTGGCGACCGCCGTAGCCCTCCCGCACGGTCACCAAACCAGGATTGATCCACATGACCGTCTTGATCGGAAGCTCGCCAGTCTTCAGGCGACTGATCCCAGCCGATTCGGCCGCGTCTGCCAGTACTGGATCCGGGCCGTAGTCGACCACGACTGTGCGGAGTGCGGACGCCCACTGCGGATCCTTCGCGCGATCCCAATGCGGCACGACGTGTGCCTCAAGTGCGGGAACTAGGGCGTTGCGGAACGCCAGCACCTCCGTGCTAGTACGTTTCCGCTCGACAGCCACCGAGGCTTTGATCTCGGCGGTGAGTTCCGGATCGCCCGCATCGATCCAGCTCCGGTCGCCTCGGAGCCTGCTTGCCCACCAATCTGCAGCAGCAACTATCTCTGGCATGCTGGTGGTCATCTGTCCTCCCGAGGGATCTGGAAGCGGTACACCTTGCGGGGATGCAGGGCGTCGGCAGCATGGGCTTCAGCGCGAGTGGCGGCTTCGTGCGCCTTACTAGCCAGAATGAGCGAGACCACGGCCATGATGAACGCGAGGGCCGCCAAGAATAACGCCGCGATGATCACGTGTCCTCCCGCATAGGTCCAGCGGTGATCCGGAGAGCGCCTCGGGCCGGCGCCCACGGCTTGGGTGCCTGCGTGCCATCGGTGACTTGAGCGCCTGCCGATGCCGGGGCTGTGCGGAGAGACCCGAGGGCTTCCTTCCAGGTCGGCCAGAGGGACACCTGCGGGTCGGGGTTGAAGCCGAAGCCGGGCCGAGTGACCTTCCAGCCGGCGTCCGACTTGCGGATGGAGGGCTTCATGCTGGTCATTCGGTCGGCCCAGAGTTCTTGGATGTCGCGTCCAGAACACGTGGCGCAGCAGGCCGTGAGTATCGCCAAGCCAATACCGGTAGGTAGACCGCAACAAGACTCGATGAGACCACGCCAACCCACGCCAAGAGCGAGCCGTCTAGATCCAAGACCGAATCGAGTACGTATTTGACCATCGCGAGGACGATTAGCGCTCGGAAGACGACGTGGTCCTTCATGCATCCTTGGCTGACCTTGCGGTACTCGCTCACGGCATGCTCCTCTGCCACCATCTGAGACCTAGGCGCTTACGGCGCTCCCTGCGGGACTTGGGACGCTTGGGCTTGATCCATCCCTCAACGACCGGAGTGGACTCCTCCTCTGTGTTGACCATGACCACGGGGATGCCCATGAGGTCGCCGAGCGGCTTGTACAGCGGGTAGGGCGTCGGGACGCCATGCGGAAGGATCGCCCACTGGCCGGGGGTGAGCTTGATCGGCTCCGTGGGAGCGGGGACGCCGGCGGCCCGGATCATCTCGGCCGCCTTCATGACGGCGTCGTACACCTCGTCCGACGAGTAGCATCGGATCTCGCTCATGGCGTCTCGATTCCATAGCCGTGGGCCAGGGCCTTCAGGACGTTGTCGTAGGCACCGAGCCGGACCTTGCACGCTGCGGCCAGGATGGTGCCCTCGACGGCCTCCAGTCCGTTCTGGTTGGCCTGCCAGTGCTCCACTATCTCTCGGTGTGCCTTGCAGAGGCGCAGTGGTGAGCCGGGCTCGCCGTGCTGGGCCACGTGTCGTCGCGCCAAGACCAACAGCTCATCACCGTCGCCCGCCAGGAGCCAGCCACATTCGCAGTGGACCTCGTGGCCCTCGCCATCGTCGGTCAGGCTCCATGATGTCTTGGTTTCGAGCAGTGCGTCCACCTCTGCGCGTTCCGCTTTCGTGATGGCTTCGAGAAGTCGGGTGGACAAGTCGTCGGTCACCGGATCCCCTCCCCGTGCTCAGGGCAGTCGGAGTCGGGTCCGTCGTAGCTCTCCGAAGAGGCCCCCGGCCAGAGGCAACGACAGGCACTGGAAGGCTGGAGCGAAGCCATCGGCACCCAGTGATCAGTGCCGTCGACACGGACCTTGACTGGCCGCGTACCGGTCGTCCACATAGGGGCAATCTCGACGATCGTGCCGACGCGCCAGCCAACAGCGTTGAAGTGCTCCCACCATGCGACTCGATCGCGATGCTTGAAGCCGTCGGTCTCCTCGACTGCCTCGGGCTCGGTAATGCCGAAGCCCTTGAGTAGAGCGCGGACAGTGTCACAGGGGCTGGTGGCCGCCATGCAGCACCCGCACGGGCGGCCAGCGGGCTCGCCCCACCAGTTCTTCTCGCCGATCGGTTCGTGCTCAGCGATGATCTCACGAACTGCCGCCACTAACCCCAGTACAGCCTTGGGGTCCCAGCGGGCGATGTGGGCGAACTGCCTGTCAGTCGGAGAGCCTTCGTCATAGACGACCGGTTCGAGGGTGTCGACATCGCGCAGGTGCTCCGGCGCGTGGCCAAGCCCTCGTGTCCACTCACCGCTACTGCCGACGCGGATCGCCGCAAGAGCTACCCGCTCTATCTCGTCTAGGGTCTCCGAGAGGCGGGAGACAAGGTCGTCAGTCATGCTCAATCGCCTCCAAGGCTCGCTGGATCATCTCCGACAACGCAGGCCAGCATTCGGGAGTCAGGTTCATGATTCGCACACCCGATGTCACCTCGGGGACGATGGCCATGGGTTCGTTGTGTTCAGCCACTGGTCGACTCCTACTCGGCGTTCAACTCAAGACTCGGATCCCCCGCCAAGATCTGCCCCTGCAACCGCTGCAGCGCCGGACACGGCTCCAGCCCGTACTCCTCGACCAACACCGCTCGGACCGCGTGGAACACCCGCAAGGCGTCCGCTCGACGGTTGCAGCGGTACAACGCCACCATCAGCTTCGCGGCGATGTCCTCCCGGGCGGGGTCCAAGCGGACCTCGGCCGCCAAGTCATCCACGATCTCGCGGTGCCGGCCGGCGCGCAACGCCAACTCCCATCGCAGCCCCAACGCGGTCCTGCGGGCGTCATCCAGTGCTTCCCGATGTGCGGTGAGTAGCGGGCCGCATTCAACCTCGCTCAACGCCTGCCCTCGCCACAGGCTGAACGCCGCGGTCAAGGTGTCCTGCGCGACCAGCAGTCGCCCCTCGGCGAGTTGCCGGTGGGCTTGCCCCACATACGCCGTGAAACGGAGCGCGTCGACCTCGAACGGCTCGGCCGCGAGCGCGTAGCCCCGTGGACGGGTTTCGATCACCAGGTCAGGGATGCGCCGCAGGTACATCACGTAGGTCTGGACCGATTGGGCTACCTGCCGGGGTGGTTTGCCCACCCACAGCTCCCAGATGAGATCCGTCACCGACACGAACGCACCGGGGTTCAAGGCGAGTAGGGCGAGGGTCTGTCGCTCCTTCTTCGCTGACGGTCCTGGGCCTCCGCAGACGTGCAGAGGCCCGAGGAGTCCCACGCGGATGGGCTTGTCAACCGGCTCGGCTGACGGGGCCAGGATGATGGGCTGGGTGGTCATTCCTGGACACCATCTGTGACAAGTTTAGCTAATCCAGTGGTTAGTTGCTCCACCAGTTTGTGAACTTGTGCCTCCTCGGCGCCGTGCGGATCGAGCCACGGCTTACCGTCGACGCGGAACCACTCCAGTGCCTCATGGACCGCCTCACCGACCGCCATCGAAGCGAAGTGAGCCAGCCAATCCGACTCGGGAACGTCGAGTTCTTCCTCGTTCAGTGAGGTACCCCCCGTCCATTCGCCGACCTGAGGGTGGTCTCCACCATAGGCGTCGGGAAGGTCTGGGCCTCTCATCTCGTCCGGGAAAAAGGTCCGAGGCTCCGTGCGCGCATAGGTAAGGCTGAAGTCCACCCGTCCGACTGCTCGCTCCCAAGGTAGTGCCGTCATCTCGCCTCCTCCTCAGTCCCCGAGTGGTGAACGTAACCCCTCGATGACCACGGCTCCGGCTTCGTCAGGGCGTTCAGAATGCTCGCCGCAGCGCTGGTCGCCACGCCCGCGTAGATGACCCATTGGGGCCATTCGACGTGACTCGTCAGGCTGAGAACAGCGAGCAGAACGAATCCAGTCAGTGCGCCGCATTGACCTGTCCAGAAGCCGACCTCGGCGATCTTGTGTCTCAACGGGGTGTAGTTCAGGGACATGGCAAGGCCCGTACTTCAACGGCAAGGCGGCGCAACTGCGTCTGCATGTCGGTAGATGCCCCCGTGCGAAGCGTGTCCAGTACGGCCACCACGGACCGCCGAGCCATCTCCCGGTGAATCGGCGCGCTGATGGACTGGACGACCTGAGCGTGCCACTCGGGCGGACCGATCCATGAGGCTTCGGCTGCTGCGTCTACGAGGAGCTGGGCAAGAGAGTCAGCCACGGTCGCCTCCGAGGATCAGGCGCGACAGTTCCAGGGCGTGGCCGAAGTGATGGCCGATCAACCGATCCACTTCGCCGCGAGTCCGGCGAGGATGGATCCGCGGCTCCGGCTCTTCCCAGACTGGGACGTGCACCTCAAGTGAATCCGCAGCTGCCCTCAGCCACGCTACGAGTGGTTCAGCAACAGCAGGAGAAACAGTGGCGATCCATTCGCCGTCTCTCGGCGTCAACTCGCTCACGACAGGATCCCCGTCGGCACTCCACACGATCCCGTTGACGTAGTCCGCCCAAGGTGACTGTGAGGTCCGGGCGGCGAGTGACTCGAGTCGGTCCGCTGCTGCTCGGATTACTTCCCAAGGAGCCTCAGTCGACATCGGACACCTCGCTGCCGCCTTCCTGGATGCCGAGAGCGGAACGGTATGCCTGAAACGCGGCGATGACTGCGTCAACCTTATCTGGATTGTCCGAGCCGCCACCGATCAACCAATCCTTAGCAGCGGCATGCGCTAGTCCATTGAGGCGGCCCACTCGCTCACACTCAAACGCTCGAAGCGCCTCAACCGAGTCCGGCTTGACCACACGGTAACGCCATGTATTCCATGTTCCGCCCAGGCGCTTCGACTCAAGCCTGTCCAGCTTGATCCGCTCGTCCAGTCCGTCAAGAGTGAAGCTCTGCGCTGCGACCTTCCCGACCTTCATTCGCCTGGGGTTGGCCCGGCCGCCGGTAGCGAGAACGACCACCTCGATCCCCGGCTTGATCCACGAACTATCGATCTCAGCCATCTACTCCACCCCCTTCTCTATGGAGTCGGCGAGCATGCGGAGCCCTTCCCGCTCCCATGGGCCGAGGCCGAAGCGATGGTGACCTACTTTGATCATTCGCACTCCGCCCGGTTCAGACGGTGTGGCGCCAGCGGCAAGCTCCCGCAGTACGGCAACCACGACGGCATCGGCGACCACAGACACGCTTCCCAGTTCCGGCGAGGCGTACATCTCTGGGAGGTTGATCTCCTCCGAGCGCGCCTGCTCCGTCGTGGAGACCAGCTCCCAGCCGACGACCGTCTCCGTGTCATCGGGATTAACCGGGTCTTGGGGGAACGCGCGTGCGGCGACCTCTCGCAGCCTCTGGGCCAGTGAGGTGGGGTCAGTGGACATCACGCCTCCTCACGCATTACGGCCGGGTACTCCATGTGCCATGTCGGGTGCACCGGGATCGGCTCGGTCTCGCCGTCGAGCCTGATCATCAGGTGGGCGTCGGAAGTGCCGACGATCCGGCCCGGCTTGCCGTCGAACACCACGGGGCGGTTGATCTCCGCTGGGACTTGGTAGTAGCCCCGGATATAGGCCATGCCGGCGCTGGTCACTGCCGCTCCCCGCGAAGTTCGGAGGCGCGGCGCTCCAGTAGTGAGATCGCCGCCGAATAGCCGTCATAGAGGCCTCCATGGGTGCCTTCTATGGCGACTTCCAGTTTTGCCGCAAGTCGCTCGAGTTCGGCCGCCACGATTAGGGGTGCAGCGGACACCACGGCTCGCTCCTGAAGCTCGTTGATGTCCCACGCCGACCCCTTGGCAGAGATCACGTCCTTCAGCGGAGCGGCCTTGACTACGGCGTCCCAGACCTCGTCAGGGATCTCCATCTCGGCTCCCATTGCTCTTGCCTCCTCAGCCCTCGTCGTCATCCGAGTCGTCGGAGTCCTCATCGAACAAGTCTTCGGCCATGCACTCGGCGAGGTAGTCGGCGCTATCGCGGATGTAACCCGCGATAGCCGCGATCGCCTCATCTCGGGTGTAGGCAGCGAACCGATTGCCGCCGCCGTTGCTGTCCGAGACCGCCACTCCGGCGTCGTCCAGCGTGGCCATGAAGCCGTACTCGGAAGATTCCTTGTCTGCCATTGCTGCCTCCATCGCAGATAGACGGTCAGTGCTTCGTCAGCGACACATCTCCGCCGTTGAGCCAATGCACTCGCTCGGCCGCCTCATCGCTGCTGCCGTGGTCGCTGTCGGCCTGCCACCGGCCGGACGGGTCGTAGTAGCCAACCGTCCACAGCCCAGGCTCGCTGCGCAGATATACCCATGCCGTGCGCTCCATGCCACTCACTCCTTCGCAGTTCAGCGATCCTCTATGTAGCTACGGCATCGTAGCACACGCAGACCGCGTTACACCCGGTATACTCATGTCCACGTAGCCACATGAGGAGCCGCCGTGCCAGAGGAAGACTGGGATCCGCCTCGACGGGTCCGCGCGTCCGACAACCTCTGGCGCGAATTCGGCCTTGCCGCCGCCGCCAACAACCGGAAGCGCTCGGATCTCCTCCGGGACTACATGCGCCGCTACGTCGCCGCATGGAAGGGCCGACAAGCCAAGGGTGATCACGACGGCTCCTCGGACACCAGCCGGTAGCCAGCGGCCAACGCCCGCTCCGCGTACACCAGCGCTGTATGCCGCATGAGGTCGTACTCCCAGCCCATGCCTCCCGGATGGGTCTTGTTCCAGAACCGAAAGGCCGCCGGTTCCATGATGGCCGCTAGAGCCTCCCGTGCTGCCCTGTCCACCCCAGTACCCTCGGGATCCGGTTCTGTCTCGCCTGCGGCCACGCTGGACGGGTCTACGGCGGCAGTCATGACGCCTCACCTAAAGCCTGAAGCAGCGACACGACCACGGCAGGCTCGCGTCGCGCCGCATTCACGGCCGCCGTCGGCGTCATGCCTTCCCGCACCATCCGACCCGCACGGACAACCACGCGCACCTCAGGCAATGAAAACTCCCGCTCCCGACCCGAGCCCGAACCTTCGTTGAGCGCCGAGACCAATCCGGTCCGACACCAGTAGTCGAGCTGTCGATAGGTGATGCCCGCTCGGTCGGCAAGCTCGATGGCGTTCACGCCACCACTCGCTTGTCAGCTAGGGCGAGGATCCGCAGCACGGTCCGCTCCGTCATCCCGATGGCCGATGCAATCCCAGCCGAGGTCCACCCCAGTCCGGATAGCCTGACCGCCTCGCGGTCTTGAGTGGTGATCGGGTTGCGCGGCTTCAGCTTGCGGCGCTCGCGTTCGGACAGGCCACCCCAGATGCCAAAGCGTTCGTCGTGGGCCAGGGCGTACTCGAGGCACTCGGCGCGGACGTCACAGCCCTGGCAGATGCGCTTGGCCTCGCGGGTGGAGCCGCCCTTCTCGGGGAAGAACAGCTCGCTGTCTACCTGTGCGCACAGGGCTCGCTCATGCCAGTCCCGCTCTTCGGGGAGGTCATCCCAGACGGTCTGCTCCCAGGTCAGCGCCAGGGTTCCCGAGATCAGGCTGTAGCTAGGGGTGGTCATGACGCCTCCATGGATTCCACAACGGATAGATGGCGCTCTTCTGGTTCGTCCCAGGATCGGTAGTCAGGGATATGTGAACCACGGTCCTTGACCACCCAAGGCCACGGCGTTCCCCAGACGAGGTGGCTTGGCCACCGGCGCTCGTCGCGGTCACCGCGCCACGGCCGGACCTCAACCTCCCGGACCCGACCCGCGCTGTCCGGCTCGCAGGCAGGCGCGATGCCGTAGCCGAACTCCGGCCACCGCATCAGCAGGGAACTGCCGAGGGGGCGAACTGATCGATGCTTTCCCGATTCACCCGGTCCGCCGTGCCCAGCGTGCGCCTCGACGACCAGAGCGCAGTCCACTTGCGTCCGCGCCGCGTCGAGTACCGCAACCGTTCGGCGGGCCGCCGTCTCCTCGTTGATGTTCGCCGCGTGCAGCCGATAGAACGGGCCGATGATCAGCAGGTCCGGTTTGTGTGCGGTTACTCGCTCCAGCAACCACGCTGCGTCGTCGTCTCGGGTCAGGTCGATGCCCTCGGGCTTGTGTATCAACCTGAGTGCCCCCTCGGGCACGCGGCGATTGGCTCCGATCGACGCTTCTGCCAAAGGACGGAACCGCCGCCGGGACTGGCGGCTTGAGTTCTCGCAGTCGATCAGCAACACGAACTGGGGATCTATCGGACGGAACGTGAACGGGTGGAGGCCCGCGGCGGCAGTGACCGCAAGCTGCCTGACGAACATCGACTTGCCGAGGCCCTCGAACCCGGTCCAGATCAGGCGGTCGCCACGCTCGAGAAGGTCCGGCACCACCCACTCATGCGGTAGATCTTGATGGCCGAGGAATTCCCAGAGATCCGGCGCCAGGTCGGGCTTCGTGTCGACGCTGTCTGCTGCCCTGGTTACGACGAGTTCACCGATGGACTTGCCCGAGTTCACATGGTCGGTGACGTCCTTGCCAACCGCGCTCTCCACAATCCGAACCGAACTCGCCACGCCCGCCAATGCGGCTGCGACCATGCGGGCGTGCTTCTCGCCGGGTGCGTCGCGATCCGCGACGATCGTCACGTCGCAGTCGACGAAGAACCCGTTGAACTCGTCGCGCCACTTCCCCGCCCCGCCAGGGCAGCATGTGCCCACCAGTCCGAGCCCTTCCAGGGTCTGGACATCCTTCTCGCCTTCGACCACGAACACGGCCTGTCCGCTGTCCATCGCCTCGAGAAGTTTCGGCAGCCGATAGGGCACGCGGCGGACGTCGCCGAGCTTCCAGCTCCAGCCCTTCGGCTTGGACGGGTCGGGCCGTCGCTGCGGGAATTGCTTGTCAGCGGTGCGGCACACCTGGAAGAGCAGGTTTCCCACCTCGTCGACGTAGTCGTAGACGGCCACAGCCGGGCCTCGGGGCGTCCATTCACCCTCGTCCTCCCGGTCACGGGGCTGGCACAGATCCGCCCACGTGAGGCCGATCGCGTCGAGGACCGCGTCGCGGTCGCAGCCAGCATGGCAGTGCATGACAACGGGTTGATCCTTGCCTGGCCCGACGGACAAGCTGGCGCGGCCGTCGTCGTGCGCCGGGCACTTCGCGTCGTAGCCAGCGCCGGACTTGCGCAGTCCGGTGAGGCGCGGCAGGAGGAGTTCACGCAGGGCGTCCATTAGTTGTCCCACCAGCCCTTCGGGGAACCGTTGACAACGCGCGCCTCGGGTTGGTCGGTCCATCGCTCAGCATTGAGCCACGGGCCGGGATGCTTCGTGAACTCGATGTCCTTGCGTCGCCGCGCTGGATCGTCGCGGTAACGCTCGGCGCCGGCGACCACGCTCGCCGGATCGACGCCGGCCTTGACGATCTTGGCCCACGCTTTGCGGGCCTCGCCCTTGCCCACCTTTCGGGGGTAGGCATCCCAGAACGCGGCGAAGGCTTCGTCGACCGTCGACCGCGAAGCGGTTGATGAAGTTCTCTTCTTAGTACTGTCCTGTACCGTCCCGTCCTGCGGTGAGGCTCGATGTGTTTCGGGGAGTTCCGGTGAGTTTGCGGGAGTGTCGGGGAGTTCCGGTGAGTTTGGGCGAGTCTCGGCACACACCTGACAGCGCGGTGACCAGCGGCTATCCAGTTTTTGATGGTTCGCGAGTCGAATTACATGCAGGTACTTCCGGCCGCTCAAGGTCTGGATTCGCGCCACTCGACCTTCGTTGATGAGTTCCTGCAGAAGTACTTCAGGGTCGACATCATCGTCAGGCAAGATCAGTCGCTTGAGGGCCGCAGCGTCATCCTCTGCGTGCCCGGAATCACAGTCCGTGAAGTTCCACATCCCGATGTAGAACAGTCTCGCCAAGGGCGACAGTCTGACCATCTTGCTGTCGGTCCAGAAGGACGGCTTGATTGTCCTGATGCGCGCCACTATGCAACCCCCCGAGGCCTCACGCGCGGGGCGCGCCGGAAGTCGATGTCTCCAGACCGAAACCAGGTACCGCCGTTCTTCCAAGGGATGTTGGGCTCGCGACCCACCGAGAAGTGATGGCGACAAGACCAGATCCCGTTGTAGTCCATGAAGCAGTAGTGCCCGCACTCGGCGCACTCGACCAAGATGATGTCCTGACTGCTGCTAGCGGGTTCCCAGACGGCTCGGCCGCCGGGACCAGTGGGGCGGAGAATCACTACCAACTTGGAATGCCAATCCCACTCGTCGTAGTTCAGCGACTTGTGGAGGTTGATGGGCTTGCCGATGCGCTCGTTGTGCGGACCCTTGACTTCGCACCAAACCCGTTGCCCGGCGAGGTAGAAGTCCGGTCGGTACAGCGTGCCGTCGGCCAACTCAAGCGCCTCCGGCTCGTACTGCCACGTGTCCCAGCCGAGATAGTCGAAGGTGGCCGCCCAATCCGCTTCCAGAGTCGAAGCGAACCGAGTGCCGCGATACCAGGTTGGGACCGACCGGACTCCACTCACGCCGCATCCCTCCCCGCCGTGAAGCCCTCGGTCCACGCCAGCAACGCCGCCGCGGGCTCGTCGACCGGAACCATCGCCGCCAGCGCCACGGTCACCGCGTAGAGCCTCAGCGGGTCGTTCTGACCCCACCACGCCAACCGCCCCCAAACCTCACGTGGGTCGAGGTCGCGGATGTCCATGGCGATCTGGCCGGCGTCCTCTTCCGCCCTGGCAGCGACCGTGTGTGCGTCCTGGGTTGGGATGGTCGGGGACATCGCGATGTAGGTATGCCGCCGGACAGCGGTGTTGCGGATCTCTTTGACGGTGGTCATGGGGAGGTGTCACCGCCATGACCACCTGAGAGAATCAGCCTGCCGACATATTCGGAGACCTGAGGGACTACGGCGTTTCCGCCGACCGCAACCATCCGGGTGGCAACCCCATCAGCCACTCGATCAGTGGCACCGGCGGCTTCCAGCCAAACCTCTGGACGACTCCAAGCATGTTCGCCATCGCCCGGCGGCCATACCGTGGCGCCGACTCCGGCGAACTTTTCGGCCACCCGTGCCGGCCGAAACTGGCCAGCGGGGTAGGCCACAAGGAACACCCGCCCACGTGGGTGTGGCGCACCAAAGGCGCACGCCGATAGCACCGACCATTCCGCATCGAACCCGCAGTCGGCCAAGTCCCCGAGAATTCGACCCCATGCTGCCCCGTCTCCAAGGAGAGCTGCGACGTTCTCCATGATGACGAACCGGGGTGCCAGGTCGCGAACGACAGTGAGCATCCAGGGCCAGGACCAACGAGGGTCTCCGATGCCCAACTGTGCGCCCGCACGGGAGAACGGCTGGCAATGAGGGCCTTCGGCGACAACGTGAACAGGTGGCCGGGGCTCGGATCGCCACCACTCGACAGATGTTCGGACATCGTCATGCCTTGGGACCTCCGGCCAGTGTTTCGCCATCACTCGTCGGCAGAACGGATCGATCTCCACCTGACCTACCGTGGTCATGCCTGCCCGCTCCAACCCGAGTTCTAGACCGCCGATACCCGAGAACAGCGACAAGACGTTCATGTCGGCGCACCACCCTCCGGGTGCACTGCGCACACTGGACGGGAGAAGCCGGCGAGGAACCGCTTGGCGGTCTCATGCGAGCACCGACCGGGGCCCGAGCCGTGGGTTTGACAAGCGCCGTGGTGGTCGAAATGCCCACATGGCGTCGGGTCTGCCAACTGCGCTAGCAGTTCAATTGCCTCGCCGAGCTTGCGAACGGCGGCGGCCTCGGCTCCTCGCGCGGCGTCACACTGCTCGTCCAAATGCAACGCTTCTTCAGCCCACGCTTGACGGGAAGACCGCTCAGCGTCGACAGCACGGAGTAGGGCCACGATCCGCGGCCCCTCGTCTCCGCTGGAGCCGTCGAACACCTCAGGCGGGTAGTACTCGTCGAGAAGGGACATGAGGCCCTGCCAGGTGCCAACCACGCCTAGGACCCTGTCCGCCAAGGCAGCCACGTCGCCCCGGCAGACGAGGCAGGAGCCCATGAGCTGGTGCCCATCATGACGCTGGCCCTTCACCAGTTCAGGGCTGGGATCCTCGATCGGCAGGGGTTCGTATGCCGTGTTGAACGCCTCGATGAGTAGCGCGCGAATTCCGGTCGCAACCATGGATGCTCCTGGTTCTACAAGATGAGTCATCGCTGCAGCTCCGTAGATGCAGCGAACGGGTCGCGGTCGGCTTCGAACAACGGGTCCATGAGGTCAAACAGAGGGTCGGTGCCGCAGGTCGGCCCACATAAGGCGTCTGTCGTGAACTCGACGGGTTCGGCCTCCTTGCCGGCGCTGCGCCGCTGGGCCATGTACTCGGCTTCGGCGGCTTGCGCGATTGGATCCGCGCCCCAACCCCAGCGCTTCCGGTGTTCCGGTATGTCCGGACGCGCCCTCAGCTCGTCTTCCATGGCTTGCACGGCCAGAACGAACGGTTCGGCCGGGTAAGCGCTGAACCATTGGTCTCGCTCACCAGGGTGCGTGGCCATCGACAGGCATCCGCACTCGCCCGACATGCCAAGCGTCTGGGCCACGGGGTTGAGTGGCATATCAGAGTGCAGCAGCCGGTAGGCCCGGAGATCAGCCTTGTGCCAGATCGCCAGCGGACTTGTCCACAGGATCGTGTGTTTGCGTTCGAAGTGCGGCACGGTCGCGCGTCGTTTGCTCTCCGGTCGGCGTCGCCCAGCTATGAATACGACCTGGTCTTTACGGCTGCCCGAGATCCCGAAGTAGTGCGGCACCCGAGCAAGCGCTCGTTCTTTCAACCGCTGGTACATCAAGGCATGCGCGGCCGAGCCGGGGAATCCGCCGGCCCACGCTTGCACTAGCTCCCCGGTCTTGCGGCTGCGCGCCATCACAGTGCCGCGTACCAGGTCCCAGTAGCCTTCGCCCGCCTTCGGGAACTCCTCGATCAGCCGCAATCCCCACTGTGCTGCTGTGTCCCGAACGTGCTCCCGCGTCGCCTCGATACCTGTCTGGGTGTTCGCGTGTGTCCAATGCGTACTCACTGATCGGAATATATGAGCAGTCGTGTAGGAATCGTTTCCGCCTGACACCAACGCGCACACACCCGCAACCCCTTGCCCGGCGATAGAATCCATGGCCTGGTCGAATCGGTTCCATGCCATCTCAACTAGTCGTCTAACACGCGCTGCGCGCTCCGACGCAGTCAGGCGCACCACCATCTCGATCGGTGTCGGATACTCATGGTGTGGATCGAGCGGGTCATGATCAAACGGGACATCGCTCGGCAGGCCGAGGATCAGGGACGGTTCCGGCTCGCGATATCTCGACCGGTCAGCCTCTTCCACGTCTCCTGGTTCTAAAGACTGAGTCATGCCGCCAACTCCCCTGCGAGTTCCGGCCAGAGCTTCAACCGATACGCCTCGACCTCGGCCGCGCTCTTCGGATCCAATAGCCACCGGGTCGACGGTGGAGCACCCGTGACGGCACCGCATTCACGGCACCGTCCGAAGCCCAGCGCCAAGTGGGTTCCATGGGACCGCATCGAGCGCTTGTTGACCCGCATTGTGGGAAACATGAACGCCGTTCGGATGTAGCCGCACACGCCGCAGGCATCGGTGGAGACGAGGGTGACCATCACCTGCCATCACCCTCCTCGTCAGCCGCAGGCCGGTCTTCGCGCATCGACCGGCGCAACTCCCGCAACTCCCGCTTCTGCAGCCGGTCGAGACGTCTCTCGGCCGCCCACGCACCCATCAGTCCGGCTCCGGCGATGGACACGACACCGGTCAGGGCTGAGATCCAGATGGCCCACGCGTTCATTGGGGCACCTCCCGCCATCCACGGATGTAGATCTTCCTGAGCTTCGCGGCGATCGCGGCGTCCAGGTCGAAGCCGTCCTCCTCGGCCAGGACGTAGGCCGTGATCACCGTGTCGGCTACTTCGAAGTGGAATTCCTCGCGCGTACCCGAACGGCGCGCATGACCCACCAAGCGCCGATACGCGCCGACTACCTCACCGGCCTCCTCGGCGAGGTTCAGCACTTGCCGCAGAACCCCCGACTCCTTGCCGAAACCGTTGTCCCTCAAGTGACTCACGATGGTCACGGCGTGTGGGGCCAGCCAGGAGCGGGGGGTGTCCACGTACTCTGCATCAGCCATGACGGGCCTGCCGAACTAGACGCTCCCCAGCCATGCCGATCAAGTTGACGATGACCGCTGCCGGAATGTCGGGGGTGCACAACGGCATCACCGAGGCAGCCGCAATGACGAAGGCCTTCCCGCACATCTCCATGTCGAGCACGCCCTCGAAGTCTCCGCGCACCCCGGCGACCAACTTGTCCGCCAGCAAAGCTGTCTCCCACATCAGCGGGTCGGCCACGGCTCGGGCCCGCGCTATCTCCCGCAAGCCGTTCTCTATGTCGAACGTCATGCTGCGCCACCTATCCATTCCGCTATCTCAGTCAGGTCACAGGGATCGAAGTCGCCGGATTCGCTCAGCCACACGAACACCCCGCGCCGCTTCACCGGCACTCGACCAGGGTCGACACTCGGGTGCACCGTCCACCCGTTGGCCCGGACCTTGGGGTCACTGCCGTGAGCGGTGAGGTAGCCCTCGCATCCGGTGGTTCCCGAACCGCAACCGGCCAGACCGTTCACCGCCGACCACTTCTCCGCAGGTGAAGACTGGCTCCGGCGCTTGCGATGGCTGAACACCGACGCCGCGCCCAAGCACACGCCGGGGACTTGGATCTCGCACACGCCGTCAGACCGTGCGGAAACAAGACCGCGGCCGTACTTCTCGGCGGATCGCGGGCCGGGTGAGCGACGCGGCTTTAAGGCAGTACGCCGCAACTGAGTGCGACGCGGCTTCATGGCGTCACCTCGGCGAGATTGTGGGTCTCGACCCCGGCAACGCCTTGGCGGTAGATCAGGGTCGGGATGCCGGCGTCTATGGCAAGCTGTGCGCAGTGCATCGCCCCCTGAGTCCTGGACTGAGGGTCGACGAAGGCGACCGTCAGATCCGGCGCTGACTCCACCATCGCCACGTTGCGGCGCTTCCCTGCCCCTGGGCAGTACACCTCGCCGGCCTTGTTCACCTTGCGGTGCGGGGCGTGTGGGCAGTCCCATCCGCACTCGGGCCACTTCGCCGGCCACGCCTCGACGGGTCCGTGCGTCCCCCGCCACATCCCAGCGGCGTCGCGGTCTCCATCAGGCGCGTCACCGTGTACCAGCACCGCGTCCGGGTATCGCTCATGGGCAAGAGCTAGCGCGGCACGCATGGTGGACCACTCACGCCACGATCGCGAGCATGTCAGCAAGATCCGGACGGTCAAGACGGGTCACCACCGTTCGCGATCTCCAGCAGGACATCGGCGTGACACGGAACCCGGGACCCCTCGCCGTCGTCGATCGGACACCAGCAGGCGAGGTCCATGCCCGCGAGTTCACGCTGCACGTCCTGGACTGTCAGCCACGGAAGGCCGGCTCCCACGTGGATGTGAAGGTGTGCGTCAGGCATGGCAAGCGCCCGGTGGTACATGTGGACGCACTCGGCCCGAGTCATGTATCTGATGTTGTGGACTGTCCACGTGCCATCGGGGTGGTAGCAGTCGTGGCGGGTCCCGGCCGCGCTAATCCGGCCCTCGTACTCCCATGGAGACCCGTCAACGGCCGGCACGCGCGCGAGACCATATGAGGTGCGGTAACGGAACGGATTCCCCCACTTCGTGGGCCGCCCGACATACACCGCACCCTCAGGCATTCGCCACCCGCTGACGCGCTTACGCTGGATCCGTCGCGGCTTCACGACACACCACCAATCGGGACCAGCGACAGAGACGGAGCCGCCGCCAGTCCGCCCTCGCCGTCACCGAGGACCAGCGAGAAGTCCGGTCGCGGTCGAGTTGTTCGTTCCGGATGCTCAACCCAACTCGGATCAAGCCTCCTCCAGAAATCCGGCCAGTCGACGCGAGGGAAGTGTCTGGCCAGCACGCCGCCGTGGTTGGCGTACGGGAGCGGGACGACATCCGGCTTGCCCTGCCAGTTGGCGCGTTTATGCGCGTCGAACCAGCCGTAGTGCCGGGTACACGCCCCGATGTAGGCCAGTTCTCCAGTGTCCCAGTCAGTGGTGTGACCCCACGTGGTAGCTGGCCGGCCGCACAGGTCTTCACGTCTGATCATCGAAGCGGTACACAGCCGGATCCGAGGAGTTTCCGGTTGATAGCGCCGGAAGTCCCGCCGGAACGTCTCGCGGATCTTCCAGTGGGGATCAGGAGGACTGGACCACAGCAGGTCCCCGATGCCGTCTATGCCGTTTTCGTAGGACATGCCGAAGTCGTAGATGGCCGCGAGGCCAAGGCCGACCAGGAGGAGGTCCCCGCCGAGGTCTGGGTCTTGGATGAGTCGCACGATACGTGCGCCGCGCGCGTCCATCAGGCGATCACCCCAGGCTGCATCTCTGCGCGCAGGACGTCGGACAACGCGGCCAGACCGGCCCCCTGTCGCGATATCTGCTCGGACAGCCGCTTAAGTCGGTCCGCCGCCAGCGCCGGGTCTTCGGACCAGCGTTGGACCAGGGCGACCGCACGGCCAATCGCCCCGGACGAGTATTCGTCAATCTTGAGGCCTGCGGCTTCTTCGAAATCCTGGACCACCTGGCGGAGATTATCGAGTTGAGCTTTGACGAATGCTTTGCCGGATTGCCGCTCCGCCTCGCGTTTACCAACCTCGACCCCTTGGTCGTGTCCTCGCTGCTCCGCGCGCTGCAATGCGGTATGTCCGGCGTCGGCCGACGCCCGCATCACCCCGATGCAAGTCGACCACGGCAAAGGCTCAGGGGTGCGCTTGGGTGCCTTGACAATCACCAAGGACGACTGGTCGCCACAGGCGATCAGTCCCCACGTTGATGGCAGCTCAGCCTTGACCTTGTCGGCCATGACAGCGGGGACGGCGACCCAAAAGCGGTGGGTATGCTTCCACCACCAGTCAGCCTTGGCCGCGTTCTCCAACTCGCGCTTCCAGTCAGACATGCACACCTTTACTTCGACCGCGTCCAACTCAAACCCGCGCGACTGCCACAATGAAACCACGAGCAGATCAATCTTGCGTCCCATGCGGCTCGCGTCCTGCGGAGCTTCGGCGACCTTCAGATACTCACTGTCGGGCCAACGCCGATCGAGGGCACGGATAACATCACTGGCGTTCACGATGTCACCGGCCGTGGTGCAGTCGGCCGCTTCAGGTAGTCCATCAGCGGTTCTACGAAACCATCCAACTGATCGCGACACCGGCACATCGGGCAGTCCACGACACCCACGATCTTGTAGGCGCCCACGTCCACTCGGAGCTGTCCTATGTCTGCGCAGACCGGGCACGCGCCAGGCTTGGCGTTGGTGATGACGAGTCGGTTCATCCTCCGAACCCCCGCTCGCCCGCATACATCGCCCGGATTGATGCCCCGATCGATTGCGTGGCTCGAAGTTCGTTCTCCAGCGCTCTCGCGTTTCGCTCCGCGTGTCGGAACGCAACCTCGGCGACCTCGGCTGCCTGCCGCTCGGTCGACGTTGCCGACTCGGCGAAGTACTTGCGTTCGTGCGCGGGGCCGTCGTGGTTAAGGTATGCCTTCGCAAACGTCAGGTCGTACTGCCGGCGCTTCTCCCGCGCTTCCCGCTCGGCGGCGGTGACGACGGACACGCCGTTGTGGATGCGTCGGGAGATCTCCTGGATCGTCTTCTCGAGATCGACGGGATTGAGGACATCGCTCACGAGTCACCTCCAGCTGTCCGACGCATACGGGTAGGTGGCTTTAGGTGCGTCTTGTACTCCTTCAAGACGTCCGCGTCAGCTTCGGTGATAACGCCACCTTGGCTCCACAAGGTGAAGTCCTCGGCCAGTTCGGTGAAGTCACCTTCGGAGATCCACCCTTTCTCCTCGGCGATCGTCCAGATCTCGTTCTTCACCTTGGTCAGAGGGTCAACCCCGCGCGTGGTCGACTTCCCGGCCGGGTCGGACTCGCCTGTGGGAATCTGCAACATCTGGATGTGGGCGATCCGCAGTGCCACACTCATCGCCTTGGACACGGCGCTGTCTCCCGTGTCGGAAGCCTCGCCGGCCACGAGGGCAACCACCGAATCGCCCTCGGGACCCGTGTAGGTGTAGGCCATCGTTACGGTGACCTCTCGGGCGCGCTTGCCCTTCTCCGTGGTGATGTCCCGCGAGTCCAATGAGCGCAGCTCTGGGATGACGTTGATCTCGTTGACGAGGAGCGCCGGCCCCACGCGGTTGAGGATGGAGTCGATGCCGCGATAGGCGAAGTTGTGGAACGTGTTGCGGTCGCCCTTGCCGATGATCCCGACGTCGTGACGGGTCTTGAGGAGTGCCTCGTGGATTTTCATGCCGCTACTTCCGGTGGTTCGAGCGGGAGCCCGAGGAGGTTCTTCAGCTTGTCCGACTGCACGTTCTCCCGATAGTTCTCCAGTGCCACGAGGAACTTGCGGAACGCCTCATCATCGGCCTGCGCGGGTATGAGGTCATAGGTGCCTGGCTGGATGTGGAGGATGTACGCGGCCTCGACAGCGATCATCGGCTGTTCGTCGTCGCCGTCCTTGAACGTCTCGGCGAAGCGGTAGCCCGCGCACTGCAGGGCATGCTCCCCGTAGACACCAGCACCTGACTTGTAGTCGATGAGGCAGCGCCCAAGGGATGGAATGTCCTGTATGGAGTCGAGTCGGCCGGCGTACATGTGGGTCCGGTTCGCGACCACCAGTTCCTCGTGAACCGACACGGGGTTGTAGTCGGAGATGTAGTTGGCATAGCCCTGGACATAGGGCATCAGCTCATCGGAGACTTCGATCTCCTCGTCGCGGATGTACCGCTCGGCCAGGTCGTGGACTTCGGTCCCCCGCGTCGCAGCCCAGTCCCTCTTCTGGTTCGGTATGTCCGACAGCATCTTCATTGCGGGACCGAACCCCGCCGAGTCGAGCAACCAGCCAACTTGCCGGATGTTCTCCAGCGCATAGCGGGCGACCTCGCGGGCAGCCCAGTACTTCAACCCGTCCTTCGGGATGCCGTTCAGGGCTGTAGTCACACCAACAGCCCACTTACCATCGATCTTGTATCGATGGTAGTTCGCGTACTCGACGACCTGGATTCCCTTGCTCGGCACCTTAGGCATCGGCACCCCGATCCGCAGCGTCGGCGGTGACCTCGGCCAGCTTGTCCCGGTCGATGGCGCGCGCCTCCTCCATTGCTTTGAGCAGGGCGTCACGCTCAATCGTCGTGAGCATGTAGAACCCGACACCGCTCCGCGCGAGTTTCACGGCGACCCGCTTCCAGCCGAAGTCGTTCATGCCGCACCTTCTAAGATATCGATCGTCAGCCACAGATTCCGCCGAATCCCGTCCGGCTTATGGATGACCGGCATCATCTTGACCATGTACTCCGGCGTGTCGTCTTTGACCAATTTCGCGTCCACCAAGCCATCGCAACACGGCTTCAGCGTGGCGACCAGGTTGTCCTCGTCGCGACGCCGACGCTGGAGTGGGCGGTAGTGCAGTGTCACCCGGACACGCCCATAGGTGCCGAGGCGTGCGCCCTTCGCCACCCACCCAGCCGACTCGCGTACTTCGGCGACAGCCTTCGCCTTGACGATCTCGTTGGGCCAGCGGTTGTTCAGGTTCAGCGGGGGCGTCTCCCACGGGAGACCAATTACGATGGTGGTTCCGACTCCTGCTACCGCTCCCTCTGTGCCGGCAGCAGGAGTCGGGTGCCCTTTGCGGTCACTCACCGCGCTCACCCCACGGGCCGTACAGGATCCGGCGTGCGACGACCTTGACCGTGACCCCCGGCTCACCGGGGTACGTCGCCCACCTGGCCGCGAGCTGGCGAGCTTTCTCCCGGTCGTCCTCGGAGGTCCCGTAGACCGTGACCGATCGACTGCTGGGGCGTGCATACTCGACACCCCACTCGACCACCATCTCCGCGCCCCACTCAAGCTCACGACCGATGAGGCGCCACGACCTGTCCCCCGCCTCGTCTTCCGCCGCCATCGCTTGCCGGTCCATCGGGACATCGTTCATCCCGTCACGCCCTCTCCTCGATCCATCAGCACCTGAAGGCCGTCCGCGGTCAGCACCATCTCGCTGCCCACCTGGCCACATCGGCACGCCGGAACGGCGGCGATCAGCCGGACAACCTCCAGTGCGTGGAACAGGTCCTGTTTGACCGCTGGAATCTCTCCTCCGGCATGCCAGGCATAGCCCATGGGATGGCCCCCATAGCCTGGGTAGTAGTCCACGGCGTGTGCTGCGACGTCACGCAGTGCGTCGACCATGGCGTCGGTCAGCGGGATCACTTCGACCCCTTCGGGTCGTCCTTCGCCGCCTTGTTCAGGGCCTTCTCAACGGTCTCGGTGCCGTCCGCCTTGCCGACGACCAGGTCCGTCGCCTTGTCGGCCAGCTTCTCGGCGGCCCTCTTGAAGATGCCCATCACGCCACCTCATCGGGCTTGCTGTGTCGGCCCGGAAGAACGTCGTCGGCCGTCGTCATGCCCGCGATCTCCGCGATCCAGTCTCCGAGCGGCAGGTCGATCAATGCGGCGCTACCGTCGTGATGCAGCCACTCGATGGCATCCATCGCGGCCACGACCACACCCAGCAATCGTGCCGTCTCGCCGACCGTCGTGCCATGTCGTTCTGCGGCGTCGGCGTACTGCTGCTGGGCGAGTGCGATCCGCTGGAACAAGGCTCCGAGGGGTCCGGGGATGGACTGGGCGGTGTCCTGGAACCGCGAGAACCGGTCGCCGAACGACTCGGCGGCATGCTTGGCGGCGGTCATCGCTGAACCCCGCTCAGGTCACGGGCCAGCTTCTTCGCCAACACCACGGGGTTGGACCAGCGCCACTGCTCAGCGCCGGGCATGCCATGCTGTCGCCCGTCGGCTTCGGCTCGCGCAATCGCCCTGAGCAACTCCCCGATCGGGCCTGGGACCGCCGCCGCGCGTAGCTCAAACGGCGATTGCCGCGCGAGTTCCACAACGGGTGCCGTAGAATCCTGTACTGACATGGAGATCTCCTCTCTCAGTTGGTTCTCCATGGGGCGGGTCGGTCGGGTGGGATCCGACGGCCCGCCACTTACGTAGTGGGCGCAAAGTCAGTCACGCCGCACCCGCAACGGCCGGCGCAAGGAATCGTTTGATCTCCAGAGTTGGGACGATGAAGTGCTTCCCCGCCTTGCGCGCTCCGAGATTGCCGGAGTGGATCAGCGTTAACGTCGCGTCGTAGGTCAGCCCCAGTAGCCACGCCGCTTCTCCGACTCGGTAGCCCTGCCTAACGCGCTGGGACTCCTCGGAGACGGGTTTGACCTTGGATGCGGCGCTCATGCCGCAGCCTTCGCGCGCTTCGGGCCTTTGCCATTGGTGCGTCGCGGAGGACCGACGGTCTCGCGCTTGGGCTCGACTTTTTCGGGCTCAGCCTTCTCGTCCTCGTCATCGCCGGCCTTGAGTACCCCGGGCCTGACGTTGAGCGCCCTGGCGATCAGCACGATGCGGTAGTCCGCGACCTGATCTCTGCCGTGGACTGCCTCAGAGAGAGTGCGGCGGGGAATGCCGGTCCGATCGGCGAGTAGTTGGACGCCGTTCGGGGGCCGTTCGCCGCGGTCTCGCGCGGCCGACAGTCCGAACTCGATATCGATGAGCTTGAGCGTCATCGCTCGGTCCAAGCGGGGCATGGCCACAGTCTGTCTTACTCTGTCCATCCATGTCAAGGCAGGCTCGGGTAGAGTCGCCGCCTTCGGCCCGGTCACTGCTTGACTATCTGTCGGACTCTGTCCTAGTCTGCTTGTCATGCGAACGTTAGCGGGGGCATATCGCAGGTCACTACGTATCCAACGGTCTAGACGACGGCCCTACTGCGGCCTGCCTGGCTCTGCCAGACTCTGCTCTATGCCTTCTCGTAACCTCCGTACTGCGCACTACTCAGACGAGGCCCGACGGGAACTCGGCGACGCAATCGCCGCCGCACGACGTGCCGCTGGGTTCAGATGGCGCACGGACTTCGCGAGGGCTCATGCCGAGGTCAGCGTGAGTAGCCTGAAGCTTGTCGAGCAGGCCAAGCCCGTGGTGGGGATAACGGCCTTGCAGGCCATCGGCCGCGCGCTGGGGAAACACTTCCCCGACTGGACACAGGACACCCCGCGCGCCATCCTCGAGGGAGCGGCGCCACCGGCGGTCAAACCGGCGGCCGACCCGCGCATCTCACCGGTCCTCACCAGCCACCCCGACGACCCTCTGTTTTGGAAGGGGTTGGCTGATGAGGTACCGAAGGACAAGTTCGATGAGCTGTGGAAGATTTATCTCGACCATCGGAAATTACGTGAGGAACTTAGTCGGGCGGACCGTGCCGGACGGCTGGGGATCTTGGATCACTCCACATCGGACACAGACGGAGAGTAGGTCCCGAGGACCATTCGGATGAACATCATAACGCCAACATAACTTGCAGTAACCATTTCTCATGATCAGACGACACGCCCCGTATCCATGGGAGGCCCGGACCCCGCAGCCCACATGTCTCAGATTGGACCGCGTCCATGTATCGGCAGCACGGCGAATTCCCGATTCCCGAATCGACGTCAGCATCCCTCGCGATCGTGGTGGCGGGCAGCCTCGCCGGTGCCATGGCTCCCTGGGAGCTGGTCCGGCACGTGGGGTGGGCGGTCGTCGCGATCGGGTTGGCGTCTCTGATCGTCGGGCTGGCACGGGTGCTGTGGCTGACGATGGCCGAGAACCGAGTTCAGTTCATGTCCAGAGTGGCGCGCGAAATGATCGAAAGCCTCACGGTGGATGACCTCGACCACTACCCGGAAAGGATCAACGAGGAGGAGAAGACATGACGCTGTTTCGATCACCCGCTTGGGTGTTCTCGAGAATGATGTTGCTCGTTTTCCCGATGGTTGCCTTTGGTGACGTGTTCGCCGATGACGAGTACCTGGATCACCTCGCGCAGTACGGCCCTTTCCCGTGGGATGCCGTCGGGACGGTGCTGGACGACTGGCGGCAGGGCATCGACGAGGCCCGCATTGAGCCGCTCGCCGTTGACGATGCCTCCACCAGCCTCCGGGCACGGGGACGGGAGTGATGGCCCGACCACCGCTCCCGATCGGGGCGCACGGCAATCTCAAGGTCAAGGAGATCACCCTCAAGAACGGCCAGAAGGTGCACGAGGCGCGATGTCGGTTCCGCGCCGCCGACGGGACGCTGCGTCGGCTGAAGCGCTCCCGCAAGACCAAGACGGCGGCCGAGAACGCACTGAAGGAGTCCGTCGTCGCGTTGACCGAGGAGACCCGCAGCGGCGACGTCAAACCGGTCACCCGTCTGAAGCAGGTTGCGGAGAGGTGGTTCTCCGAGGAGGTCATGCTCGCGGTCACCGAGGGCCGCAAGCAACCCAAAACAGCCGACATCTACCGGTCCTACCTCGACGTGCACATCCTGCCGGCCATGGGGGAGCTGCGAATGCAGCAGGTGGACACGGTCGCGTGTGAAGCCCTGATGTCCGCCAAACGCCGGGACGGGGCGCGCGATGACAAGCTGGCCGGCATCCGCAACGTGCTGTCCTCGGTGTGCGGGTACGCGGTGAGGCATGGGGCACTCAAGACGAACCCTGTCCGCGAGTTGTCGCGACTGCAGCGGGTCGAGCGCAAAGAGGTCCGGGCGCTCACCGCGGACGAGCGCACCCGGATGTTCGCCTGGTTGGACGAGGACGAGAAGGCGCTGGACCTGGACCTGGGCCCCGTGCTCCGTGGCCTGCTGGCGACGGGCGTGCGGATCTCCGAGCTGCTGGGGTGCTGCGGGGACGACGTTCTGCTTGACGACCCCAGCAGGCCACGGCTGGTGGTGGAGCATCGCACCGGCCGCGTCAAGGGCAGCGGCGTTACTCGCCGGCGGATCGCTGGTGGGAAGAGCGCGGTGCCTAAGCGCCCAATCCCCGCCTGGTCGGTGCCGCTGTTCCGGGAACGCAAACTCGCCTCGGGCGGGGTTGGTCCGCTGTTTCCGGACAAGTTCGGGGACTGGCGCTCGAACGACTCGGTCAGTTCTCCGCTGCGCAAGGCCCTGGACCGGGCCGGGTTCGACTGGGTGACGTCACACGTGATGCGCAAGACCGTCGCCGCGCTGATGAAGGAAGCCGGCATCCCGGTCAGGGACATCGCGGACTGGCTGGGTCAGCGGTCGACGGCGGTGACGGAGCGGCATTACCTGGAGGACACGGTGAACGAGCGGAACGTGCGAGCGCTGGAGGGGATGATGTGATCACAGAACTTACGGACAACGGCTGGACGTACAGGATGGCCGACCCCACCGACTTGTGGTCGCGCTGGACCATCACCACACCCGACGGGCGTGTCCTCGACGAGACAGGCCGGGGGATCCCCGAGTGTCGTCGGATCGCCTTCGAGGCCAGTCGCACCGAATCGGCCGTGACCTACACGATCGCAAGCGGTCCGGGCCGCGCTCAGCAGACCCGCCGACACACCGACTAGGGACATCCATGAGCAGTTCCGGCTTCCCCCTTGCGCATTGTCGTATGATACGACATACTTGGTTCATGACCGCGAGCCTGATCCTCCACCGGACCACCGTCTGGGACCACGAGCGGGGCTCCAAGGTTCAATCGTTCGAGCGAGCCGAGGACGCTGTCGACCTGATGATGGAACTGGCCTACTGACCGACTGGCCGCCCCTTCGGGGGCGGCCACCGTTCCCGAACGGAGAACGCCGTGTCTGAACTTGCGATTGCTCTCGAAGACCTAGCAGCCGGCAACACGCTGACCGCCGAGCAAATCGACTTGGTGCGTGTCTATCTGGACTACCTGGCCGGCCTGTGATTGCCCGCGAGCTGTGGACCACTGAACAGGCACGGGACTACCTGGGCCTGAAGACCATCAGGTCGGCGTCCCGGACCCTGATCCGGATGGGTATCACGGCCGTATCCCGGGAGCCTGGTAGGTCGGGAATGAACCTGTACGACGCGAAGGAGATCCGGCGCGAACACGGTAAACGCCCACGCGCTGGAGCCCGGACCGATCCACGAGAGAAGATCTGAGTGATGTACGAACTTGAGTTTCAGTTGACCGAGCAGCACGTGACGCTGCTGCGCAATGCGTACGTGAATTGGGACGACTGCGAGTTCGGCGCGCCGGCCATCAACTGCAAGCGTTGCTGGAATCTCCGGAACACCCCCGCCGGCGGTGCCCGATGAGCCCCCGCAGGCCGTACAAGGTCGCGTACCACTACCCCGGCACCCGCATGTGCGACCCGGTGACCGGTGCGATCTGGATCGACACCGAGCGCCCGATCGACGGCAAGGCGTCGAGCCACGAGCGGGCCAAGGTTGAGCGCTTCGCCCGCGACGTCAGCCGCCGTGGCGGCCGCGCCGTGGTGACCTACGTCGACCCGGACACCGGCGCCGTGACCCACATCCTCACCCTGGCGGAGTTCGAGACCGCGCTCGCCGAGATGGCAGCCGAGGTGAACGAGTGATGGCCGCTGAATGGGAAGTGCGGATCACCGTGCTATGCAACGGCCGCGAGGTCGCCACGAGCGATGCGCTGGGCGAAGACCCAGTCAGCGCCGTACATGGCGCGACCAGTGACCTCGAGCGGTGGGCTCTGGACCATGAGGCGGGTCCGTGATGACCCCTCTGCTCTCCGGTCCGGCCTACACCTACTCAGCCACGGTGCTCACAGTGCACGACGGCGACACGTTCACCGCGGATGTCGACCTGGGCTTCCAGGTGCACGTGGTGACGTCGATCCGACTGCTGGGCTGCAACGCGATCGAGCTGGCCCGCCCAGGCGGCAAGGAGTCCCGAGACAACCTGGCGGGCCTGCTCCTTGGCAAGTCGATCTACCTGCGGACAGTGAAGGTCGACAAGTTCGGCGGCCGGTATGACGCACAAGTCACCCTTCCGGGTGATATTGACCTGGTGACCCACCTGATCTTGGAGGGTTGGGCGGCTCGATACGACGGCCGGGGACCGAAGCTTGTGGTCCCGTGGCCGAGGCAAACGACGGAACCGCGCAAGGAGTGGTGAAGAGATGCACCCGGAGTGGATAGCTTACGACCCCAGCATCCTGGACAGACTGAAGAACCGCGAGCAGTTCAACGGCTCAAAGCCCGCATGGGGTGAGTCGTTGGACGACTTCAACAGCAAGCAGGGCATCCCCGTCCCGATGGTCGGAGACGTGTTGCAGCTCCGCATGGGGCGCCGCGTGGTGGAAGAGCGACGCCTTGAGCAGCCGGAGCGCGACGACGACGGCAACCGGGTCACGGGTTGGTACTGGACGATCATGGTGCGGGGATGACCACCGAGGAGATCCTCGCCAACACCTTCTGCTCCATCGTCCTGAGCCTGGAGAAAGCTCAGCGACTGGGCTACGTCCGCGCCTCCGACGAGTGGATGGACAACGGGGAGCCACTACCTGATCTGTTGCAGGATGCCGCGCACGTGTTGGTGAGGCACGGACTCCTGCCCAAGTTTGAGGAGTACATGTGAGAACCGCTGAATTGCGTGAGATGTGGGCCGCGAAAATCGCCCGCCACAAGGCCGAGGACAGCCAGCGACAGAGTAGGACTCACGAGGAGATATCGAGGTCCATGGCGATTCAGGAGGAGATGCAGCGGAGTCTCCGAGCCGCGACTCCGACCGACTATGGCCGCTGGCTCGCCGGGTACTTCGCGAAAGGTCGCCAACCGACGCACTTCTACGACTACATGATGCCTAGTAGGTGGTTCGTCGCCACGCGGGATGTCGACATCAAACCGCTTTACGGGCAGTTCTCGATCAACATCATCGTCCCGGCGGGCATCTCGCTCACTGGCGTAACCGGTCACAGCGCCGTGTACTATATGGACGGCTTCGTCAGTCGAGGATTCCATGACCAACCGGCGATCGTGCCGATCTACTCGGATACCACCGTCGAGGAAGCCCAGTGACCGAGCCGACGTTCGAGCCAGACTTCCAAGTCGTCCGGGACGAGGTTGACGAGGAAGGCAACCGGACGATCCACGAGGTCCGCCTGCGCGGCACCTCGGCGAACCTGTCCGGCGACACGCTCCGGGCCTACCTACAGGTGTCTGGGCAGTCACGACAGGCTTGGCTGTCTGGTTGGCTAGCGGCGCTCCAAGAGGTTGATACCTGGGCCCAGGGATCGGCGGACCAGGCGGTCGACCACGGAGATGACGCGGGCGAGCGCGCGTATCAATGGTGCTCAACGTTCGCCCTGACGCGAATGTGGATCCTGTCACGGCTCGAAGGCCCGCAGCTGTGATCCCCCCGGAACCGCCGATCGGCTGCGAGGTCATCGACAAGCACGGTGTCCGATGGGAGCACGTCGAGGGCACCTACGGGCGTGACTACTGGATGCGCTCGGACTCCGTGCCCGATGGCGAACCGGAGTCCTGGGTACGGGTTAACGAGTTCGGGCCGTTGCGGTTGGTGTGGATCACAGCCGACCTTCGAACCGGTGAGATCAAGGAAGACCTCCAGGACATAGGTCCACTCTGCACATGCCCTCCAGTCCAGCCCCACGGCTCAAACCCGGTGCCGCCGACCACCAACCCTGACTGCTGGGTCCACGGAGCCACGCTGTGACAGCCTGGGACTTCGACGTCGCCGTGTCAACCTATGCCCTCGTCAAGGCCGGCGTCGGTATAGCGGACTGGCGCCGGGTAACGGTCGCCTCAGGCAGCTACCTGGACGCCAGTCTGACCGCTTTGCAGATGGCCTGCGTTGACGGGGCCATTCCCACCGACATTCTGTGGAGGTACTGATGACCACGCCCCTGTCCGCGTGGCTGCTTGAGCAGATCGCCGAGGATGAGAAGTACGCGCGGGGTGAGGCGCTGGAGAGTCCCCCGTGGGCTTGGGCGCTTCACGCGCTCACATGGTGTGAGGCCAAGCGGCGCCTAGTAGGGCTGCACACAGACGAAGAAGAGCACGACTGCCCGACCGAGGACGGCGGATCGGTGTACTTCAACTATCTCAAAGGCTGGGCCGAGGAAGCCGACAATCCGCAGGTTTGCCCGACGCTCAGGCTTATTGCTCTGCCCTACGCAGACCGTCCGGGCTACCGCGAGGAGTGGAAGCCATGACCGACCTCGGCTATGTCATGCCAGAGGAAGCGGGCCTCAGCCAGCGCTACGGCGTGTGGGTCGGTGGACTCGGCGACGACCCGATCGGGTCGGCCGGGTGGATCGCCTGCACCCACGACCGCCCACGGGCACTCGCGGCGATCGACGCGGAGGTTCGGGAGGTGTGGGGCAGTCCGGTCCTCGACTACATCGGCATCCGCGAGGAGTGGTGGCGGCTGGTCACCAACTGTGGATGCGGCGACACTTGCCCGCACGAGGCGGATACCGACGGCTTCGTTGAGTGCGACGACTGCGACCTGTACGGCCTTCCGCCGTGCGTGATGGACGAGCTGACGTGGATCGGCGACAAGTGCGGCGCCGATGTGCCGGGCGCTGTTCCGGTGACGGTCGTGAGGGAGGTGGTGACGTGACTGATGTCGGGCGTCCACCATCGCTAATCGAGTGGTCTCACCCTCGGCTCGGTCGCATCAGTGAGGTCGTCTGTGGCAGGCACGAGCAGGACGTCCTGCTCGCGCTCCAGACCCTTGGCATCGGATGCGGCGGAGTGGCCGCGCCCGGGAGAGCGTGCCATCGTGCGCTCATCACGGCTCCCGTGTCGCCGCGTGGCTCGCCGACGTGGCAGAGCCGATCGCAGAGTCAGAATGAATCTGGCCCGTAAGTGGACCTTTGATCATGTAGAGGACCAGGTACGAGCAGGTCAAACCCCAGCTCAACGTTTAACTGTTCGCTATACGCAGGACGTCCCCGTTGGTACCGGTTGGTCCTCTGGCCTGCTCGAACAGTCCCGGATAGTCCTTGTTGGTACCGGTTGGCACCGGTTGAAAGTGGCCCGTAAGTGGACCTCTGATCTTGGGCGGGATCGCAGCTTGCATAGTGGGACTTGCACCACAGTGCACGGTGCACTATAGTCAGTCCATGGTCGACGACAGAGAGATCAAGCGAGAAGTCATCAACATGCTCGCGGGCTACGACACGCACTACGACGTGGACGACATCGTCCGGGAGCTGGTGGACACCTACAAACTCATCGGCGATGCCCCTGAAGTGACCTTCGACGAGATCGACCGGGACGACTTCTGGGTGATCGTGGCCCGGCACGACCTCGGCGAAGGTCCGCGTGGCTGAGCGCTGGACCGCAGCACAGGCCGGGGCGCACTGCACTACTCCTCGTTCGCCGGACGGCGTGAGCGGCAGGGTCTACCGCAACTACGTCCGCGACCTGGGAGCGCCCGACGCGGTAGGCAGGGACCTCTACACCGGGCACAAGCTCTACGACCCGGAAGCGGTCATGGAGTGGCACGCACGACGTCCGGGGCAGGGGTTTCGGACGGATCTGACAGGAGCGCAGACATGACAGAAAGGTCATCCGACATGGCCCGCCGCTACAACGCTTTGAGCTGGCCGACGTACCTCGGCGCGTTCATCTCCCTCGTCGTCGTGGCGGCGATTGTGTGGTGGGTAGCGTGAGCGAGCAGGTCATGATTCCGGATGATGTGATCCACGAGGCATGGTCCGAGTATCGATACCCGCTCGATGCCGTAGCCGGACCGGATCTGAACTCCCGATTCACGCGCGCCATGCGGGTACTGCACCAATGGGAACGGGATCGGCGGCCGACCCGCGAGGAAGTCTGGGACGTGATCTCCCGTGTCCGGGATGCCGCCCCGCGTCGGCCGGACGATGCGTCGACCGACGACATCATTGATGCCCTCGTAGCCGCCAACCTTCTTCAACTCGCGGAAGTGTGACATGAGCCGCGAAGACCTCCCTGAGCAGCGCGTTGCCGTAACCGTGTTCGCCACGGTGCGCGCGATCGACGAGTTGGACGGTGCCAACGTCGCCGCCTATGCAATCCGGGACGCCCTCCGGCAGGCATCCAACGTCTCCGGACATCTGATCGTTCGCCACGTCACCGGAGAGATCCCTGTCCGGTGGGGAGTGGTGATGGATACCGGAACTGCCGTCGGTCGCGGCTACCTCCGGGTGCGCCCGACCTCGAAGGCCTTCGCCGAAGGTCCCGCAATGGACAAGGAGACGTCGTGAGCATCTTGGGACCCATCGATGACAGCGACTATCGGCGTTGGCAGCGGCACAGCCTCACCGCGCTAGCCAACGTGCTGGATCTGGGGATCTTGCTCAAGCTGCCCCCCTTGTCCTGGCGGCTGCCGCGCATAGGCGCACTGGTGGGCGAAGTAGTGGGCATTGACCATCCGCGCGATGCGTTCGAGACATGGCACCTGGCGCTGGTGGGGACGATGTGGGTGTCGCCGCGCATCCTCCCGGATCGCTCCGATGACACGCACAGGACTGAGCGGACCGCCGACGGTCGGACCCAGCTCTACGCCGCGTTCACAGTCCGCATGCCCGACAAAGACGTTGACCTCGCTCTGATGGCCGAGTGGTACTCCGAGGACTTGGCAGGTGCACGATGATTGCCGTGTTTGTGTTGGCCGTTGCCATAGTGCTGGCTGCGGTGGTGTTGCCGAGTGAGCCTGCCGGCCGGCATCGCTCCCCTCGGGTCCGTCGCCTGCGACGGTTGGACAGCTACTCGCTGGACGACGAGTCCGCGTGGGAGATGGTGCGGGCCGATGACGGATCACCGTGGATCATGGTGCGGATTGGGGACAAGGCCCGGATGGTATCCGTGTGAGCGGGTACCTCAACGCCGTCCCCACCACGGGCGACATCGCCGCGTGGCTCCTCGCCGAGTACCAGCTGCCATCGCTTCGGGCGGACGCATGGGCACGCTTCCTTCAGGGCCTCACTTGGCGGTGGATACGGACCGTGGTGCAGATCACCGTCAACAGTCACCAGGAGCACCCTAAAGCCGTGCTGGAGGCGGCTGCCCGAGCGAGCACCAGCAGGTCGTTCAGAGCAGCGGCGAAGCGGCATCTACAGGAGCAGGAGCCGATATGAGCACCGACATAGCGATCGTGATCTTCGCGAGCGACCGGGACTACCGACAGGCCGGGTTCGGGCCGGGCGCGTTCGGCGGCCAGGTTGGCAAGGAGATCCAGGTCGGCACCGCGGTGGGGACCCTGGTCTCCGCGACGATCTCGCCGGATGGATCTTCGGCCGTGCTCCAGCTACGGATGGACGACGCCGTCGCCGAGGAGTGGATGCGACCTCGCCTCACGGGCCGAGTAGATGAGCACGCACCAATCGAGCACCCCCCGGGGCCTGCGAGTCTGGGCGTCGGCATCATCGCCGCGCTGGAGGACCCCACCAGTCGGCCGATGACGTTAGCGGAGATGTTCGGCTATGACCTGACGCGATTCAACGCCGAGGAACTCACCCGGATCGAGGCCCTATTGGAGCGCGATCTAGGCGAGTCACGATCCGAACGCACCGAGCGATGAGTAGTCGAGTCCCAACCAAGGAGCCCCGACTATGCCTACTCTGTCACCCCGCCTGTTCATCGGCCTCATCGGCGTCGCACTCGTCGTGACCGGTCTGGTATTGCTCTCCAACGAAGTGTCCGTCGACTACGACGGTGGGATCATCGGCCACAGCGACACCGCGTGCGGCACAGCACTCGAACCTGTCAGCAACTACTACGGCAAGCTTGCCGTCGACTGCGCCACCGCCATCACGACCCGACAGACGTGGTCCTGGGTGATCCTCGCCATTGGCGCTGTCGTCACGCTCGGAGCAGCAGCCGTGCGTTCGGCCAAGCCTGCAGCGCAGCCGTGAGACACCGGAGTAGGCCAGCCTGACATGATCACCAAATCTCCGGATCGTCACCGCCAGATACTCTCCCCCGACCTAGCGGTGGCGGTCCGGGCCAACCTTTCGCAACACGCCAGGTCCGCGCGGCGGCCCTGTCACCGCCCATGTGGGACGGGCCTGGCAACCGGTGCCGACGGACGGCAGGGGATCGAGTCGGTCGTCCGTCGGCACCCCTAAAGGAGGGCATCATGAGCGAGCCCAGAGCACGCCGCGCGCAGAACCAGTTGAGTGTTAGCCTCGAGGCGCAAGGGCGACCAACCGGCCCCGTGCTGGCGCACCTGATGCAGTTCGGGCAGTGGGCGCTCGAGGAAGCCAGCTTCGACCTCCTCGCAGGCAACGTCACACCCCAAACTCTTCGGGAACTGGCCGACGGCCTCGAGCAACTGGGTTGCATGATCCGCGCATACACCCTCAGCGACGACGACCAGGCGTAGCAAAGAGCCCTCACCTACTCACGCGGCAGGCAGGGTGCACACGCGAGCAGGTGAGGGCCGGTTGCCCGCCCCGCTGGCGCTGAGGGACGGGCGGCTAGGAGACTACGGTGAGGTCAGCGCCAGATGCCCAGGACGAAGTGACCGAAGAGCCACACGAGCAGCACGCCCAGGATGCCGGCGATGAGGAAGTGCACCGCGCCCCAGTTGACGATGGACTGCCCAGGGATGAAGCCCTGCATGCGCCAGATCTGGGCGCTGAGCGTGTTCTCCGGGTGGCCGGACAGCAGCGCGTACAGCTCAGGCCCGAAGAACGCGACCGGGAACGTGAAGACGAACCACGCCAGCCAGTACCAGGACCAGGCGTTCCAGCCGGGGTTGGCGGACACTACTCGGCCGGCTTCGGCGGGGTGAGGTAGCTGGCGCCAAACATGATCAGCAGAGTGATCGCCGCCGCGACCTCGTCCGGCATGTCGACGTGGAACCGGCCCAGCGCCCACACCAGAACGATGGACAGCGCGCCGGTGACACCTGCGGTGCCGACCTTGCGGGTCGGGGTCCAGTCAGTGCTCATGTCTTCGTCCTCCTGGTGATGGCCAGCTGGCGTTCGCGCCTGCGGGGTTCTCGTTGATGGGTCCCTGCTTACCTGTCCCCGCGTCACTGCATGACGTCGGCGAGTCGCACCCCCGGCATGAGGCAATCCAGATCCACCGGGCCCGTGATGCCGGGGACGGTGGCCTTGTTCCAGTATTGGTGGATGAGCGCCGGGTGGTCGGCGCTGCCCCGATACGGTGTTTGACCGGCCCACTCCTCAGCCAAGCCCGGATCGCCGTTGGGGTTCTTAGGGTTGGAGAACGAGCCGGACCAGTGCGCCGGCCACAGCGACACTCCCGGCGGGAGATTCGCGAGGCCGCCGTACTTGCCGGTGTAGAACGACCCAGACGTGTACCAGAGCACCCGCGCCCCGGCGGTCAGGTCCATCCACGCCGCGAACAGGTCCCGCACCCAAACCGCGAGGTCGACACCAGGCGGTGTGGCGTCGATCGGTTCGATGTCCAGCGCGGGCAGTAGGCGGCCGATGCCCAGAAGATCCAGTTCGGCGAGCCGGTTCACGCACAGCGCGGCCTCTCGCTCGGCGGTGTTCCGGCCGTAGTTGACTCGCTGGTAGCCGCCTGGGATGACACCTCGCAGCAGGCAGCCCTGCAGGTTGGCGTCGGCCTGCCAGTCCACGTTGCCGGTCGGCCAGTCCGTGATCCCGACCATCGCGAACGCGAACCGGTCCGGTATCAGAGTCCAGTCGATCCGATCCTGATGCCGAGAGACATCCAGGCCACGCAACAGTTCCGTCACGGCTCCCCCATCACCGGTTGGCGAAGTAGATGCCAGCGATGACGATTAAGAGCATGGCCGCGGTGGCGAGAGCGGCCCATGTGGAGTGGGTACCACCGCTTCTGCCGTCGCTCTTATCGAGGCGGGTCGTCAAGGCGCTGATCTCTTTGGCTCCCGCCAAGGCGAGAGCGTCGATCTTCTCGGCGAGTTGCGCGAACCGGGCTTCGGCCTCAATCCTTGGCATGGTCTGCGCGAGAATCTCCGTCTGCTGTGCCCGGAATTCGTTCACCGAGTCCAGCCGCTTTTCGCTGGCCACCTCAGCTTTGCCGACCGCCTTCTCCGCGGCGGCCAGTGCGGCGGCGACCGCTTTCTCCTGCGCCGCGAGCGCGGTCATGGTGGCCCGGTCCATATCGGTGAATCGTTGCCCGCTCTGCTTCTGAACGGCGTCAATCTCGCCCTTGACGTGGTCGAACTTGGTGTCCACCAACACCCTGAGGCTCTCCAGGGTCCAGCCTGTGGGGTTGGGCTCAGTCATCGGGGACCCGATCGCCGCTCACGCCTCATGGCCAGGTGGTAGCGCTCGAACACGACCACCCGCCACACCACCGCCGACGCCAGAAGTGTGAACAGCACCATGCGGGTAAGCCCTCGGGCTGGCATCGACGGCCACACCCACACCAGCAGAGAGAAGATACCCAGCAGGCCGAGCGAGGCCGACATTGACATCAGGTGCCGGCCGAAATCATTCTTCCACCACCGGTTCGTCATCCAGTATCTGACGATGAACACGACGCAGCCGAGGGAGAGGATGGCTCGCAAGGCCACCTCGTATACCCAGCCCAAAGGGAACTGCGCTTCCCAAAAGCTCACGTAGGTCTCCGGCGACTCTGCTGCATGGCCTGCACCAATCTCTTCGCGAAGTCATTCTCCGACAACTGCGCCTCAAGGCGTTGGAGGAGCGGCTCCCGATCGCGTCCCTGCTGGCGGACTTCCGCGCTGTCCTGCCGAGCCTTGTGCAGCTCGGACCTCAGGTCCTTGATCCTCTTTCGTCGAATCATTCGTTTCCCCGATGGAAAGGCGGCTGATTCGGACCGAGGTCCAGGGTCCGTGGCAACTGCGAAAAGAAGCGGTCCTGGATCTGCGCTGTAATCTCCAGCCGATCCTTCTGCCGCCGAAGTTCCTCGATCGTCTCCTGTCGCGCCTCGGCCAGAGCCTCGGCCACGGTAGCCCGGTTCAGCAGATACTTGATGAAGAACCCGAACGGGGTGCCGACAGCTGCAACCACGCCCAGGATCAACGCAATTACCGCTCCGGGGTCCATGCCTCAGCTCCTGGGGTTCGACCGTAGGCGGGAGGGCTGTGTCTCCCGGCATGAGATGCGGGCCTACAGCCCGGTTCCGCCGCGGGTCATCGCCCGATCGAGCGCCGCGCGGATGCCCTCGTCGACTGCGGCCGACAGTTCGCCCTTGGTGGCACCGCCGATGCCGCGCGCGGCCAGTCCAGCCACGATGTCGACGGACAGTGCCTTCAGCGCCGCCTCGTCGAGTTGGAGACTCGGCGCCGCCCCGATCAGCTTCCGGTTCACCCAGACGGCGTCGTAGAGAGTCTCGCCACCGGGCGCCGCCTTGCTGTCGAAGAGGGCCTGGTAGATCTTCGAAAGCCACATCCGCTCGTCGGCCTGCATGTCTACTTCCTCCACTGGTTGTCCGGATGCGATCCGGGGGATGATCAGGCTGCGCATCTGGGTGATGCGGGGGGCGCCAGGGCAGGTCTTGCCCACTGCGGTCGTCCACGGGTTGATACCCATGTTCGTCCGGGTGTTGACGCCCCACATCGAGTGCCAGCCCAACCCCGCGCCATCCCAGCGGTCAGCCTGCCGGCGCGGAATCGGGTGGACAGTGCACAGCCAATCGTTGAGCCGCAGGATTGTCGCCACCTGCGGGTTGGTCCAGGGACTGTCGCCGGGGTGGCCTTCGTCCTCGGTTTCGTAGGACACGGCGAAGTTGTTGGCCTTGTAGTTGGCCTCCGCGACAACGTTGGTGTCCATGTACTGGGTGAGCGCACCGTCGAGGTGCACGAAGAAATGCGATTCGAGCCCGGATTGGGCAAACCACCCGAACAGGTCGGTAGGACCAGGCGCATCGACCGCTGTGTGCGCGATCGACAGCCGAGGAGTCATGCGCGCCTGCTTGGCGTTGGCCGGAAGGGGTTCCCAGTGAGCGAAGGGGCAGCGCGCCATGGTGTCTCCTCGTTTGCCTTAGGTTAAGGGCCGACCCACACCAGCGATATCGTCGTTGAATTCGACACGCCGATAAGATCTAGCGTTCCGCCGGAGTCCTGGTAGGCGAAGGCAGCGACCACCTTGTTCGCAGCGAATCGTTCGATAGCCACACATGATACCGCGCTCTCCAGGGAACCGGAGGGTAGCACGCCTTGCTGACCTAGCAGGTCGCTGCAGGTTCCGCCGGAAACGGTCGCTGGATCCGCGATTATCAACTCGCGCTTTCCGGTTCCGTTGGCAACCCACCGGCATTGAGCCTTGATAATCCACAGCCCGGCCCGCAATAGGGTGAACTGGTTGCTCGTGGAGTCGAAGCTGATGTCGCCGCTACGTGAGATCGTCTGGGTCCACACGATCTTCGTAAATGAGCCGCTCGCGGTCCCGGTCTGGTTGGCGGTTCTGCTGAGCTTCGCCTGCGCGCTGGTGTACATCCTGTCGTCGGTGATCTGACCGGATGTGATGACCGTGTCTGTGGCGGGAATGTCTACGATGCCGATGCTGGTTTCCCACAGGGACGTGGTCTGGGTGAGCGAAGGTGCCACGGGTGATGCCGCCGCATCTCCGGTGAGAACGTCGAATTCTATCCGGTTGTTAGTGAAGTCTCCCCGGACGATGATGCGGTCTTTCCGGGCGAGTGTCGCGTGAGCCGCCGCGATCGGCAGGGTCTTGATGGACGAATTCTCTCCATAGTGACCTCGAACCCAGCATTCTCCCGTGTCTACCGTTACGGTCATGCCCGTGCCAGCCGCCGAAGGGCTGCATTCGTTCTGGAAGCCCCGGATGATACCGGATTGCGAACCCAGCATGTGGCGCATGAACTTCCGCCACGTGTCCTCGGTGACAGAAGACCCAGCGCCCGAATCAAAAGGGGCGTAGGTATCGAGCGAGGTTGCCATGATTCTCCCGTCACACCGTCTGTCCGGCGATCACGTTCCACAGGGCGTCGATTGTCGCCAGGATATCTTCGTCGGTCGCGGCAGTGTCGGCGATGTTCGGATCTGCTGCGACCGCCCAGGCGAAGGTGTCGATCCATTCCGATGTGCCGGCGCCGAGCATGATGTTCCGGGCGAGTGTCAACCGAAGCTTGTCGACCTCGGTCGGGTTTTCCATGGCTAGCGTCTGCGTCGAGATGAAGTTCGATTTGTAGGCGATCCCAGCAGCCACTCGAGATTTGAAGGCCGTATCCCCTGCGATCGTAGCTACGTCAGCCAAGACAGTTGCCATGGCGGATCACCGCCTCTCGAGGTTGATTACCCGATCGCGGAGTTCCCTGACAGTCCCCCAGATTTGCAGTCCGCCGTCCTGTGTGCCCTCGGGCCCAACCGCTGGCGTAATCACGAATCCGTTCTCATCGCCCTTCAGTTTGACACGGCGGATCAGATCCTGGACAACGTCCGTCGAGCCGGGGTTGTCCAGTTCTACGGATACCTTCGTACCAAGGTCGTAGTCGGTTCCGTAGGTAGCCTGCGGGGTGTCGATGAGGGTTGCGGTGAGGATATTCTTCGCGGCTTTTCCAGAGAAGGCCTCGTCTGCCGCCTGTGACAGTTCTGATGCTGTCGACGTGTCTCGACGGTCGACAAATTCGCCTTCGATCCTCCCCCATCCAGCGATGGAAACGGCGTCCGACTTCTCAAAGAGAACACGCGCCGTGCCCTCTCCGCCACCGCCGACGTAGAAGTAGTTCGCTTCCGGCGCGCTCTCCTCGTATTCGAACTCTGCGAGGTTGCCGATGTCTCGGGAGAACCGCACTGTCGCGGTTCGGTCGATGGCAGCGAAGGTCTGGAACTCCAGGTTTGCGCCGGACTGAACCAGGTTGAACCCCGCATCTCCGGTTGTGGCCAGCTCCTGCAACATTGTGAGCAGAACCTGCCATCGGGCCCGCCCTGTCACCGTCGACCCGACGGCCGGATCGATTCCCAGTGTTACCTCGGGCCGCTTGCGCACCCCCGCGGCACCGGGGCCAAGATTCATGTTGACGTACTGTCGGAGAATCGTTGAAGCGATGCCGGTGCGGACGTCATAGCTCTGGATCGTGTACGGCGGCACTGACTCCGTTGGGCTGGGCGATGCCTGCCTGCGCCGAAGCCAGATGTTGTCGTCGCTGCCGGAAAGCTCGAGGACTTCCTGGCTGTTCTTCACGGCGTGGTGGGCTTTGGTCCATGGCCCGCTCATCCAGACCGAGTCGTCTCGGGTGATGATGATTCCCGCTCCCGGATCGCGCAGGATGCTCGCCATCGGGGATCGGCGATCGATGGTCAGCGTCCAACTGCCGATGTCATTCCAGCGCCGGATAGCTTCCAGGTCGGCGAAGTCATCGATCTCGCCTTGACGCTGGAGTAGCCCGTCGCGGGCGTAGACGTTCCAGGTGCTCACGGCGACAAGAACCTGCGCTTGTACGACAGCCGCAACCGCGACGTGAGCGGGACGGTGCCGGACATCTCCAGGCGGACCCGGTTAGCACCTCTGGCCAGCGGCCACAGAGCTGATCCGAAGTCCACAAATGACCACAGGTTCGTGCCATCGTCACGCTTCACTGTCTTGAATCCTGGCCGGGTGTCGATCTCGATGTACTGCCCCGTGGCGAGGGTCATCGTAGACAACAGTAGGTTTTTCCCGGTGGTGAGATTCCGCAGCGCTATCCCTGATCCGGGGCCGAAGACTGTCCACGTTGGCCAAGTCTCGACCGAGCCGTCATTGGTGATCGTGGTGTCGACGACGATCTCGCTGGCGGAGACGCGGATCGGGAAGAAGGGAAAGAACGTAGGCGAGCTGGTGACCTGATAGTCCCCCGGCGTGATGGTGGTGACGTCATACCAGTAGGGGTCGGCCGCATGAAACATGACCGGCACCAGTTGGTTGGCGGCGCCCGTGCCTTCGCCCAGGTGTTCTTCGACGTCGAGGCCGTCTGACACTCGGCAGGAGATCTCGCGCTGATCTCCGAGCGGCGAGGTGGCGCGAATCTTTCCCTCACCGCGCACCGGGTCCATCAGATCCACCATGGCGCGCATCTGGGTGCGGAGGTCCGCCTCGGACGAGCCTACGAACCAGAACGGGATCACCATGTTCCTGGGTCCGTGGCGAACGGAACGTATCCTGGTGCCAGGCTGACCTGCTACCACGTCCTCGCTGATCTCGGCTGGTGGCATGAAGCGCTTCGACACGGCGGCCATGCCCATTTCGGATTCCAGCGTGGTTTGCCCGCCGTCGACGTCGACCCATACAACGGTCTCGGTCATCGACGCTCCAAAGCTTCCATGCGCCGGAACTGCTCGCGCACATCCAGTCCACGGTCACTGACGTGCGCGTTGAGGATGAAGTTCTTCACCGGGCGATGGGACTTCAGCGCGTCCAGCAACTTGTCCTCGGCGGCGGCCGAGCGCACGTTCTCCGGCCGCCCGGTTCCGTTGAATACGGGGGTCCAGCCGGGCTGAAGCTGACCACCGTTGTCATACCCGCCTGGTCGGTTGAGGGCGGACAGTGACCCATACCGGTGGATGGCGTAGTTGAGTCCTGAGTAAATGTTCGCCAAGGGGTCAACGGACGTCCCGTACAGGAACGGCCCCGTTCCCGCGAACGGGCCAGCGTTGTGGGCGAAAGTCGGCCCGATAACTTGCATCAAGCCGACTGACGGAGTGCCTCGCTGCCAGTTGCTATCCCAGCGGTTCACCACGGTCGGATTACCGCCGGACTCTTGGTTCATGCGCCTTTGAACCACGGGCAGCCAATCCGCGGATTGGCCCAACATGGACAGGGCCTGCAGGATCTGCGGCGTCCACTGGGCGACACCACGTCCCGCAATGAAGCTCCCCGGCGAAATCGTCTGAGTCACCGCGGCGACGGGAGCGACGTAGACGGGGAGTTGCGCGGGGTGTGGCATCCCCATCACGCCGAGCGTGTTCACGTCGGAGACGTAGGCGGTCGCCAGGTTCGCATACGCGGCGAAGGCTTCGATCATGCCGCCCTTGGCGTAGCCGGGTAGCGCCGCGCCGTCCGAGCCGACGATCCGCAGCTTCTTCTGCCTGATCGCCTCCATGACTCCCGCGCCGTAGTAGGAGACCGCGTCGGCCGGCTGCATGTACTCGCCGTGTGACGCCCAGATGAGGTTGGCGTCGTCCCTCGGTCCGCCCATGCCGACCACGGGTCCACCGGACGCGAGCCGGCCGGCCGAGGCGATCCCACCGGAACCCAAGCTAGATGTGAAGACTTTGACGCCGTTGATCGTCTGCTGGGTGATCGCCTGGAGATCCGCCCCGGCGACAGCGGTGACGTTGTACTTGAAGTCCTTGGGAATGAGGCCCAATTGGGCCAGGAACAAGGCCGCTGCGTCAGTGCTCATGCCGAAAACGGATGCGGTTTGGCCCACAAGGGCGTTGAATCGGTCCTGAGTAGGCATGCCGCTGGCCTCGATGGCAGCCCACAGGGTCATGATCTGCCGCAGGTTCTCCTGGCCAGCCTTGGTGTTGATGTCCAGGGATCGGCTGGCCTGGTCTTGGGCGTCTCGCAGCGACTGCTGGGCGGCCGTGACGCGCTCCGCGCTGCGTTCCCGGTTGTACTCAGCGTCTTCCACGGCCTGGTGTGCGCGCCTTAGGCTGTAGGCCGCGTCTTCCACGGCTTGGTGTGAACGCTTCAGGCTGTAGTCGGCCTCTTCGACCTGCCGTTGCGCCTTCACCAGCGAACTCGACGCGGATGTCACCTGCTCGTGCGCACCAACCAGCGCCTCTTGGGCGGCTATCACGCCCTGGGCGCCTTCTACGCCGGCGGCATCGGCCTTGGCGACGTCGGCGCGCAGCTTCTGACCGGAGTGCAGCGCTTGGTTGAGCGAGTTCTGCGCGGACAGGACGTCGAGAGCGGCCCGGATCTGCTCCTCGTTGTCCTCAGTGATGGTCTGTGTGGACATCTCCCGAGCGTTGCCAGGGTTGACTCCGAGGAGATCACCAGACTTGATGGCGTCGAACAGCCGCAGGCGGGCTTGCCCCTCACTGACGACCTGGCCCTCAAGCTGGGCGTGCATCTCCTTCAGGTCTTCAATGGCCTGCTGGCGGGCCTCGTTGAGCGAGAGCTGTGCGCGGCGCTCATCTTCCGTAGCGCGGATGATGGCTTGCTGGGCAACGCCTACACCAGCCTGCGCGTCCGCGAGTGAACGCTGGGCGGCGAGTTCAGAATGTCGCGCGTCCGCGAGTGAGCGTTGGGCAGCGAGTTGGGAGTGCTGAGCATCTGCGACGGCCCTGGCCGATCCCGCCAGGGAGTGATTCGACTCCCTCAGGCTGGACTGGGCCGAGATCACAGCCTTGTCGGCGCTCACGAAGTGGTCCGTCACGGAGGTTTGCGCCTGAGCCATCGCCAACCGGGTCTTGATGAACGCGGCGGCGACGTCCGTGGTCGATGTGGACGCAGCTGTTCCCGTGGCTACTACAATTCGGAAACCGCCGGAGACTTCACCGAGGCTCAAGCCGAGCGCTCTCGCCGTGCCGGAGGCGGCATCCTGATACTCGGCTGTGCGCAGGAGAACTGTGCCAACCTCAACTTGCGCGGCGGAATACTCTCGCGCGCGCTGTTGGCCGTCGGTGAACGCTTTCGTCGCCTCGTCGAACGCTTTCAGGGCCTTCGCTGGGTCTTCGGTAAGCTCGAAGTCGCCGGAATCCGCCAATCTCATGATCGCTTCGGCGGCTGCCTGCAGCTTCGCGCGCATTTCATCCAAGGTAGGTCCGCCCTGGACGATCGCCTTGAACACGTCGGCCTGGCTGATGCCGAAAGTTTTGGCGGCGTCTGCGGCGGCCTTGAAGCTGTCGCTGTTCAGTAGGGCATCGTCGGTGGTTCGGTTCATAGCCCCGTGGCTGGCGATGAACGCAGACGCGAGCTGGTCGGTAGTGCCAGCGAGACGCAGCGAAGACTCCGCTGCCTTGTCCTGACTGTCGGACAGAAGGCCGAACAGGATCGCCCCGCCAGTGATCGCGAGACCAATCGGACCGGCCAGCGATGACGCGGCGGCGGCGAACCCGATCGAAGCGCGCGCGGTCGCCGCACCAGCAGCGGTCAAGGCGGTAGCGGTCGCGGAAGCCTGGACGGCCACCCCTCGTTGCGCGGCTACATATCCGGCCGCCCTGACAGCACCCACCTGCATGTTGGCGCCGAGGTTCATGACTCCGGTCGCGAGAATATTCACGCCCGTGCTGGCGATGCTTGCTACCTTGAAAGCGCCCCATGTAGCGAGAGCGACCGTTCCGACCGTGCCCAGCAGTGGGGCGACAGGCCCGAGGATGTCGGTGACGCCGGAGATCAGGCCTGTCAACACCTGCAGCCCAGCGGACAGCAGTGGAACGGCCCCGTTGGCGACACCTGTGATGGACTCGCCGATCCCCTCGGCCGACGACACGATCCCACCGGCGTTCTCAGCCCACACGTGGTTCAGGTCGATGACGATCGTGCTCGCGGCGCCCAGCGCGGCCGACGTGACGCCGCCGAGCGACTGGACACTGATGCCGAACTCGTCGGAATGCTTCGACAGTTCGGTCAGCGTGTTGCCGGCTGACGTGCCGAGTTGGCCCATCAGCGACGAGAAGCCCTCCATGACCGGAAGGGATTCCTTCATCACCGCGTTCAGGCCGGGCATGACGTTGTGCGCGAGAGTGTTGAGGCCGTTGGTCAGCGCGACGATGTCCGGCCCAGCGAAGGAGAACGCGCGTTCCAGGTCCGGTCCAAGCGTCTGGAACTCCGCGTCGATGGCGCGGCCAGCACCCGCGATCTGTGGCACCAATTGGTCGGTGGCGTTCTTCGTTGTCGCCGCGACATTGCGCCAGAGCAGTTGGTAGGTCTCGCGTATTTCGGCGTTGGACTTCTGGGCTATCGCCGCGATGGCGATGAACCCTGCGCCGATGCCACCGATGATCGCCGGGCCGGCGAAACCCGAGACCGAGACCACGCCGGCCGCGAGCTTCTGGAACCGGGACTCCAGTAGATCGATGCTCCCGATCGCCTTGTCGGTCTTGACGTTGACGTTGACGTTGACGTCTTTGCGGTCCAGTTTGTCCAGTCGCAGTGCGAACCGCTCGACCTGCTCGGACAGTTTGATGAACGTCTTGGAGGCGTTGTCCAGGGCGATGATGTTGAATGAAAGATCATTAGCCACGGGTCACCCCTCCACGTTCTTCGCCAGGGCCTCAATGCGGTCCGCGAAAAGATCGAACTCGACAAGCTCGAGTTCCTGGATGTCGGGCGGACGCAGTGACATCGGGAACGTGCAGAACGACACTAGGTAGCGGAGGTACCTGTCTCGGGGGTCGTTCCACCGGTCTGGGTAGGGTCCGGCGGCGTCCCAGTGGCTTCAGTCGTGGGTTCCTCGGTCTCGTCGGGGACCACGTCGTAGGTGCGGATGTCGAGGTTCAGCATGTCCTCCCACCGGATCACCTTCCCGGCGCGCCGCATGAGAATCCACATCCATGCCGCGATGGCATACGGGTTGCCACGCCGAAGCTCGACATCGGCTTCGTTGACGCCGCAGCCAGCCTTGTCCTGGAGGATCATCGCCTCCTTGACGGTGAGCTTCCCGTCGAAGGCGTACTCCTCGTCTTCGATCTTGAATTTCAACCCTGCCTACCTTCTACTTTTCTATTTCCTGCCGGATCTCGTCCATGGCTTCCAGAATCGCACGGCGAAACCGGGGGGCGTGGCGTTTGATCGTGACCGCGAAATAGGGCTGACCCCGCTGATGAACCGGCTTGCGGCCGTTGTGCCAGTTACCAAAGACGGGGTGGCGCCACCCTTTTGGACTGTCCAGATGTCGAGGCAAGTTCCGCTGATCCTGCGGCAAACGATCCGAGTTGACGATGATCCTCACACCTCGGGACGTGATCCGCAGGCCGGTCGCGGAAGCGATGGACCTACGCAGTCCCGTCTTGCGCCGCGCCGAGATGGTCCGTTTCGCCGATAGGAACTTGCGTCTCTGCGAAGACCCTCCCCCGCGCGACCCGGTGACCGCTATCCCCTGGACCGCGCTCTTGACGTCATCGACCACCGGCTTGCCGGCCTCGACGATTTTCTTCCGCAGCTTGGCGCGCAGATCCTTTCGGCCCGCCTGCCGTAGACTCCGCGCCAGCGCCCGGTATTCCGCGGCTCCCTGGGATGACATCGAGAACCGGGCCTGAGGCATCAGACCACCGTCGCCTCGTCGCTCTGGATCTTCACCTGGATGACCGGATCGATCTCGTTGCTGTACGCCTCGAAGTCGACGCTCATCTGCACGATGTCCGGCCCGCCCACCATCGGTGGGGCGGCCTTGAACTTGATGGCCGGCAGAATGAACGACAGCAGGTAGTTGCTCGCGGTCGCACCGATCACCCCGCCCTGCAGGTCGAGCTGGAGCGGGATCGTCGTGTTGGCCTTGTACACGTCGTAGAACTCAGTCTTGGAGAACTCAGCCGACAGCTTTCCCGTGATGGTGGGGGTGGCGTTGGGGCCGATCTGCTCGGCCTTCAGACCGGCGTTGCCGAGGCCGAACCGATCCGTGGCGAGCGGCGTCTTGCCGGTCAGGGTGAAGTCCTTGACGATCGTCGCGACCGCGACACCGGAACCGATCGTGGTCTCCCCCGCCGATGTGGTGGGGGTTCCGCCGAGCTTGAAGTTGGCGACCTGCTGGAAGGTGAACACGGTGGCGCCGGACAGATAGCTCGCGGTGGCCAGCGCAGTTGAGGTCGACTCCGACTTCGCGTCGATCGTCAGCTTCAGAGACGGGATCGCCTGTTCTTTGACGCTGAACTCCCAGCCGGTCACCTTGCAGCCGGCGTACGTGAACGGTCGCACCGTGCCGCCGGGCTCCGGCCGGCCGAGCTGCGTGGTGAACCCGAGCCCGTTGAAACCGCCGGGGGTGTGGATCTGCTTGAAGGCGGTGCCGGTGATCACCGTCGTCGTGGTGGTGGCCGAAGCCAGCGCGTGATGCCAGAGCAACCCCATGCCTTTGGTGGCGTGCTCAACCTCGATATCGCCGGTCACATCCGACTTGGCGACCTGGACACGGTTCGCCCGCTTGAAGTACACGCCCGGACGCAGCCCCGTCGGCTCCAGGAAGCTCGGGTTGAACTGCGTGGCCTCGCTGTTGAACTCGAGGAATCGCGTGACGGTGACCGGAGTCCCCCACGTCGACTCCGACGCGAAGCCAAGTTGCGCGTCAAGACCTGTGCCGGTGGCCATGTTACTTCTCCTTCACCGGCGCGGCCGGCTTGTCGTCGACGGACTCCCACAGGGCATGGGGCCATGCCCGCTCGTCGTCGCCGTTCGCCACGACGTACGCGTCATCGGGTAGCGGATTCGGCTCCGGATCGCCCTTCTTGGTTTCCCGCGACGTGATGAGCCGGCCGGGGATGTCCACGACCTGGCCCGGCTCGACGTTGAACGCATCCGGGTCGCCGGGCTTCGCGAGGATCGTGACCGGCGGGCCGTCGGCGCGCAGTCGGAACTTCGGCATGGTGAGATCTCCTAGACGCGGGTCATGACACGGACGAGGAAGACGTGCCGGGCAGCGCCGTCTTCGTAAAACAATTCCCTGGGAATCACTCCCGCCACATACGGCGAGTCGAAGCCCAGCGAAAGGTTCGCTCTCAGAGTGGTTTCGACCGTCGCTAGCAGGGCTTTGACGGCATCGCGACCGGATTTGATAGTCTCGTCGTAGGGCGCCAGTGCGGCGCAGATGACGTCGAAGCGCTCATCTCGGCTTCTGTTGCCGATGGCAGCCCAATCCTGGTCACCGTCAAGTGCCTTCCAGTCACCCTCGGGGTTTCCGTCGTAGCCGACGAAGACCATGGCCTGGTAGTCGCCGATCTCCGCTGGCCCATCGACGACGGTCAAACCAGCGGTTCTCAAGACGCTGATAATCGCGTCGATCGAGTCGAACGCGCGCGTGGGCATCAGGCGATCCCCGACAGGCTAGGTCCGAGCAGCTCCAGCGCGGCGTAGGGAATCGAGTAACCGAAGGAAGTGAATCCCGCTCCAGGAGTTTCCAGGCCAGCCCGCGCTGGCCCTTTCTGACCTCGTTGAGTGTTCTGCCAGATGTGCTGCACGATTATCCCGGCGGCCTCGGAGTATTCGGCCGGCGTGATCAGCATTCCGGCTTCATAAGTGAAGGTCACCGGTCCCCAGATAACCGATCCGGCCAGCACTCGAACCACGCCACCCTCGGTGACAGTCATATTACTTGGATTCCAGGTCAGTCCACCGTCAGCGGCTACCACGCTGGTCAGCGAGATCACTGGCTTCGTTGTGAGGGTGAAGGACTGCAGGATGTCCGGAGATCGAGACGGGCTTGGATTACCCATGTCGCGCTTCTCGGTTACCGTCCGGCGCACTACGGCTTTGTCAAGGTGGCGCTCGACGGCGGCCGTTGCCGATTCGACTAGGCGACGCAACTCCTCATCGTCGATCGTCGCGATCTTGTTCAGTTGCTCCTTGGCGTCCGCCAGTGACAGCAGATAGGGTGGCGCCGCCGGGTGGACGTTGAAGACATCCGAATGAGCGCCTGGATTAGCGCCCGTACCTTGCCAGTAGACGCGATGCGGACCGGCCTGGATCGTCTGGTAGTCGTACTGATAGATGCCCGTGGTGACCGGGGCGATCGGGCCGAACTGGCTCGGCGTGTTGTTCGGCAGCGTGACAGTGAGCGTGACGGAGCCCGCGTTCACCGGTGCCCCAGCGGGGGACGTGTTCGTCCATGCCAGACGAATCACATCGCCGATGTCGACGGTCACAGGTCAACCACCGTGATCACGCCATACAACGCCGTCTTCCGCAACGTCCCGCTCAACACGTCGAGGCGCCACCATTTCATCGCGGTGGTGATGCTGGCCGCCGGGACAAGGACAGACAGTTGACCGGCGGCGGCGTTGGTGATGGTGACTGCCGGCGTGCCACCGGTCGACATGCCTTTCCACGTGCTGGCATCGCTGTCCGCAGTGGCCGCGCTCACCTTGAGGTACGCCTCGATGGTCTTGCCCGTGAGGTCCAGAGCGGTGCCGGCCGAGGGCTGGTTGGTGGTGAGAGTCGCGAGGATCTCCTCGTCGTTGTTCTCGTTGAGGGTCAGGGGAACCTGAAGTGCCATCGCTGTCCCCTATCGTCCGCAGATGGATGCTGTGCCGGCGTAGCCAGCCATGTTGGCCGCGCCTTCGTCCGTGACCAGTGACGTTGATCCGGCGTAGGCCACCACGACCGCGGCACCCGCGTGGGAGACGGCGACGACGGCGCCAGCGAGGTCTTGGCAGATGAAACCCTCGGCACCCGGTGGTGTCGCCATGCCAGTGATGGTGGCCGACAGGGTGACGGTTCGGGTCAGCCCGCCGATTCCAGATACTTGGCCGGTGATACTGGCCGAGAGGGTGACCGAGCGGCTGACGGTTCCGGCATCGCTGCGGGCGCCGGTGACGCTCGCCGACAAGGTCAGCGTTCTGGATAGCGCCCCGCTGCCGGATACCGAACCGGTGATCGACGCCGACAGCGCCACGGCCCCGGAAACGGCCCCAGAATCAGAGCGAGCACCCGCGACGCTTCCCGCGAGCGTCATCGCGCCGGTTGTAGACCCGGCGTCGGATCTCGCGCCGACGACCGTGCCGGACAGTGTCAGGATGCCCGCTACATCGCCGGACGTCGGAGGAACTTCGATGGGCGCCCCGGCGATAACGATGCTGGTGTCGTAGCGCAACCGGGCCCGATAGGCAGAGTCCGTGTTGGACACGATGATCGGCCGGACCTGGAGCACAGGATCGGATGATGATCCGGTTACTGCCGCAGCGAGGGTCACCGTGGCTGTTGCAGAGCCGGAGTCCAGCCTGGATCCCGTTACCGTCGCGGCCAGCGTGACGGCCTGGCTAAGCGCGCCAGAATCGGATCTGGCGCCGCTGATGGTGCCGGAAAGCGTCGCTACACCAGCGACTGCGCCCGTGGTGGCCGGCGACGGCGGCGTGCGTATGAAGATGACCGGCGCGGGCTGCATGCGGCCGAGGCGGGCCATCTTACCAAACCCCGGCTTGGATGGCCGCGAGCGATGGTGCGACGATCGGTTCGATCGCAGCCGGTGCCGCCCCGGCGCTCGCCGTGCGGATGACCACCGACACGGACACCCACAAGATGTTGTTTCCAGGCACACAGGTGAACGTCCGGGTTCCGGTAGCACCGGACGCACTCAGTTGCTCAGTGGCGCCGACACCGGACATTCCGCCGACGTGGATTTCGTACTGCTCCGTCATCGAACCGGGGGATCCGTAGGCGGTGTTGCTGCTGGGTCCGCTGTTGTTGAAACAGATGAGGTAGCCGTCGCTGACAGTCGCCGTGACACTGGGGCAGGTCTGGCTGTCGTTGCCTGGCGTGCCGTTGAAGCTCGCCGCTACGTCGACCGGAGTTGTGGTGTCCGCTCCGGTGAGGACGTAGACCACCATGGCCTTCTCTTCGTCGTGTGAGCCGGTTTCGGTGACGGTCACCGTGTTGGCTCCACCGGTATTCGCCACGGCGGTGTAGGTCTTGATGTGCCCCTCTCCGGTACCTCCGTCGGCCGTGCCGTTGGTGATGGCGGTGAGAGTGGGGGCACCGGTACACGTTGGGGTGGGCATGGTGGTGAGGGTGTAGAAGTCGTTGGAGTGCGCGACCACCAACAGATCGCCGATCTGGGTGGTGGATGGCGTGGTCGCGGATACCGCAGCCGACGAGCCGTCATTTGTGCCCACCGTGACACTGCGCACCGCGATCGCCATTAGGGCACCGCCGCTCCCGTGGAGTCGTTGACGTTGCCGGACCACTCGGTGATGTGACTCGCGGGGGGCGTCGGGATCACGTATCCGAACAGTCCGGGCGCCATCCGATTGTTGCGAACCCGGATGTTGTTTCCGGTGGCGTCCGCATTCGGAAGCCGGACGCACGCGCCGCCCGTGTCGGGCTTCAGCAGCATCTTGTTGTTCTCGATCAGCCAGTTCACGTTGTCTGTGGAGGTGACGTTGAGCTGGATGCACGAGTTGTTCGGCCCGCTGTTCACTCCCGACAGGTCGAACGTATTGTGCACGATGGTGATGTTGGAAACTCCGGGACTGGTCTGCAGTCCATCAGTGTGCGGATCGCCACCGGCCGGGTTCAGGTCATAGATGTAGCAGTCCCGCATGTCGAAGTTGGACAGACATCCGACGCCGTTCTCAGTACGCCGGATCTGACACCGACGCAGGGTCACCGCCGGAGGTGTGGCGTTCGTGTCGTAGAAGACCCCGCTCGTCCCGGCACCGTTGCTGACGTCGAACTCGCAGTCATAGCAAGTGATCGTGCCGCCGGATGCCGTGTTGGCCACGAACAGTGCGCACAGCTCGGTCGATGGCGCGGTGATTCGGCAACTTTGTAGGACCAGATTCGTGTGGTTCGCGACGAACGCGCCCGTGATGTCCAGGGCTGTGATGGTCTGCCCGTTGCTGGTCGTGTCGAAGTTGCCCGGAGATGCAGTGAGTGATGTGCCAGACGGGACACCTGTGTTCGTGGGACCCGGCCACGATGACCCTGCCGCCTGGACCGACCTTGGCCGGACCAGTCTCATGTCAGATTCGCTCGAACCAGAAGCCAGCTCTGACGTTCACCGTGGCCGGCGCGGTCAAGCGCAGCACGATTCCGGCCGACACATCGGCTTCGAGTGACGTGCCGAGTGCGCAGTCGTACACGAGCAGTCCACCCGTGGGCGTGAGGTAGTTGCTCTCCACCACCGTGAGCACCGTAGGCTCCGAAGTGGACGCCGAGAACCCGGTGAACCCGGTGGTGATCGCACGGCCGTATACCTGCTGGATGTTCGACGTCTCGGACGTGTTGGCGGTTCCCGGCGTCGAGTTGGTGGCCAGCGTTGAGCGGCAGAGTTCCCAGAAGACCGGGACGGCGGACGCGGTGACGCCATCGAAGCCGATGCGGAACTTCACCAGGTCGATGCCGAATTGAGCAGGGCTGATGACGCACAGCACCGACTTCGCGGTCGCCGCAGACAGTGCCACCGCCGATGTGGTGCGGATCGTGTATCCGGCCTTGGCCATGACTGTGCTCCTATGCCGCGATCGGCGAGACGGACAGGGTGTATGTGGAGATCGCGAACGTTGATCCGTTCACGACCGGGACAGTGGCCGTCAGTGCCCACGACTCGATGAAGTTCCCCGCCGTTGACGCATCCCATTCGGACACGTGCGACAGTGTCTCCGAGGTCGTCATGGACCACGTGCCCAGCGAGTTGAGTGTCATCGAACCCGCCGACGGGGCGTTCCAGGTGATGGCGTTCCTCGTGGTGACGGCGGAAGCGTTCGCGGTGCCGGCCGAACCGGGGTCGCCGATGTGGAGCTTGATGAACGGCGTAGCGATCGCCGAATAGGCGGTGTTGCGATGAACATTGAGGATCGAGTTCGCTCGAGACGCGCTGACTCCGGCGGTCATGCCTGAACCTCCTGCTTGTCCGGAAGGGCCGTGGGATGCACGGCATGACCGGTGACGACGGCGGTGACACCCACGGCGAAGTTCGTCGGCGCGTTCACCCGCTCGTAGATGTGGACCACGTCGCTCTCCGCGCACAGGAATCGGTAGCTGTATTCGCCGGCAGAGTCGAGAACGATGGTGCCGTCAGACTGAAGGGATCCGTTGTCCCGCAGCGTGTCCAAGAGGGCAACCGACACGCGGATCAGCGGATCCGCCCTCAGTACCTGCCGGACGCCGTTCACCAACTGAACGGTGGCTTCGCCGGGAACGAGGGTGCTCACTCGCTAGCCTGAGGAGGCTTCGAGGAACGGCCCTGGGGTGGCTGCTTGCGCGCCTCGCGCTTCGGCTCCTCGTCGGTGACGTAGCCGCGCAGTTTCAGCTGCTCGTCCACGAGTGCCACCCGGTCGGTCTTGCCGGCAGCCACCAACCCTGCACGTTCGCGCAGTAGGGCGGCGATGGCCTTGTTCTCAACCGGCTCCGACATCACTTTCTCCTTCAATTGCGGTTGAGGGCCGACCGGAAGCACGTCCACACCGACCCACGGATTCCCTCGCTGTGGCTGCCAGTCGTCAGGCTTCCTCACCTTGACGAAAACTCCTGGATCTTGCGGGTCCTCGATAATCTCCAGAATCTCCAGGCGAGCATTGGAGAAAACGCGCCGTAGCGACTCCGCCGTGTATCTCCAGTAGTCACCCGGGAACGGGTGGTAGGGAAACCCCGGAGAGCGGGTGGTGACCATCATGAGCCCACCGGGGGCAACGACGGCGATGAGATTGCGAATACTGGAGCGCCAGTCTTCAACGTGCTCGAGCATCTCCGTGGAGATCACTACGTCCCAACTGCTGGCGCCAAACGTCTCGATGAGTGCCGTGCAGTCGATAACTTGGTCAACGTCTGGTCCAGCGGAAGCATCGACACCGATGTAGTCCTCGGGCCCTAATGCGGTGACGAGTGGTCGCACCGAGCCGTTGACGTTGTAACTTCCGGCTTCGAGGACCCGCTTTCCCCGTACCTCGTCGGCGCTCAGCGCGGTGCGGAACCAGGCTAGGACTGAGGCGTGCATCTACTGATACCCCCTCAGTGCCAGTTGCTCGTCCACGGCGGCCGCGCGGTCGAACCTGCCGGCCCGCTTGTACCCGGCCCGCTCCCGCAGCAGTGCGGAGATGTCCGAGGTCGATCTTTTAGCCGCGGATTCGTCCTCGTCGGCGGTGCTGCTGCTGACGGGGATCCGCTTCGGCGGCTCCCGCTCCTCGAGTTCGAAACCCAGGTCGGACACCGTGTAGTGCAGATGTGTCGCCGGGGCGTCCCAGATGATCTCCACCCGGTCGGACACCTTGTTCTTGTGCCATCCGGAGAAGCTGCCGTCGGAGAAATGTCCCTGCCAGTCCGCCCTGAACGCCTCCACCACGGACCGGGGGAAGTAGATGAGGCCGAACCCGAAGGCGCTGCACCACCGTTCGCCGGTCGCGACGTGCGATCCGTCGGAACGGCGGTGGCACCACACTGGCTGCTTGAGTCGATGGCTTCTCACGGTGGTCTCATACAGCCGATACGGCGCCACGATGACCGTGTCCGGCTTGGCCTTGGCTCTCTCGACGAAAACCTCGAGAGAGGTCCGGTCGACTGCGATATCCCACTCGAGTAGGACGATGTCGTCGTCTATCTCTGCCATGGGAGAGAGGTCGTAGTCGTCGAGATAGATCCTGGGGATCGGGTCGATCACGTGCGCCCGAGCGGTATTCGCCGGGACCACGGCCGGCCACGAGCGAAGGAGCTTCACGGATTGCTCCTTCGCTCGTGCGGCCGTGCGGATTAGAAGACTGGCGTGACCAATCCGGTACCGGAGACCGACTGCACCGAGTTCGCGTAGCGCCGGAAGGAGAACGCGAAGTACCCGTACACCACGAGCAGGACGCCGAGGTTTGCCGCCTTGGGCTGCTCGGCGCGGATGAACACCGGGGCGTTCGGGTCCTCCCACAGGTGGCACTCGTCAGAGCAGATGACGTAGATGACGTCCTCGTTGGTGCCGGTGCCACCGTTGATGGCGATGTTGTTGTCCACCACGACCGGCATCCCGTTGGGCAGCATGCCGCGGAATCCGGCGCCGTAGGCCACGGCGTTGTTGGTGCCGATGGCCCTCGGGTCCATGCCGGGCTGCGAGATCAGCGGCCAGGTGCTGGTGAGCTGACTGTTCAGCCAGTGCCACCGACGCGAGTGCATAACCGCGTGGGTGGGCATGCCGTATGTCAGCAGCGCCGCCTCGACGCCGGCCGCAGCGGAGAGGATCTTCGGATACAGCTCGGCGCCGGTCGGGGTGGTGTCCGTGTAGCTGGTGGTGGTGGCGAGCGCCGCCAGGCCCACGGTCGCCTTGTTGATGAGCATCGAGTCCTTGTTCGTGGCGTAGCGCCGGAACAGGTCGCCCATCGTGACGTCTTCGATGCCGGTGCCGCGCTCGATGGCCTGCCGAGACAGCGTCTGCTGTCCGGCGGCGGTCAACACGTTCTCCGTGAGGAGCGTGTCGTCCATGTCGGTCTCGGACACCGCCGAGTTTTCCGTGGTCTGCTCGGCCACCGAGGCAGAGGTGGTGATGCGAGAGATGTTGACGGTCATGCCGTCGGCCGGCAGCGGGTGCTTGTTGCAGATGTCGGCGAACGGCGACATGTTCGCCACAGCCGGCGCGTACATCTCGGTCAGGTACTGCGGCACCACGAGCCCCGTGAAAGCGCCGGTGCCGACCGCGCGGGTCAGGTACTGCGGTCGCTCGACGCGCTCTTCCTGCATGTGGCGGTTGAGCCGCATGTTCGACTCGGGGTTTCCCATGAGCCACGACGCCGCGACGTCGCGCAGGAACAGCGCGCCGCCGGGGTCGCCCTCACGCGAATATGTCCGCTCCTCGCGACCCACTCGCGCGACCCGGTCGTAGGCCGGCTTGGTGTTGCCGGCGTTGGTCGGCTCGGACCGCTTCGCGTCCTCGGCGATCTCCAGTTCCTCGATCTTCGCCTCGCGGGCCCGCTCCAGCTTCGAACGGATGCCGATGAGATCCTGCTTGCAGCGCTTGGCCGTCGCGTCGAGGTCGTCGCAACGAGTCTGCTCGTCGGCGGTGAGGGTGGATCGGCCCTCCTGGTCGGCCAGGGAGAGGATCGCGGCGACTTCGGCCTTGCACTTGTCGCGATGCCGAACAGTCGTCTCCTCCTCAACCTCAATCTTGGTGATCAGCTCGTCGAGATTCACGACGGCCTCCACTTCCGGTAGTCATGGTTGGGGTTTCTCGCGATCCCGGTCTGACTGCCGTCCATGCGAGGCCCTCGGTTTGACCGCCGAGGGGTCATGCGCCCGCTTGCCGGTCTGAGGGCCGGCGTAGCGGAAAGTCTCTAGTCGTCCAGCATGGACAGCCGGACTTTCATCAGCGCGACACTGCCGCCGCCCAGTTCGGGGGTGCGCTCGACCGAAGGTTCTTGGTCGCGCTCGATGACCGACTCGTCCGTTGCGGCCGGCGCGAGCCGGACCTGCAGATCCTCAACGACCGCTCGCTGGGCGCCCTCGGGAAGCAGTCGGAGGTCTTGCATGATCTCCGACTGCCGTGCCGCAACAGAGGTGTGCGGCGAGGCTCCGTAGTTCACCGCCGATACGTCCCCCCGGTCCAAGTCGACCTTGGCGATGCGGAACTCGGTGAAGTCGTCGTTCCACTCGCCCTCGTCGATGCGGAACGCGAAACTCATCTCCGTGACGTCGCGGTCCTCGATCGCCGTGACGAGGTCGCGAACATCGGTGCGCTTGGGGTTGACGTAGGCCGAGGTGGCCAGGCCTTTGCCGTCGGCGAGAAGCTCCAGACTGCCGTTCGTAGTGCGCGCCATAGTGACGCCCCGGTGGTTCACCAGGTAGGCGACATCCGGGTTCTTCGACAGGGTCTCGTCGAAGGCGCCCTGGGAAACCACCTCGTCGTACTCGCCGAAGATGTCCCACATTCGGTACTTCTTCTCGACAACGGAGGCGTAGCCCTCCAGCAGGATTCGCTCCTGCTTGTTCCAGATCACCGTGGAGGCGCGCATCTTCACCCCGAACGCGTGGGATCTCGCCACGCCGTTCGGGACGTCGCCCGGGTTCGCCTGTACCGCTGCGGCGCGGCGCTGCAGCATGCGAGCACGGTCGGTCATGGTTCCTCCGGTCATTGCGGATTCGGGCTGGAGGTCGCGGGGGTCGCCCTCGGCGGAAAGAAGTGGTCGAACTCGGCGATCTGCTCTGGTGTCAGCGGTTCCAAGTCATCGAGCATGCGTGCCTCGGACGGGGTGAGCGTGCGGGAATCGATCCGCAGCTTCAAGGTCTCCGCGCGCGCCTTGGGGTCCATCCGCAGCAGAGCGTCGGTGTTCAGCTTCACGTACCGCGGCTTGGCCGTCAGTCGTCCGAGTGCCTTCTCTCGGCGGATCACCGCAGGGCCGATATGCATGATCAGCAACTGCAGGTTCCGCTCGGTGATCGACGCGTACGTGATATGTCCAGAGCGGACCACCGCATCGATCAGGTCCCCAGGGCAGTCGAAGAACCTGGCCACGTCACCGACGCTGTACTGCTTGGCTTCGAGCCACGAGTTCCCCGCTGCTTCCGACTGCAGGAGGTTCAATTCCCAGTCCTGGCCGGAAACGAACAACCCGCCCTGCTGGACGCTCGCGGAGAAGCGGTCTTTGACCTCTTGCGCCTGCGGACTGGTGATCGTCTTGCCGGTGTTCTTCAGGTGCATCGCCGGGACGCCGCCGTTGCCGAACCAGTCCAGCGCGAAGTCCTGGATCGATAGATACTCGCCGATCGTCCACGCCGCATACGCGACCGGCGACAAACCCACCGGCAGTCCGGCGACCGTGTATTGCTTCTCGTGCCACACTTCGTGCGGGTCGTAGAGCTTCCCGCAGATCCTCCACCGCCACCCATCGGGCGTGGCTTTCGTGACCTCCGCTGGCACTACCGCGCACTCGCCGATCGGCTGCAGGTCAATGCGGTTCGGCAAGCCCGAACCGGTGACCTCGGTGACCAAGCCGACGCCGTTGCCGGCCCTGTCCAGATCGACCTGGCTCGAATACAGCCACTCCTCGATCTCAACCCGCTCCCCGCCCGGCTTCACCAGTACCGGCGGCTTAGGAACCTCGACCTGATGCCCCAAGACCTTGCGATACAGATCCACGGGCATGGTGGAGATCAAGTTCGCCCGCAGGCGCAGGCACGCCCACACCGCCGAGTGTCGCAGCGCGGTGTCGCTCGTGACCGCCGCCCGGCCTCCCGAGGTCACGCCGACGCGCCGGATGTAGTCCTCGGCGGTCATGCCTTGGAATGAGCGGCGAAACAGGCTCACGTCTGACCGCCGCGGAACTTGGCCTTCAATTTGGCAAGTCCGCCGTCCGCCCACCAGCTCCCCGCGAGCACAGCAGCTCCCGCCGGGCCCGTTGCCCAGCCACCCATCACGGGCCACAAGGCCAGCAGTGGGGCTGCGGCAATCAGCAGGATTCCCAGCGTGTCCAGTGCCGTCGTCACGTGCTCCTGAACCTTCACCGGCGCACCCCTATCGCTACCACGCGGATTCGAGTACGTCGTAGTCATTCGTCACTAGGTGCGCCCAGGCTTGATACAGCCACTTCGCCACGGTCACCGCGTTCAGTGGAGTGATGTCGCCACCGGAGTCCTTCCGAGACCAACCCACCGAGTCAGTGCCTTCGCGTACCCGCCCAGATGCGGCCGCCATGTTCAGTTCACGCTGTCCGATGTGGCGCGCCCGGTAGTCCAGCGCCCCGTCGTCACCGATTACCGGGCGGCAGACGGTGAGCATCTGCCCGGTCGCAGCCGACATGTCCGCGCCCGCGACGATGGCAACGTTGCCGCGCTCCGGCTCGTCCGGGTTCTCCGGACGCACGAAGTCCCGTTTCTTCAGCTCAGCCTCGAGCGCCGCATACGTGTTGCGGCCCATCGCGTACCCGACCGGATTCAACAGGTCTCGCAGCTCAACAAACCTGTCCGGAACCCAGTCGATACCGGGTCGGCAGTCCATCAACTGCATGTGCTCCCGGCCGTCCTCGCGCATCCCGAACAACCCGATCGACGCGCTGTCCTGCTGCGGGTTGAGGTCAACGCCGATCGTGACGTCACCGTGACGACGAGAGTTCTCATCAAGCATCTGCTGCCACGCGGCGGCATCGATGTCGCCACCGGTAAGCGGTGGGTCTTCGTGCCACCCGAGACGTTCCCGGCCGTACTCCTGAACCGGCAAGGCCAATCGCTCGGCTCGCAGGTATTCCCAGGTGATCCGCTTACCCGCAGTGTGGTTTGCCTTCCCGATGAACTCTTCGCGGTCGAGCGCGCAGCCGGCCGAGCCGACGGTGTGCTGACAGGCTCTGCCCGTCTCGCACCCGGGATCCTTCCATGAACCTGGGGCGCAGAACTCGATCCAGATCAGGGACGGATCCCCGCCCTTTCGGCCGCGGTCCTTCAGTCGATGTAGGTGGTCCGAGGTCTCGAGCGCGGCACTGGAGCCGTAGTTCACCTGCGGATCCTGTCGAGCCGACAGCACCGGCAGCAGCGCGCCCATCGCGGACGCGGCAATGAAAAGGGCCTCATCCATGACGACCCGCTTGCCGCCGAGTCCTCGGCCACCGCCTTTGCTCCGAGCCAGAAATTCGAGCTTGGCGCCGGAGTGTAGCTCGATGAACTCTTCACCGTGGCCGTAGGAGATGTTCTTGACCCGGCGCGACAACTCCGGCGCGGTCTCGATGCAGGTACAGAAGTCGTCGAACGCGTCGCGGGCGGTGCGGAAGATGTGAGCCGTCCACACAATCCGGTCGGGCGGCAGCAAGAATAGGTCGAACAAGGTCACCGGGAGGAGAACGCCGCCAGTCTTGCCGTTCTGCCGAGGCTCGACGATCCCCGACTCGAGGGCGACCCATCGTCCGCCTGAGCCATATGAGAGCATCGCGTCGACGGCTAGGCACTGCTCCTCGTCGAGTTCCCGGCCGGCGAGACGTGCGAGGTCGACAGCCTCATCGCCGTACGAGCCGCTCCGTGGCGGGATCCAGAGGTAAGCCGGCTCGATCACTGGGCGCCTCCGGCCTAAGTTACCGGCCGGTATGAGTGCGACCAGCGCGTTTGCCGTAAGATCGATCTTGGTTAGGCGCCCGTGGCCTTCCGCGTGCGACGAGCCGACAGCTCATCCAACGCGTCCGCCTGCTTCGCGGCACCCCTCAGCGCCAGTTCCATCGCCGACCGCAGTTCCTTCGACAGCGACGCGGCGCCTGCCGCCGTGTGCTTACCGTTGGCGAACAGTTCAACCAGCAGCATCACGTGCGTGCCCTCCGGTGTCTCCAGCCGGTCAGCGGCGTCTAACTGCCTCCGATAGGAGGCCACCACCGGCAGATCGATATCCGGCAACGTATCGGAGGACTTCGGCAGGGTAATGACCCGCGGATTCGGCCGGTTCTTGGGCGGACGGCAGACGACGCAAAACTTCCGTGGGCGAGCAGAACCCTGCTGCGGAGGAATGATCGCGGAACACTCTTGGCAGATGCGTTCACCCATGTGAACACCTCGCTCTACCTGCGGAAATTTCTACACCCTCGAACGATAGCAAGATCTACTTCCGGGCGCGCAGGGCTCTGACCTGCTTAAACTTCGCCCGGGGAGAGAAAACAGGGAGCCTTGGGAGCGGGGTCGCA
>Ga0207688_10000023_pt1 | contig 49264 bp, 43 predicted proteins | sample KBSMiscanthusM4_FD_184296 | JGI IMG/M metagenome (GOLD analysis project Ga0207688, IMG submission 184296) | Miscanthus rhizosphere microbial communities from Kellogg Biological Station, Michigan, USA - M4 (SPAdes) (version 2) | ecosystem: Host-associated > Plants > Roots > Rhizosphere ...
AGATTCTAATCCGGGACGCCGGGTTTGGGACTCGGGTTCGGGACTCGGGATCCGGACTCGGGACTCGGGCGACTTCCGACCGTCGCACCGCCGCACCGTCGCACCTTCGCACCGTCGCACCGTCGCACTTTGAGTCAATTGGGCCTACACCAACGACCCCTCTTGTAGCAAGTATCTTGATATTTGAGATACTTTGTAGATAAGTAATCAATGGCCAAGACATCAAGAGCCCGTGCAGACCTGCTCAAGCAGCTCGATGAGACATTGCGCAAGGTCAGCGCCCAGTCGGTGTTGTTGAGTGATACGGTGGCAAAGATCGTCGGCTTGAACTCGACTGATCTCGAGTGCCTGGATCTGCTCGACATCGCCGGTCCAACGACGGCCGGGCGACTGGCCGAACACGTCGGCCTTACGACCGGAGCCATGACGGCGGTCATCGACCGCCTCGAGCGCGCCGGCTTTGCCCGACGCCATCGCGATCCCGAAGATCGTCGATGTGTGCGCGTCGAGGCGCTGTCGCGAAACTTTCGACACGTCGCCGGGTTATACCGGCGATTGGCCGAGAGCACGGCCCGGCTGCACGAACAATACGACGATCGTCAACTGACGCTGGTTGTCGAGTATCTGACCAGGGCCCTTGCGCTGGCTGCTGATCACGTGGCCTGGCTCCAGACTCAACGTCCGGCGGTACAGCGCAAGACGCGCACGCGGCGACCTCGACGAGCCGCGTCTCCGCCCGCGGCGCAGATCCTGCGTACCTGATCGTCTGGACGGAACGGGCCAGCCGGGGCCGTCGTCCAAAAACAGTGCACGGCTGCACACCAGAAGGACTCTCAGACACATGCCTTACAGACGATGTACCACGCCGCAGATGATGGCCGCCGTGTGGCTGTTGTCGGTAGTGATCCCGATCCCGGCACGCGCGCAGACACGTGAGGCCGCCGCCGTTCCATCCGGCCCGCTGACGCTCGAACAGGTGTTGTCGCTGGCCGAGCCCAGAAGCGAGGGCATATCGATTGCCGCCGCCGCCGTGCGGCGCGCCGAAGCCGATCAAATTCGCGCGCGCAGCGGACGGCTGCCACAGCTGTCTGCCGCCGCCAGCTACGACCGCTCGCTGGCATCGGAATTCGACAACGTGTTCAATACCGGTGGGACCGGATCGACGTGCCCGCCGTTGGCACTCAACCCACAGGCCGCCCTCGACGCGCGCGTCGCTGAGATCGAACGCGCGATCGATTGCGGAGCCGTTGGCGGCGGATTCGGCTCGAGCATCGATGGTCTCCAGAATCTGCCATTCGGGCGGCGCAACACCTGGCGCGCGTCGCTGTCGTTTTCCCAGAGCCTGTGGTCAGGTGGTCGCAACGGTGCGCAAATCTCCCTCGCTGCCGTCGGGCGCGAGTTCGCGCAGTTGGGATTGACGACTGCCCGGGCGCAATTGCTGTACGAGGTAACGCAGGCGTACTACGACGCTGTGCTCAGCGATCAGCTGGTCAACATCGCCGCCGCAACGCTCGAACAGGCAGGCGCGACGTTACGGCAGGTCGAGGCGGGGCTGAACGCGGGAACGCAACCCGAATTCGAAGTCTTGCGCGCGCGCGTCAATCGGGACACCCAGCAACCTGTACTCATTCGTCAGCGCGTCAACCGTGCGCTGGCGTACCTGCGGTTGAAGCGCCTGCTCGATCTGCCCGCCGAAGCCGACTTGCAGCTGACCGACGCGCTGTCGGACGAGAACCTGCCGCCGCCGCCGGTGTTCGTCGAGCGCGTCAGCGCCGTCGAGAACACCTTGCGCTCGAGCGACACGCCATCGCTGACCGTAGGAACTCTCTCGCTGCCTGAGCGAGTGGCCATTGAGCAAGCGAGCGCAACTGTGCGGACGCGCGAAGCCTCGTTGAAGCTGACCGAGGCGCAGCGCATGCCCGCGGTGTCGTTCAATTCCAACTACGCTCGGATCGCGTATCCGGACAACGTCCTCGTCCCCTCCTTCGATCGCTCGAACTGGACCGTGGGTGTCAGCATGAGCGTGCCGATTCTCACCGGCGGTCGGCAACGGGGTGACGAAATCGTCGCCCGGGAGGATCTCGAACAATCGCGTCTGCAGCAGAAGCAGGCCGAGGAGCTCGCCGCGCTCGATACGCGTTCGGCGTGGGCCGAGCTGCTCGCAGCCCGTGCGGCCTGGGAATCGACGGCGGGAACGGTGCAGCAAGCGGACCGCGCGTACCAGATTGCCGACGTTCGCTACCAGTCGGGTGTCTCGACCCAGCTCGAACTCTCTGACGCGCGAGTGCAGCGTCAGCAGGCGGGCGCCAACCGCGCGCTTGCCGCTCGCGATCTCCAGGTCGCGCGGGCGCGCGTCGCACTCCTTCCGGATCTCCCGATTGGGAACGCCTTGCCGGCGACGGGAGGCAATCCAATCATTCAACAACCAGCTCCGTCGCTACCGGCTCAGCCTGCTCCCGCGCAGGCCAATCCGCAGTTGAGAAATGCATCCGCCCAATTCACCCAGCCACAGGCAGGAACTCAATGAAGACTCGGTGGTCCCTGGCAGTTCTTTTGATAAGCCTCGCGGCGTTTTCCGCCGCATGCAATCAACGTGTCGAAGGCGAGGGCGCCGCGCCCGCTCCGCTGGCGGTACAGATCGGCGCGGAGAACGTCGTCTCGGTTAAATCGGGAAAGATTGTCGTTGGCCCGATCATCTCCGGTCAGCTGACGCCGACGCGCGAAGCGACGGTTCGCGCCGAAATCGGTGGGGCTGTTCTCGAGGTGTTGGTCGAGGAGGCGCAGGCGGTAACGCGCGGCGCCGTCCTCGCCCGGATAGAGACGCGCACGCTCGAGGATGCCCGACAGTCCGCGGCCTCGGCAGTCCGATCCGCGGAGAATCAGCTGGCGGTCGCCAGGCGGGAAACCGAACGCACGGAACGGCTGGTCGAGGCGGGCGCGCTGGCGGCTCGCGAGCTCGACGTGTCGCGCAACACGATCACGGCCGCGGAGGCGGCGCTTGCCGATGCGCGGGCCCGGCTTGCCAGCGCCGAACGCTCGCTCGGCGATACGACCATCCGCGCGCCGTTTACCGGCATCGTCGCCAGTCGCGCGGTACATGCGGGTGACATCGTCATGCCGGGCGCCGAAATGTTCCGCATCATCGATCCATCGTCGATGCGGCTCGAAGCGTCGGTTCCCTCTGAGGATCTGTCGGTACTGCGCGTGGGCGCGGCGGTGGACTTCACCGTGCGCGGCTACGACCGTCCGTTCAGCGGACGAATCGAGCGCATCGCGCCGCAAGCGGATGCGGCAACGAGACAGGTCCCCATCTACGTGGCGATTCCCAACGTGGGCGGACGGCTGGTGGCCGGCCTCTTTGCCGAAGGGCGGGTCGTCAGCGAGTCGGCGGATGGGTTGATCGTGCCGCTGAATGCGGTCAACACCAGCGAAGGTGACCCGTGGGCGCTGCGCATTCGCGATGGCGAGACCGAGCGAGTCACCGTCACGCTCGGTTTGCGCGACCCGCGGCGCGAGGAGGTGCAGGTCGTGGCTGGACTGAATGCTGGAGATACGCTGCTGCGCGGCGCCGCGCAGGGTATCAGTCCGGGGACGCCGGTCAAAGTGACCGCCGCACGGTAACGCCGATGTTCATTTCAGATACCGCGATCAAACGCCCGGTCTTGACGATCGTCGCGATGTTGCTCTTTGTCGTGTTCGGGCTGGTTGCGCTCGTCCAGCTCGATACCGACGAATACCCCGAGATTGATGCGCCCGTCGTGGTGATTGCCATCCCGTACCCCGGTGCGTCGCCCGACGTCGTCGAGCGGGAAGTCATCGATCCGATCGAAGAGGCGATCTCCGGCATCAGCGGTGTCGATCGGATGCGATCGAACTCGCTCGACAGCTTTGCCAACATTATCGTGGAGTTCGACTTCTCGAAAGATCCGCGGTTGGCGAGCCAGGAGATCCGCGACAAGATCGGCGAGATCCGCAACGAATTGCCGACCGAGATGGAGGAGCCGATCCTCACGCAGTTCGATCCCGCCGACCGGCCGATCATGTCGTTGACGCTCTCGTCTCCCGGTCTCACGGGAGCGGAGCTCACTCGACTGGCCGACCCGGACATCACCCGCCGAGTCCGCGCCATTTCTGGCGTTGCATCCGCCAACCTCGTTGGCGCCGTCGAACGCGAGCTGGTCGTCGAGATCCGGCCTCGCGATCTGCAGGCCAGTGGCGTCAGCGTGTCGCAGGTCGTGCAGGCGCTTCAGTCTCAGAACCTCGCCTCGCCCGTGGGGCGGCTCGAAGGAGAGCTCGAGGAGCGCACGATCAGGCTCAAGGGGCGCCTCGATTCACCTGCGGACTTCAAGCAGCTGGTGGTGTCGCAGTCACAGGGACGGGTGATCCGGCTGGGCGATCTGGCCGACGTGCGCGACGCGACCGAGGAACCGCGCTCCTTCGCCCTTTACAACGACGAGTCGGCGGTGGGCATCGACATTCTCAAGTCGACCGGTTTCAGCACGACTGCCGTCGCCGAACAGATACGCACTCGCGTGGCGGACATTCAACGCACGCTGCCCGCCGGAGTGACGCTTCGCGTTGTCACCGATGCCGGCGTGCGCGTGGCCGATTCCGTCGCCGGCGTGCAGCAGGCGTTGGTCGAAGGGGCGGCGCTCACCGTCGTCGTCGTGTTCCTGTTTCTCAATTCGTGGCGCTCGACGATCATCACGGGGCTCGCTCTTCCGGTCTCCGTGCTTGCATCATTCGTCGCGGTGTGGGCCTACGGCTTCACGCTGAACACGATGTCGCTGCTCGGGCTGTCGCTCTCGATCGGCATCCTCATCGACGATGCGATCGTGGTGAGAGAGAACATCGTCCGTCACGTCGAGATGGGGAAGGGCCATTACCAGGCCGCTTTCGACGGCACCGACGAGATCGGCCTTGCCGTGACGGCGACGACGCTCTCGATCGTCGTCGTGTTCGTGCCGATCGCGTTCCTCGGCGGGATTGCCGGCCAATGGTTCAAGCCGTTCGGGCTGACGATCGTGTGTTCGGTGCTGGTGTCGCTGTTCGTGTCGTTCTCGCTCGACCCGATGCTGTCGGCGTACTGGCCCGACCCGCACCTGCCGTTGCACCAGCGGCCGCTCGTGTCGCGGGTCCTCGGAAAGTTCAATCAGTGGTTCGACCGACAGGCGGAACGCTACAAGAGTGTGATCGCGTGGGCACTCGATCACCGCTTCGCGATGGTATCCCTTGCGGTCGTGACCTTTGTCGCTGCGTTAGCGCTTCCGGCGATGGGCATCGTGGGCGCCGGCTTCGTGCCGGAGATGGACACGTCCGAGTTCAGAATCGACATCGAGACTCCGCCCGGGTCGAATCTCGCGTACACACGAGTGAAGGCCCAGGAAGTCTCTCGAATTGCGCGCATGCGGCCGGAGGTGACGTACGTCTACACAGCCATTGGCGGTCAGGGCGATGCGGTTGACGAAGGCGTGGTCTACGTGAAGCTGAAGCCAAAGACCGAGCGCGCGCGAAGCCAGTTGCAAGTGGTCGCCGACATCCGCTCGGAACTGGTCCGCCTGGGTGGAATCACGGCGTCGATCAGCACCGGCTTCAACCCGGGTGAGAAACAGATTCAATTGCAGGTGCGCGGGCCCAACGCGACAGAGTTGACTCGCCTCGCTCAGGCCGTTGCCACGGAAATGCGCAAGGTACCCGGAGCCGTCGACGTCGCGCTGTCGACCAAGGGGCAGAAGCCGGAACTCGACGTGCAGCTCGATCGCGCGCTTGCCGGATCGCTTGGCATCACGGTCGGCCAGGTCGCGCAGGCGTTGCGCCCGGCGTTCGCCGGCATCGATGTCGGTGACTGGATCGATCCGTCAGGGGAGACGCGCGACGTGACCATTCGACTCGCGCCGGAGTCTCGAACCGTTGTGGCCGACCTCGAATCGCTCCCTTTGCTCGTGGGAAGCAACAACGACAAGAGCATTCCGCTTGGGCAGATCGCCCGCGTCACGCCGTCCATCGGGCCGGCCCGGATCGATCACCTCGATCGCGATCGCGTGATCAACGTTGAAGCCAACACCGAGAACCGCGCGCTGTCGGCAGTCGTTGGCGACACGATGGCGCGGGTGAAGCAGTCTGTGACGTTCCCGCCGGGCTACTCCCTCACTCAGGGCGGCGAGACCGAGGAACAGCAAAAGATCTTCACACAGATGTTCCTCGCCATCGGTGTGGCGATCCTCTTAATGTACTTTGTCCTCGTCGTGCAGTTCGGATCGTTCCTCGAGCCGTTGTCGATCATGCTCTCGCTCCCGCTGTCGTTGATTGGCGTCATGCTGGCGCTCCTCATCGGAAGGGAATCGCTCAACATCATGAGCATGATCGGCGTCATCCTGCTGGTGGGGATCGTGGCGAAGAACGCCATCCTGCTGATCGACTTCGCCAAGTGGTCAGAAGAAGCCGGGATGCCTCGTCGCGAGGCGCTCATTCAGGCGGGGCGTGTGCGATTGCGGCCGATCCTGATGACGACCTTCGCGCTCGTGGCCGGCATGGTGCCGGTGGCGATGGGCACCGGCGAGGGTGGAGACTTCCGCGCGCCGCTCGGGATTACGGTGATTGGCGGCGTCGTCACGTCGACGTTGCTGACACTACTCGTCATTCCCACGGTGTACGAGATCCTTGCCGACAGCCGGGACTGGCTGACCGCACGTTTGTTCCGTTCCGGCCACAAAGCTCTTCACGAGGCCGGGCACGCGGGCGCGACCGGGACGACGTGGCAATCGTCAACTCCCAAGGCCTAAAGCCCAAGATCCAACTCAATCGTCCCCTCAATCGGCCCTTGCGAGTTGGGTCCTTGGGAGTTGGGAGTTAGTATTTTCAAATGCACAACCCACTCGTACCCGAGTCACTCGAAGGCTGGAGCATCCTTCACCTGATGTTCCGCGTTCGCTGGGAACGCTTGCGCGGCGCCGGACCGGCGGATCTGCAGCGCATGTCGGATGAAGCACTGCGTGCGCTGTCGGTGCCCGATGCTGGAGCGACGGCCGCCGTGCAGATGCTGGGGCACAAAGCGGACCTGATGTTCATCTGTTTCCGCCGTGGTTTCGAACAGCTCGCGCACGCGCAACTGGCGCTGTCGCGGACCGAGTTGCACGGCTATCTGGACACGACGACATCCTACGTTTCGATCGTCGAGCTCGGCATGTATGAGATGACCGGCAAGCTCCACGAGCAGCTTGGCGCGATTCACAAGCCGGGGAGTGACGCGTTCGAGAGCGCGTTCGACGCGGAAATGGAAACGCAGCGGCAACGCGTGATGAGCCGCCTCTTCATCGAGATACCGCGGGCGCGTTACGTGTGCTTCTATCCAATGAACAAGCGTCGAGGCGAGAGCGTGAATTGGTATTCGGAGCCCTTCGAGCGACGCGCAGGCATGATGCGCGAACACGGGATGATCGGACGTCACTACTCCGGCAAGGTCACGCAGGTCATATCCGGTTCCATTGGATACGACGATTGGGAGTGGGGCGTCGATCTGTTCGCGCAGGATCCTCTGGTGTTCAAGAAGTTGATCTACGAAATGCGCTTCGATGAAGCGAGCGCGAAGTTTGCGGAATTCGGTCCCTTCTACACAGGTTTGCAATTCGATCTGACCCACCTTGCCGCCTATCTTGGCGGCGCCGTTCCGACCTTGGACTAGGCGGCGGCTGGCGCTCCTTCGCACAGCGCCGGCCGCCGGCTGCGGAGCCGTTCGAGAGACCCTCACACCGACGTTAGTTCCTAAGGGACGGCTCGATCCGCGCTACAGAAATTCGTAATCCAAGGGGACGAATTTGGAGCAGCTCGCCCCGGTTACGGTTTCGTCGAGTCGAATAAGTCTCCGTGGCTGAACGAGAAAGAAGCGCCCTCCTGAAACACGTCGAAGGCGCGGGAATTGCTCTGGTTCTCTAGGCACAACTGGAGACCACATGAACCCTCAGGAGATGTTCGTAACGCGGTTGCGCCGTCATCGTACGCGCCATCGTGTGTCGATCGAGGAAATTGCGGCCACCCTGCGAATCCGGCCCGATCTTCTCGAAGGCCTCGAACGAAACGATCTGACAGGTTGGCCGCGTGGCCTGTACTCACGGGCGTGGATCCGCGGGTACGCGCTTGCCGTTGATCTCGATCCCGTGGATACGGTGGAGGAATTCTGCCGGCTGTTTCCCCAGGGCGACCGTCGTGCCGGCGGGACGATCCAGGAGATCGCCTCGATCGTGGCGTCCTCGTCTGGTTATCAGGACGAGTTCAGTCATCCTCAGGGCCGCCGCAGCACGGACAAGCGCGCATCGGAGGACACGAGACCCGCGTGGCATGCGTTTCTGACCCAGCCCGGCCGTGCACTGTGGAACCGCCTCACTGGCGCTGAGCCCGCGTTCCGTCAGCGGCGCGCACCGCGAACCCTACCTTGAGCTGGCGGATATTTCCGCCAGCTGCTAGCGGCTGATTTGGAAGCTGTTAGATAATTCTCCTTCATGCTGGACCGCGAGGCGGTCCTTGGCGCGACCGCGCGCCAGAGAGATACTGGCAAAACCAGCCGTCGGCGGCCACAGACAGCGCCGAGGTCCGGTTTGAAGGAGGCTCATGACTGCTCGCAGACTGCTTCTGACCCTGACGATTCTGGTCACGACGGTTGTCGCTCCTGCCTGGGCGCAGCAGCCCCTGCGCTCGCCAGACGTCATCTTCGTTCCCACACCACAAGAGGTCGTGGACGCCATGCTCAAGTTGGCCAAAGTGACGAAGAATGACGTGATTTACGACCTCGGGTCTGGCGATGGCCGCATTCCGATTACGGCAGCCAAGACCTATGGCGCCCGCGGCGTGGGTATCGATATCGACCCCCAGCGCATCAAAGAGGCCACGGAAAATCTCAAGACAGCCGGTGTCGGCGACCGCGTGAAGTTCCTCAATCAGGATCTGTTCACGACTGACATCAGCGAAGCGACCGTTGTGACGCTCTATCTGCTTCCGTCGCTCAACGTGAAGCTCATTCCGAAGTTGAACAAGGAGCTCAAGCCCGGAACCCGCGTCGTGTCGCATGCGTTCGATATGAGCTCAGACGGGACGGAGCGAAAGCCAAAAGAGACGCTGAACGTCAACGGGCGGACGGTCTACTTCTGGACGATTCCGATTCAGTAATTTTTCCAAAAACGCAATTTCAAACCGAACAAATTACAACTCCCGGGGGGCCTGGAAGCCTTGAAAAAAAGGGCCGGTCTCCTGGGAGGGTTGTGTCGTGAAAGCCAGCCGTAATAGACTTGAGACTCGATCTCAGTTTAGCGGGGCTACCATGTTACAGGCATTTGTCATCACCCTGCGTGAAGGACTCGAAGCGTTTCTCATCGTCGCGATCAGCCTGGCGTACCTGAAGAAGACGGGGCGATCGAAGCTGGTCTCGGCAGTGCACTGGGGCATCGGCCTGTCGATCCTGGTCAGCATCGGCGCGGCGCTGCTCTTTCAACAGGCGTCCAATCAGGCGTTGTGGGAGGGAGTGCTCGCGCTGGTCGCCGCGGTACTCGTCGCCTCGCTCATCGTCCACATGTGGCGCCATGCACGGAAGATGAAACGCGAGATCGAGTCGCATCTCGAGTCGTCAGCCATGAAAACGGGCGCGAAGGCATTCGCCGGTGTGTTCCTCTTCACGCTGCTGATGATTACGCGCGAAGGAATGGAGACGGCGCTGCTCATGGGCACGCTGTTGTTTCAGGAGGCGGGCGGCAACATCCTGATCGGAGCGGTCGCTGGAGTATCGACTGCCGCGTTCGTTGCGTGGATGTGGTCTCGGTACGGCCACCGCGTCAACCTGGCGCTCTTCTTTCAAGTGACCGCAGTGTTCCTGTCCGTTTTCGTTGTGCAACTGGCGATCTACGGTTTTCATGAGCTCACTGAAGCGAATCTCTGGCAGGGCAGTGAAGCGCTGCACTGGGCCACGGAGCCGTACGGTCCTGACGGACGATACGGCCAATTCCTCAGCTACATGCTGCTCGCACTGCCCGTAGGCTGGCTGCTTTTCTCAACGTTGTTCGGCTCGAGAAAGCCGCCAACGACTGCACCGGCTGCCGGCATGCGACAAACGGTCGTTCGCTGAAGCGGCATATTCGAACGCGCACCACTTCTCGTGGACAGCGGCGGACAGCCGAGGCTCGGTCTCCGTTTTGAGGGGTCATCGAATCGCGCCTCGGAAAGCCTCAAAATAGTAAGGTGAGTCGCAGAGCGTATCTCGACTGGCTGCGCGGTGTCGCCGTGTTGATCATGGTGGAAGCGCACCTGTTCGACGCCTGGGTGCGTGTGTCCGACCGTTCCGACCATCCCTACCGATGGGCGATCGCGATCGGCGGATACAGCGCCCCCCTGTTTCTGTTTCTCGCCGGCGTCGCGCTGGCGCTCGCAATCGGATCGAGGCAGCGACGCGGGCTGACCGTTTCGGAAGCTGCCGCCATCGCTCGTCGCAGGGGTTGGCAGATCCTCGGACTTGGTGTTCTTTTCCGCCTTCAGTCCTTCATCGTCAGCGGCGGGCCGTTTCCGCAAACACTGTTGAAGGTCGACATCCTCAACGTCATGGGACTGTCGATGGTACTGGCCGCGGTATTGTGGCGCACCGCGGCGAAAGATCTCTGGCGTGGCGTCGCCTTGAGTCTTGGGGCGTTGTTTTTCGTTCTCGCCACGCCTCTGATCCGACAGGTGACCGCTGTTGCATCATTGCCCTACCCGATCCAGTGGTATTTCAAAGCCGTCCCCGGGTCCGGAGCGTTCACGCTGTTTCCGTGGGTCGGATTTCTGCTCTGCGGGGTCGTGATCGGGCTTTGGCTCGATCGGGCGCGGAGCGATGGCGAGGAACGGACAGCGCTGAAGGCGTTGGCGATTACCGGCCCTTTGATTGCCGTGGGCGGTTATCTGTCGACCTACCTGCCCATGTTCTACACGGGCACGACCTTCTGGACCGGGTCGCCCACGTTCTTTTTCGTGCGTCTCGGCGTTCTTATCACTTCGATACCAATTGGGTACCTGTGGAACGCGTTCTTCCGCGGCTGGTCTCCGATCCGCGATTTTGGCGTCGCGTCACTCTTCGTGTATTGGATTCACGTCGAGATGGTCTACGGAATCGCGAGTTTCTGGCTTCACAAGGCGCTCACCTTCGAGCAAGCGGTCGTGTCGTACGTCGCGTTCAGCCTTTTCCTCTTCGGCCTGGTCAAGCTCAAGGATCGGGTCCTCCAGGACCCCGCTCCGCCACATTCCCGGGCTCTCGCGCCCTCGCATGGCGCCTGAACCCGTCCGGCCTTGTCCGCGAACCCGTGCACAGGCATTCGACAAAAACAGGGTAGGCGGGCAACGAGCTGAATCGACAAAGAATTCGTTTAACTTCAAATGAACCTATGCTTTGAACGAAAAGTCCCGCATTGTGGACGAGCTTAGCTCATCGGGAATTCCGACAAAAACGGGTTGAGATTATGGGCGAGTGGCCGCTACAATTCGCCTCTTCCGTGCGCGGAATCATCCCAGACGGACAAATAAACGAATGATTAACGTGGCCGCCATCCGTATGCAGCAGTTCGGGGTCCGGTTTTATCAGGCCTCGCTGACTGCAGGAGACATCGACAAGCTTGTGCGCTTCGAAGTGCTGAACTACGGCGACTCCGGGCAGCCGGTCCGTGGTGGCAATAAGAAGACACCGTCGAAGGTGAATTGGGATTTGCTCGAGCGTCGCATTGCATCGAGCGAGAAGGCGTATCAGCGACAGATCATCAGGCGAAAAATCGACGAACTCGTCCAGTATTACGAGCAGTGCCGGCAAGCGCGCGATCTTCCCTCCATCGCCGGGGCGGTGATCATCTCGTGTGACGAGAAGCTCACGTTCGAGCCCGTGTCAGAAGGCGCTGCAATCGGCCGTCTCAAGGTGCCCGAGCGCGAAGGCATCCTGCGTGCCATTGACGGCCAGCATCGTCTGCTCGCCTTGCATGCCGACATCGACAACATCAAGGACGAGGACTTCACGGTCCCGGCCATCATCTTCGACCGTTTGCCGGAAGACCACGTCGTTCAGATGTTTGTGACGATCAATGCCAAACATACCCGCCTGAATGCATCGCATCTGGTGAGCCTCTCAGGCCGGCAGTTGTATCGCGACGATGCGTTGGCAGCGGCCCACGATGTCGTCCGGGCGCTGAACGATCGCGAGGATTCTCCGTTGCAGGGAGAGATTAAGCTGCTCGGCGTCGGTCACGGACGTGTCGCACAGGCGCCGCTGGCACAGGAGCTGAAAAAGCTTTTCGCGAGCGACGCGTTTGGCGGTCCGCGCAAGGCAGCCGACTTTCGCGAAGAATCGAAGAAGTTCTTCGTGAATTACTTCAAGCAGGTGTCGGTGGTGTTTGGCGTCGCCTGGAATGGGCGCAAGTACAGCATCAAGTCAGCCACAGCGTTGCGCGCCTTCATTCGCGTTGCGCCTGACGTCGTGCGCCGTCTCGACCAGGAACATGCGGACCGCAGCGATTATCGGGCAATTGGCCGTGTGATGGCTCCGTGGGGTCGGCGTATCGGCAACGTACGGTTCGAGAGCGAGGGTGTCTGGAAACGCGCGGGCACGACTGTGGACTCGCTCGCGCGAGAATTGAAGCTGGCCCTTGAATACCCTGAGGGCGCGGGCGTTTAAGGCTTAAAAAGAATACAGGACGGGGCGCCCGGTTAAGAGTGCCCCATCCTGCAAATGCCAGCCTGGCTCCCCCCAGCATTTACGGCGCCCTGCCGTAAACCACAGGCCGACCCTCTCTAAAGAGGCAATGCACGTGCCGGGATGTTTCTCTAAGAAAATCGTCTAGTGCGTGTTTTTACCGTAGCCAAGTACGTGGGAAGAATTACACGAGTGTCTTCACAGTAATGCGTTTGGATCTCAATGCGGATATGGGGGAGTCTTTCGGAGCTTACAAGCTCGGCCAGGACTCTCTTCTCATGCCCGCCATTACGTCGGCGAGCGTTGCGTGTGGTTTTCATGCGGGCGACCCTGGTGTGATGCGCGAGACCGTTTCCCTGGCTCGACAGCATGGAGTGTCGATAGGCGCTCACCCGGGATTCCCCGATCTCGTTGGCTTCGGCCGACGGGACATTCGAGCGACACCGCGTGAGATCGAAGATCTCGTCGTGTATCAGATTGGAGCACTGGCCGCAGTTGCGGCGGTTCAAGGAATTCGTCTTCAACACGTGAAGGCTCACGGCGCGCTCTACAACATGGCGGTTCGCGATCGGGCTATCGCAGACGCGATCGCGCGCGCAACCGCGGCCGTAGACCGGGCACTGATTCTGTTTGGCCTCCCCGGATCCGAACTTGTCGCCGCAGGCCAGAGTTTCGGTCTCAAGACCGCACGTGAAGGATTTGCCGACCGTGCCTATCGGTCTGATGGCACGCTCGTGCCGCGCCACGAGGCGGGTGCGGTTATCGAGGATCCCGAGATGGTCGTGAACCGGGCGGTCTCAATGGCGCGGGACCGTGTCATCACGGCGATTGACGGATCGCGACTGGTGCTCGAGATCGAGACCATTTGCGTTCATGGCGATACGCCGGGAGCGGCGTCGTTGGCGTCCCGGATTCGGCAGGCATTGACCCAGGCCGGCGTGGTCATTCAGCCGGTCGGCATCAGTTAGAGCGGGCCGCCGTCTCAGCCACGAGTGCTCGCCGCAGAACTTTTCCCACCATCGTTTTCGGCAGCGTGTTCCGGAATTCAACGTGCGCCGGCACCTTGTACGGCGCCAGCCGTTGACGACAGTACGAGCGAATTTCGTCTGCGGTCGGTGAAGCGACACCGGCCTTCAGGACGATCCAGGCCTTCGCGACTTCTCCTTTGACTCGATCCGGTACGCCGGCGACGCCGACCTCGAGTACAGCGGGGTGAGCGGAAATGACCTCTTCGATCTCTCGCGGCCACACCTGAAACCCGCTGGTCTTCAACATGTCCTTTTTACGGTCCACCAGGAACACGTACCCATCCTCGTCGATGTATGCGAGGTCGCCGGTGTGCAGCCACGTCCGGCCATCGTCATGCACTCGAAGCGCTTCGGCAGTCTCGAGAGGATTGTTCCAATACTCCGACATGTATTGCGGCGCGTGCATGATCATTTCGCCGACCTGGCCGCTCGGCAGCTCGCCGACGCCGCTCTCAGCATCGACGATCCGGACCTCGACGTCGGGAAGCGGCATGCCGATCGATCCGATCTTGTTGGTGCCTTGAACCGGATTCACGCAGCACGCCATCATGCCTTCGGTCAGCGAGTACCCCTCGACAATCCGGGCGCCCGTCTTCTCTTCAAACTGACGCTTCGTTTCGGCCATCAGCGCGGCGGAGCCGGAGAAGTACAACTTGATCGAACTGAGATTGATTTTGCCCGCGCGAACCCGTGGATGGTTCAGCATCGCGGTGTACAGGGTCGGCACGCCATTGAAGAAAGCCGGCTTCACCGAGTGGATCGTCTTCAGCAGGTCGTCGATGTCGCGCGGATTGGGGATGAGCGAAATCGGGTTGGGGCCGATGAACGCGAGCGGCTGCACGCCAACGTTGGCGTACACATGGAACAGCGGCAGCGGCAGCATGATGATGTCGATCCAGGCTTTCTTTGCCGACTTCGTCCACTCGTACAGCTGCCGGCCAGCGGCGATGTAATGCCTGTGCAGCCCGACGACGCCTTTAGGCGTTCCTGTGGTCCCGCCACTCGAGAGAATGACGGCCTGATCGTCAGGCCCGACCTCGACGGCTGGTCGCGCGCTGGCGGTGTGCTCGCGAATAAGGTCGCCCATCCAGTGGTCCCCGCTGGCGAGGCGGATGCGGTGCCCCTCCTTGCGCTCTTTGAAAACCGTAAAAAGTACTCGCAGGACCGGCGGTAGATAGTCCTTGATCGACGTCGCGATGATGTGGCGAAGACCGACTCGTCCCTGAACGCGTTTCACCCGCTCGTAGAACGGAGTCAGCGCGACGATGGTCTGGGCGCGCGTCGCGTCGAGCGTCTGTTCGAGCTCGCGCTCGGAATACGTGGGATTGACGCCCACTACCACAGCGCCCACTTTCCAGGCGGCGAACTGCGCGACGAGGAACTGCGGACAGTTGGGCAGCAGCAACGCTACGCGATCACGCTTGCGGACGCCGAGCTTCCACAGTGCAGCTGACAGCGCAGTGCTCGTGGCGTCGAGCTGGAGATACGACACGGTCGAGCCCTTGAAAAGCAGAGCCGGTTTATCACCGTGCTCGCGCGCGAGCTTCGACAGATAGTCGACGAGAGTGAGATCCGGATAGGGAGTCAGCGAATGAGGGACGTCGCGGTCGTAATGCGCCAGCCAGGGCTTCACGGAGGAATTCTATTCTGGGTCCGCAGGGCGGCGGGTCTTGTTCTATAGACCCGCCAGCGCCTACGCGACTAACACCGACAACAACGCTTTCTGCGTGTGGAGTCGATTCTCGGCTTGATCGAAGACGACTGACACCGATGAGTCGATGACGTCTGAGGTGACCTCTTCGCCACGATGGGCCGGCAGGCAGTGCATGAAGAGCGCGCCCGGCGCTGCGGCGGCCATGAGCTCGGCGTTCACCTGATACGGCGCGAAGATTCGCCGCCGCTCTTCCGCCTCTGCCTCTTCGCCCATTGATGCCCATACGTCCGTGTACACGGCGTCGACACCGGCAACAGCGTCTCGTGGATCCAGGAAACGACGAATCCTGGCGCCGTCTCTCGCGACCTGGGAAACATTGCTTACGACCGCATCCGGCAGCTCGTAGCCATGCGGCGACGCCACGTGAACCGTGATGCCGAGCATGCAGGCGACCTGCGCCAGCGATGTCGCGACGTTGTTTCCATCGCCGACGAAGGCGACAGTGCGTCCGCGACACTCTCCCCAATGCTCACGCATCGTGAAGGCATCGGCGAGCGCCTGGCAAGGGTGCTCCTCGTCGGTCAGCGCGTTGATGACGTGAAGATTCCGGCCTGCTGCAGCCAGGGTGGCCACCTTTTCCTGTGCAAAGGTTCGAATCACGAGCGCGCGCACCCATCGCTCCAGGTTTCGGGCGACGTCCTGGAGCGGCTCGCGTGTGCCCTCCGCCAACGTTGCCGGTAGATGGAGCGTATCGCCACCGAGCTCCCGGATGGCGATCTCGAATGTCGAGCGCGTTCGCAGCGACGGTTTCTCGAACAGCAAGGCGACATGCAGTCCCGCCAGCGCGGTTGCGGAGGGCGCTTGCCGGCCGAGGCGCCGGTCGGCCTTCATCTGTGCCGAGATGCGCAGCAGACGATCGAGATCGACGGGCGACAGATCGAGGATCGACAGGAAGTCCTTGGCGAACCGGGCCGGTGCAGCGCTATCCATTTTTACGTTCGATACTCGCCGTTGATCCGGACGTACTCGGCGCTCAAATCACAGGTCCAGATGGTCGCGGAGCCATGTCCGCCGGTTCCCAGATTGACCTCGATATCGATCTCGGTTCCCTTCAGGTGTTCGGCTGCCAGCGGCGCGGCGTCATCATGCGGCAGCCCATTCTCGAACAAGAGCACTCCGCCTACATGCACCGTGGCCCGCTGCACGTCGAACTTCACGCCCGCGCGCCCTGCGGCAGCGACGATGCGGCCCCAATTCGGGTCGGCGCCATGCACGGCCGTTTTGACGAGCGGCGAGTTGGCGATCGTCCTCGCAACCTGCCTCGCATCCTCGACGCTTCGCGCATTGCGCACGTTCACGCTGATCAGTTTCGTCGCGCCCTCGCCGCCGCGGACGATGCCGAGCGCCAGTTCCCTCGACACTGCGACAAATGCTTCGGTGAGCGCGGGGTAGAGCTCCTCGTCGACGCTGACACCACTGGCACCGGATGCCATCGCAAACAGTGAGTCATTGGTGGAGCATTCGCCGTCGACCGTGATGGCGTTGAACGTATCGCGGCCAGACTCCCGCAGTGCACGATCCAGCAACGCCGGAGCCACACGCGCATCAGTCGTGAGGAAGCCGAGCATCGTCGCCATGTTGGGCTCGATCATCCCGGAGCCCTTGGCCGTGCCGCCGACCGTGAACGGTCCGCGCGCGGTCTGAACCGTGACGGCGTACTCCTTCGGGAAGGGATCAGTGGTCATGATTGCGCGGGCCGTCTCGCTTCCTTTGCCTCGGGCAAGACCCGCAATCGCGCCCCGTATCCCGGACGACACACGATCCATCTTCAGGTTGACGCCGATGACGCCTGTAGACGCGACCAGGACGTGAGCGGGGTCGCATGAAAGCGCGGCCGCGACGTCGGCCGCCATGCGCGTCGCGTCCGACAAACCCTGTTCGCCGGTGCACGCATTCGCGCAGCCGCTGTTGACCACGATGGCGCGCGCCACTCCGCCGGTGCGCAGAAGATGTTGCCTGGACACGAGTACCGGTGCGGCCTGGGCGAGGTTCGTCGTGAAGAGTCCGGCTGCCGACGCGTTCCCGTCCGCGGCAATCACGGTGAGATCAAGCGCCTGCGCGGCAGCCTTGATGCCACAGTGCAGCGCCGCGGACCGGAAGCCTTCCGGCGCGGTGACGCCGCCGTGAACCGGTGTGAGAGTGACGTCCCGGAGAGTCGATGCCTCAGGCATGAGCAAATTGGGAAGGCACGCGCGCCGCCTGCGTGCGAATGAGTGGCAACATCACCGCATATTGCCCGCAGTGGCGGAACTGTGAGCATGTGCGGCAGTCGGCTTCGATCTTCTCGGGTACCCACGTGTGCGGCACGATCGAGAAGCCCAGGTGGACGAAGTACCCCGGTGTATGGGTGAACGCCGTCAATGTCTCGAACCCTGCAACGAGAGCCCGTCGTTCCAGCTCGTGAACGAGCTGGCGGCCGATTCCACAGGAGCGGGCACCGTCGTCCACGACCAGTGAACGCACTTCGGCCACGCGCCGGCTCAGGGGCGCCAGGTCGGCACATCCGACCACGCGCCCGCGGTCGTAAGCCACGAGGAAACGCCCGATGCGGCTCGCGATCTCATCGCGGCTTCTCGGCAGAAGGTGCCCTTCCGTCAGGTGCTCGGACACGAGCCGATAGATAGCGTCGACGTCCGACTCGCGTGCGGTGCGGATCGTCACCTCGCCATCCGTGTGGTGGGCTTCCGCAACGGCGACACCGGTCGACCGCGGACTGGACTTCACGTCGTGAAGATCAATCACGGACGTCGTGCTCATGCGTGTACCTCGGCGGGGACTGCCGCCAGAACCTCATCGAGAATGGTGATCCCCTGATCGAGATCATCTACGGAGATCGTCAGGGGCGGCAGCAGTCGAACGACTTTCTCGTTGGTGCGATTGACGAGCAGGCCTCGTTCACGCGCCAGGTCGATGAAGGGCGTCGCATCGATGCGAAGCTCAATGCCGCGCATCAAGCCGGCCCCGCGCACTTCGACGATGACCGGGTGCTTGAGCGCCAATGTCCGCAGTTGCCGCTCGAGATGATCACCAACCGACCGCACATGGTCGATCAGACCGCGGTCCATGAGCTCTTCGAGGAAGAACGCGGCGGCACGCGTGGCGAGAAGATTCCCGCCGTAGGTACTGCCGTGATCACCCGTCGAAATGGTGTTGGCGACCCGCTCGGCAACCAGCGCCGCGCCGACCGGGACACCCGAACCAAGCGCCTTTCCCACCGACACCAAATCCGGCGCCCACCCGAGTGCCTGGAAATGGAAGGGATGTCCCGTTCGACCGAGCCCCGTCTGCACCTCGTCGGCGATGAGCAGCGTCCCCGTGCGGCGGCAGACGTCGGCGATCGCGTCGGAGAACGCGCGAGGCAGCGGTCGGACCCCGCCTTCGCCTCGAATCGGTTCGGCAATGACGGCGGCCGTTTTCTCGTTGACCGCCGCGTACAGCGCGTCGGGAGAGTTGGGGTCCACGAATGTGACGGGCCCGAGCAGCGGCTCGAACGGTGTGCGGTAGTGTTCGTCGTACGTCACCGACAACGCGCCCATCGTCCGACCCGCGAACGCGTGCTCGACTGCGACAAACGCGGTGCGTTCCTTGACTCCCTGCGTATACCAATAGCGTCGCGCGAACTTGAGGCAGGCTTCGTTGGCCTCAGTGCCGCTGTTGCAGAAGAACGCGCGTGACAAGCCGGAGAGCGTCGCCAAACGCGCGGCGGCCTCCGCCTGGAACGGGTGATAGTACAGGTTCGAGGTGTGCAGCAGCGTCGTCGCTTGATCGGCAATCGCAGCAGCCAGACCGGGGTGGGCATGTCCTAGCGATGCCACACCGATGCCGGACACGAAGTCGAGGTACTCGCGGCCGTCAACATCGTACAAACGCGGCCCCTTCCCTCGCACGAACGCCACCGGCTGGCGGCGATAGGTGTGAAGGACGTACTGGGACTCTCGCGTTTGTATGCTGTCAAAGGTCGTTTTCATCGCACCACCTGCGTGCACCCTGTGAGACGCGCGGAGGAATCGGCCAGGGTGCCGAGCCGAGTCTTCCTGCCGTCGGCGATGACGACATCGCCAACACCCGCCTGCAACGCTGCGCGACACGCCTGCAGCTTTGCCACCATGCCCTTGTTCGCCGTGCCGGCCTTCACCAGGCGCGCGGCATCGCGGACCGTGAGTCGCGCGATCGTGCGTCCGAGCTCGTCGAGCACGCCCGCGGTTCCGCCGGCGATCACCAGCCGTTTGGCCCGGAGCGCCGACGCGAGATGCGACGCCAGCGTGTCGGCATTCACATTCAGCAGCTGGCCCTCCCGCGTGGCGCCAATACACGCGACGATGGGCACGTAGCCCTGCGCCACCAGATCGGTCAGCAGGCGAGGTGCGCCGTTGCGAACCGGGGCGCCCACCAACCCAAGATCCACGCGATCACCGCTCACGGTGACGATCGGCGCCGCCCGCTTCATCGTCGCGATGGTGGCGTCAGCTCCCGTCAGGCCGACAGGAGCTGCGCCCGCGCGCCGCACCGCCGCGACCAGTCGAGTATTGATGGCGCCGGCGAGCACGGAGACGACCACGTCGAGCGTCCGGGAGTCAGTCACTCGCAGACCGTCGATCTGCTGTTTGGGGATGCCCGCCGCATTGAGCGCGGAGTCAATCTCCCGGCCGCCGCCATGAACCACGACCAGCGATGCGTGCTCAGCGAGCCTGGCTATCGCTTTCGCAATCGCAGCGAGGTCTGCGGGTGCTTCAAGCAGTTCGCCACCGAGCTTGAGCACGAGCGCTGGTTTCTTCGCATCCCGGCGACGCGCGGCTGCAGAGGCTCGCTTCACAGCAGCCCCACCCGTTCGTCGAGCCCGAGCATCACATTGAGATTCTGCACAGCGGACCCGGCCGCGCCTTTGAGCAGGTTGTCGATCACCGCCACCATCACGATGCGGTTGCGTTCGGTATCGACCTTCCACCCGATGTCACAGAAGTTGGTGTGCGCCACATGCTTGATCTCGGGCAACGCTCCGCCCGTCAGGCGCACGAACGGCGCCTCCGCGTATGCGCCGGTCAACGCATCGGAGATCTGCTTCTCGGTTGTTCCGGGAGTCAACGACCCGTAGATCGTTTCGAGAATCCCGCGATCGAGCGGCACCAGATGTGGAACAAAGGTGACGGTCCCACCGAGTTCCTGCTCAATTTCCGCGGTGTGGCGATGCTGAAATATCGAATACGCGGCAACGCTGCCGTGATTCTCGGAAAAGTGCGTGCGCTCCGACGGCGTCTTGCCCGCGCCCGAGACGCCTGACTTCGCGTCGACAACCACCGGGCCGTTCAGGACACCCGAGCGATGCAATGGTTCGAGCGCCAGCAGTGCGGCAGTGGGATAGCAGCCAGGGTTGGAAACGAGCCGCGCGCGGCGGATCTCCGCCTGGTGACCTTCCGTGAGCCCGTAGACCGTGCCCTCGGGCAGGCTCGCGGTCGCCGGGTACCAGCGCTGGCGATCGGCGGCGTTGCGAATGCGAAAAGCACCCGACAGATCGATGACGCGGGCGCCGCGCTCCAGCAGCGTGGGCGCGAGCTCCGCCGAGGCCGCCTCGGGCAGCGCCAGGAAGATCACTTCGGCGTCGCTCGTCAGGCGATCGACGTCGAGCGGTTGCACGGCGCCGTCCCAGATGCGCGCCAATGCCGGCAGCGGTCTCGGCGTGCTGGTCGCCCCGGATGACATCGCGGCCGTCAGCGTGACCCGGGGATGCCGCGCCAGGAGGCGCACGAGTTCCTGACCCGCATAGCCGGTTGCGCCGGCAATCGCGACCCGCGTCAGGCGGGTATCGGCGGCGTCGGCGCGGTCACGTTCGAGAGGTGTAGTAAGGGCCATCGTATCCAGCGCAACCGCAAAAGAATATTTATACATTCGAATGTATAAACAGTCAAGTTTTGCGATATGCTGTTCTTCTTGGACAGCACGCGGGCGACACGACGATGAAAGCGAGACGACAGACCGCCATCCTCGACATCGTTCGGCAGGAACCGGTCAGGAACCAGGAGCAGCTGCGTCGTCTGATCAGAGCATCCGGGTTCGACGTGACGCAGGCCACGCTCTCCCGCGATATTCGCGAACTGGGTCTGGTCAAGGGCGGATTGGACGGCGCCTATCAGACGCAGGGCAGAATCGAGTCGAACGGACACACGGCCAAAGCGTTGCTGCAGCGGGCCCTGACCTCGCAGCTGCGGCGCATCGATCGCGTCCAGCAGCTCGTGTTGCTGCGCACCGGCCTCGGGCACGCGCAGTCGTTGTGCGCGGCGCTCGACAGCGCGGAGTTGCCTGATGTCGTCGGAACGCTCGCGGGGGAAGACACGATTCTCATCATCACGCCTGACGCGCGCCGTGCGCGGACGCTCGTGAAGCGCCTCGAGGAGATGTCGCAGGGATGAACACGATTGTGCTGGCCTATTCGGGGGGATTTGCCTCCTCCAACGCAATCCACTGGTTGCGGGAGACTCATGACGCCGAGGTCGTGACGGTGACGCTCGATGTCGGTCAGGGCGAGGACCTTGGTGCGATTCGCGCGCGTGCGTTGTCGTGCGGCGCGACGCGGGCGCACGCAATTGATGCACGTGAAGAGCTCGTGCGCGAGTTCCTGCTGCCGTCGCTGGCGCATGGTCCGCTCGACGAGGGCCCGCTCATCGGCGAGTTCACGCGTCCTCTCATTGCGCGCAAGCTTCTCGAGGTTGCCCGCATCGAGGGTACGTCCGTGGTCGCGCATGCCGCACGCGACGGGGCGATCGACGCGGCCTTCCAGTCGCTGGATTCGCATGTGTCGATCGTCGCGCCGGCACGCGAGTGGCAGATGAATGACAGCGAGCTGGACGCGTTTGCGCGCGCCCGCGGCATTCCGCCGCGGCGCCCGCCTGACCCGGATTGCCGGATCGAACAGAGTCTCTGGGGACGAATGATTAGTTTCCACGATATGCAGGGCCGGCCGGAGGGGACTCTTCACAGAGCCACCGCAAAGCCCGCCGAGTCTGCCCATCTGGCGATCCGCTTCGAAGGCGGCATGCCGGTGTCAATCAACGAGGTGCCGATGCCGCCGGTGGAACTGGTAGAAAGCCTCGCCCTCATCGCCGGCCGGCACGGAGTCGGTCGTCTCGAGAGCAGCCGCAACGGCCGCACCGTCGTCTACGATGCGCCGGCGGCGATGGTCCTGCACACCGCGCACGCCGCGCTCACTGGCCGCACGGGCGTCGTGCATCTGTCGGTGCTGAATGGCGGGTGCACGGTGTTGAACAACGCAGAAGCGGGGCGTCTCGCGTGACACTCTGGTCCGGTCGCTTCGATATCGCCCCCGATCCCGCAGCATTCGACTTCGGTATCTCGTTCGGTTTCGATCGCGCGCTCTTCGAAGACGATGTGACGGGGAGCATCGCGTGGGCGCAAGCGCTCGCGGCCGCCCGCGTGCTGTCCTCTGAGGACGCGACAGCCATCCTTGCCGCGCTTCGAGACATTCTCGAGCAGGGCCGACGCGATCCGGCCTGGGTTGCGGGACCAGACGAGGACGTGCACAGCTTCGTCGAGCGTCAGCTCGTGGAGCGCATTGGTGATGCCGGCCGCCGACTGCACACCGGCCGTTCACGAAACGAACAAGTCTCGCTCGATCTGCGGCTGTATCTGCGCCGTCGCATTGGACTGCTTCAGCGCGCCGTCGTGCGTCTCGTAGGCGCGTGTGCCGACCAGGCGGAACAGGCTGGGGCGGCGATGATGCCGTCCTACACGCACCTGAGACGGGCACAGCCGGTGCTCGTCGCGCATTTCTTCCTCTCTCACGCCGCCGCGTTGCGGCGCGATCACGCCCGGCTCGCCGTGGCAGCGCAGGAAGCGGATTCGTTGACGCTCGGTTCCGGCGCGATTGCCGGTACGAGTTACGGCATCGACACGGATCTGCTCGCACGCACGCTCGGTTTTTCGCGCGTCGTGGCGAACAGCATGGACGCCTCTTCCGATCGTGATTTCGTCGCATCGTTTCTGTATGCGATCTCGCTTGGGATGGTGCATCTGAGCCGGATCGCCGAGGACCTCATCATCTTCACCGGCGAGGAATACGGCTTCTTCGATCTGTCCGACGCGTCGGCTACCGGCAGCAGCATGATGCCGCAGAAGAAAAACCCCGATCCGCTGGAGCTTGTACGCGGCAAGACCGGCACGGCGATCGGCCGGCTCACCGGCTGGCTGGCGACGATGAAGGGGCTGCCCGGCGGCTACAACAAAGATCTGCAGGAGGACAAAGAGGCCGTGTTCGATGCCGAGGGCACGTATGCGGCATCTCTCGCTGCGACACACGCCGTGGTCTCGCGTCTATTGGTGAACGCCGAGCGGTCCGGGCATGCGGCCTCGGGGTTGCTGCTCGCCACCGACGTGGCCGATTACCTGGTTGCCCGCGGCATGCCATTCCGGCGCGCCCACGAGGTGGTGGGTGCGATGGTCAGACGGCTCCTTGCCGAGGGACGCGACTTCAGCACATTGACGACGACGGAATGGCGCGAAGCGAGCGACATGTTCGGCGACGACGCTCCAAGGGCAGCGACGGCCCTCGCCTCGATTCAGGCCCGCCGAACGCCGCAGTCCACGAATCCCGACGCCGTTCGAGCCGCGCTGGGGGATTGCCGACGTTGGATATCGTCGATGCCCGACTTCCAGGCGGCAACTTCCAAATAACGGGAATTTGGGAGTAGGACGCTGGGTGTTGCGAGTGGCTTTTGGGAATTTGGGTTTTGGGGTTACACTCAAGCGGACCTTCACTCTGATTTCACCTACCCCGCCCTGAAGGTGCTTCCGGGGGAGTTTCATGCAGCAGCGCCGGGTTCGGCTCGGTGACGTTCTAGACGATTACTGTCCGCGCGAGCGTCGCGTCACTAACCATGCGGTGGTGGCGATGATCGAAGACGAGGTGAAGCAGACACGCTGCACCACGTGTGACGCCGAGCACGAGTACAAGCACGCCAAGGTGCCGGCGCCACGACGGAAGAAGCCTGTCGCGGCGACAGCACCAGTACCTGTCGAACCGGCAGAACCACCGATCCTGGTTGCCGAGGACACGGTCGTCGACACAGTCGTCGATGTTATCGAGAGCGAACCGGTGCTTCCCGTCGAAACGATCGAAGCCACGAAAGAGCCCGAAGCCGTTGTCGTCGTGGACGAACCTGTCGTCGCGCCTGGCGACGATGAGTGGCCCGTCCATCGTCCACTGATTCGTGCCACTCTTCCCCGGCCCGAGGGCCAGCCACCCGAGAGGAAGCCGACGGACTTCACGATCCGTCAAAGCGGCGACCGGTTCGGTGGGCAGCGTAACGGCAACAAGTCGCGCGGGAATCGTCACGCGAAGCAGGCGCAGGGACATTCATCGGGCCAATCGCGATTCGGCAATCCTCGCCACGGATCGGGTCACGGTTCCCGCCAGGGCGGGCAGCAGGGTGGCAACCAGCAGCAGCGGCACGGCAACCGACCAGGACCGTCAGGCCAACGCGGCGGACGACCGGGCCCAGGCGGCGGCCATGGGCGACCCGGCCAGGGCCGCGGACCGAAGCGCGGGCGATAGTAAAGTTCCTGCCTGCCCGTTGCCCGAGCCTGTAGTCCGCGATCTCTTATGACCGACTTCACGGGAAAACACGGCCTCATCGTTGGTGTGGCCAACAAGCGTTCGATTTCGTGGGCGATCGCACAAGCGGTTGCGCGCCGCGGCGCGCGCCTCGCCCTCACCTATCAAGGCCGATTCGAGGAGCACGTCCACGAACTCTCGCAGGGCCTCGAACAGCGTGCTCTCGTGCTGCCATGCGATGTGGGATCTGACGCAGAGATCGCGTCGGTGCTCGAAAAAGTCGATCAGGATTTCGGGGGGCTGGACTTCCTGGTCCATGGTGCAGCCTTTGCGCCGCGCGAAGAGCTCGAAGCGCCCTTCGTCAACACGACGCGTGACGGCTTTCGGACTGCGATGGACATTTCCGCCTACTCGCTGATCGGATTGACCAGAGCGGCGATGCCGCTGTTCGAAAAGCGAGGTGGTGGATCCGTCGTGACGCTCTCATATCTCGGGAGCCAGCGGGTGTTCCCGAACTACAACGTCATGGGCGTTGCGAAGGCGGCACTCGAGGCGACGGTGCGATACCTCGCGTCTGACGTCGGGCCGAAAGGCGTTCGCGTGAACGCGGTGTCCGCCGGACCGATCAAGACGCTTGCCGCAGCCGGCATCAAGGGCTTCTCGAACATCCTCCACGTGTATCCCGAGCGGGCCCCGCTTCGGCGCAACGTGGAGACGTCCGAGGTCGCTGAGGCGTCGGCCTTCCTGTTGAGCGACGCTGCAAAGGGCATCACCGGCGAAGTGCTCATGGTCGACGCCGGATATCACGTCACCGGGATGTAGCGGCGGGTCCTCAGACCCGCTGTCATGACACGGCTCGAGTGTCCGATGCGGCTTGCGCTTGTGCAGTCGCTCTCGACTGCACGTCCCGCTTGTGCATCATCTTGTTTCGATACATGCGGCGATCGGCCTTCGCCATCAGGACTTCGTAGCTGCTTCCATCGTGCGGGAAGACCGCCGCACCCGCGCTGATCGAGAGCGGCATTCGCACGCCCGGCTTGGCTTCGAAGACCAGGCTCTCGACCGCTTCCTGCAGCTCGAGTCGCTTGTACTCCGCTTCGTCCCAGCCGCAACCGGCGAGAACGACGATGAATTCATCGCCGGCATAGCGGACGCACACATCATACGGACGGATGGCGCCGCGAAGCACCTGCGCGACGGCGCGAAGCGCGCGATCGCCGACATGATGCCCGAACGTGTCGTTGATGTCCTTGAAATCGTTCAAGTCCATTACGAGGAGCGAGACCTCGGCGCTTCCGCGCTCGGCGCGCGCCAGCTCGCGCGCCAGGTGGTTGACCATGAATCGCGTGTTCGGCAGGTTGGTCAGCGGATCGGTGAGCGACGCCTCGTGCGTCTGCTCGAACACGATCGAGTTGTGAATGACCGCCGCAGCCTGTTCGCACACACGATCGAGCAGCCGACGATGGTCGTCGCCATAAAAGCTCGGCGTGGTGTGGTACACGGCCAGCGTGCCAATGATGCGGTCCCCGAGCAGCAGCGGGCACACCAGCGCTGATTGGAGCGTTGTTGGCAGTGACGAACCAGCCGCTTCGAGATCTCCGCTTGGGCGCGCGTTGACGAGTGGACGTCGGTTGCGGGCGACCCATCCGGTGATCCCTTGACCGCCCTTCAGCGTCAGCTGCTGCATCAACTCGTAGTCGGTGCCGGTCGCAAATCGACACGTCAGCAGGTTGGCGTTCTCGTCGTACAGGAACAACGTACACGCCGAGAAGGGCACCAGGCTCGTCAACTTCGACGCGATGAGGGCCATCGTGTCCGACACCCCGAGGCTGGTTCCCATCGTCTGAGCGATCTGGTAGAGCGCGTAGATCTCACCGTGGGCGATCGCGATGTCATTGAAGACGGACGACTTCGATCGATCGGTGTGCGTCGCCTGCGCGGATGCGGCGTCGACGGGGCCAGTCCTGCGCTCTTTGTCTGCGCTTTCCGCTTCGCTGCGAACCTGCGGCAGCACGTGTACGAATGCCTCGACCGCTCGCGGGTCGAGTGCCTTGCCTGCCTCCTGCTCGATCAGTGCGACGGCGGCTTCAAACGTCATCGCCTCGTGATACGGGCGGTTCGACGTGAGCGCATCGAAGTAGTCGACGAGAAACAGAATGCGCGCGCCCAGCGGGATATCGTCACCCTTGAGTCCCCGCGGATAGCCCCGTCCATCCCATCGCTCATGATGATTCTGAATCAGCGGCGCAACCGGGTACGGAAAAGGTACAGCGGCAATGATGTCCGCACCGACCTGCGGATGTGCCTGTACCTTCTGGAACTCTTCGGCTGTCAGAGGACCAGGCTTCGAGAGGATATGCTCCGGGACGGCAAGCTTGCCGATGTCGTGCAGCAGCGCCGCGGTACGCACCGCTTGAACTTCGGCGTCAGACATGCCGAGCTCTCGAGCCACCGCCGTCGCGTAGAGCTGAACGCGCCGGATGTGATTCTCGGCCGTGCCGTCCTTGGCGTCGATCGCGCGCGCGAGAGCTTCGATCGTTGCCAGGTGCAGTTCGGCCAGTTGCCCGGCGCGCCGCTGTTCTGCCCGGAATCGGGCTTTGACAATGCGATACGCGCGCAGTCCGAAATAGAGCACTCCCCAGACTAGTGCCAGGCTGGCTAGCCAGAGCGACGGCTGGGGCATCAGGTGCTCCCTAGCGGACGTTTGCTGGTAGCCAAATAATCGTGACGCGAGTTCTCATGGTCCTTCCCCCGATCCGTGTTACCGCTGCGTAGACGTTCGAGTTCATTCCACCGGCACAATCAGCGCTTCGCCCGTATCCGCCCAGACGACCTCCGCGTCGTCGGTTCCGGTGCTCCAGACGATGTTGTCGTCTCCTCTGCTGGTGCTCCACACGATGTTGTCGTCGGCGGCCGTGCTCCAGACGATGTTGTCGCGGTCCGGCCCGGCGGTGCTCCACACGATGTTGTCATCGGCAGCCGTGCTCCAGACGATGTTGTCGTCGGTCGCGGCCGTGCCCATGACCACACCATTCAGCTGCTCGCCCCACACCACCTTTTGACAATTCCGTCCACCGCAGTCGCCGCCCCAGACCACGTTCTGCAGTGTCCCGGTGCTCCAGACGATGTTGTCCTCACCGCCAGTGCTCCAGACGATGTTGTCGTCGCCTGCGGTGCTCCACACGATGTTGTCCGAGTCGCCAGTGCTCCAGACGATGTTGTCGTCGGCAGCCGTGCTCCACACGATGTTGTCGTCGCCGCCCGTGCTCCACACGATGTTGTCGTCACCGACCGTGCTCCACACGATGTTGTCATCAGCCATCGTGCTCCACACGATGTTGTCGGCCACCGTGCTCCACACGATGTTGTCGTCAGAGCGGGCGCCCCACACGACGCGGCTTCCGTCCGTCGTCTTGAGCGCACCCCATCGAACCGAGGTGCTCCACGCGTTGCTGCCGGGAAGGATGATTCCGCCGGTCAGGCGATAGTTGCCCCAGATGATGTGCTTTGCCCACGGCACCCATTCGCCCTGGATGGAGTCACCCAAGCTGCCGACGCCGTTGGCGGGTGCGGAGAAGAACTTCGCAAGACGGACGGCGCCGCGCGCGTTCAGCATGCCCGCGCCCTGCACGAGCGCGCTGGTGTTGGACCTGACTTGCGCGGTGTACTGCAGAATGGCTTTGACCGCGTTCGGTGTGAGCTTAGGGTTGGCCTCGAGCATCAGCGCAACCGTTCCCGAGACCACCGGCGCGGCCATGCTCGTGCCGCTCAAGCTCAGATATGGCTTGTAACCCAGGTTGAGAAGCGTGCCCGACAGCAGCATGCTGGGGAGCGAGTCGGACAGCGTGCTGTGCGCATCCGACAACGATTCAATCCCGACGCCGGGGGCGACAAGATCCGGTTTGGCTGAGAAGTCGATCCAGGTCGGGCCCCGCGAGCTGAACTTCGCGATCGTGTCGTTGCTGCGAGCGGCTGACGCCTCCTCGCTCGACGCGCCAACCGTCAATACCCACGGCGCGTTTCCAGGGGAAGTAATGCCACCCGACTGCTTCTGCCCGAGCTCGTTCTGTCCGTGGTTACCAGCCGATGCGACGACGACGATGCCTGCTTCGACGGCGCGCTTGGCGGCCAGCGTCAACGGGTCAGTCCAGTAGGACTCGTATACGCCCGAGGCCACCGACAAGTTGATGACTCGAAGGTTGTAGGTCGTCTTTACCGAGATCGCGTAATCGATGGCTGCGATGACATCGCTGATGTAGCCGCGGCCCAGCTGGTCCATCACCTTCAGTCCAACCAACCTCGCTCCCGGCGCGATGCCCTTGTGCTTGCCACTCGAGTCGTACCCGGTGCCGGCGATGATTCCCGCGACATGCGTGCCGTGACCGTAATCGTCGTAAGCGCCGTTAGGTGACCACACGTTTGGGTTGTCGACCGTGAAGTCCTTGAAGTGCGCCACGCGTCCGTTCGTGGTCGAGAAGCTCCAGCCCGAGGTGCGATACAAGTCGTCGTGCGCGTTCGAGATGCCTGAATCGATCACTGCGACGCCAATGCCCTTGCCCGTGTAGCCCATTTGCTGACGCACGAGCGCCGCACCGGTGCTCAGCCCGGTTCGCTCGAGCGTTGCGAACGTCGGCCTGTCGTGCATCACACGTTTCACGCGTGGATTCGAGGCAAGGTTGGCAAGTTCGGTGTTGTCCACTTCTGCAACCTGGCTGTTCCGACCAAGCTTTCGTCCCGCCGCTCCTCGTTTTCCAAAAACGCGCACGTCGGTGTCGCCATTGAATTCAACGATCACGCGAGAGCGGCCGGACAGGTGTTTCGAGCGATAGCGCAGGAACTTGTCCAGCTTGTCGCCACGGCCATTCGATTGGGCCGAGGCTCCGGGAGAGATAAGCAGGACCGCGGCCACCGCCAAAACCGCCGAGGTCAGGGGACGAATCAATCGTGTAATCGGCATATCGACGGCCAACTCAAGCGCAAGAGTTCTGCCGAGTTTTGGGTGGGAGTGACTGGAGGCCGTTAAGTGGCATTACTGTCAGTCACTTGCTGTTGAAATTTCGATTTTCGACCGTCTCCGGTCGATTACGAAGTAGGTGAAGAGTGTGCGGAAATTGCACACGGTTTTTGAGCTGAGATCGGCGTAAATTGCTGAGGCCACACGAGAAGAACGCAATCGTTTGCCGTGTTCCACAATGGAACGTAGCTCATCCAAAAAGAACCCGGGACTCTTTCCGGAGTTGTCGCTTGTTGTCAGTTGAAGTTCTTAATTGTCAGTCCGAGTTCGAGGCGACCGTGCTTCCGGCTCGAGCCCGTATTCGACGATCTTTCGGTAGAGCGTGCCTCGGCTGATGTCGAGGAGCCGCGCCGCCTCTTTCTTATTCCAAGCAGTCCCTTCGAGCACGCGCACGATATGCGCACGCTCGGCCTCGGCCAGGGTCGGCACACGTGGAGGAGCATCCGCAGTGACCGTGGCCTGAGGATGGAGGAATTCGATGTCTGAGTCCCGAATGACGCGGCCAGGAGCGGAGAGCGCGGCACGCGACACCGTGCTCTCGAGTTCACGAATGTTTCCAGGCCACGGATACGCGTTCAGACGCGTCATCGCCTCGGGCGAGATCGCCTTCGCATCAAGAGGCAAGCCGTTTGCCGCGCAATACCGTGCAATGAATCGATTGGCGAGGACGCCGATATCGGTCGGCCGCTCGCGCAGTGATGGCAGCCTGATGGAGAACGCGTTCACGCGATAGTACAGATCCTCGCGAAAGCGGCTGTCGCGAACGAATTGATCGAGAGGACGATTGGTGGCCGAGATCAGGCGGAAGTCCACCTGGACCGAACGCTGACCTCCGAGCCGCTCGAACCGGCGATCCTCGAGGACGCGCAGAAGCTTTGCCTGTGCTACGAGAGAGAGGTCACCAATCTCGTCGAGGAAGAGCGTGCCCCGATCGGCAAGCTCAACCCGTCCGGGCTTGCGATCGTGTGCCCCCGTGAACGCGCCCTTTTCATACCCGAAGATTTCGGATTCGAAGAGCGTGTCCGGCAACGCCGCGCAATTGACGGCCTGGAAATTCTCATTTCCGCGACGACTCAGCTCGTGAATCATTCGCGAGACGACTTCCTTGCCCGAGCCGGTCGGTCCGAGGATGAGAACGGAGATGTCTGACTTTGCAGCCGTGCGAATCCATTCGAATACGACGAGCATCTTCTCGTCGCGGCCGATCATTTCGCGGAAACGCTGAACTGACGGCGCCTGATCTTCCAGGCTGATGTCGGCGCGCCTCTCGAGGAAGGTATCGAGCAGACGATTGAGCGTGTCGCTCTCGGGCCGAATCGCCGAATACTGGCTCGGGCCCGTACCCGTTCGGCCGACGATGCCAAACTCCACCAACTCGCGAAGACAGTTTTCGACGTCCAGCCGCATGCGGCCGAACGTGGCCATCAGCGACTCGACCTCGAAGCTCTCTCCAGGTCGCGCCGAGAGGAAGCGTAGCAATCCAGCCCGGAGCGGTGACTGCACGAGCCCCCGGAATCGCGCTTCGGGATCGCCGTGCGCTTCAGGCCTTACCATCGTTGCTGCCCGGCTCGTTGCTGCACTCATGAGGTTCTATACCCAGCAGGAAGACTCGTTTTGTTATCGGCCCTTTGAGGTGTCGCCGACAGTCATACCCGCACACAGGTACGCAGATTTTCAACGACACAGGGACGAGAAGCAGAGATGCTAAGCTACCCAAGCGATGCCCCACCGTGCCCCTGGCGCCCAGAAATCACGAGCAAACTACCTGACCGGGAAGGCGATTCGATACTATCGCCCGAGGGGGAGCGCCGATATCCATCATCTTATTGAGGATGGGTTCCAGGCGTTCAACGCGGCGCGACTGGGTGAGGCGTGCCGTATTTTTACGGATAAGATGCTCCTGCCGGAGCACGACACAACCATTGCGCTCACGGTCGCCGGAGCGCTGACGCCGGCCGGCCTCGGTGGCTGCATGGTCGAGTTGATGGAGAGAGGGCTGGTCGACTTCGTGATCAGCACTGGTGCCAATCTCTACCACGACCTTCACTATGCACTGAATTTCACCCTTCACAGAGGATCACCGTTCGTCGACGACGTGGATCTCTATGAAGAAGGCGTGATCCGTATTTACGACGTTCTCTTTCCCGCGACGGTACTCCTAGAAACCGACTCATACATTCGTGATTTCCTGGTGCGGTGGGGAGTCGATCGGCCCGTCTCAACGGCGGAGCTGCATTACGCCCTTGGCCGCGATCTGCTCGAGCGGTACCCCGAGTGCCGTGAGCACTCGGTCGTTGCCGCCGCTGCAGCGTGCGGCGTGCCCATCTACACCTCTTCTCCCGGCGACAGCTCGATCGGCATGAATGTGGCGTATCACGAGTTGATGAACGACAGTCGCCTGATGATCGATCCCAACAAGGACGTCAACGAAATCTGCGCGTTCATTCTGGCAGGGACGAAGAATGGCTGCGTTATCCTCGGTGGAGGATCGCCCAAAAACTTCTACTTGCAGGGTCAGCCAACGCTGTGGGAGGTGTACGGGATCCCGAAGGGCGGCAACGACTACTTCATTCAGATCACGACGGATCAAGTTGTCTGGGGCGGCCTCTCCGGCGCGACACCTGCTGAAGCCGTCAGTTGGGGCAAGGTGAATCCCGGCGTGCTCCCAGACACGGCTGTTGCGTACGTCGACTCGACGATTGGCTTCCCGCTTTTCTGCGAGTACGTCGTCGGCTCGCCGCGCAACCACCGGCCGCGCAAGGAACTTGTGCACAAGCGCGACGAACTGGTCGCTGCACTGCGCAAGCAGGCAAAAGAGAACGTCGAGTCCAAAGCCGAGTCGAAGACCTAGAAAGCCAGAATCAGAGGCCGATAGTCGAGAGCCCACAACCAAGAGCCGACCATGGGCACCCTAGCTTCCGAGTTGGGAGGTTACGCCGAGCGCGTATCGGGACAACCGAGGGTATACGTCGACGCGAACGTGCCGGCCGGTCTGGTGTCCTTCATGCGGCAGGCACTGCACTGGGACGTGCTCTTCGTTCTCGAACACGAAGAGCTGCGGCGCGCATCGGACGGCGAGCACTATCGGCTCGCCAGGCAGCTGCGAAGGACCCTGATCACGCAGGATCGCGACTACCTCGACGATCGTAAGTTCCCGCCTGAACAGAGTGGCGGCGTGCTGGTGTTGTGGGCACCAGTGGAGAAGGGGCTGATGGTCCTGCTCAAGAGAGTCGATCGTGAAGTGCTTCGACGGACCACGGCTTCACACGCAAACCCCGCCAACGACACTGGCGAGGTGCCGCTGCCTCTCGAGGGCCGCAAGCTTCACGTACACATCGACTGGGACGGAGAGAGACTCGAACCGTGATCGTAGTCAGCGGTGGCGACTTGATTCTGCCCGGGCGGGTCATCAGCGCAGGCTCACTGGTCATCGACGCCGGCCGAATCGTGGCTGTCGAATCGCGCCGCATCGATCCGGAAGGCGCAACAGTCGTCGACGCGAGTGACTGCTTTGTCGCGCCGGGCTTCATCGATGTGCACGTGCACGGTCTTCACGGGCACGATACTCTCGACGGCGAAGGTGCAGTCGCGCGCATCGCGGCGCTGCTTCCGCGCTACGGGGTCACGGCGTTCTGCCCCACGACCGTTGCGTGCGCGCCTGACGATCTCCGCGGCGTGCTTCATCAGGTCAGGCAAGCGCGGGTGTCACCCCTCACTGGATCTGCACGCGTGTTGCCCGCGCACCTCGAGAGCAACTTCATCAACCCTGAATACAACGGAGCGCAGCCGGCAGAGTGTCTACGGACTGTAGCTGACGACTTGGGGGACGGCTTCTATTCAGGACGTGATGTGCTCGACGTGATCGCGGCGTGCCGTCCCGATGTGGGGATTGTGACGATGGCTCCTGAACTGCCGGGGGGCCTCGATCTCGTGCGCACCCTGACGACGGCTGGACACCGCGTTGCACTGGGTCATTCCGGAGCCGATTACGACACGGCGATCGCCGCGATCGAAGCGGGCGCCCGTCACGCGACACATCTATTCAATCGAATGACGCCGATGTCGCATCGCGCGCCCGGCTTACCGGGCGCGGTGCTCGCGCGCGAAGACGTAACCGTCGAGCTCATTTGCGACGGCTATCACGTGCATCCCTCGATGTGTCGCGTCGCTGTGGCCGCCAAGGGGCCAGAAGGCGTCATGGCGATTACTGATGCGACGGCCGGTGCTGGTCTGCCATCCGGATCGGTCGCCCGCCTCGGCGGCCGCACCATCCAGGTCCGCGCGCAGGCGGCATTTCTCGAAGACGGCACTCTCGCAGGCAGCACATTGACGATGGACCGGGCATTCCGGAACGTCGTCAACGACGTCGGCGGCTCATTGGTCGATGCGGCAATGCTCTGTTCGACCAGCCCGGCTCGTGCCCTGGGCCTCAGCGGCTTCGGCGTTCTCGCCGAGGGTTGTGCGGCTGACCTGACCATCCTCGATCGTGCCTTTCGCGTCGTGCGCACGCTCATCGCCGGACATGAGGTGTGGGCCGGAAACTGAACTCCCCGCGATAGCGCCACGTCTAACCCGGGTGCGGAATGGATCGCCGTGTCCCCGCTTTCATGACTCGAGGTAGGAGTATGCGACCCCTGCGTATTGCTCATGTCCTCTCGGTTCTGGTTGCTGCCGCGGGCTCCACTGCCTGCAGCATCGACGTTCGCGGCAACGAGTCGTCGTCGCGCGAAGAGAAGCGATTCACTGTTTCGGCTTCGGAACCGGTTGACCTGCAGATCAGGACCTTCGACGGCAGGATCAGCGTTCGGTCGTGGGACAAGGATGAAGTGCTCGTCGAAATCGACCGTCGCGCCCCCGACCAGGCCACTGCCGAGGCGCTCATCGTCAACGAGATGCAGGACGGCAACAAGATCGTTATCGAGGCACCGAGCGATCGCGCACAACGGAACGTCATCAGCATTGGAGGCGCCCGATCGGTCAATTTCACTGTCACCGCGCCGCGGCGCATGACGCTCCAGGCACACACCGGCGACGGGCAGGTTGACGCCCGCGATCTCGAGGGGATGCTCACGCTGGATTCCGACGACGGCCGCATCGAGGTTTCGAACGTGGGTGGGCAACTGAAGGCGCATACCGGTGACGGCATTATTCGCATCAACCAGGCCAGAGGGACGGTGGACGCCGACTCCGGCGACGGCGCCATCGATGTCGACGGCCGTTTCGACGTCGTCACCGTTCGCACCGGCGACGGCTCGGTCCGCGTCGCTGCCGCGGACGGCAGCAACATGAAGAGCGAGTGGCGGATCACGACCGGCGACGGGCGTATCTCGCTGCGTGTGCCCAACGGTTTCAATGCCGCCGTCGATGCGTCGACGGGTGACGGCTCTGTTCACGTGGACGGAATCCCCAATGCTTCGAGCAAGGGGGGTGACTCAGATCGTCATCGGGTCGCAGGCCAATTGGGTTCGGGAGGAGCCGCGCTCACATTGCGAAGCGGAGACGGATCGATAGACGTTACTCACTGATATCGTTCCAAGCGGCGGTCCCTGGTCTTCGTCCTTTGGTCTTGGTCCGTCCCGGGTCTTGGTCCATGTCACAACGCACCAAGGACGAATGGACTCAGGACGGACCTAGCACCGAGGCCCAAGAACCAAGGACGATGGCTACGGTGACTCTGTGCCTCGGTGTGTCGCGGCTCTTACCGAAGCGGAATTCGCTGGTAGCTCGTTCGATCCTCAATCCCAGCCTCGCGAAACGCGTCTCGCCGTTCTCTACACTTGCTGCACTCGCCACAGTGCAGGCCCGCGCGCGGATTCATGCACGACAACGTCTGCTCGAGTGGAACACCGAGTTGATGCCCAAGGCGAATGACGTCGCTCTTATGCATGGTCATGAACGGCGCGTCGATGACCAGGTTGTGCGCGAGGCCGAGCGAGACCGCGGTCGCAAACGCGGTGAAGAAGTCGCTCGTCGCGTCTGGAAAAGGATTCCCCGCGAGCGTGCCAATGGCCATTCTCGTGATGCCCCGTTGAGCACAGTGAATCGCTGCCTTGCTCAAGAGGACGACGTTGCGGCCAGTGAGGTAGACATCCTCGTCAGGAGTGTCGAATGCCGGCGGCGTTCCGCGAAGCGCCCAGTGATGCGGCGGATACAGGTCCGCCACGGTGAAGGTCAGTCGGGCCACGGGGTGTGTATCGCGATACAGAGGCGCGGCGAGTAAGCGATCGATCGACTCCAATTCCTCGCGTTCCCAGGCCAGCCCGCAGCAGATGTAGATCGGATATACCGTTGATGTGCGCTGCTCGGCCGCCACCAGCACGGCGCTATCGAGTCCAGCCGAGAAAAGCACGGCGACCGGCGGCTTGGACGCAGGGAGTTGGGAGTTGAGAGTTTGCATCGATTAGATTAGAGAGTATGTACTCGGTCACCAAACGCCTGGATTTCTGTTACGGTCACAGGCTCCTCGATTACGACGGCGTCTGCAAACATCCGCACGGCCACAATGCGGTCGTAGAGGTGGAGATTCAGACCGACACGCTCGACCGCCGCAACATGGTGGCCGATTTCACCGACATCAAGCACGCGATGAAAGGCTGGATCGATCGCGAGCTCGATCACCGCATGATCCTGCGGCATGACGATCCGCTGGTCGAGTCGCTCCGTTCGCTGGGAGAGCCCGTGTATGTGCTCGACAGCAACCCCACCGTCGAGCGGATCGCGCGCCTGCTGTTCGACGTCTCGCGCGAGCAGGGGCTGCCGGTCTCGCGTGTCACGGTATGGGAGACTCCGAGCTCGTGGGCAACCTACAAAGCCTGATCGCCTTCGACCTCGATGGCACGCTGATCGATTCGCACCGCGACCTCGCTGAATCCGCCAACCAACTGATCGTCGAGCTCGGGGGAAAGCCGCTGCCCGAGGAAGCGATCGGCCGCATGGTCGGAGAGGGAGCGGCGCTGCTCGTGAAACGCGCTCTCGACGCGGCAGGTCTCGACCACCCGACGTCCGCGCTCAGCCGGTTCCTGGAAATTTACGACACGCGCCTCGTCAATCACACTCGCGTGTACGACGGAATTCTTGACGCGCTGCACCTGGCGCGACGGCAGGCGCGACTGGGTGTCCTGACCAACAAACCGCTGGGTCCAACGAAGAAGCTTCTCGACGCGTTCGCCATCAGCGACCTGTTCGAATGCGTCATCGGCGGTGACGGTCCCTATCCACGAAAGCCCAACCCCGAAGGGCTGTTCGCGATGATGACATCGACCGGTGTGGCTCGCGAGCGTACGCTGCTCGTGGGTGACTCGGGCATCGACTATGAGACCGCGCAGCGCGCCTCGGTGCGTTGCTGCATCGTCGCCTACGGTTTCGGGTTTCGGACGTTCTCGCGCGATCGCGTCGAGGGCGGGAATGCCGTCGTCGATGACGCGGCGGGCTTGCGGGACGTGATACAGCAATTCTTGCGTTCGTAGTGTCCGGCTTTAGCCGGACCTCAATAAACTCCCGAACGAGAGCGCCACGAAGAATCCATAGAACAGCGTCATCACGATCAGGGCGACACGCCGCCACATCGGTGGTCGCACATGCGGGGGCAGCAGTCGCGTGTTGATATACAGCAGGTGCGGCGCTGCGATGACGAAGATGGCGCCAGCCACGTTGGCGCCGAGCTGCAGCAGCACGATCGGCTGCGCGAGCTGCATCGCAATAACTCCCCAGATGACGAGAACGCCAAGCACGCCGTAATAGACAGCGCGCACGTCACCACCGCGCCATGCGCGCACGCGACGGCTCCCCGTCCAGAGAATGTCGGCGATCGCGCGAACCATGCCCTCGAGGTTGTCGAGTTGAGTTTTGAACAGCAGCCATGCGCCAAGGAACGCGATGATGCCCGCGGTCAGTGCTCCGGTGCGGCTTCCGATCGCTGCCGCCAGCGCGGCGCTGATGCCAAGACCTTGAATGTTAGTGCCGCGTGGCAGGAAAGTGACATAGAGCAGCGCTGGGAGCAGCATGCCGAGATTCGCGCCGATCCAGAACAGGCCCCACTGATCGGCCGATACGACGCGCCACCATCCACGCCAGCGATCCATTGACGCGGCATCGGATGGAAATATGAAACCGGTCGCGGCGACACTGCCGCGTTCACCTGCGGCTGCCGCAGGGATGTAGCCCGCGCGCTCCCCCATGCCGTAACCGCGGTCGCGAGCCCAGTTCGACAAGACGATATTCACGACGCCGCCGCTTCCGGAATACGCGACGAGCGCGCCAAGCAGGAAGAAGTCAGCGCCTGCGGGCAACGGGTCGAATGTCCCGCGAGTGAGATCGAATCCACCGAATCCCGTCGCGGCCTCGAGCCACGCGTGCGCCGGTGCGAACAGCAACGTCAGCACGAAGAAGCCGCCGAGGATGGTGACGACCAGAATCCAGTTCAGGTACTCGAGCGTGCGCTCGATGCGGCGACCCATGGTGAGAATGGCAACGCATCCGAGAAACGCCGCGACACCGATAGCGTAGATTGCCGTGGCATCCGCGGCAACGGCCAGTCGGCGCGCGAACAGGAAGAAGATCGCGGCTGCTGCCGTGCCTGCCCAGGCGGGCCAGCCGACCTGCAGGAAGTAGAGCACGGCATAGATCCATGCCCAAAGCGTTGACGAGGGTCGAGTCCGCATGAACCCGGTAAAGACTGGCTCACCGGTCGCGAGCGTGTAGCGCATCACCTCGGTGTTGAAGATCGTCTGCAGCGTGACGGCGACGATGACGACCCAGAGCAGTGAAAGGCCGTGTTGCACGAAGGCCGCCGGGCCGAGCAGGAACTCACCGCTGCCAATGGAAACGCCGAGCGCGATGACGCCGGGTCCGACCGCCGCGATCCACTCGAGCCCTTTTGGCCGCGGCGGCTCGGGCAGTTCTGCCGGTTGCCAGGGATCGAGGCCGGAACGGGCCTCCAGTGGCGTCGATGAAGAAGTTGCCAAGGCGGGCGATTATACGTGACCCCGTTTAGAGAGATCTGAGGAACGCGAGCAGCGCAGCGCGATCGCTGTCGGCAGCGCGTTCGTATCCTCGCCGCGAAACATCTGCTTCATTCGCGTGGCGACCGATGCTCTCTTCCAGCGTCGCCGCGGAACCGTCATGGAAGTAAGGTCGTCGGAATCGCAGTCCCCATAATGCCGGCGTGCGAATTTCCTCTGGTGCTGCGACCCCTTGAGCGATGCCGTCGCCGGTCCCGATATCGTGCAGCAGCAGGTCGGAAAACAACGGGACCTGGCGATGGTTGAAAAGTGGATTGCTACTGGGTCCGGTCTCAAGTGAGGGCGTGTGACAGGCGGCGCAGCCAATCGCGTGAAACATCTGTTCCCCGATCCTCGCCGCCTCTCCGGTGGGCCCGCGTCCGACTGGCGCCAGCAGCTTCATGAAGCTCGCGAAGTTATCGATGCCACGCCGGCCTGTCCGGGGATCGCGCTTGTCCTCGATATCGGGAATCAGATCGCACACGCGCATGCGGTCGGCGGTGACACCCACCGCCAGCTCCTGTGAGAAGAGCTCGTTGGTGATCCCCATTTCGTTGCGATAGGCGTCGGCGCCGAATGAGAGCAGAGTGGCGTGCTGAGCCTTCCACCCGAACCGGCCGACACGCCTCTGACCTGAGGCGACATCGGTGATGATCGCGGCGCGGCCGCTGACGCCGTCGCGATTTCGATCGATCGGGTCCTCGAGCGCCAGCAGCGACTCGTCGGGGATGGCTTCGACGAGCCCTGCGCCGAAGAGCGGGATGGGCACGCGGCGGGCGACGATCGTTGCGTCGGCTGGAATCACGGGCTGGCACGAGTGACTGGGAACCGAGAAGAGGTGAAAGAGCGTCTCGCCTGAAGGATCGACGGGGACGAACTCGCCTCGGGGACCGCGCCGGGCCGCGCGGACTTCTGCGATATGCCCCGTGCCGCCAACCGCAGGCACGCTGTGACAGGCGCCGCAGCTGGTGCCGTTGTAGGCCGGACCCAGGCCCTCGTCCGAAGTCTCGACTTCGAGGAAGTCGTCGAGCCCGAGACGAAACTCCTCGAACTCTACCGGCGTTACGCCGGGCAGCGGATCGCCCGGTATGCCGCCCGGTGCTTGCGCCGCGAGCAGGGTGCTGAGGAGAACGACGCCGGTCACCGACACGGTCCGGCTACAGCCGGACACTACTGCTGGCCGCGACATGTGCAACCTCGCTACTCGGTGGCGATGATGACGCCACGCATGAACGCGTGACCGGCGCCACACAGCCGGGAACACTCGAACGTGTAACGGCCTGCCGTGGGCTGAAACATGACGGAGGCGACGCCTCGACCGCGTTTGGGAAGCTCGAGATCGATGTCAGTGCCAAGGATGTGAAAGCCGTGCATCGTGTCTTCGCTCGTGAGCCGGATCTCGAGCGGCATGCCTGCCTTCACGCGGATCTCTGATGGATTGAAACTGAAGCGCTCGGCGGTGATCTCGATGACTTGGGGCTCCTGAGCACCGGTCCGGCTGAAGCCGGACGCTACGTCGGCCGGACCGGATAGTGCAGGGACGAGAAGCGCGAATACCGTCAAGGCGTATCGCATCAGAACCACCATCCCAGGCCGACATTGAATGAGTCTGGCGCCTGGACCACCGAACTGCGGCTGCGTACGAGTGAGTAATCGAACTTGACCGCCACGTCAGGATCTGGCCAGTAGGTCGCGCCGACGACCCACGCGTCGCGATCGAACTGGGGAAGACCGACATAGCCGGTTGGCATTCGAAACTGCGTGTCGAAGTTCTCGTAGCGGACGAAGGCACCGACGTCACCAAAGGCCGCGTTCGAGATCGCGCGATACCCGGCCTCGCCGTAGAAGCCGCGCAGGACCCGCGCGATGTTGGGATTGACGCCGACGCGAAGGGCGAGCGCTTCATTCAATTGCCCGGCGTTGTCGATCCAGACCTGGGAGAACTGGCCGCGAAGCTCGAGGCGCCGGCGGGAGTAGCGCCCGTCGACCTCCGCCAGCGAAACGGGCACATCGAAGACAGGACGGAACTGAAACCCGGAGCGGCCCGACCATCCGCTTGCGCCGAGCGTGAGCCCGCGAATGGCGACGTACTCCACCCGCCCCGTGACCGCGGGACGCCCGACGTTCGCTTCAGAGCCCTTCTGGCGCCCCTCACGAAGACCTTCTTCAGCGCTGAACTCGGCGGCGTCGAGCGGCGCCACGATGAACGCGCGATACCGCCACCCCCGGCCGAGTTCTCCATGCACCCCGGCTCCCGCTTCGAACCAGGTCGTGGGGATGATGACCGTGTCATTGAACGGACGCTCGACGCCGTAGTAAACAGGCGGTTCGTGCCGCTCGTTGATGATGCCAATCGGCATGAGCATCATCCCCGCCCGTACGTTGAACGAACGCGAAAGCAGGAAATCGACGTAGGCCTGCTCGAGTTCCAGTTCACCCTTTTCTTCCAGTCCCTCGACGACGGCGTGTTCGAGCTCCAACTCGCCGACGAAGCGGATACGTTCCGAGAACGAATGCGTGACGAGCAGGACGAATCGGTGGAAATCCAGTTGCGCGTCACTGAACTCCGGGTTGTTGAAGTGAAAGTCCATGTAGCCCGAGAGGGCGGTGCGCGGCGGCTCCGGCGCCTTCTGCGTGGCTTGCGCGAAGACAGGAGCCGACAGCAGCACGAGGAGCAGGAGGTGCACAGCCTGCACGAGCACCTTGGATGCGGCCCGCGTTCCGATCGTGAGACGACGATGGTTGCCACCCCGGACCCGCACGCTGTCGGCCGCCGCGTCGCGCTCCTCCACAAGGATCGCTTCGCCCGGCTTCAGGTTGTGGTGCTCGATAAAGCGCAGAAAGTCTTTGTCCTGATCGATCACGCGCGTGACCGTGACCGTCGTGCCCAGCGGACAGGTGAGAAGGGTCTGCACCTTCTTTTGCGGCTTGATCATGCCGTCGGCGTTGGGAATCGGATCGCCATGCGGATCGGTCTCCGGCCGACCGAGCATCGCATCCATCCGATCGACGAGCCGCTCGCTGACTGTGTGCTCGAGTTGCTCGGCCTCGTCGTGAACCTCATCCCACGAATAGCCCATCACCTGAACGAGGAAGAGCTCGATCAGCCGATGCCGACGAGTGACGAGTGCGGCGAGCCTCTGTCCGGCTTTCGTCAGCGCGACGCCGGCATACGGCTCGTACTCGACGAGGCCCGACTCCGCAAGCGTCTTGACCATTGTCGTCGCGGTTCCCGGCGTCACGTTGAGCGCCGAGGCGAGTTGCCCCATTGGCAGCAGGCGTTGCGGCGGCTCGAGGCTATTCGTGCCGATGTAGATGGCCTTGAGGTAGTTCTCGACGGTGCTCGACGGCATTTGATGGGAGTGTATTTTGACTTTTGATAAAGAACAATATAAATTTTGAGTCGTCAAAAATGGGTCGCGACTCTCATGGATGGTGATCTCCCCGCCTCAACGGCGGCGCAAGGTGGCTGGCGGAGCGTTCCCGATGCTCCCAGCCTGCGTGAGGTGCACGGCTCGATCGCCGTCCCGCAGGATGCCGGCTTCTGGCGCAAACTGTTCGCGTTTGCCGGCCCCGGGTACCTCGTCGCAGTCGGGTACATGGACCCGGGCAACTGGGCAACCGACCTCGCCGGCGGCGCGCGCTACGGCTACACGCTCCTGAGCGTGATCCTGATTTCGAACCTGATGGCGATCCTGCTGCAAGCGCTGGCCGTGCGGCTCGGCATCGCCAGCGGACGCGATCTGGCGCAAGCCTGCCGCGACAGCTACTCCAAGCCGGTCACCATCGTGCTCTGGGTGCTCTGCGAAATCGCCATTGCCGCGTGCGACCTTGCGGAAGTCATTGGCGCCGCGATCGCGCTGAACCTGTTGTTCGGTCTGCCGCTCATCTGGGGCGTGTCGCTGACGGCCCTCGATGTTCTGCTGATTCTGTTCCTGCAGCATCGCGGCTTCCGCTACGTCGAAGCGCTGGTCGTCGCGCTGATTGTCGCGATCGCCGGCTCGTTCGCGATTCAGATTCTCCTCGCGCGTCCCGACATGGGCGCGCTGGTAGGAGGATTCATCCCGCAGACATCGATAGTCACCAACCCCGAGATGCTGTATATCGCCCTTGGCATCCTGGGTGCGACGGTGATGCCGCACAACCTCTACCTGCACTCGTCCATCGTCCAGACGAGACGCTACGCGGATACGCTGGCGAGCAAGAAGGAAGCGATCCGGTTCGCGACGCTCGATTCATCGATCGCGCTGATGTCAGCGCTGTTCATCAATGCCGCGATCCTGATCGTCTCAGCCGCGGTCTTCCATGGAACGGAACACGAGTCGGTGGCCGACATCGGCGACGCGCATCAGCTCCTGTCTCCCCTGCTCGGCACGAGTGCCGCCGGAATCCTGTTCGCCGTCGCGTTGTTGTGTTCGGGGCAGAACGCGACGCTGACCGGGACGCTCGCTGGTCAGATCGTGATGGAGGGATTCGTCAATATCCGTCTTCGGCCCTGGCTCCGCCGGCTCATTACGCGGCTCGTCGCGATCGTTCCCGCGGTGATCGTTGTCAGCCTCTACGGCGAGCGCGGCACGGGAGCGCTACTCATTCTCAGCCAGGTGATATTGAGTCTGCAGTTGCCGTTCGCAGTATTTCCGTTGGTCAGCTTCACAGGTAATCGTCTGAAAATGGGCGTCTTCGTCGCTCCGCGCTGGGTGCAGGCGCTGGCGTGGACCGTTGCCGTTATCATTGCGGCGCTGAACGTCTGGCTGCTTTACCAGACGTTTCTCGGATAGAACCCATGTATCGCCGGATCCTCGTCGCCGTCGAGAACTCTTCGGCCGACCGCACGATCCTCACGCACGTGCGTCAACTCGCGGCGCTCACGCAAGCCGAGATCCTGCTCGTGCACGTTGCCGATGGATGGGCCGCGCGCAACTTCGATCAGCTGCAGCTTCGTGAATCCGAGGAGATGAAGAGCGATCGCGCGTACCTGCAACAGATTGCTTCAGAGCTCACCGCCGACTCTCTCAAGGTGGAAGCCGAGCTCGCGATGGGCGATCCGGCCACCGAGCTCATTCGGTTGGCCGAAGAACGTCAGGTGGATCTCATCGCGATGTCCACACACGGCCATCGGTTCCTGAACGATCTGTTGCGCGGGACGACGGTCAGCAGAGTCCGCCACGTCGTGAAGATCCCTGTCCTCTTACTGCGGGCGCAGTAACCGCAATATTGATTCGGCGATTGTTGATTGTTGACTCGTTTGTGATTGAGGACTGTTGAATTGTTACCGCTCCAGCCATGGCTCCAGCGCCAGCGCGAGAAATTCCAGCAGGTCGTTCTCGCTCACATCCTGCGGCGCTGCGCCCGGTTTCACGGCGCGCTCGTCGTCGAGCGTGCGTGAGCCGCGAGTACGGCGGACCCGCCCGACGATGGACGGCTGGTCGGTATCGGTGTTGAGCGCCAGCTCGATGAAATCGTCGCGACCTTGATCCAACGAGACCCGGAGACCCCGGCCCGGTGTCGATACGGTGAACGAATAGCCTTCGGCGCGCAGCGCATTGACGACCTGGCGCGCGAGTGGGCCCGCGAGATGCTCGAGGAAGGCCAGATAGGCCTGCTCCGCTTCGTCCGACTTCTGGCGACGCTGTTTTGCGTGATCGCGAGCCGTCGTGATTGCGGCCTGAATGCGTTTGCGGACTTGTGATATTTCCAATTTGCTCACCCCCGAGACGATCGCCATTCACTCGCTAACCGATCACGCGCGCATCACGCAGGCGGACGATCTCGTCGTCGCCGACCTGCAGCTCTCGCAGGATCGCATCTGTGTGCTGCCCCAGCGTCGGCGGCGCGGCTCGCACCGATCCTGGCGTCTCCGAGAGCTTGATGGGCACGCCGACGACTTTGAGCATCCCGGCGGTGATGTGTTCAACCGATTGAATCATCTCGCGTGCCAGGATCTGCGGATCGGCGAGCGCCTCAGGTACATCGCGCACAGCGCCGCACGGAACGCCGGCCCCGGTCAGGATCTCGATCCAGTATGCCCGTGGCCGCATGCAGAGGACGGGCGAGAGTTGCTGGCGCAGCTCGAGGTGATGCACCACGCGAGCGGGATTGGTCGCGTACCTCGGATCCTGAGGAAGTGAGCCGACGCCAGCGGCCGTGCAGAACCGCCGGAATTGATCGTCGTTGCCAACCGCCAGGAAGAACTCCCCGTCGGCGGCAGCGAACGTGTCGTACGGCGCAATCGTCGCGTGTCGATTGCCGACCCGACGGGATCGAATGTTGGCGGTCAGGTGCATCGACGCGTGATAACTCAGGATCGAGACCACACCATCGAGCATACCGATATCGACCTGTTGACCGCGGCCGGTCTTCTCACGTGCGAACAGAGAGAGAACGATTCCGTGAGCCGCCAGCATACCGGCAACGAGATCCGCGATGGCGACGCCAACGCGAAACGGCGGTCCCCCGGCATCGCCCGTGATGCTCATCAACCCGCCCTCGGCCTGCACGACGGCGTCGTATCCGGCCTCGAATTGGCGCGGGCCGGTTTGTCCGAATCCCGAGATCGAGGCGTAGACCAGTTTGGGATGCGCCTCCTTGAGCGACGCGTAATCCAGGCCAAGACGGGCGAGCGTTCCGGGTCGGAAGTTCTCGACGACGACGTCGGCTTGATCGACGAGGCGATCGATGATGCGACGCCCGTCGGGCCGCTTGAAGTCGAGGGCGATGCTTTCTTTGTTACGATTGGTGCCGAGGAAGTAGGCGCTCTCGCCTCCCACAAACGGCGGCCCCCACGCGCGTGTCTCATCGCCGTCTCCAGGACGTTCTACCTTGATGACTCGCGCCCCCATGTCGGCGAGCATCATCGTGCAGAACGGGCCGGACAGGACTCGCGTGAGATCGAGGACCAGAACACCACTGAGCGGACCACTCTGGGGCATGCTGGTTCCATTCTAGCGAGGCACAACCTGGGCGATATCTTTGGCGTCAGAATCAGGGGAGAGGAAGAACGATGGTCAGGCCCGCCATTCTCATGTTCCTGCTGTGGCTCGTGCCCTCTGTGACGACTGCGCAACAAGTACCCGCACCATCTGCCGAACCCGTGGTCGTCGTCATTGGTGAGGGTCTCGTCACCGCAGTACCCGATCGAGCGTGGATCACGATCGGCGCCGAATCCCGGGCGGCGAGCCCGCGCGAAGCGCAGAGCCGCAATACTGAGTTGATGCGCCCGGTGCAGGACAAGCTGCGTGCCGCCGGCATCCCGGCCGACGCCATTCGCACCACTGGCTACGACGTGCAGTACGAATGGGACTTCGTGAATGGCAAACGCGTTGGACGCGGCTATGTCGCCCGCAACGCCATCGAAGTGCGGATCGACACGATCGACCGGGTCGGTGAGTATCTCGAGATCGCCGTCGGGTCGGGGGCGACCTCGCTCAACGGCATCAGGTTCGACATGAAGGACCATGCGAAATTGGAACGCGAGGCGCTGCGGATGGCCGTCTCGGACGCCCGCGCAAAGGCGGATGCTGCAGCGGCCGGGGCCGGGCGCAGTATCGACCGGATTCTGCGAGTTGACGAGCAGGGAACGGTGTCGCCGCCGATGCCTGTGCCGTACCTTCGCCAGGCCGCTCAGAGTGCCGCCGCCGATGCGGCTCCGCCGATTGCCGCCGGCCAGATGGAAATCCGCGCACGCGTGACCGTGACGGCTGTTCTGAAGTGAGGCAATTGGCGGGCTAAAATTGGCTTTTCGGCATGACGTCGATCGACTACGCTCGCGCCCGCCGCGCCTTGATGCGCCGGGACCCGGTGATTGCTACGCTGATTCGCCAACACGGTGAGTGCGGGTTGGCGTCGGCGCAACGTACGGACCCGTTTCACGCGCTGCTACACGCGATCATCGCGCAGCAGTTGTCCACCAAGGCCGCCAGGACAATCGAGGGACGTTTCTCGGCGCTGTTCGATGGCAATCCCACTCCGGCCGCTGTGTCACGGGTGTCCGACGAGCAGCTTCGGGCCGTCGGCTTCAGCGGGCAGAAAGTCAGATACGTGCGTGACTTGTGCGGACGGATTCTGGACCGTTCACTGCAGCTTCACGCCCTCGATGCGATGACCGACGATGACGTGATCCAGGCACTGACGAGCGTGAAGGGAATCGGCCGCTGGACGGCCGAGATGTTCCTGATGTTTCGCCTCCACCGGCCCGACGTGCTCCCGGTCGGGGACCTTGGCATCGTCAAAGCCGTCCAAAGAGCGTATAAGCTTCGCACGCTGCCCTCACCGGAGCGCCTGACAAAGATCGGTGAGACATGGCGGCCCTATCGATCCGTGGCGTGTTGGTACCTGTGGGCAAGTCTCCAGGCTGCCCCGTTGAAGACAACCAGGAACGGACGCGGCTGAACTGCTGCCGCATATATAGACATGTTGAATAGAGACTACTTAAACGTCCTCGCTGTTCTCATCGTTGCGGTATGCGGTCTGACGAGCTGTGTGGCGAAAAAGACCGACACACAGTCGGCGACTGCCGATATTCCACGTATCGCGTTCGAGAAGTACACCCTGCCGAACGGGCTTGACGTGATATTGAGCCGTGACGCGCGGGTGCCAATGGTCGCCGTGAATCTCTGGTATCACGTCGGTCCGGCCAACGAGGAGCCCGGCCGGACCGGATTCGCGCACCTGTTCGAGCACATGATGTTTCAGAGCTCGAAGCACGTACCGCCCGATTCGCACTTCAAGCTGCTCGAGGCGGCGGGTGCGAGCGACATCAACGGCACGACAGATTACGATCGCACGAACTACTTCCAGACGGTCCCGACCAACCAGTTGGAGCTGGCGCTCTGGCTCGAGTCCGATCGCATGGGCTACTTGCTGGACAAAGTCGACCAGGCTGCGCTTTCCAATCAGCAGGACGTCGTGAGGAATGAACGGCGTCAGAGCGTCGAGAACCAGCCGTACGGATTGGCCGAAGAGTCGCTGATCCAGAGCCTCTTTCCGAAGGGGCATCCCTACTACGGCAACGTCATCGGATCGCACGAAGACATCCAGGCCGTGAAGCTCGATGATGTCAGACGGTTCTTCAAGCAGTACTACACACCCAACAACGCCAGCCTCGCGATCGTCGGCGATTTCGATCCCGCAATCGCGAAATCACTCGTGGAGAAATATTTCGGCACGCTCAAGCGCGGTCCCGATGTTCCCGCCATCAAAGCCGAGACGCCGAAGATCACGGCGGAACGGCGCAAGGTGGTGAAGGCTCGCGTCGAGCTTCCCCGTGTGTATATGGCGTGGGTGACGTCGCCCATCCTCAAGCCGGGTGATGCCGACGCCGACCTCGCCTCGAACGTGCTCGGTGGCGGCCGCTCCAGTCGCCTCTACAAGAAGCTCGTCTACGAGAAGCAGATCGCACAGACGGTCTCGGCGCAGCAGTACTCGCTCATCCTTGGGTCGATCTTTCAGATCGAAGCGACTGCGCGCCCGGGACACACGGTGGAAGAACTCGAAAAGGCCATCGAGGAGGAGCTCACGGCGTTTCGCGAGAAACCGGCGGACGTACGCGAGATCGAACAGGCGCGCAACACGATCGAGACCAACATCATCGGAGGTTTGGAACGGCTCGGCGGGTTTGGCGGCGTTGCGGATCGTCTCAACTCCTACAACCACTATCTCGGTACGCCTGACTATCTTGTCAAGGACATCGAGCGTTATCGCGCAGTGAACGCGGATTCGATGATGGCCTTCGCGAAGGACCAGTTGACCCCGAACTCGCGGGTGGTCATGCATGTCATTCCGGGCGAGCCCGAGGCCGTCGCGCAGGTTCCCACGCCACCCGCTCCCGCCGCGGCGCAGGCCGGCGGCGAATCGATCAACGCCGATGAGCCGTGGCGCAACGAGGTCCCGCGCGCCGGACAGGCGCGTCCGCTGCAACTGGCGACGCCGGTCTCGGCGACGCTCTCGAACGGCCTCACGCTGATCCTGAGCGAGCGGCGCGGCCTGCCAATCGTGGCCTCGAATCTCGTGCTGCGAACCGGCAGCGACGCCAATCCTCTCGACAAACCGGGCATGGCGAACTTCGTGGCCGCGATGCTCGACGAGGGGACGTCCAAGCGGAACGCGCTCCAGATCGCAGACGATGTCGCGAGACTTGGTGCATCCCTGGGCACCTCGAGCTCGATGGATGCGACAACCATTTCCGCGCGATCGCTCACGAAGAATTTTCCTGCGATGCTGGACATCCTCGCAGATGTGACGCTGAACCCGTCGTTCCCCGCCGA
>Ga0207688_10000029_pt1 | contig 48209 bp, 48 predicted proteins | sample KBSMiscanthusM4_FD_184296 | JGI IMG/M metagenome (GOLD analysis project Ga0207688, IMG submission 184296) | Miscanthus rhizosphere microbial communities from Kellogg Biological Station, Michigan, USA - M4 (SPAdes) (version 2) | ecosystem: Host-associated > Plants > Roots > Rhizosphere ...
GTCGGGCTACGTGCTCAAGAGCGCCGCCGACCGCGACCTCGTCGAGGCCGTGCGCGCCGCCGTCCGGGGCGAGCCGTTCCTCTACCCTGCCGCCGTTTCGGCGCTGATCCGCGACTACCTGGACCGGGCGAGCCAGGGCGAGGAGACGCCGAGCGACCCGCTGACCCCGCGCGAGCTCGAGATCGTCAAGCTCGTCGCCGAGGGGCACACCACCGACGAGATCGCCTCCACCCTCGTGATCAGCAAGCGCACGGTCGAGCACCACCGCAGCCACATCCTCGAGAAGCTCGGCATGCGCGACCGCGTCGAGCTCGCGCGCTACGCGATCCGGCGCGGGCTCGTCGAGCCGTGAGCGCGCTGCGGCTCGGACTGCTCTCGACGGCGCGGATCAACGACAGCCTGCTCGAGGGCGCCGCCGGCACCGACGCCGCCGAGGTGGTCGCGGTCGCCTCGCGCACCGAGGCGCGGGCCGCCGCGTACGCGCGCGAGCGCGGCATCCCTCGTGCGCACGGCAGCTACGAGGCCCTGCTGGCCGACCCCGAGGTCGACGCGGTCTACGTCGCGCTGCCCAACGACCTGCACGCGTCGTGGTCGATCCGGGCGCTGGAGGCGGGCAAGCACGTGCTGTGCGAGAAGCCGCTCGCGCGCACCGCCGCCGCGGCCGAGGGCGCCTTCGCTGCCGCCGACCGCGCCGGCCGCGTGCTCATGGAGGCCTTCATGTGGCGCCACCTGCCCCAGACGCGCACGTTGGTCGAACTCGTGCGCGACGGCGCCGTCGGCCGCGTGCGCCTCGTGCGCTGCGCCTTCACCTTCGTGCTCGACCGCCCGGAGGATTTCCGTACCCGCCCGGAGCACGAGGGCGGGGCGCTGATGGACGTCGGCTGCTACTGCGTCAGCGCCATCCGCCTGCTGGCGGGCGAGCCGCAGCGGGCGCAGGCCGAGCAGGTGCTCGGCGGCGGTGGGGTCGACGTCGTCCTTGCCGGCGTCCTCCACCTGCCCGACGACGTGGTCGGCGTGTTCGACTGCGGCTTCGTCATGCCGTCGCGGGAGACGCTCGAGGTCGTGGGCGAGGACGGGGTCCTCGTGGTCCCGGACCCGTGGATCGCCCGGGGGGCGCCCCTCGCGCTGCGGCGCGGCGACGACGTCGAGACGATCGCAACCGAGCGTGCGAACCCGTACCAGCTCGAGCTCGAGAACCTCGCCGCGGCGGCGGCGGGCACGGCGCCGCCGCTGCTCGGCCGCGCCGACGCCGTCGGGCAGGCGCGGGCGATCGAGCTGCTGTACGCGAGCGCGGCCTGATCTCGCCCGTTCGGAGTATGTCCACGCGCGCGCGAGGGCAGTAGCGTGCCGGGGCCGTGAGCCTGCGCAGCCCCGTCGACGTCCAGACCCACTTCCTGCCGCCCACCATGGTCTCGGTCCTGGACGGCCGCGACGAGCCGCCGCACATCGTCGCGCACGACGGCACCCGCCTCGTCGCCTACGGCCCCGGCGCCGCGTACCCGTTGGTGGACGCGATGGTCGACATCGACGCCAAGCTCGCGGCCATGGACGAGGGCGACGTCGGCGCCTCGGTGCTGAGCGTGAACATCCCGGGCCTGGACCTGTTCGACGCCGCCGACGCGCCCGCCGTCGCGCGCGCGCTCAACGACGAGCTCGGCGACCTCGTGCGCGCCCACCCCGACCGGCTCGCCGCGCTGGCCGTGCTGCCCATGCAGGCGCCCGACGCCGCCGCCGAGGAGCTGACGCGCGCGGTCGATGCCGGCCTGCAGGGCGCGATGGTCTACTCCAACGTGGCCGGACGCACGCTGGACGAGCCCGACTTCCGGCCGGTGTTCGCCGCCGCGGCCGAGGCCGACGCCCCCATCCTCATCCACCCGACGTATCCGCTGAGCGCGGCGAGCCTGGACGCCTACGCCCTCATCCCCGTGCTGGGCTTCCTGTTCGACACCTCGACGGCGACGCTGCGCCTGATCCTCGACGGCGTCTACGACCGCCACCCCGACCTCAAGCTCATCCTCGGCCACGTCGGCGGCGTGCTGCCCTACATCGTCGGGCGCATCGACTACGAGTCGGGCCGGATCCCCGGCGGGACGGGGGCGCTGACCGTGCCGCCGAGCGAGCACCTGCGCAAGCTCTACGTCGACACCGTCAGCAACTGGCCCCCGGCGCTGAACCTGGCCCTCGACTTCTTCGGCGCCGACCGCATCCTGTGGGCCAGCGACCACCCGTTCTGGGACCCCCACAAGACCCACGAAGCGCTCGCGGCCCTCGACCTGGACGCCGATGCCCAGCAGCGGATCGAGCACGACAACGTCGTGAGCCTGTTCCCCCTTTTGGAGGATTCCGCGCCCGGGACCACGGCTTAGACTCGCCGCACATCCACGACAAGGAGCGTGCGCAAGTGGCTCAGGGCCCGGCCTCCGTCTACCTGAAGAACGCAAGGTTCCTGCTGACGATGGATCCGCAGCGGCGGCTGCTCGAGAACGTCAGCGTTGCGGTCGCCGGCGACAGCATCGCCGCCATCGGCGCCGACGGCGAGCTCGCGGACGAGTGGGTGGGCCAGGACACGAGGGTCATCGACGCCGCGCAGATGTTCGTCACGCCGGGGCTGGTCAACTCGCATATCCACCTCGAGTCCTGTTACGACAAGGGCCTGCTCGACGACCTGCCGGTCGTCCCCTGGTGCGAGCGGTACTTCTCCTACACGTACGGCACGCTCACCGACGAGAGCTACTACTACGCCGCCATGATGTCGCTGCTGGCGTGCCTGAAGACGGGCACGACCACGGTGTGCGACTGCGGGACGATCCAGACCATGGAGGCGTCGGCCGCCCGGGCCCTGGACGACATCGGCATGCGCGGGATCCTCGGCCGCGACCTCATGGACATCCACGGGGCCAGCAAGGACGACTACGTCTCCTACGACGCGTTCACCGATCTGCTCGACCGGCTGCAGGAGACGACCGAGCAGTGCATCGAGCGCTCGGAGAAGTTCATCCAGGAGTACAACGGCACCGCGGACGGGCGCATCAAGGCGTGGATGGACCTGCAGCAGGTGTGCAACTGCTCGCCCGAGCTGTGCCAGGGCGTCGTCGAGCTGGCCAACAAGTACGACGTCGGCATCCTCACCCACGCCGGGGTCAGCCACGACATGGTCGAGATGACGCGCAAGCGCTTCGGCCAGCGCGACATCGAGTACCTGCACGCGCAGGGCGTGACCGGCCCGAACTTCCTCGCCGCGCACATGGCCTGGGTCGACGCTGCCGAGCTCATCCAGCTCAAGGAGACCGACTCCAACGTCGTCCACGTTCCCGGCTCGTCGCTGCACGGCGTCTACTCGGCCGTGTCGGCACGGGGCAAGATCCCCGAGTACGTGCGCGCGGGCATCAACGTCGCCATCGGCAACGACGAGTCCTCGACCGGCACCTGCCACGACCTCGTGCGCGACATCTACGTGGTCTCGACCGCCCACGCCGAGGCGCGCCATCCGATGCTGTTCCCGGACCGCGACCTGTTCATGCTCGAGTCCGCCGAGGAGAACCCCGTGGCCGTTGAGATGGCGACGGTCAACGGCGCCAAGGCGCTGAACTGGGAGGACGACATCGGAGCGATCGAGGTGGGCAAGAAGGCCGACATCACGACCTGGGACCTCAACTCCTACGAGTGGATCCCGACCACGCGCCAGAACCTCCTCAACAACTTCGTCTACAACGGCACCGGCCGCTCCGCGCACACCGTGCTCTGCAACGGGGACGTGATCATGGAGGGTCAGAAGATCCTCACCATCGACGAGGCCGAGATCCGCGGCAAGGCGCAGGAGTTCGGGGAGCAGTACATCCCCACCGCCCCGTGGCTGAAGGACCCGGAGGTCTGGGAGCTCAAGTGGGTGCGTGAGTAGCCTCGCGGCGCTCGACACCACGACGGTCCGCGCGGTCGGGGTCCGCCCCGCGGGCGCGGTGTGCGCCGAGATCGGCCCGCGCCGCTACCTGCACGCCGGGCCGCCCATCGCGCTGGGCGACGTCGTCGGCCCGGCGCGCGGCGCCCTGTGCGGCGCGCTGGTGTTCGAGGGCGAGGCCGCCGACGTGGCCGAGGCCGACCGCATCGTCGCCGCCGGCGGCGTCGCGATCCTGCCCTGCCAGCACGCCGGCGCCGCCGGCGCGATGGCGGGGATCGTCACGCCGCGCATGCCGGTCGTGGTCGCGGAGGCCAGCGACGGCGCGCGGACGTTCGCCCCGCTGAACGAGGGGCTGGGTCAGGCGCTGCGCTTCGGCTCCTACGGCGCGGAGATCCTCGCGCGGCTGCGCTGGATGCGCGACGTGGCCGGTCCGCTGCTCGACGCGGCCCTGAACGACGTCGGCGGTGTGGACGTCACCGCGCTGCAGAGCGAGGGCCTGCGCCGCGGAGACGAGTGCCACAACCGCAACGTGGCCTCGTCGGCGGCGCTCGTCGCCCAGCTCGCGCCGAGCATCGCGCGCCGGGCGCAGGACGCGAATGCGGCGGCCGACCTGCTCGCGTTCATGGCCGGCAACCCGCACTTCTTCCTCAGCTTCTCGATCGCCTCGGCCAAGGCCATCGGCGATGCCGCCCACCGCGCGGGCGAGCCGGGGCTGGTCACCGCGATCTGCGCCAACGGTCGGTCGCTGGGCGTGCGCGTGAGCGGCCTCGGGGACCGCTGGTTCCTGGCCGACGCGCCAGTGGGAACGCCGAAGCTGTTCCCCGGCTACACGCTCGACGACGTCTGCCCGGCCATGGGCGACTCCTACATGACCGAGGTCGTCGGGCTCGGGGCCTTCGCGCTCGTCGCCGCGCCGGCGCTGAGCCGCTTCACCGGCGGGGATCCGACGCAGTCGCCCAAGCTCGTGGACGAGCTGCGCCAGGTCACGCGTGGCACGAGCACGCGCTGGCTCATCCCGTCGGAGGGGTTCGTGGGCACGCCGATCGGCGTCGACGTCGCGCGCGTGCACGAGACCGGCATCGCGCCGCTGGTCAACAACGGGCTCGCGCACCGCACCGCGGGCATCGGCCAGGTCGGCGCCGGGCTGACCCGGCTGCCGCTCGAGCCCTTCGCGGAGGCGGCCGCGGCGCTGGCGGGCCGAGCGCTACAGTCGCCGCGTGAGGGCGCAGGCACCGTTGAGCCTTGAGCGGGACCTGTCGCCCGGCGCCGACGGCCGCGACCTGCTCCGCGCCGTCGAGCAGGCGCTCACGGTCAGCCGGCGCTCGCCCGAGCTGCCGAACCTGCTGGGCTACGTGCTGGACAAGATCAGCGAGATGGTCGAGATGGTGTGGGCGGCGGCGTGGGTGTTCCGCGAGGACGAGGACGCCTGGGTGGTGGCGGCCTCGCTCGGCCTGACCCCCGAGGCCGCCGGCATCCGCTTCCGCTCCGGCACCGCGCTGCCTTGCCGCGTCGGGGAGACCGGGACGCCGCAGCTCGTCAACGACCTCGACGAGCGCGAGTTCCACCGCTCGACCGAGGAGCACTACCGCATGCGCTCGGCGGTCTACGCGCCGCTCAAGGTCGGCGCCCGCACCGTCGGCGTGCTCGCGGTCTACGCGGACCGCCGCGACTGCTACACCGACCAGGACCTGGCCCTGCTCACCGGCCTGGGCGAGCACCTCGGCGTCACGGTGGCCTTCGCGATCATGGAGGACCGGGCGAAGCGCATCGCGGTGCTGGAGGAGCGCGACCGCCACGCCCGCGACCTCCACGACGGCGTCCAGCAGGTGCTCTCCTCGCTGCGCATCTATGCCCTGGAGGCGCGCAAGGCGCTGGCCGGCGGCGACGGCGGCAGCGCGGCCCGGTACGTGGACGAGTGCGCCGACGCGATCACCGAGGCCTCCGAGGAGCTCTCGGTGGCCATCGCCACGATGCGCCAGCACGCCGACGTCTACAACGACATCTACGAGGTCGGCGCGCGCATGCGCCGGCGGCTGGCCGCCGCGGGCGTGGACGCCGAGCTGCACTTCGACCACCTCGTGCTCGAGCCCGCCACCTCGGACGCCCTCTCGTGGATCTGCCGCGAGGCGGCGACCAACGTGCTCAAGCACAGCAACGCGCGCGCGGCGACGCTTTCGCTGCGGGCCGAGGGCGATCACGCGGTGCTGACGGTCGCCGACGACGGGGTGGGGATCGGGCCCGCGCTCGGCGGCGCCACGCCCGGCGTGCACATCGGCCTGCAGGTGATGCACGAGCGCGCGGCGCAGGTCGACGGCGAGCTCAGTGTGCTGCCCGGCGAGCAGGCCGGCGCGCGCGTGCGCTGCCGGGTGCCGTTGCACCGCCGCGGCTGAGCGAACGGCGCGCCATGCCCTCCCTTCGGAGGATGTGGGGCCGTGGAGGGCGGGGATACGATCGCGCGCCGTGGAAGCCAGCGGTGCGAGGTACACGGTCGCGGTGGACATCGGCGGGACGTTCACCGATCTCGTCGCCGTCGACGTGGCCACGGGCGAGACCGTCACGGTCAAGGAGCCGTCGGTGCCGACGCGCTTCGTGGACGGCGTCACCGCCGCGCTGGCACGGGCCCAGCTCGCCCACGTCAGCCAGTTCCGCCACGGCACGACCGTGGGCACGAACGCGATCATCGAGCGCACCGGCGCGCGCACGGGGCTCATCACCACGGCCGGGTTCCGCGACATCCTCCTCGCCGGACGCGCGAACAAGCCCGACGTCTACGACTCCGACTGGGACCCGCCGGAGACGCTCGTCCCGCGCCAGCGCATCGTCACCGTGCGCGAGCGCATCGACTACAGCGGCCGCGTGGTGGCCGAGCTCGACGAGGCCGACGTCGAGGCGGCGGCGCGCGCATTGCACGAGGCCGGGGTCGAGGCCATCGCCATCTGCTTCCTCAACGCGTTCATGAACGGCGCGCACGAAGCGCGCAGCAAGGCGATCGTGGTGCGCGTCTGCCCCGACGCGTTCGTGTGCACGAGCAGCGAGATGCTGCCCGAGATCCGCGAGTTCGAGCGCACGTCGACCACGGTCGCCAACGCCTACCTGGGGCCGAAGATGTCCAGCTACCTGACCGAGCTGGCCGACCGGCTGCACGGCGGCGGCGGCGACGGGGCCGACCGGCTGGAGGGCGAACTGCTCGTGAGCCATTCCGGTGGCGGGCTGATGACGGTGTCCTCGGCCTGTGAGCGGCCGGCCCGCATCTGCCAGTCGGGCCCGGCCGCGGGCGTGATGGGCGCCCGAGCGGTCGCGGAGCGGCTCGGGCTGCCCAACGCGATCTCGCTCGACATGGGCGGCACCAGCGCGGACATCGCCGCGATCACCGAAGGCGAGCCGGCCTTCCGCACCGAGTTCCACATCGAGTTCAACATCCCCATCATCTACCCGTCGATCGACCTGGTCACGATCGGCGCCGGCGGGGGCACGATCGCCTGGATCGACGAGACCGGGTCGCTGCAGAGCGGCCCGCAGAGCGCGGGGGCCGAGCCAGGCCCGGTCTGCTACGGCCGCGGCGGCACCGAGCCCACGAACACCGACGCCAACCTCGTGCTCGGCCGCCTGCGCGGCGACGACTTCCTCGGCGGCCGCATGCAGCTCGACCGCGACGCGGCCGAGCGGGCCATCGCCGACCGCATCGCGGCGCCGCTGGGGATGACGGTGGAGGAGGCGGCGGCGGGGATGCTGCGGCTCTCCAACAACGCCATGCTCAACGCGATCCGCCTGATGACCACCCAGCGCGGCTACGACCCACGCGGGTTCGCGCTCATCGCCTTCGGCGGCGCCGGCGGCCTGCACGCCACCGACCTCGCGTTCGACGTGGGCATGCGGCGCGTCGTCGTGCCGCGGCTGCCGGGGGTGATCAGCGCGCAGGGCATCCTCGCCGTCGACGTCCGCCACGACCTGCTCGAGCCGCTGTTCCAGCGCGCCTCGGCCCTCGACGAGGCGCGCGTGCACGCCGCCATCGCCCGCCTCGACGAGGCCACCGAGGCGCTCAAGCAGCGCGACGCCAGCGTGCAGCGCTGGCACGTCGAGCGCCAGGTCGACGTGCGCTACTTCGGCCAGATCTCCGGCTACTTGACGCTGCCGCTGCCCGACGGTGACCCGGTGGCGGCGCTGCGCGAGCTCGCCGCCGGCTTCGGCGACCGGCACGAGCGCGAGTTCGGCTACGCGCTCGGGCCCGAGATCGCCGAGGTCGAGCTCGTCAACCTGCGCAGCGCGCTCATCGGCGAGGTCGCCAACCCGCCGCAGCCGCCGTTCGTGGCCGCGGCGAGCACGACCGTGCGCGAGACGATCTCGGTGTACTTCCCATCCGAGGGCGCCTACCTCGACACCGCCTACATCGACCGCGACGAGATCGGCCGCGACGATCCGGTGCAGGGTCCGGCCATCGTCACCGAGTGGGACGCCACCACGGTCGTCCCGCCCGGGGCCACCGCGGTGCTGGCGCCCACCGGCGAGCTCGTGGTCGCGGCGGCCTCGTGACCACCGACCCGATCACCCTCGAGGTCCTGCGCCACGGCTTCCGCGCGATCTGCAACGAGTCCAGCGCGCTGCTCGAGCGCGTCGCCTACGCGCCGACGATCACCGAGGGCCACGACTACTCGGGCTCGCTGCTGACCGGCGACGCCAAGCTGATCTCGCACGGCCAGAAGGACCAGGCCGCGCACCTGGGGACGTTCGAAGCCTCGCTGCGCACGATCAAGCGCGCGTTCCCGGACCCCCAGCCCGAGGACGTCTTCATCTTCAACGACCCCTACGACGGCGGGTCGCACCAGCCCGACATCAAGGTCCTGCGCCCGATCTTCGCCGACGGCACGCTCATCGCCTACGGCGCCTCGTGCGGGCACTGGCCCGACGTCGGCGGTCCGGTCCCCGGCACGTTCAACCCCCGCGCGACGAGCTCGTTCGCCGAGGGCCTGCGCGTGCCGCCCACGTTGCTGCAGCGCGACGGCGAGACGATCGCGTCGACGATCCAGCTCCTGGAGGCCAACGTGCGCCAGCCCGCCGAGCGCATGGCCGACCTCTACGGCCAGGTGCAGGCGACGAAGCTCATGGAGACGCGGATGCTCGAGTACGTCGAGCGCTTCGGCGTCGAGACCGTGCTGACCGCGATGAGCGCGAGCTTCGAGCGCAGCGGAGCGCTGCTGCGCGCGGCAGTGCAACGCATTCCCGACGGCACCTACTCGTTCACGGACTACGGGGACATGGACTACATGCACCCCGACCGGCCGCGCATCAAGGTCCACCTCGACTTGACCGTCGACGGCGACGACACGATCTTCGACTTCACCAAGTGCGACCCCGCGCCGATCGGCGTGTTCGGCTTCGCCCGCCCCGCGCTGCTGGCCGCGGTGTGCGACGGGACCCTGCACTGCTTCCCCGACCTCAAGCCGCTGAACCACGGCATCACCAGCGCCCTGCGCATCGAGTCGGTGCCGGGCTCGTGCGTGGACGTGCTGCCGCCGACCCCGGTCACGGGGTACGCGTCGGGCGCCTACGAGAAGGTCGCGGCCGTCACCATGGCGTGCTGGGCCCAGGCCTTCACCGACGTCGACCGCCGCCGCCAGCATGCCGCCACCATCAACCTCGCCAACCTCGCCATCAGCGGCCGCCATCCCGAGTCCGGCGGCGAGTCCGTCGCTTACCTGTGGAACGAGGGCGGCCAGGGCGCGCGCAGCTACAAGGACGGCAACAGCTTCCAGCTGATGATCTTCATCGGCGGCGCAACCAACCAGCCCATCGAGGTGATCGAGCGCATCATCCCCATCCGCTACCTGCGCTGCCAGATCGCGCCCGATTCGTGCGGGCACGGCCGGTTCCGCGGCGGCTTCGGCATCGACCGCTCGTTCGAGACCACCGAGGACATCATCCTGACCATGCACGGCGATCGCGTGGAGGTGACCCCGTTCGGCCTGGCCGGGGGGCACAACGGCGGTGCCAACCTGCTCGTGCTCAACCCCGACACGGCCGAGGAGCAGCAGCTCGGCATGGACACGGCCGGCCTGCGCGTGCCGCGCGGCACGCGCGTCCTGTACTGCTCCAACGGGGGCGGGGGCTTCGGGCCGCCGCACGAGCGCGACGTCGAGCGCGTGCTCGACGACCTGCGCACCGGGTTCATCGACCGCGACATCGCCGAGGCGGCCTACGGGGTCGTGGTCGGCGACGGCGGTGCGGTGGACGAGGAGCGCACCCGCGCGGCGCGCGAGCGCCTGGCCGCGGCGCAACCCGACCTCGGCCTCGGGCCGGACCAGGTCCACCCGGTGGGCGCGAGCGTGCGCCTGACGCCGTGAGCGCCGCCGCCGGCGAGCCGGTCACCGTCGTCCTCATCGACGACCACGCGATGTTCCGCCAAGCGCTGTGCCGGCTGCTGTCGGCCGAGCCGCGCGTGCGCGTCGTCGGCGTGGCCGAGGGTGGGGAGGAGGGCATCGCGTGCGCCCGCCAGCACCAGCCCGCCGTCGTCGTGACCGACCTGCGCATGCCGGGCATGCGCGGCGTCGAGGTCACGCGCACGCTGGACGAGGTCCTGCCCGACGTCGGGGTGCTCACCCTCACCGTGTCCGAGGAGCACGAGGACGTGCTCGAGGCGTTGCGCGCGGGCGCGCGCGGGTACGTGGTCAAGTCCTCGGCCCAGGAGGAGGTCGTGCCGGCCATCCTCGCCACCGCGCGCGGCGAGGCGTGGCTGTCGCCGAAGGTGGCGGGGCGGCTGGTGGACGAGTTCAAGCACCTGCCCGCGGTCACGCTGGAGGAGACGCTCAAGGAGGAGACGCACCTGACGCCGCGCGAGCAGATGGTGCTGGCCCGGCTGGCCCAGGGCATGACGAACCGCGAGATCGCCGCGGCGCTGGGCATCGCCGAGACGACGGTCAAGACCCACCTGCAGCACATCCTCGACAAGCTCCACGCACGCAACCGGCTCGAGGCCGCGTCGTTCGCGTTGAAGCTGGGCCTGGTCGACCCGGACGCTTAGGCGCCCGCGCGCGCCGGGCGCAGGCGGAAGCCGCCGCGCCGCGCGCCTTCGCGGGGGAGGGTGAGGGTCAGGAGGATGGCTGGGATGGGCAGGACGGCGATCGTCCACATGACCGCGGGCAGGCCGGCGGAGTCGGCCAGGATGCCCAGCAGCGTCGCGCCCACGCCGCCCAGGCCGATGCCCAGGCCCAGGGTCACGCCGGAGGCGATGCCCAGGCGCCGGGGCAGGTACTCCTGGCCCATGACCACGGTGACGCTGAAGGTCGCGATGGTCACGAAGCCGATGAGCGCGAGCAGCCCGACCGCGGGCCCGGTGCCGACGAGCACGAGCAGGACGAGCAGCGGCAGCTGCAGCACGACCGAGCCCAGCAGCACCGGCCGGCGCCCGATCCGGTCCACCAGCCGGCCGCCGATGAGCGTGCCCGCGGCGCCGGCCACGAGCATCGCGGTCAGCGCCGCGTTGCCCAGCGCCTTGGTGGCGCCGAGCTGGTGCACGAACCACAGCGGCACGAAGGTCTGCAGGCCGAAGTACACGCACGAGCGCAGGGCGATGACGCCGCCCAGGCGGGTGAAGGGTCCCCAGCGGTCGACGGGGGCGGCCTCGTGGTCGCGCGCCTGCTCGGCCGCGGCGGCCTCGGTGGCGGCGCGCCGGCGCCCGTTGAGGTGGGCGAGCTCGATGGCCAGCACGGTCCCCGCGATGGCCGGCGGGATGACCAGCAGCAGCGAGCCGTGCAGACCGAGCAGGAGCACGGCGGGGGTGACCAGGATCGGGCCGAGCGCGAAGCCGACGTTGCCGCCGACGGAGAACAGGCTCATGCCGGTGCCGCGCTTCTCGCCGGAGGCGTAGTTGGCGTAGCGCGCGCCCTCGGGGTGGAAAGCGGCCACGCCGAGCCCGCTGACCAGGGTGACGATCAGCGTGAGCGCGAACGTGGGCATGACGCCGATCAGCGCGATGCCGGTCCCGGCGACGAACGGGCCCACGGGCATGAGCCAGGGCAGGGTGAGCCGGTCCGAGAGCGCGCCGAACAGCGGCTGGACCAGCGAGGAGCCGATCGTCGCTGCCAGCACGAGCATCCCGGCCGCGGCGTAGGAGTAGTGGCGGTCAGCGATGAGGAACGGCAGCAGCGCGGGGACCGCGCCCTGGCACAGGTCGACCGAGCAGTGGCCGCCCGAGAGGACGCCCAGCGAGCGCTGGTCGAGCTCCTTGACCGCCGCGGTCACGCGCTGACCCCGTCCAGAGCGATCGCGAGCAGGCCGGCGCGGGCGCGCTGCGGGCTCCAGCCGTGGTCGCGGCGCAGGTGCCGGTAGGTGTGGGAGACGAGGTTGTAGAGGACGGTGGCGCTCTCGCGCGGGTCGTCCGCGCGCAGGGTCCCGTCGGCGGCGCCGTCGCGCAGGATGCGCTCGACCGGCTCGGTGAACACCGCCTTGGTCAGGACGTCGTCGCCGGGCTCGTGGAAGATCGCGTCGCGCGGGCCGTCGCCGAGCGCGGCGATGAGCTCGATGTTGTCGTCGCAGATGTCGCACAGGGCGTCGAGGGCGAGCTCGAGCCGGTCGCGGGCGCTGCCGGGCGCGGTCAGCGCCGGCCACAGCGCGGCCCGGTACTCCTCCTCGAGCCGGCGGCCGAGCTCGGCCAGGATGCCGTCGCGGCTGACCCCGCGGCGGTGCAGGGTCATGCGCGAGACCCCGGCCTCGGTGGCGATGCGCTCGAGCGTCACGCCGCGCCAGCCGTGCTGCTCGAGCGCGCGCCGCGCCCCGTCGATGACCTGGTCGTCCGTCGTCGCCACTGTTACATGAATGTAACACAAGCGGGACGGCTTGGTACTACGTCAGTCGCCGTCGCGGCCGACGATCCTGGGGGAGGTCTATGGTGCCTCCGTGGCGAGCCCGGCGGTGGGGGACGGGCCGGCGGCCTGCGCGGTCATGCGCGGCACGAGCAGGCCCGCGCCTACGCACAGCACCAAGAAGAAGGTAGCCATGACGTAGGTCTCGGTGAAGCCCGTGACGGTGGGCAGGCCGTGGGCGGTGTGGTCGGCGATGAACGTGGCCGAGAGCTGGCCGCCGAACGCGCCGCCGAGCGTGCGCATGACCGTGTTCATGCCGGTGGCGACGCCGGTCTGGCTCGGCGGCACCGCCTGCACGATCAGGTTGCCCAGCGCGGCGAAGGCCAGGCCGATCCCGACCCCGAGCAGGGTCGCGGTCACGAGCATCTGCCACGGGTCGTCGTGGGCGACGACCGCGAACGCGAACGCCACGGCGGTGATCGCGGTGCCGGCCACGAGCGCGGCCTTGGAGCCGTAGCGGCCGGCGATGCGCCCGGCCGCGCTGCCGACCAGGCCCATGGTCAGGGCGGCGGGGAGGAGGTACAGGCTCGAGATCACCACCGAGGCGCCGAAGCCGAACCCGGTGCTCTTGGGCAGCTGGGCGAACTGCGGGAAGACGATGAACGACGCGTACAGCCCGGCGCCGAGCAGGAACGCCGCCAGGTTCGTGGTCCACACGCCGCGCAGGCGCATCATCGTCATGTCGACCAGCGGCTCGCGGCTGCGCAGCTCGACCATGACCCAGGCCACGCAGAACACGGCGCCGACCGCGAACAGCGCCAGCGTGCGCGTGCCGCCCCAGCCCCAGACCCCGGTCTGCGCGATACCGATGAGGATCGCGCAGATGCCCACGGTCATGAGGGCGGCGGCCAGCCAGTTGACCCGGCCGGGCGTGCGCACCGGCGACTCGGGGATGTACTTCCAGGTGGCGAACGCGCCGGCCAGCGTGATCACGAGCGGGATCCAGAACAGCCAGTGCCAGCCCAGGTGCTCCTCGATCAGCGCGCCGACCACGAGCCCGGCGCCGGCGCCGACCCCGAGGATCGAGGACATGAGCCCGATGCTGCCGGGCACCTTCTCGCGCGGGAACTCGTCGCGCACGATCGCGAAGGCGAGCGGGAAGATGCCGCCGGCCACCCCTTGGATGACGCGGGCGACGATGAGCATGCCCAGCGACTGCGAGACCGCGGCCAGCAGCGTGCCGAAGCTGAGCACGAGCAGCGTCCACAGCAGCAGCCGCTCCTTGCCGTACATGTCGCCGAGGCGGCCGATGATCGCCGTGCCCACCGACGCCGAGAGCAGGAAGCCGGTCAGCAACCAGGTCACGCCGGTCTCGCTCGCGTGCAGGTCGTGCTGGAACGACGGCAGGGCTGGGATCACGGCCGAGCTGAGCACCGCGTAGGACAGGCCGGCCAGCGAGAGCACGGCCAGGATGAGCCTCGGGTGCACCCGCTCGTCGTGGGCGGGTTTGCGCGTCGCGGCGAGGCTCACGAAGTCAGCGTAGCCGCGCGGCGAACGGGCCTAGGCGGCTGCGGCGGACTGCTCGGCCGGAGCGTCTGCGGGCGCAGCGGGCGCTTCGGCGGGCTGCTCCGCCGGGGCCTGGCGCTTGCCGAACGCGATCGCGGCGGCCGACCCGGCCAGGCCGGCACCGAGCTGCGCGAGCGCCCAGCCCGCCTTCCAGCGCGGGCGGCCGAGCGCCGCGTCGACCGACCAGTGGCCGGGCCCGGCGTCGGTGAGGGCGAAGACGATGGCCATGAGGACGAGGTTGTACTCGTAGCCCCCGTTCGAGGACCACGGGCCGTTGGGCGCGTGGACGGTCCTGATCGCGGTGGCCATGGTGGCGGTCAACACGGTGGCGCCCAGCGGCGTGGCTGCGCCGGCGGCCAGCAAGGCCCCGCCGCCGGTCTCGGCGGCGCCGGCCACGACGGCGTTGGCCTTCCCCGGGCGCAGGCCCAGGGACTCGAAGCCCTTCGCGGTGCCCTCGAGCCCGTGGCCTCCGAAGGCGCCAATCAGCTTCTGCAGGCCGTGGCCCATGAACAGCCCACCCACGATCACCCGCAGTACCGCAAATCCGAGCTTCATCCGTGCACTCCTGACGACTGGTTGTTTGCGCACGCAGCAAAGTATCACGCGGTCGCAGCGCGGCCTAGCTCGATGATCGAGCGCGTGCCCGAGCCGGGCGAGTGCGCGCGCAGCTCGAGGCCGGCGCCGGCGGCAAGCGCGGTCAGCTCGCGCAGCGAGCGCTCGCGCCCGGCGACGTAGGCGAGCATGCGCAGATCCATGTCCGTGTGCCGGGCGTCCGGGCCGTCGGCCTCGTTGAGGGTCTCGAGGACCAGCACGCGCCCGTCCGGCCCGAGGGCCTGCGCGCAGCGGCGCAGGATGGCGAGGGCGTGCTCGTCGTCCCAGTCGTGCACCACCCCCGAGAGGAGACACGAGCCACCCGGCGGCAGCGGGTCGAAGAAGCTCCCGGCCACGACGTCCGCGCGGTCGGCCAGGCCGTCGCGCTCGAAGCGGCGCTGCGCGTCGGCCGCGGCGGACGGGCGATCCAGGACCGTGCCCGTCAGGGCGGGGTGGGCCTTGAGGATCTCGGCCAGCAGCGTGCCGTCGCCGCCGCCGACGTCCACCACCCGGCCGAGCGAGCCCCAGTCGTAGGCGCGTGCGAGCACGGGTGCGTCGATGAGCCGACCGCTCATCAACCGGTGGAAGGACGCCGCGAGCTGGGGGTCGGCGTCGAGGTCGTCCCAGAACCCGCGTCCGAACAGCACCGGGTAGGCGGGCTGTCCGCTCTGCACGGTCTCCAGCAGGTGCAGCAGCGACAGGTCGCCACGGCCGACCGCGCCGCGGATGTCGAGCCACGCGCGCACGTGGTCGGGGTGCTCGTCGTGCAGCTCGCGACCGAGCTCGGTCAGGGCGTAGCCGTCCGCGGCGCCGGCGAGCACGCCGACGGTCACCAGGTGCTCGAGCACGCGCTGCAGCGCAGCGGGGTCCGTGCCCGTCTCCTCGGCGAGCCCGGCGGCGGTGCGGGTGCCGGCGTCGATGCGGTCGGCGATCCGCAGCGTCGCCGCCACCCGAATCGCCATCGGGGTGATCAGGTCCGCCATCGCGTAGAGGCGGGGGACCGTGTACGCGTCGCTCTCGGACATGGAGCTCCTCAGGCCCCCGGCCGCACCTCGTACTCCGCGACCTCGACGCCGACGATGAGCGCGCCGAGCTCGTCGCCGGGGCCGTCGCCGCGAAAGGCCCGGAGGGCGGCCGGGTCGGCCCACCGCTCGTAGACGTTGACCCGCTCCGGGTCGACGTGGTCGGCGGATACGGCGAAGTCGTGACAGCCCGGCGCGTCGCGGGCGAGCCGGACCGCCTCGGCCGACCGGACCACGAACGCGTCGCGGTCGGCGGCGGCGACGCGGAGGTGGCCGGCGACGATGATCATGAGGGTCTGGTGTTTAGCAGCGAGGCGGAGCGCTGGGTCTAACACCCATATAGCCGGCCAGTCACGATTGCTTCATGTGCGGCTCGTAGGGTCGTCGTCATGCGAAGGATCGCTGTGGTCGCCGCCGTCCTCGGGGCGGGCGGCGTGATCGCCGGGTGCGGTGGCTCGACCACGACCAGCGACCACTCGAAGGCGACCCCCAGCTCCAGGGCAGCCTCCGCGAAGACCTTCCTCATCATCGGGGAGAACACGAGCGCGAGCCAGATCACGGCAGCGCACGCGCCGTATCTCGTCGACACCCTCAAGCCGCGGGCTGCGTGGCTGACGAGCTACCACTCGTTCACCAACTCGAGTTCGCTCGGCAACTACATCGCGATGACGTCGGGCCAGTTCACCAGGTGCGAAGCGAACAACGACCTGCCCACCACCTGCCACCAGTCGATCGGCAACGTCTTCCAGCAGCTCCAGAGCACGGGGCGGACCTGGTTCGAGTTCAACGAGAGCGCCGCCAACGCGTGCGACATCGTCGACCACGGCGCCGCGTGGTCCAAGAACATCTACTCCGCCCACCACAACCCGGCGCTCTACTACACCGGCCTGCACGGAAACGGATACGACGAGGCGATTGCACCGAACGCCACCTGCCGCGAGCACAACCTGGCCACGGGAACGACGGGGCCCGACGACACCAGCGCGATGGACGCCGCGCTCGCGGCCGGGAAGGTCGGCGACCTCAACGTCATCGTGCCCAACGACTGCGAGAACGGCCACGACCCGTGCGGCACCAAGGACCCGGTCCGCCAGTTCGATGACTTCCTCCGCCGTGAGGTCCCCAAGATCCAGGCGTCTCCGGCCTACGGCACGGACAGCTCGATCCTGATCACCTGGGACGAAGGCGCCGACAAGCCACTGGATCCCGGCAATCCGCTGCTCGTGGCCGTCGGATCCAAGGTCCGGCCCGGCGTCGTGAGCACCGGCTCCTACAACCACTACTCCCTGCTGCGCACGCTCGAGGACAGCTTCTCGCTGCCGCACCTGGCCCACGCCACGACGGTCAAGCCCCTGCCCATCTACCGGTGAGCGACCGCCGCGGGCACCGCCTGATGGTCGGCGCCCGCGGTATGCGGCCGTCCAGTTCTACATCAGCAGCTCGCAGCCGTTGGCGCGGGCGACGGCCGCGATGTGCTCGAGGTTCGGCGGCGTGTCGGGCGGCGGCGGGATCGTGCGGGCCCGAGCAGGCGCGCTCATGCCGCGGACGGCGTTCTCGAAGTTGCCCCCGGGCGTGCAGATGAACAGCATCCGGCAACCTTCGGGTCCGATGGTGAACTTGTGGGGGATGTCGCGCGGACCGAACAGGTAGTCGCCCGGGCCGGCCTCGATGGTCTGCTCGCCGACCAGGAAGGTCGCGCTGCCTTCGAGGATCCAGAACGCCTCGTCCTCGCGGTAGTGGACGTGCAGCGGCGCCTCGGCGTCCCGCGGGTAGGTCATCTCGACGATCGTCATCGCGCCGCCGGTCTCGGCGCCGGTGACCTTGATCACGGCGAGCGCGTCGAACCACCAGCGCGCCTCGCCCTGGTCGGCGCGGACGGTGGCGGGATCGAGCGTGGTGTGGGTGAGCTGGGTCATGGCCACGACGCTACGGCCGCGGCGCCGGCAGCGCCATTCCAGACTCGTGGTATTCCGCCGTGGCGGCGGCGGGCTTAGGATGGCCCTTGTGCGTGCCTATGCGAGCGAGCGGGCGGCCGACCACATCGCGTCGGTCGCGGCCAAGGGGCTCGACCTGCGGAGCTTCTGGGACGCGTCCGGGGAGGCGGTGTCGAGCGTCGTGCCGCACTACATGGCGCCGTGCTGGTTCACGCTCGACCCGGCGTCGCTGCTGGCCACGAGCCACTACGACCATGGCCAGATCCCGGAGCTGCCGCCGGAGATGCTCGCCCAGGAGTACTACACCGATGACGTGCACGACATGGCCGCCGTCGCGCGCTCGCCGCGGGGCCTCTCGACGGTGCACGACGCGAGCGGCGGCGACCCGAGCGACAGCCCGCGCTGGCAGGCCAACATGCGCTACGGCGGCGACCAGGAGCTGCTGGTCGCCCTGCGCACGCAGGCCGGCGACGCCTGGGGCATCCTCGGCCTGTACCGCGAGCCGGGGCAGCCGCACTTCGACGCCGACGAGCTCGGCTTCCTGCGCAACGTGGCGCGGCCGCTCGCCGAGGGCGCGCGCCGCGGCCTGCTGATGGGCGAGGCCGCGGACCCCGAGGGCCCTGCCGCCCCCGGCCTGGTGGTGCTCGACGAGGAGTGGCGCGTCGAATCGCTCACGGCCGGCGCCGAGCGCTGGCTGGCCGAACTGCCCGACGGGGACTGGGAGGGCCGGGGGAAGCTGCCGTCATCGGTCCTGGCGGTCGCGGGACGCGCGCTGCGTTCGACGGAGGGCGAGCGGGCCCCCGGCGAGGTGGCGATCGCGCGGGTTCTCTCGACCGAGGGCCGGTGGATCCTTCTCCACGGCGCGCCGCTTCAAGCGGGCGGCACCCGTCGTGTCGCGGTCATCGCCGAGGCCGCCCACCCGGCCCGGATCACGCCGCTGCTGATGACCGCCTACGGGCTGACCGACCGGGAGCAGGACGTCACGCGCCTGGTCCTGAGCGGCGACTCCACGACGGAGATCGCCGATCGGCTGTGCGTCTCCCCGCACACGGTGCAGCAGCACCTCAAGAGCGTGTTCGAGAAGACCGGCGTGCGCAGCCGGCGCGAGCTGGTCGGCAAGGTGTTCTTCGCCCACTACGAGCCGCGCGTGCGCGACAACGAGCGGCGCGCCACCGAGGACCGCCCGCTGCTCGGCGGCCCGATGGCGCAACGCCAGAGCCGGACCGCGTAGTCGCGCCTACAGCCGCAGGCGCTTCGCGACGCGAATGGCTCCTCGACCTGACCGCGGCGTGCGATGCTGCCCGGGATGAGCGAGCTCGTTCGCCTCCGGGTCTACCACTTCGCGCCGGGCGCCGCGTTCGAGGGTGGACTGGTCGCCGCGATCGAGCGCATGGAGCTCCTCGGGGACGTGAAACTGCTCGATGCCCTCTTCGTGGGGCGGGATCCCGCTGATGGCGGGTTGATGGCGGTCGATCGCGGCACCGCCGGCGCCGAGGGAACGTTCGCGTCGCTGCTCGACTTCCGCCTCGATCCGGGCAGGCGCCAAGCGCTGACCGAGCGCACCTTGGCCGACCACCCGGGTGGTGTGCCCCAGCCGCTGATCGAGTCGATCGCCGCCACGCTCGAGCCCGGCGCCGGGATCTTCGCCGTGATCCACACGGACGCCGACGCGACGGTCCTCGAGGAAGCGGTCGCGCGCTCCCACGGCCGGCAGATCGCCGACGACACCGTCGAGAGCCAGGCGCTCGCGGAGGTGGGCGAGCGCCTGCAGGCAGCGGCGAGCGCCGCCGGGTCGGACGCGTGAGCCGCGTCCCGTAGGACGATGCTGCCGGACTCGAGGTCCGTCAGGTGGGCTCGACCGAGCTGCCTTCCTTGCGGCGAGCTCGCTTGCGCCAAGGGAGAACACCCTCGATCTCGACGTCGAGTGAGAAGCTCAGGAGCGTTCGCACCAAGACGATCAGCGCGAGAACGAGCACGTTCTCCAGCGTCGGCTGGACGGCAACGGTGCGAATGAGGTCGGCAGCTACGAGCGCCTCGAGGCCGAGCAGGATCCCGCGTCCGAAATAGGCGCGCACGCCGCTGTACACCTCGGCGCCGGCAACGCCGCGCCGCAGGGCGATGACCGCGCGTGCGCCCGAGAGAACCAGGGCGACGACGATGATCGCGACGCCGATCCACTCGACCCCTCGCGCGATGTCGTCCATGGTGTGCACGCGCTCGACAGGCTTCCAGGATCCCCGGACAGCGCACACGCGACATGGTCAGCGCCGCCGGCCGGTGATCAACCAGGAGCGCGAACCGAGGGCCACGCCCGACTTGTCGCTCGCGTGCGCCGCAAGCGTTGCGCGCAGGCGCTCCACGGCGCGGGCGGCGTCGCTGCTGCTCATGCTCGCGAGCGCGGCGCTGACGTTCTGGAAGCTGCGCACGAACTCCAGCGCCGCAGCGATGTCGTGGCCGTAGAGGACCGGCTCGTGGACGTCGTCGAAGCGCAGCTCAGCGAACCCTGCGCGCTCGAGGATCGCCGCGGTGGCTTCGGTGTCGCCGAGTGAGAACGGGTCCGCGCGCGGCGGCGGCGGCAGCTGCGTCGCTCCGCCCACGGCGGCGTCGATCGTCAAGGCCCATTCGTTGCGCTCGCGGCGCTGCCAGACGAGCAGCGCGAGACGTCCCTGGGGGCAGAGGGCGGAGGCGATGTTGGCGAAGGCGGCGACCGGATCGGCGAAGAACATCGTCCCGAAGCGACTGATCGCGAGCTGATAACGCCCGGGGTCGAAACGATGCACCTGGGCGTCGCCGAGCTCGTAGGTCACGTTGTCGAGCCGCTCGGCCTCGGTGAGTTGGCGGGCGCGCGCGAGCATTCGCTCCGAGACATCGACGCCGACCACGCGGCCGGGCGCGGCCATGCGCGCCGCGTCACGAGTCGTTTGCCCGGTGCCGCAACCGATGTCGAGGACCGCATCACCCGGGCTGATCTCGTAGGCGGCGCGAAGGTGCTCGTTGTGAGCGCGGAGCTCGGCGTCGTAGAAGTCCAGCGCGATGCCTGAGGCCACGGGCGCGATGCTACGTAAGAAACTCAGCCGGCTGTGACGCTACGGTCACGCGATGCCGCTTCCAGTCCTCCTCGTCGTCGACGAACACCGGGACGCCCTCGGGGATGTCGAGCGTCAGCTCGTCCGGCGGTATGCCGCTGACTACCGTGTGGAGAGCCTGAGCGATCCTGCGCGAGCGACGCGGACGCTGGAGGAGCTGGCCCGCGCCGGGGAGGCGGTGGCGCTGGTGTTGGTGGGGAAGTCGCTGTCGGATGCGACCGGCGGTGAGCTCCTCGAGCGTGCGCGACAGGTCCATCCGCACGCCAAGCGTGGGCTCGTGGTCTCGCCTGGCGCCTGGGCGGACCAGCCGACCGCCGAGGCGATCCTCGACGCGACGGCACTGGGGCAAATCGAGTACTACGTCCCCAGGCCGGCTGCCTCGCAGGATGAGGTGTTCCACCAGGCCATCTCGAGCTTGTTGCTCGACTGGGCGACGGAGCGGCGCATGGTTCCGCACACCATCCACATCGTCGACGCGGAGTGGGCGGGCAGAGCCTACGAGCTGCGGGAGGTCTTCGAGCGCTGCGCGGTCCCGCACGCCTTCTGGCCGGCCGACTCGGACGAGGGACGCGCGTTCGTCGCAAAGGCGGGTACCGAGGTGAAGCTTCCGCTGATGGTCCTTCCCGACGGACGCGCCTTGAGCGACCCCACAAACGCTGAGATCGCGGAGGCTGCCGGCGCCCGGATGGACCTCGAGGAACATGTCTATGACGTCGTCATCGTGGGCGCAGGGCCGGCGGGCCTGTCCGCGGCGGTCTACGCCGCGTCCGAGGGGCTTCGCACCCTCGTGGTGGACGAGGGCGGCATCGGTGGGCAGGCCCGGTCGAGCTCGCGGATCCGCAATTACCTGGGGTTCCCCAGGGGGGTCAGCGGGAATCGGCTCGCCGAGCAGGCCTACGAGCAGGCGTCGGTCTTCGGGGCAAGCTTCGTGTTGATGCACCGGGTGACCGCGCTCAGTCGCTCGGGCGGACAGCTCAGCGTCTCGCTCATGGATGGCCGGCGCGTCCGTGCCGCTGTTGTGATCCTCGCCACCGGCGCCAGCTACCGCCGCTTGGGGGTTCCCTCGCTCGAGGCCTTGAACGGCGCCGGCGTCTTCTATGGCGGTCCGGCCTCGGAGGCGCACGCGCTGAGCGGCAAGGACGCGTTCATCGCGGGTGGCGGGAACTCAGCGGGCCAGGCCGCCTTGCACCTCGCGCGCTACGCGAGTCGTGTCACGCTCCTTGTGCGCTCTGGGTCGCTCGAGGCAGGGATGTCGCACTACCTGGTGCGGGAGGTCGGAGCCACGTCGAACGTGGACGTTCGCACCGGAACCGTGGTGGTCGGCGGGGGAGGGGAGGGCCGTCTGCAGCAGCTGGTGCTGCGCGAGACGGCTAGCGGCGCCGAGGCGACGGTCGCCGCCGACGGGCTCTTCGTGCTGATCGGAGCCCGCCCGCGCACCGGCTGGCTTCCTCGCGCCATCGCGCGTGACCAGCACGGTTTCCTGTTCACGGGCGAGGACCTCCCGAACGACGACTGCTGGCCGCTTCAGCGCCGGCCGTTCGCGCTCGAGACGAGCATGCCCGGCGTGTTTGCGGCGGGCGACGTGCGGCACGCCTCCGTCAAGCGCGTCGCCTCGGCGGTGGGAGAGGGCTCGATCGCCGTCCAGCTCGTCCACAACCTCCTCGCGGACAAGCGGTTGCACTCCGCGCGGCAGACCGGCGACCAGCGGCAAGCGGTCAGTCCTCGGGGCTAGTACCGGACCGACGGGAACCAGGAGCCCGTCGGCTCCTGATAACGGCCCTGTGCCATGAGGTTGAGGGGCTTGACGAGCCGCAGGCCTTCCTCCAGGCACCAACGGAACAGACCACTGCGCAGTGGCACCAGGAACGAGAGCCGCTCGTCCACCGCCGCCGCCACGCCGCGAAGGAGGGCGGTCATGTCGTCGTCGCTCCTGGCGACGCCGTGGTTGCCGATCCAGTGGCCGGCGTTCGACAGGTAGGCGACGATCGACCCGTCGCGCACGCCGACCCACGGGGCCAACGCCTGGATCGAGCCGCGGAGCTCCGCGGTGCGCTCGAAGCCATGGACCTCGCGGCACAGCGCCTCGCACGCATCCAGGTCCTTCTCCGTCAGCGGCCACACCTCGATGTCCTCAGCCCGGCCGCCGTCAGGCTTGCCGCTGACCAGGGCCAGGGGTTCCTTCACGTCGAAGCCGACGGACGTGTAGAGCGAAAGCGAGCGCATGTTGAAGGCGTCCTGCACGAGGCGGATCCCGGACGCCTCGCGACCGCGCGCGATGACGGCCTCCATCAGCCTGCGCCCCACGCCGCGCTGGTATTCGGGATCGACGCTGATCGGCCCGACGCCCGCGATCGGGTCTCCCTCGTACAGGAAGTTGGAGCCGACGACACGTCCGTCGACCTCGGCCACCACGCCCCAGATCGCCGGGTTGTTGGTCAGCGCCCCGAACATTCCGGTGGTCATCTCCAGCGCCGGAAAGTCGCGCGGGAACCGGTGCTGGTCATGAAAGGCGCCGAAGGCCTCGAAGCAGATCCGCGCGCAGGCCTCGGCGTCACGAGCCTCGATCTCTCGCAGCGTCACCGCCGGCGTCACCTGAGCGAGCGTCGCACACCCGCGCGTGCCTGTCAGCTCAGCGCTTCGTCTTCAGCGACCGCGGCTCTTGGCGCTCGGCCTCGCGCACCAGTCGGTGCAGCGCTACCTCCAGGCCTCCGACGGCAAGCAGACCCTGCAGCGCGCTGGCGAAGACCTTCTTCGTGATCCCGCGCTGGCCGCGCACGGTGATCGCCGCGTCGATCGCCGACCCGTGGGGCGCGGGGGCGATCGTGTACTCCACGTCCAGGCCGACCGGCCCGCACGCTTGCAGGAGCAGGCGCCCGGACTCCGCCTCCTTGACGGCGACGTCGAACCTGACCTCGCGCCCAGCCAGCGAGCCCGCCACCCGCGCGTGCGTCCCCGCCCGCAGGCGTTCGCTGTCGATCTCCTCGATGTCGAACCCCACCGGGGACCAGCGGGCCAGGGCGGCCGGGTCGGTGAGGACGTCGAGGACGTCTTCGGGCGGTGCGGGCGCAGTGGTCTGGGCGTACCACGTGGTCATGGTGAAGCTCCTATCGGGCCGGATGGGATCAACTACATAGCGTAGTACGATGCAGCGTAGCATAAGCTCCGCGGCAGGCCCGATCAGCTGGGCGGCACGAACGCGGCGACGGCACCCACACGGGGTGCCATCGCCGAGACTGCGTGTGCTCGCGCCCGACGCCGGGCGCCGCGGCGTCACCGCATCGCGCGCTGCGCCACGCGGGGCCGTATGGAGGTCGAGCGGAGCAGCCCGACCAGGAACGCCCCGAGCAGGAGCACGGTGGCCACCTCGAGCACGATCGAGATGACGATCGCCTGCCGGTAGCCGTTCTCCATGAAGCCGAAGAGCGGAGTCTGCTCGCTGACCAGCAGCGCGATCAGCGACCCCATCGCCACGCCGATCCCCGACGCGGCCAGGACGCCGAGGATCGGCTTGCCGGCTCGCGGGAACAGACGCTCGAGCGGCGCGATCAGGCCGGCTGCCAGCAGAACGGCCGCGACGAAGTTCAGCGCGAACAGGGTCCCGATCGTCGGGATGGCCGAATAGGACGCCCCGAAGTACTGCTGGAGGTGGTCGATGCCCACCCCGAGCAGGGCCGCCGCACCGAGGTAGCGGAAGACCCCTTGCGCTCTGTGGCCGCGCTCAGTCACTGTCGATCTTGCTCCCGCTGGCCGCGAGCACGTACCACTTCGCGCCGAACTGGTTCAGGCCCTGGCCGGTGTCCTCACCGGGCTTGGTGTCGGGGGCGTAGCGGTAGAGCGGGTGGCCGTTGTAGGTGACCTCGAGCGTCCCGTCGCTGCGCTTGGTGGTCCCGAGCTTGGCCGCGTCCACGCCCGGGCCGGCGTTGGGCTTGCCCGACGTCATGTCGGGCGGCCAAAGGCTTGCGCAGGCGCCGTTACAGGTGCTCATAGGTCCCTTGTCCGCCTCGAACAGGTAGAGCGTGCGTCCCTGGCTGTCGACGAGGGCGTTGCCGACGTTCAGCTTCCTGAGGCTGACGGTCGCGGCGGCGCCCGAGGGCGCGGCGGCTTTGCTCTGCGTGCTGGTCTGCTGGGTGCTGCTGCTGCTGCTGCCGCCGCCGCAGCCTGCGACGACAAGCGCCGCCAACGCCGGCGCGATTGCGAGGAGAAGGAGTCGTTTCATGTCTGTGGACCTCGGTTGTCGTGGTTGTGGTTGGCCTACGCGCGCTGGCGCTCGGCCGGTTGTTGTCGTTGCGTGTTGCGGCCGCCACATTACTACAAGCCATAGTACGACGCAACGTAGTTATGACGGCCGGGCGCCGTCGGCGGTCCGGCCGGCGAGCTCGGGCCGTCTAGCGGCCGGGGCGCCGCAGGTAGGTCACGGCCACGGCGGCGAGGATTCCGGGTACCAGCGCCAGCGCCATCACGCACGGCCGGGTGGAGAGGAAGGGCAGGCTGAACGTCGCCCTGACCACCGCCATCTGACCCGCCTGCCACGCCAAGGCGCCCAGAACGACGATCGTGGCCGAGCCGGCCAGCAGCAGCGCGGCGGGCAACTGCCAGCTGGGTGTGCGGCCCATCAGGTGGTCAACGCGCTCGGGCGCGATGCCGACGGCGCCGTGCGGCTGCGCGGTGGCGCTGAAGCTCAACAGCGCCGAGGCCAGCGTGGCGCTGCCCCCCGGGGCCGTGCGCACGGCGGCGTCGTCGGCGGCCAGCTCGGCCATGGCGCAGTAGCGGTCGCTCAGCCGGCGCAGGATCGGCAGGAAGAAGAACGCGTGGCCGAACACCCGCGCGACCGCGATGCGCAGTGGGTCGCGGCGGCGGCGATGGTGCGCCTCGTGGGCCAGCACCGCCTCGAGCTCGTCGTCGCGGAGCTGGCGAAGCGTCCCCGTCGACAAGAAGATCTGCGGCCGCAGCAGGCCGGCGCAGAACGCGCGGGGCTCGTCGTCGTCGACGAGGATCACGTCGCCGTAGGGGCGGGGGTGCTGCGCGGCGACGGCGCGCGAGAAGCGCCGCTGCGCCAGTACCTCGGCCACGGCGCTCCAGGTCAGCCGGAGCAGGACGAACAGGCCGAGCCCGGCGAGCACGAGCAGGACGATGGCGGCGACGTTCGCGCTCGGGTAGGTGAAGCTCTCGTGCAGCACCTGGAAGTGGCCGACGGGCTCGCGCGGGCCGACGCGCACGGCGTTCGTTCCGTCGACCAGGGCGACGCCGATGGCGACCAGCGCGCCGGCGGCGAGAACCACGCTGAGGCCGAAGAGCCGCGAGGCCCCAGCATCGATGCGGGCGCCGTCCCTAGGACTGCTCGGCAAGGCGCTTCAGCTCCTCGAGGCGGTTTCGGTCGAGGCCCACCTGACGTGCGAAGTGGGCCAGGGCGACGTCGCCGTACTGGGCGACCACCGCGTCGACCTCCGCCTCGGCGCGCAGGTTCAGGTACGCCTGGCGCTCGAGTGTCGGCCGGTAGAAGTCGGTCTTTCCCTCCCGGCGGCGCTCGAGCAGGCCCTTGCCGTCCAGCCGGGACATGATCGTCATGTAGGTCGTGTACGCGCGCGGCTTGCGCGATCCCTTGTTGAGCGCTTCCATGACCGAGCGCACCGGGGCCTCACCCTGCGCCCAGACCTCCTCCATGACCTCGGCCTCGAGCTCGTGCAGGGGTGGCGGGGGCGCCTTCTTCTTCGTCTTCCGGGCGGGAATACGACGCATTGTAGGAGATGCGGGATCGGGGGGCAAGCTAGGCCGCCCGCCGCCCGTGGAGGACCGCGGCGAGCCCGGCCGCGCCTTCGACCGCACTGAGCAGTGCAAAGGTCTCGTGCCGCGACGGCCTGACCCCGGCGAGCCGCTCCATCCGCAGCCGGCACCAGCGGCCGTACGCGTCGAGCATGCCCGGCGAGTCCACGACCATGAACACGGCCAGCCGCGGACCGTCCTGCAGGCAGAGGCTGGCCTGCACGCCGCGCGATCCCTCCAGCCGGTCCTGCAGGCCGCGGCGCAGCTCGCCGGCCACGTCAGGCGCGGGAGCGTTCCATTCGATGTAGAGCACCTGGGGCATCCTACGGACAGCATAGTACTACGAGCCGTCGTGCTACGATGCGTAGTAGATAGCTCGTCCCCAACCGAACGGAGCTCCCTCCATGAGACGTATCGCAGCAACGCTGGGCATCGCGGCGACGCTCGCCGTCCTCCTGGCGACCGTGTCCTTCGCGGCCGTCGCCAGCGCTGCACCGGCGCCCAAGCACGCCGTGCGCGGTGGCCGCGCGTCCAGTCAGCCCGACCAGGTCATCCAGTGGAACCAGACCCTGCTCCAGCTGCTCCAGACGCCGGGTGCGCAGCCCGCCACCGTCCATCCCACCCGCAGCCTGGCCATCACGCAGCTGGCGGTCTACGACGCGGTCAACGCCATCGAGGGCGGCAATGCCCCGTACCTGCGAGGGCACCCGGCTCCGCGCGCGGCGTCGCCCGATGCAGCGGCGGCGGCGGCCGCGCACACGGCCCTGCTGGCGCTGTTCCCCAGCCAGCAGCCGGTGATCGATTCCAAGTACCAGGACTCGCTCTCCCAGATCGGTGGCGGCGCGCACGTCCGCCAGGGCATCCGGGTGGGCACGGACGCCGCCGAGGCCATCCTCGCCGCACGTGCGGACGACGGCTCTGCGGCCACACCCCCGCCGTTCACTCCGCAGGCAGGCCCCGGCGAATATCAGCTCACCCCGCCGGGCTTCCAGCAACCCATGTTCACGCACTGGGCAGCCGTGCGGCCGTTCGCCCTCCGCACCGGTGATCAGTTCCGGCCGCCGGCACCTCCGTCCGTCACCTCGTCCCGCTACACCGCGGACTTCAACGAGGTCAAGTCGCTGGGCCAGATGAACAGCGCCGCGCGGACCCCCGAGCAGACCCAGATCGGTCAGTTCTGGGGCGCCGCGCCCGTGCAGAACGTCTGGAACCAGATCGCTCAGACGGCGGGCATGGCGCACCAGAACACGCTCGCGCAGAACGCCCGGATGTTCGCGATGCTCGACACCAGCGTGGCCGACGGCGTGATCGCGCTGTACGACTCGAAGTACGCCTACCACCGCTGGCGTCCGGTCACCGCGGTGCAGGCGGCCGACAACGACGGCAACCCGGACACCGTCGGCGATCCCGCGTGGACGCCGCTGGCAACGACGGCGCTGGACCCCAGCTACGCCGGTGCCCACGCCGAGATCAGCGCGTCGGCCGCCACGGCGCTGCGCGCGTTCTTCGGCAGCGACCGTCAGGACCTCTCGCTGACCAATGCCACCCTCCCCGGCGTCACGCGGAGCTTCTCGAGCTTCTCGCAGGCGGCCGACGAGGCCTCGGTGAGCCGCATCTACGCCGGTCAGCACTTCCGGTACGACGAGGACGCCGGGCAGGCGCTCGGCGGGCAGGTCGGGGACTTCGTCTCCACGCACATCCTCGGGCCGGTCGAGCACGGCCGCTAGCTGCGCAAGACCGCGCCACCGACGTTCGACGCACGGCCGGCCGCCCATGTGGCGGCCGGCCCGCGTCGACGCGCCTACGCCGCCGGGCTCAGGGTGAAGACGACGGTCGCGGTGACGCGGTCGAACTCGATGTGGCTTCGGGTGGCGATCACGTTGCGGCCGGTCGCCTCCTCGACGCTTGACCGCGCGGCGTCGGCGACCTGCTGGTGCAAGTGGCGGCGTGACTCCGCGACCAGGTCCTTGCGGCCACTCGCCACCAGTGTGCCCTCGGCGACGGTCATCCAGTCGCGCAGGACGACACAGAGCGCGTCGGAACGCAGGTGCGCCTTGGCTCGCGTGGGTCCCTTTCCCGTGTGCGCCTTGCAGGCGGTGACCACCGCGTTGGTGACCTCCATCAGCGTCGGGCCGGTGACGGGCTCGCCCGCAGGGACGAGCGATAGTGCGGACGGCGGCGGGGGAGGCCCGGCCGATGGTCCTTGGTCGTCGTCGGTGGCATCGGTCAGTTCGAGGATGCTGTCGACACCGATCGCGGCCAGCGTGCGGCGCACGGCGCGCGTCGCGTGGCAGAGGACCATGCGACCCCCTTGGCGGCCGATGCGGTTGTGGGCGCCCAGCAGCACGCGTATCCCGCTGGAGTCGATGAAGCTCAAGCCCCGCAGGTCGAGAACGACCGTCGGCCATCGGTCCCGCTCGACCTCGCCGAGGAGCTGTTCAAAGGTGGGAGCCGTCGCGATGTCGAGCTCGCCGTCGAGCCCGATCGTCAATGTTCCCGGTTCCGAGCACGCGGACGTTGCCGTGAGGTGCCCGATCGTCGTGGTGGCGAACGGAGCTTGCCCGTGCCGGGCCGACCGCGCGGTTTCCTCGTGAATCGCAGCACCTCCTTTACGAGATAGACAGACAGGTCTTTCTACAGACAGACCGTTCTTTCTAGCAGGCGTAGACAGACCTGTCTACCTATTCGCTAGGCTGGCGCTACGCGATATGTCCGCGACGTCACCACCGCCGACCACCGACGCACACGAGCGAATCCTCGCAACGGCCTACGAGCTGTTCTCCCGGCGGGGGATCCAGGCGGTCGGGATCGACGAGATCATCGAGACCGCGGGCGTGGCCAAGGCCACGCTGTATCGGCACTTCCCGTCCAAGGATGACCTTGTCCTGGCCTTCCTCCAGCGCCGCGAGGACGTCTGGACGCATGGCTGGGTCGAGCGGGAAGCGCGCAGCCGGGCCGACGATCCCGAAGACCAGCTCCTGGCCATCTTCGACATCTTCGACGAGTGGTTCCGCAGCGACGACTTCGAGGCGTCCGTGTTCATCAACGTCTTGTTCGAGATGGGCCCCTCGCACCCCACAGGCCGAGCCAGCATCCACTACCTGGAGAACGTCCGGGGCGTGGTCGCCACCATGGCCGAAGAAGCCGACCTACGCGACCCCCAGGCGTTCGCCCGCTCCTGGCACATCCTCATGCAAGGCTCGATCGTCTGCGCCGCCGAAGGTGACGTCGAGACCGCTAAGCGCGCCCAAGCGATGGGCCGGATGCTGATCGCTCAACACCGGCGATAGACCCCCGACCGACGGCGCAGGCTGGTCTCATGAGAGGAGCACGCAGTGTTCGAACGGCTCAGCACCCCGGAGGAGCTCTACAACTTCAAGCTCGGCGCCGCGCTGAAGATGGAGCACACCGTGCTGGAGATGCTCAACGCCAACGCCAGGGCCGCCCAGAGCTCCGAGCTCGCCGGCCTCTTCCGACAGCACCAGAACGAGACCCGCGGGCAGATCGCCAACCTCGCGAAGGTCTTTGCGGCCTTCGGCTGGGACATCCACGATTCGCCCTGTCCCGCCATCGAGGGCATCGCGAAGGAGCGCAAGGCCAACGTCAGGAGATCCCGGGCCTCGGTGGTCGATGACGTACTGCTCGCCGGGGCAGCCGAGACCGAGCACTACGAGATCGCGGTCTACGAGGGGCTGATCACCCACGCCCACGCGATGGGCAAGGGCGACGTGGTCGAGCTGCTCAGGCAGAACCTCGAGCAGGAACAGCACACCCTCGGCGTGGTCAAGCAGGCCGCCGAGAGGGCCGCCGCCGCGTCATCGGGCGCTTCCCTTCCTTGACGGCAGCTACGCGTCTTCACTCCGCATGCACGGTGACGACGCTTTCGAGCAGCAGGTGGTTGGGGACGCGGACCGTGCGTCCGTCGTGCGCGTCGAGCACGGTCGTCGCGCCCTCGATCGCCTGCACGGTTCCGGTGATGTCGCCGACCGTGATGGTCTGGCCCGGGGCATAGGCGGAGCGGACGTAGCGCCCGGCGCTGACCGCGCGCGCGACGTCGCGACCGCCGAGGCCGAAGGCGAGCGCGAAGGCCGCGCCGACCGTTGCCAGCGCGAGGCCGATCGGGACCATGAGCACGATGGTCGGCACGGCGATCTGCGCAGCGGCCGTGATCACGAACACCGTCACGACGGCGACCTGGGCGAGCCGGCCCAGCGGCAGCGGCAGGTCCATCTGGTAGCTGGCGCGCTCGATGCGCTCGCCGACCCAGCCCCCGAGCACGATCCCCACGAGGACGAGCGCCGCGGCGATGAGCAGTTCGGGGAGGGCCAGCACGGCCTGGTTGAGAGATTGGGACAGGAACTGCAGGCCCAGGAGCGACAGCGCCGCGAAGATCGCCACGATCGAGACGACGATGCGCACGATGCGGCCGAGGAGACGGACGAGCGACGACCCCAGCCCGGCGCGCTCCAGCACCGGCTGCACGCCCAGCCGCGCAGAGAGGTCGTCGACGCCGATCCGGGCCAGGCCACGCCTTGTGGCCCAGCCGAGCACGCGCGCGAGCAGCAACCCGACCACAAGGAGCACCAGGGCGCCGCCCAGGCGCGGCAGGAAGCCGCCCAGCGCCCGGCCGGCCTGGTCGAGGATCGGGATCGCCGCGTTCGCCGTGGTCACGCCCGCGGCTCCTTGCCGAGGCCGATCAGGATCCCGAGCCCATCGGCCGCGGCGCGCGCCAGCGCGCCGGCGAGGACGACCGGCGCTCGCACGGCGCGCTGCCAGCGCGCCGTGCGGACGATCGCGGCCGCGAGGCCCGGATCGACCTCCGGCGGAAGCAAGCGGACGTCCGCGAGCCGTGACTCCAGCGCGCGCTCGGCGGGGCTCTCGGCATCGGCGCCGGGGGTGGTCATCGCGGCAGCTCCCAGTCGTAGGCGTTGTTGCGCAGGGCCTCGATCAGCTCCCCTCGCGCACGGTGAAGCCGGCCCTTGACGCTGCCGAGTGGCATGTCGAGGACCTCAGCGATCTCCTCGTAGGAGAGCCCTTCGAGATCGCGCAACACGAGCAGCGACCGGTACGTCGGGCGCAGCATGCGCAGCTTGCCCTCGAGCCGCTGCGACCGCTCGGAGCGCTCGAGCATCGCCGCCGGCTCGCGGTCGGCCGGTGCCGTCTCGGCGTCGCCGTTGTGCTCGTGGGGCGGGGCGACCGGCTCCGGCCGCTTGCGGGCCAAGGCGTTGAGCGCCGCGTTGTGCGCGATCTGCAGCAACCAGGCGCGAAACGGCGCCTGCCCCCGGAAGGTGGAAAGGCGGTGGAACGCCCGCAGGAAGGCGTCCTGGCTGATGTCCTGGGCTTCGTCGGGTCCCACCACGCGAGCGGCGACGCGAAACACGACGTCCGCGTGGCGCTCCACGAGCTCGCCGAAAGCGCTCAGGTCGCCGCCGCGGGCCCGGTCGACGAGATCACCATCGGGGACATCCACGCCGGCTCCATTACCCCTAAGACCAGAACGCCATCGGCCTGGTTACGGCGGCGCGTAACCGAATCCGCACTTCGCCGGTCACAACGCTGAAAGGTCGTGCGGCGAGGAGGCGGAATGGCAGAGCAGGGAAACAACAACCTGGCCTCGGAGGCGTCCATGGCGGAGCTGGTGCGCCAGCTGTCTGACCAGACGACGCTGCTGGCGCGCCAAGAGGTGGCGCTGGCGAAGGCCGAGCTGGCCGAGAAGGGCAAGCGCGCGGGCGTGGGCGCGGGAATGTTCGGCGGCGCCGGGTTGGTCGGTGCCTACGCGGTGGGGGCGTTCGTCGCCGCGGCGATCCTCGGCCTGGCCACCGCCGTGGACGGTTGGCTGGCGGCGGTGATCGTTGGCCTCGTGCTCGCCGCGGTGGCCGGCGTCCTCGCGCTGGTGGGCAAGAACAGGGTGCAGGAGGCCACGCCGCCGCTGCCCGAGGAGGCGATCAGCAGCGCCAAGCAGGACGTGGAAACCGTAAAGGCCCGAGCGCAGGAGGGGCGCCGATGACCGACACAACCGACCCGAAGGGCAACAAGACGGCGAACGAGGCCGCAGGAAACCCGGCGCAGCCCGGTGGCCGCTCGGTCGAACAGATCGAGCGGGATATCGAGGTCACCCGGGCGGACATGGGCGACACGGTCGAGGCGCTGGCCGAGAAGACCGACGTCAAGGCCCAGGCGCAGGAGAAGGTGACCGCCGCAAAGACCAAGGTCACCGAGACCAAGGAGGATCTCCTCGGGAAGGCGCAGGCGGCCTCTCCCGAGAGCGCCAGGACCGCCGCCGCCCAGGTCCAGCAGAAGACACGCGAGAACCCGTTGCCGGTGGCGGTCGGGGCGGCCGTCCTTGTCGGGTTTGTCCTCGGGCGTCTGAGCAAGCGCTAGCGGCATGGCGACCGACACGCAACGCGCGCCCGAGGGCCCGACCGACCTGGAGGCCAGGTCCTGGAAGGGCGTGGCCAAGCGGACGTTTCGCGAGTTCCGCGAGGACAACCTGACCGATTGGGCGGCGGCGCTGACGTACTACGGGGTCCTGGCGATCTTCCCGGCGCTGATCGCCTTGCTCTCGATTCTTGGCCTGATCGGCCCGTCGGCGACCCAGCCGTTGATCGACAACCTCAACGCGGTCGCGCCGGGGCCGGCCAAACAGATCTTCACCAGCGCGACCCAGAACATCCAGAGCCACCAGGGCGCGGCCGGCGTTGTCCTGATCATCGGCGTGGCGCTGGCCATCTGGTCGGCCTCTGGGTACGTGGCCGCGTTCATGCGCGCAGCCAACGCGATCTACGACATCGGCGAAGGGCGCCCGATCTACAAGACCCTGCCCGTACGGGTGGGCACGACCATCGTCCTCCTCCTGCTCCTGGCGATCAGCGCCCTGGCCGTCGTGCTGACGGGCGGACTGGCGCAGCAGGTGGGCAAGGTCCTCGGCATCGGCCAGAGCGCCGTCGACGTCTGGGACGTCGCCAAATGGCCTGTCCTGCTCCTCGTCGTCAGCTTCATGTTCTCGCTCCTGTACTGGGCGGCGCCGAACGTCAAGCAGCCCGGCTTTCGCTGGCTGACGCCGGGCGGCCTGATCGCCGTCCTGGTCTGGATCGCGATCTCGCTGCTGTTCGCCTTCTACGTGGCCAACTTCAGCTCCTACAACAAGACCTACGGCGCGCTGGCCGGTGTCGTCGTGTTCCTGGTCTGGCTGTGGATCTCGAACCTCGCCGTGCTGCTCGGCGCCGAGGTCAACGCCGAGCTCGAACGCGGCCGCCGCATCGAAGCCGGCCATCCCTCGCACAAGGAGCCGTTCGTCGAGCCGCGCGACACGACCAAGCTCAAGGACACGGAGGTCGAGGCATCGTGAAGGTGCTCTTCACCCCCATCAGCATCGTCGGCGGGCTGCTCGCCGGCGTCGTGGCGGGACGGCTCTTCAAGCTCGTCTGGGGCCTCATCGACGACGAGGAGGCCCCCGATCCCAAGCACCGCGAGATCGCCTACCTCAAGCTCGTGGCCGCCCTCCTGATCGAGGGCGCGATCATCCGCATCGTCCGCGGCCTCGTCGACCACGGATCCCGTCACGCCTATCGCCGTCTCACCGGCAGCTGGCCCGGTGAGGAGGAACCGGAGGACAAGTGAGCTCCCCCACCGATCAGCTCAAGGGGTTGGGGTAGACGTCTCAGGAGCGATCCGGTGAACATCCGGTGAACGCGTGCGCGCCCATTCCGCGTGAGGTTTCGCTGAAGGGCCGTGTCGTACTCGCGTGGACAGCGGTGCACAGGCTCCTGAGGCAGCGGCGAACGTCGACGAGTCGGGTCGCAGCACGAACGGGTCAGGCCGCTCGGGCGGCCGTCGCTTCCTGTTCTACTCCAACGAGTCGATCGGTCTTGGCCACCTTCGTCGCTCGCTGACGCTCGCGAGGAAGGTCACCGAGCGCGACGGCGGAAGCAGCGCGCTCGTCGTCACCGGCTCCCAGATGGTCTCCGCCTACCGGCTGCCGCCCCGCGTGGAGTCGCTGAAGCTGCCGGCAATGGCCAAGGACGGGCGGGGCGGCTACCGGCCGCAGCGCCTGCCGATCGGCTCGCGTGAGCTCTCGCGCGTGCGGGCGCGCGTGGCCCTGGCCGTCGCCGAGGAGCTGTCGCCCGACGTCGCCGTGGTGGACAAGGCGCCGCTCGGGCTGCTCGACGAGCTGGTTCCGGTCTTGGAGCACCTCAGGTCGCGTGGGTGCCGGCTCGTGCTCGGTCTGCGCGACGTCGAGGACAGCCCCGAGAACGTGCGCCGCCGCTGGGGCGGTCGCGCGATGCGCGAGGCGATCGAGCGCTACTACGAGACGATCCTCGTCTACGGCCCGCCGTCCGGCGTCGACGCGCTGCGGTGCATGGGGTGGGACGACCTCGATGTGCCGGTGCACCACGTCGGCTACGTCGCGCCTGAACGTACGGGCCGACGGCCACTCGACCTGCCGCGCGACTACGTGCTGGCGACGGTCGGCGGAGGCGTCGACGGCTATCGCCTTCTCTCCAGCTTCATCGAGGCGATACGGCTCAGACCGCTTCCGTGCCCCGCGGTCGCGGTCACCGGCCCGCTCATGGATCCGGCATGGGTCGCCCGGCTGCGCCTGATGGCGCGGGACCTGGACGTGGCGCTGTTCGACTTCCGCGAGGACATGGAGGCGGCGATCGCTGGCGCGCGCTGCGTTGTTTCGATGGCGGGCTACAACACCGTCACCGAGTTGCTGATGGCGCGCCGCCCGGCGCTCCTGCTGCCGGGTGTTCGGCCGAGCCGCGAGCAGGTCGTCCGGGCCGACTGGCTGGCGGCCCGCCGGATGGTCGACGTGCTCCACGACCACGACCTCACGCCCGCCACGATGCGCGCAGCGCTCGACCGTCTGCTCGCGGCGCCGGTCCTGCAGCCGGATCCTGCGGACTACGCCGGGGCCGAGCGCGCAGCGGCGATCCTGACCTCGACCGAGACGCCCGGCGTCGCCCCCATGGCGACGGTGGCCTGCGGCTCATGACCGTCGCCATCGACGGCGGGATCGCGATGATCACCAGCGGGTTTCCGCGAGTGTCGGAGACCTTTGCCCTCAACGAGCTGCTCGCGCTCGAACGGGCCGGCGCGCTAGGGGCAATCTTCGCCACCAAGCCCGGCGACGGGCACGCCCCGCAGCCCGGCGCCGAGACGCTGGCCGGCCGCGTCGAGGTGCTGTCCGATCCTCGACCAGGCGCGCAGGTGGCGCGTGTGGTCGAGCGCATGCGCGGCGCTCGCGTACGCGCGGTCCACGCCTATTTCGCACACGCGCCGGCCGCTGTCGCCGAACGCGCGGCGGCGGTGCTCGGCGTCCCGTTCTCGTTCAGCGCCCACGCGCGCGACATCCGCAAGGTCCCGCGTGGCGAGCTCACCAGGCGCGCCCGCGCGGCGGCGTGTGTCGTGGCCTGCAACACCGACGTCGCGGACGACCTGGGTGCGACCGGCGCTCGTGTCGAGTTGATCCCCCACGGCGTCGACCTCAGACGCTTCGCGCCGACGCTGCCGCCGCGCGGCGAGCCACTGGAGCTGCTGGCGGTCGGCCGCCTGGTCGAGAAGAAGGGCCTGGGAGCCCTGCTGGAGGCGGTCGCCGGCCTCGAGGCGCCGTTTCGCCTGCGGATCGTCGGCGACGGGCCGCTGCGCGGCGCCCTCGAGCGCGCGATCGTCGACGCCGGGCTGCGCGACCGTGCCACGCTCGACGGCACGCTCACCCACCGTGAGCTCCCCGGCGCCTACGCCGGTGCCAACGTGGTCGTCGTCCCTTCGATTCAGGACGCCGACGGCGACCGCGACGGGCTGCCCAATGTCGTGCTCGAGGCGATGGCCAGCGCACGACCGGTGGTGGCGAGCGAGGTGGCGGCGATTCCGGCGGCGGTCCGTGACGGGGACACGGGCCTCCTCGTGCCGCCCGGCGACCCGCGGGCGCTGCGCGCTGCGCTCGACCGGCTGGCGCGCGATCCGGCGTTGCGCGCGGGGATCGGCGTCGCCGCGCGCAGGCGGGTCGAGCGCGACTTCGAGCTCGGGCGCTGCACGCGCCGGCTGCTCGATTGCCTCCGGGACGCGTATGCCTGATCCCGCCCGCACACCCGTGCATCCCTCGGTCGCCTACGTCCTCAAGGCGTTCCCGCGCCTGTCCGAGACCTACATCAACAGCGAGATCCACCGCCTGGAGCAGGCGGGGCTGCGCCTGCGCCTGTACGCGACCAAGCCGCCCGAGCCGCTGGAGACCGGGCCGCACCAGCCGGTCGTGGACCGGATACGCGCGGCACCGGTCTACCTCCCCGCGGTGACGAGCGTCTCCGGCGTGTCGCTGCCCACGTGGCTTGCGCGCAACCTGAAGCCGTTCCTCGGCCCACTGGCGCGCACCGCGTGGCGCCGGCCGGCGGGGCTGGCGCGCGCGACCGCGGCGGCGCTCGCCCAAGCCGTGCGTGCGCGGCCGCGCCGCCTGTCCCCGCCGCGGAAGGTCTATGTCAAGGAGCTTCTCCAGGCGGTCGCGCTTGCCGACCTCCTGCGGGAGGCGCAGGACGTGCGACATCTGCACGCGCACTACGCGCACGGATCGACGACCGTGGCGTGGTTCGCCTCGATGATCACCGGGCTGCCGTTCTCGTTCACGGCACACGCGAAGGACGTCTACAGCGAGGCCCTCAATCCGGCCGGCCTGCTCCGGCGCAAGCTGCTCGCGGCGCGTTTCGCGGTCACCTGTACCGGCGCGAACACGCAGCGCCTTCGCTCGATCGCGCCGGAGGCGCGCGTTCACCTGGTCTACCACGGGCTCAACGACGACCTGCGCCGGCTCGTCGAGGGCAACGCGGACCGCCCGGTGCGAAATGGGACGCTGCGGCTGCTGGGCGTCGGGCGGCTGGTGGAGAAGAAGGGCTTCGACACGTTCGTGGAGGCCTGCGCGGCGCTTCGCGACCGGAGCGTCCGGTTCGAGGCGGCGATCGCCGGCCCGGACGGCCCGCATGGCCCGGTTGTCCGCCGCCGCATCGCGGAACTCGGCCTCGAGGACGCCGTGCGCCTCGTGGGGCCGATGTCCCAGGAGGAGCTGTTGCGCGAGTACCTGCGCGCCGACGCACTGTGCCTGCCGTGCCGCGTGGTCGGCAGCGACCGGGACGGCATCCCGAACGTCCTCGTCGAGGCGATGGCGTGCGGGACGCCCGTCGTGACCACGGGAATTTCGGGGATCCCGGAGCTGGTTTGCGATGGCGTCGACGGGCTGATCGTGCCTCCCGCCGACGCACGCGCGCTCGCCGACTCGATGCAGCGCCTGCACGACGATCGCGCTCTCGCTGCGCGGCTCGGCGCCGCCGCGCGCGAGACGGTGCGCGAGCGCTTCGACGGCGACCGCCTCGCGCGGCGCCTCTTCGACCTGTTCGAGGCGGAGATCCGCCGGTGAGCGTGACGGCAACGTCGGCGCCGGTGCAGCCGCGGCCGGTCTACTGCGTCACCGAGCACCTGCGGCGTGATCGCCACGTCGCCGACCACGCGTGCGAAGGGCGCTTCACCGAGCTGGGGATGACGCTCGAGCTCGGCCTCCCACCCGACTGGACCGGCGCCGCCTTCCCCGCCGACGAGGAGTGGCGCATCGCATGGGCGAAGTTCTACTTCGGGCTCGACCTCGCCGCTGCGTTCCGCACGACCGGCGACGAGCGCTACCAGCGGACCTGGGAGCTCCTCGTGGACTCGTGGATCGAGCAGGTGCAGGTGGGCACCGAGTCCACCGACACCGTCGCGCGCCGGCTCCTCAACTGGGTCTACGCCTGGAACGCGTTCGCTCGGAGCCAAGCGTTCACCGGCCTCGGCGACGGCGTGGCGGAGCGCATGCTCATGAGCATGGCGGCGCAGGTCACGTGGCTGCGCGACAACCTGACGCCGCGGCGCAACCACCGCACGCTCGAGCTCTACGCGCTGTTCGTCGTCGCGCTCGCGCTGCCCGGCCTGGACGAGCGCGGCGAGCTGCTCGACTTCGCGCTGGCCGAGCTCGAGCGCAACCTGAGCTCGGACTTCCGCCCCGACGGCGTCCACGTCGAGAGCTCGACCCACTACCACCTCATCGTTCTGCGGTCGTTCGTGGGCGTGCGCGAGAACGCACGCCGCTTCGCGCTCGAGCTCGGGCCCGGCTTCGACGAGCGCCTGTCGCGGGCGCTCGACTTCGCGCTGCACTGTCACCGACCCAACGGCGCGATCCCGGCACTGTCGGACAGCGACACCGGGTCCTACGCGGAGCTGCTCGCGCTCGCGGGCGATCAGCTGGCGCGCCCCGACCTGCTCTACACGGCGACCCGCGGAGCGCGCGGCAGGCCGCCGCGCGCTCGCAACGTCGGCTTCCCCGACGGTGGCTACTACGTCCAGCGCAGCGGGTGGGGGGAAGGCGCCGACCGGTTCGAGGACGAGCGCTTCCTGATCCTCGACTGCGGCCCGCTGGGCGACGGAGGGCACGGGCACTACGACCTGCTGTCGGTCGAGCTCTCGGCCGCTGGGCGGCCGTTGATCGTCGACCCGGGTCGCTACACGTACCACGAGGGCCACCCCGATCGCGCGGGCGAGCCCAACCTGCGCCACTGGTTCAAGGGCACGGCCGCGCACAACACGGTCCTCGTCGACCGCCTCGACCAGACCGAGTACCACCGCGGCAAGCCCAAGGGGCCGATCGCCGAGGCGCGCTTCCTCGGCCGCATCGAGGCGCCCCGGCTCGACGTGCTCTGGGGCGAAGCGGTGACCCCCCGCTACGACGCGCGCCACCGGCGGCGCGTGCTGTTCGTCGCCGGCGAGTACTGGATCTTCGAGGACCGCCTGACCGCTCAGCGCTGCCACGACTACGCCCAGCGCTGGCACCTCGCGCCTTTCGCGCAGGGCCGCGTCGAGGTGTCCCGGAGCGAGCACGGTGCCCTCGTGCGGGCGCCGGGGCTCGCGCTGGTCTTCGCTCCGAACGTCCAGGTCGGCCTCGAGGACGGGTGGTACGCGCCGAAGTACGGGGTCAAGCAGCCCGCGCCGGTGGTCAGCGCCGTGGCCGAGGGTGCGGCCGACGCAACGTTGCTCACCGTCGTCGCGCCGACCCCACCCGGCACCGCTGCGCCGCGGTTGCGGACGGTCCTCGGGGACGGCGCCCGCGTCGAGGTCGAGGTCGAGCGCTCGGGTGCGCGCGACACGGTCGCCTGGGCGCTCGACGGCAGCGAGGCCACGTTCGCGCGCAGCGAGGTCGGTCAGTGACCGCGCGGGTTTCCCTCGCCCCGGACCCATTGGTTCCCCAACGCGACGAGCTTCTCGACGAGCGGCGCCTCGCGGCGCTGCTCGGCGCCGACCGAGTCGAGCTCGTGCGCGTCAAGTACCGCGTCGGCCGCGGCCTGGGCCTCGTCCTGCGCGTTGGTGTCGCCGGTCGCACGCACCTTCTCTCCGCGCGCTCGTTCCAGCCCGGCGAAGGCGTTCGCAATTTCGAGCGCGCGCTCGCCCGAGCCCCTGCCACGGTCGGGCGGCTGCCGGCGGCGAGCTTCGCCCCCGACCTCGAGACCGTCTTCTGGACGTTTCCGCACGACCGCCGGATCGGGTCGCTCGGCATCCTGGAGGCCGGCAACGAGGACCTCGCGCGGGTGGCCGGCGCGCCGTGCCGGCCGCTCCTCGCTGCGTACGTCCCTGAAAAGGCGGCGACCGTGCGCTGCGTCGACGCGCGCGGGCGCATCCTCGCCTACGGGAAGGTCTACGGCGACGGGGAAGTCGCCCGACTGGCCTTCGCGACCCACGCTGCCCTCGCCGCTCCGCTCGCCTCCGGCGGCGCGGCGCCGCACGTACCGCGCGCGCTCGCTCACGACGCCGCGCTCGGCGCGATCGCGATCGAGCCGGTCGACGGCGAAACGCTCGACACCGGCGCGGGCAACGCGTCGCCGGCGGCGTTCGCGGCGCTCGGGGCGGCTCTGGCGACCCTGCATCGCGGGCCCGCCCCGCCGCTTGCCGCCTTCGAGCGCCTGACGCCCGCCCACTTGGAGCACGCGGCGAAGCTCATGGGCCGAGTCCGTCCGGACGTCGCCCTCGACGCCGCGAGGCTCGCGGACGCCCTCGCCTCCTCTTACGACGACGCCGAGGAGCGCGTGTGCCTGCACGGCGACGCGCACCCCAAGAACGCGATCCTCGGGTCCGGGGGCCTCGCACTCGTCGACCTCGACCAGGCGGCGCTCGGTCCGCCCGCCGCGGACCTGGGCGGCTTGCTCGCCGGCCTGCGCTATCAGCGCTGTATCGGCGCGCTGTCCGCCGCGCGCGAACGCGCGCTCGCCGGCGCGCTGGTCGCCGGCTACCGCGCGGTGCGCGAGCCGCCGAGTGCGCGCTCGCTCGCGTGGCACACCGCCGCCGCGCTGCTGGCCGAGCGGGCGCTGCGCGCCGTCACGCGGGTGCGGCCCGACGGCCTCGAGCGCCTCGACGCGATCATCGCCGCCGCCCGGGAGGAGCACCGGCCCCGTCGTACGCGGAGGGGGCCACCCGGCAAGCCGGTCCTGTTGATGCACTGCCAGCACGCCGTCGGCCTCGGGCACCTGACGCGCTCGCTGGCTCTGGCGGCCGCGCTCGCCGAGCCGTTCCGCGTCGTCGTCTACTGCGGCGGAGAGGTGCCCGCGCACGTTTCCGCTCCGTCCGGCGTCGAGATCGTCCAGCTCCCTCCGCTCAGCCGCAACCGGGAGGGGCGAGTGGTCTCGGTCGACGGGCGCTACACGCTCGAGCGGGCGCGGGAGCTCCGCGCCGAGCGGCTGGTCGACGGCGCGCGTGCGCTGCGTCCGGCGGTCGTGATTGCCGAGCTCTTCCCGTTCGGCCGGCGCGCGTTCGCCGGCGAGATCCAGGCGCTGATCGACGCGGCGCGCGCGCAACCGGCCGGGCCGGCCCTCATCGCGTGCAGCGTGCGCGACATCCTCGTCGGCCGCGGTGCCCAGCAGCCGGACTTCGACGAGCGCGCGTGCGCTCTCGCCAACGGGCACTTCGACGCCATCCTGGTCCACTCCGATCCCCGCTTCGCACGCCTGGAGGAGTCCTTCCGGCCGCGGACGCCCCTGCGCGCGCCCGTCCACTACACCGGCTTCGTCACGAACGGCGCCTCGGCCGCTCCCGCGCCCGCGGCCCGCGCCCGACGGGTCGTGGTCTCGGCCGGCGGGGGGAGCGTAGGCGAGCCGCTGCTGCACGCGGCGCTCGACGCTCAGCCGTCGCTGTGGCGCGACGACGGCGTGGCGATGCGGGTGATCGCGGGCCCGTTCCTGGCCGACGAGGGATGGCAGGAGCTGCGCGCGCGTGCCGCGGGGCGCGACGGGCTCGAGCTCGTTCGCTCGGTCCCCGACCTTCCGGCCGAGCTGCGGAGCGCCATCGTCTCGGTCAGCCAGTGCGGGTACAACACCGCCCTCGAGGTCCTGCGCGCGCGCGTGCCGGCGCTCGTCGTCCCCTATTTCGCGCCCGGCGAGGACGAGCAGACGCGCCGCGCCGAGCGCCTGGTCGAGCTGGGCGCCGTCCGCGCGCTCGCCGCGGACCAGGTCGACGGGCGGGCGCTCGCGCGCGCGGTGCGCAGCTTACGGCACTCCCGCCCGCCCGCAGTTGACCTCGACATGGGCGGCGCACAGGCAAGCGCCGAGATCCTGAGCCGGCTGCACGCCCTACGTGCGACCGGGGCCGAACGGGCGGCGGTGGTCGCGTGAGGCTGGCGCGACTTCGCCGTTCGCACGACGATCACGGCGCTACGTGGCGTGCGCTGAGGCCGTTCCTCACGCCCCAGTGGCCGGCGCTCGCCGGCGCCTGCGCCGCCAACGTCGTCCTCGCGCTGGTCGAGCTCGCGAAGCCTTGGCCGCTCGCGCTCGCGCTCGACCAGATCGTGCGGTCGCGGTCCGCTCCCTTCGACCTGAGCCCGAGCGACACGCGCATGCTGCTGGTGATCGTCGCGCTCGTCGTGGTCATCGCGCTCGCCGAGGCGCTCGCCGACTACTTCTCCGACCTGTGGCTCTACAGCGCGGGCGAGCGCATCACGCACACCCTGCGTGTCGCGGTCTACGAGCACCTCCACCGCCTGTCGCTCGGCTATCACCAGCGAACCCCCAAGGGCGACCTCGTGGCGCGCGTGACCGAGGACGTCACGGCGGTCGGGGATCTCTTCGCCGAGTCGCTCGGCACCATCGCCCAGAGCGCGGTGCTGCTGGTCGGCATGGCGGTCGTGACGTTCGTGATCGACCCCGTCCTCGCGCTCGTCGCCTTCATGGCCATGCCGGCGTTGGGGCTGCTCAGCTACCGCTACCGCGTGCGCGTGCGCCAGGGGGCGCGTGCTCAGCGCGCGCACGAGGGCGAGATCGCCTCGCTCGCCGGGGAGGCGCTCTCCGCCATGGCCGTCGTCAAGGCGTCGGGCTCGGAGCGCTTCGAGGGCGAGCGCGTGCACGTGCGCAGCGCCGAGCGCATGCGCATCGGCATGGAGGTCTCGCGCCTCCAAGCCCGCTTCGACGGCCTCATCGGCGTGGTGACGGCGGTGGCGACCGCGCTGGTCATCGGGTTGGGCGTCGTCCGCATCGCCCACGGCTCACTCTCCCCCGGCGACCTCGTCGTCTTCGCGATGTACGTGCGGCGGGTCAACAGTCCGCTCCGCGGCATCGCGCGCGAGGCGACCAAGGTCTCACGGACGATGGCGCGCGCCGACCGCATCGCCGAGGTGCTCGCCGTCGATGAGGTCGTCGACGACCCGCCCGGCGGATACTCCGGGCCGCCGGCTGCTGGCGCGGTGGCGCTCGAACGCGTCTCGTTCCGCTACGCCAGCGAACGGGCGGTACTCGAGGAAATCAGCCTCCGCGTGCAACCGCGGTCCTGCGTCGCGCTCGTGGGTCGCTCCGGAGCGGGCAAGTCGACGATCGGCGCGCTGATCGTGCGGCTGTTCGACCCGACCGCGGGGCGTGTGCTCATCGACGGGCGCGACGCGCGCGAGTGCTCGCTCTCCTGGCTGCGGGCGCAGACCGGGGTGGTGCTGCAGGACACGGTCCTGTTCACCGGAACCGTCGAAGAGAACATCGCCTACGGCACCGACGCCGACCGCGCCCGGGTCGTGGCCGCCGCGCAAGCCGTGGAGGCCGATGGGTTCATCCGCGCGTTGCCCGAGGGCTACGACACGCGTCTAGGCCCGCAGGGCGTCGGCCTCTCCGGCGGCCAGCGCCAGCGCATCGGGCTGGCGCGCACGCTGGTGCGCGACCCGCGAATCCTGGTTCTCGACGAGCCGACCACCGGCCTGGACGCGGAGAGTGAGGCGGCCGTGATCGCGGGCCTTCGCGCGCTGCTCCCCGGCCGCACGACGTTGGTCATCAGCCACTCGATGGCGCTCGCCGCGACGGCCGACGAAGTCATCATCCTCGAGGGCGGGCGCATCGTGGCACACGGACCGCCGCGCGCGGTCCTCGACGAACACGCGCGCGCCATCGCGAACGTCGGCGCGACGCCGCCGGCGGCGAGGCGCCACGCGGACCTCGTGCACGAGCGGATCGGGGCGCGTCGATGAGCGGCGTCGTCGGAGTCGGAATCGTGGGCGCGGGCGCGATCTTCGACCAGCACGCGCTCGCCCTCTCCGCGCTGCACGGGCGGGCGCGGCTCGTCGCCGTCTGCGACGTGGACGACACGAAGCTCCACGCGGCGGCCAGCGCCCATCGCGTGGCCATCGCCTGCCGCGACTTCGCGGCCCTGCTGCACCGACCCGACGTCGATCTGGTCGCCGTGTGCACCCCCCCGGCGTTCCACGAGGAAGCCGTCGTCGGCGCCCTGCGCGCTGGCAAGCACGTCGTCTGCGAGAAGCCGCTGGCCCCCACGCTGGCGGCGGCGGACCGCATCATCGCGGTCGCTGAGGAGCATCCCGGTCGCCTTTCCGTCGTGCACCAGTTCCGCTACCTGCCCGCCGTGCGGCGGACCCTTTGGGTGCGTGACGCGGGCGAGCTCGGGAGCCTGCTCTTCGGGCGCTTCCATCGCTTCGCGCGCTTTCGGCGTCCCGGCAGGGCCGCGCGCGCCTCATGGTGGGGGAGCTGGGACGTTGCGGGCGGCGGCACCGTGATGACCCAGCTCATCCACGAGCTCGACCTCGCCTGCCTGCTGTTCGGGCCGGCGGCACAGGTGTCGGCCGTGGCGGACACGCTCAACGCGGAGATCGAGTCCGAGGACACCTGCGCGTCGGTCGTGCGCTTCGGCAGCGGAGCGATCGTCACCTGCCAGTCGACCATGTGCGCGCATCGCTCGCGGGCGGGCTTCGACGTGATCGGCACCCGCGGATCGGCGCACTCGCCGTGGGCCTTCGAGTGCCTCGACCACGTGCACCGCGAGCACGTCCGCACCGCGGCGCTCGCGGCGGTGCCCGATAGCGATGCGCCGGCCAGCGCCCACGCGCCCTACCTCGCGGACGTGCTCGACGCGGTCGAGGCCGGGCGGGCACTGCCGAGCGGTCCGTCAGAGGCACGCCGGTCGCTCGAGCTGGCGACGGCGATCTACGCGGCGAGCGTGAGCGGTGAGTCGGTCACGCTGCCCATCGGGCCGTCGCATCCCTGCTACGGCGGATTGACGCGCGCCGACTACGAGGGCCGGCCGTCACGCCGCGCGGAGGTGGGCGTTGCAGCCTGACGCTCGCCTCGCGATCCACGGGGGACCGCGCGCGGTGTCGGTGCCCTACGACGAGCGGTGGCGCTCGGTGCACGCAAGCGACGTCGACGCGATCGCCGGCCACGCGATGCGCGACGTCACCACGCTCTCCAAAGGAGACGGCGCGATTGCCGACTTCGAACGGCGGTTCGCGCAGGTCACCGGGACGCGCCACGCACTGGCCATGAACAGCGGCACCGCGTCGCTGCACAGCGCCTACTTCGCGGCCGGCGTTTCCCCCGGCTCCGAGGTGATCGTTCCTTCGTACACGTTCTTCGCCTCCGCCGCCCCGATCCTGCAGTGCGGGGCGACGGCCGTCTTCTGCGACGTCGACCGGCGCACGCTTACCGCCGACCCGGCCGACGTCGAGCGCCGCATCACCTCGCGCACGCGCGCCATCTGCGTGGTGCACATGTGGGGGAACCCCGCGCCGCTCGATCGCTTCACGCAGCTCGCCCAGCGCTACGGCGTTGCGCTGATCGAGGACTGCTCGCATGCCCACGGCGCGTCGTATCTGGGGCGCCCAGTCGGCGGCTGGGGAGACATCGGTTGCTTCAGCCTGCAGGGCGCCAAGGCGGTGTCGGGCGGCGAGGCCGGCATCGCCGTGACCGACGAGCCCGAGCTGTTCGACCGCATGCTCCTGCTCGGCCACTACGGCCGCCTCAAGAAGGGCCAGGCCAAGGACACGTTCGACACCGACCACCTGAGCCTCGGCCTGAAGTACCGCCCCCATCTCTACGCCGTGCTGCTCGCGCAGGGCAGCCTCTCCCGCCTCGACGAGCTCAACCGACGCCGCCGCCACAACTACGCGATCCTCACCGAAGAGCTCGACGGCTGCCGCGCCGTGCAGCCGATCCCGACGACACCCGGCGCCGTCCGCGGCGGGTTCCTCGAGTTCATCCTGCGCTACGACCCCGAGCACGTCGACGGCTTGCGCCGAGACGCGTTCATCGCGGCCGCGAAGGCAGAAGGCGTGCCGATCGCGCGGGAGCGCTACGCGGCCGTCGGCCGGCGGGCGCGCTTGCTGCACGAGTCGCCCGTCTTCGCCTCCCAGCACCCCTACGCACTCCGCGACGGCAGGCCCCCGACCGCCGGGCCGAGAGAGCAGGGTCCGCTGCCGGTCACCGAAGCGCTCCGCGGCACGCTCATGACGCTGCCTGCCTTCACCGAGGTGTCAGAGCGCTTCGTCCGCCAATGCGCCCGAGCATTGCGCAAGGTGGCCGAGGCCGCGGGCGACGCGACGCGACCCGAACGGGTCGGCGAGGAGGTTCACACGTGATCAACGGTCAGCCTCGATGACGACCTGGCTCAAACCCGTTCGCGACGCGCTCGACAACGCGCGTGCGCCCGTCCCGGTCTTCATCCGCGACGACGACGCCGGCTGGGACGACGAGCGGCTCATCGGCCTGCTCGACCTGCTCGCCGGCCTCGGATTGCCCGTCGACCTCGCGGCGATCCCCACGCAAGTCGGGCCCGCGCTCGCCCGCGAGCTGTGCGAGCGGATCGACGCCCCTGGCCCCCCGGTCGGCATCCACCAGCATGGGCTGGCGCACGTCAACCACGAGCGCGAAGGGCGCAAGGCCGAGTTCGGATCTTCGCGGTCGGCCGGCGAGCAGCGCCGCGACATACTCGAGGGGCGCGAACGGCTCGGCGCGCTCCTCGGCGGCCGCGTAGCGCCCATCTTCACGCCGCCGTGGAATCGCTGTAGCGCCGTGACCGCTGCCTGCTTGGGCGAGCTCGGCTTCCACGCGCTGTCGCGCGACGCCGCTGCCCCGGCCGCGAACGTCCCCGGCCTGAACGAGATCCCGATCCACGTCGACTGGTTCGCGCGGCGCAGGGGCGAGCGCCTGAGCTGTGCCGCCGTCGCAGAGCGAATGGCGGCCGATATCACCCGCGGCACAACGCCGCTCGGAGTGATGCTGCACCACGCGGTCATGGATGAGCGCGAGCGCGCGTCGGCCGGCGAGCTCCTCGACCTGCTCGCCCACCACCCGATGGTGCGACCGAGCCCGATGCTCGCGCTCGCCGAGCAGCCGCTCACCGCCGCTCGCGGACGCGACGTCGCGGGGGCCGCGCGTTGACGCGCTGCCTCGTCACCGGCTGCGCCGGCTTCATCGGCTCTCAGCTCGCCGAGGCGCTGCTCACCGACGGCCACACCGTCCTCGGCATCGACTGCTTCAACGACAACTACGATCGCGCCGACAAGCTCGCCAACCTCTGCCGCGCCCGCGACTGGGCTGGCTTCGAGTTCGTTCCCATCGATCTCGCCCGCGGCCAGCTCGAGGATCTCGTCGACGAGTCCGACACCGTCTTCCACCTCGCCGCCGAGCCCGGCGTGCGCTCCAGCTGGGGAGGCCGCTTCGAGACCTACGTGCGCAACAACGTCCTCGCGACACAGTGCCTACTCGAGGCGGCCAAGCGCCACCCTCGTAAGCGCTTCGTGCTCGCGTCGTCCTCGTCGGTGTACGGCAACGCCGAGACCCTTCCGACGCCGGAGTCGGCGACGCCGAGGCCGTTCTCGCCCTACGGAATGACCAAGCTCGCCGCCGAGCACCTCTGCGACCTCTACCACGGCAACTACGGCGTCGACACCGTCGCCCTGCGCTACTTCTCCGTGTACGGCCCGCGCCAGCGCCCCGACATGGCCTTCACCAGGTTCTGCCGCGCGGCGATCGCCGGGACGCCACTGACCGTCTACGGCGACGGGCGTCAGACCCGCGACTTCACCTTTGTCGCGGACGTCGTCCGCGCCACCCGCGCCGCCGCGGAGGCCACCCATGCCTCCGGCCAGGTGTACAACATCGGCGGCGGCGCGCAGGTCAGCCTCGCGCAGGCACTCGAGCTGATCGAAGGCTACGCCGGCCGGCCGCTCGCGATCGAGCACCTCGCCGGCGAGCGCGGCGACGTGCGCGACACCGGCGCCGACACCTCGCGGGCGC
>Ga0207688_10000033_pt1 | contig 46898 bp, 45 predicted proteins | sample KBSMiscanthusM4_FD_184296 | JGI IMG/M metagenome (GOLD analysis project Ga0207688, IMG submission 184296) | Miscanthus rhizosphere microbial communities from Kellogg Biological Station, Michigan, USA - M4 (SPAdes) (version 2) | ecosystem: Host-associated > Plants > Roots > Rhizosphere ...
GATCGCCGGCACCGTCCCCGGCAATTCGTTTGACTTCTGATAGCGACAACGGCTGGACAGGACCGAGGAGAAATTGATGTCCTACCCGATCACCGCTATCGAAGATATCGATGCGGACGAGGCCGATGCGCTCAAGGCCGTCGGCATCAGAACGGCCGAGAAACTGCTGGAGGCGGCGAAGAGCCCGAAAGGACGCAAGCTGCTGTCAGCGCAGACCGACCTGGACGAGAAGCGGCTTTTGCGCTGGGCGAACATCGCCGACAAGCTGCGCATCAAGGGCATGGGCAGGGAATACGCCGGGCTTCTGTGCGAGGTCGGGGTCGATACCGTGACCGAGCTGCAGTATCGCAACCCGGCCAGGCTCGCAAAATCCATGGCCGAGGCCAACAAGAAGCGCAAGCTGGTCCGCTTTCTTCCGTCCGAGAAGCTCGTGACCCGCTGGGTCGAGCACGCGAGAAAGCTTCCCCGCAAGATCACATATTGATGGGGCCCGTGGTCGGGGAACGGCCGCGCTCAGGCACCCATTGTCCCGGCGTCAGCGGCGCTTGACACTCCTCCCGGGACGGGCGCAAAGCCACGCCATGACGCTCGCGCGCCCAGTCGATGCCTCCGCCCGCGACGAGAACGGCGCCGCGCATCCGCTCGCACGCCTGCTGGCGCTCGGGCGGCCAGCGGTCATGGGCGTGCTCAACGTCACGCCGGACTCCTTTTCGGACGGTGGTCGCTTTCTCGATCCCACGAGCGCGATCGAGCAGGCCGAACGGATGGTTGCCGGGGGTGCCGACATCGTAGACGTGGGCGCGGAATCGACCCGCCCCTATGGCAGCGCCGTTCCCGTTCCGATCGACGAGGAAATCCGGCGTCTGACGCCTGTCCTTCCCGGCGCGATAGCGCTGGGCGTGCCGGTGTCGATCGACACCATGAAGGCCAAGGTAGCGGCTTGGGCGATCGCATCAGGTGCCGCGATCGTCAATGACGTGTGGGGCCTGCAGCGCGACGGTGACATTGCCCGGGTGGTGGCGGAACACGGTGTGCCGGTGATCATCATGCATAATCGGCACGACGCCGATCCATCGATCGACATTATGGCCGATATCGCGGCCTTCTTCTCCCGCTCGCTCGAGATCGCCGCGCGCGCCGGCATTGCGCGCGAGAGCATCGTGCTCGACCCCGGCATCGGTTTCGGCAAGACACCGGAGCAGAGCCTGACGGCCATCGCTCGGCTCTCCGAGCTCAAGTCCTTCGGACTGCCGCTGCTGGTGGGCGCGTCGCGCAAGCGCTTCATCGACAAGGTTTCGCCCGCCTCACCCGACCAGCGCCTGGGCGGATCGATCGCCGCCCATCTTCTCGCGGCCGCAGGCGGGGCCGCGATCATCCGCACCCATGACGTCCCCGAGACCGTGCAGGCGCTGCGCATCGCCGCCGCCATTCGGGGCGCGCGATGACCGACGCCGTGTTTGTCACCGGGCTGTCCCTCCATGCCTATCACGGCGTCATGCAGCACGAGGGCCGGGTCGGACAGACCTTCAGTCTCGACCTCGTCCTCGACACCGACCTGACGGAAGCGTCGCGCTCCGACAAGCTCGCGGACACCGTGGGTTACGATCAGGTCGTCGAGATCGTCAGCAAGGCATTCAGCGCCCGTCGCTATCGGCTGGTCGAGGCCGCGGCCGGCGCGGTCGCCGCCGCCGTCCTCGAGCGCTTCCCACGGGTTGCACGGGTCCGGGTCACGGTCCACAAGCCCCACGCGCCGATCGCGGCGACCTTTGCCGATGTCGGGGTCACCATCGTGCGCGCTCGTTAGTGTCTCCGACGTTGGTACGGGGGCGTGCCGCCCACGCATTGCAATCCTGGGAACCGGGACACCGGAATGATGGCTGAAGCGCTCGTCGCGTTTGGCGGCAATGTCGGCAATGTACGCGCCACCCTCGATCGCGCGGTCGCCGCATTCTGTGACGAGGGGGTACGTCTGCTCGCCCGCTCCGCGGACTACCGCACGCCGCCATGGGGGATCGAGGACCAGCCGGCTTTCGTCAATCTCTGCATCGCAGTCGAAACCGGGCTTACGCCACATGCGCTGTTGGAGCGCGCGCAAGCGGTGGAGCTCGCGCTCGGGCGCGACCGTACCAAGGAGCAGCGCTGGGGCCCCCGTCCGGTCGATATCGACCTGCTGGCCTACGACGATATGATCTTGAAAGAGCCGCACCTCACGCTGCCGCACCCACGGCTGTTCGATCGCGCCTTCGTGCTGGTCCCGCTCGCCGAGATTGCACCCGAAAAGGTGATCGCCGGCACGCGCATGGCCGATGCGCTGGCACGGGTCGACACCAAAGGCGTGGTAAAGCTGCCGCCACAATCGCAGTAACGGCGCCCGCCTCGGCGTTCCCCGTGCCGCTTGCGTCGAGATGATCATCCGTCGGACGGATGGTTGTTGGCCCGCCATTTGCTCCGTGGCAGTTTGTGATTATGACACCGCCCGACGAGCTACCGCTGGCGGCCGAGTTTCCCGCGGCCACCCGCGAGCAATGGCGCAAGCTGGTCGAAAGCGTGCTCAAGGGCGCGCCTTTCGAAAAGCGGCTCGTCGCCAAGACCTATGACGGGCTCGCCGTCGAGGCGCTTTACGGCCGGGTGGCAGACGCGCAACCGGTGACGGGGCGCGCACCCGGCACGCCGTGGTCGATCGTCCAGCGCGTCGACCATCCCGAACCTGCGGCGGCAAATGCCGAGGCCCTGAACGATCTCGAAAACGGCGCGACCGGGCTCGCGCTCGTCTTCGCCGGCGCCGTCGGCGCCTACGGCTACGGGCTCCCCGCCACCGAGGAGGCACTCGCGCGTGCGCTTGCCGACGTCCACCTCGATGCCGGCATCGGCGTCGAGCTCGATCCCGGTCCGGACGGCCGCGACACCGCGACCCGGCTCGCCGCATTGGTCCAACGCGGCGGTATTGCGCCCGGCGCCACGGCCATCCGTTTCGGCTTCGATCCGATCGGGGCCGCGGCTGCGCATGGCGGCAGCCGTCTGCCCTGGAGCGGGCTGGCGCCGATGTTCAATGCCGCGATTTCCGATCTCAGCAGGCAAGGCTTCCGCGGCCCATTTGCATGCGCCGACGGCCGCCTGGTCCACAATGCCGGCGGCTCGGAGGCGCAGGAACTGGCTTACGTGCTGGCCGTCGCCGTCGCCTATCTGCGGGCACTCGAGGCAAGCGGCGGAGCGCTCGATGCCGCCCGCGCCATGATCTATTTCCGTCTCAGCGCCGATGCCGACCAGTTCCTAACCATCGCCAAGTTTCGCGCGCTGCGAAAATTGTGGGCGCGCGTGGAGGAGGCCTGCGGGCTCGAACCCGTGCCGCCCTTCGTCACGGCGGAGACCGCGTGGAGAATGATGACCAAGCGCGACCCCTATGTGAACATGCTGCGCGCAACCATCGCGGTCGTCGCCGCGGGCCTGGGCGGCGCCGACGCCATCACGGTGTTGCCGTTCACGCTGGCGCTAGGGCTGCCCGATCGCTTCGCACGCCGCATCGCGCGCAATACGCAATTGATCCTGCTGGAGGAGTCCAATCTCGCGCGGGTCGCCGACCCCAGCGCCGGTTCCGGCGGCATCGAGCAGCTCACGGGGCAGCTCTGCAGCGCGGGGTGGAGCGAGTTTCAGGACATCGAACGGGCCGGCGGCGTATGGGCCGCTCTCGAACAGGGCCTGATCCAAAAGAAAGTCGCTGGCGTTCGCGACCAACGTCTTGCCGCCGTGGCACGCCGCAAGGATGCGCTCACCGGCACCAGCGATTTTCCCGACCTTGCCGAACCGCCGGTCTCCGTGCTCGAGGTTGCGGCAGTAGCGCAGACGTCCGTCGCCGTCGAGTGCCGCATCGAGCCGCTGCCACGCCTCCGGCTCGCCGAGCCGTTCGAGCAGTTGCGCGATGCTTCCGACCGCATGCTCGCGCGCACCGGCGCACGGCCGAAAGTCTTCCTCGCCAATCTCGGCAAGCCGTCCGACCTCGCCGCGCGCGCGAGCTTTGCCAAGAACTTCTTCGAAGCCGGCGGCATCGAGGCCGTGAGCAATGACGGCTTCGCAAGCAGCGACGAGATGATCGAGGCGCTGAGAGCGTCCGGCGCCCGGATGGCATGTTTGTGCTCGTCGGACGATGTTTATGCGCGCGAGGCGGCAGCGGCCGCGCAGGCGCTGCGCGGCGCAGGCGCTTCGGTTTGGCTCGCCGGCCGGCCGGGTGCGCTCGAGCCGGCGCTCGCGCAGGCCGGCGTGTCGGGCTTCGTTTTCGCCGGATGCGATGCCCTCGCCGCGCTGCGGGCGGCCCACGATCTCGTTGCCAGCGGAGGCTAAAGCCATCAGACTGTTTCCACGCCTGCACATCTTGTGCAGCGCAAATAGTTGGAAGCACGCGATGAGCAATCCTGAACGGCCGTTCGGCTGGCGCAAGCGCATCGGCCTCCTCAGCCCGACCGTGATCGAGACGGCCGCCTACGACTTCTATCGGCTCGCTCCCGAGGGGGTCTCGATGTGCGCCACCACCTCCAATATCGAGCATTGGAGCCGGGAGAATTTCCAGCAGCATGTGCTCGAACCGATCGTGACCGCGGTCAAATATCTTGCATCGCGCAACGTCGACTACATCATCCATACCGGCATGCCGGTGGTGACCACGCGCGGCAAGGGGTTCGAGGACGAACTGGTTAAGCAGATCGAGGAGGCCACAGGACTTCCCGCCACAACCAGTATCCGTTCGGCGATACGTGCGCTCGCACGTCTCGGGGTTCGCAAGGTTGCCGTGGTGACGCCCTATCCGCGGGAACTGCACGAGTCGGCCGTGTCCTTTCTCGCCGCGAGCGGTTTCCACGTGGTGGTCGATCACACCATGGACGTGGTCTTCAAGCGGCTCCAGGACGTCACCCCGGCGCAGATCGCGACCACCACCCGGGAGGTGCTGGCCTCAGCGCCGACGGCGGACGGCGTCTACATCCCGTGCAATCAGTGGTCGGCGGCGGACGCTGCACCGCTGATCGAGGGCGCGCTCGGAATTCCGGTGGTGACCGGCGCCCATGCCGACTACTGGGAGGCGTTTCGCTCGGTCGGCATCCACGACCGGATCGAGGGTCACGGGAGACTGATGCTCAGTCTCAGCGAAGAGGCAGCGCCAGCGATGGCAGCGCGCGCGTGAACGCGTTTTCCGGCTCGGAGACACAGCCATGCGAGCCAATCCGATACGTCCGCTGACGCTGCTTGCCGCTGTGACGATCGTGGCACTCGCGTCGATTCCGAGTGCCGCGCAGGATTTCCCAACCCGCCCGGTCCGCTTCATCGTTCCTTACGCCGCTGGCGGCAGCGGCGACCTGCTGGCTCGCCTGCTCGGCAACAAGCTTGCCGCCATCTGGGGACAGCAGGTCGTGGTGGACAACCGCGCAGGCGGAGGCGGCCTGATCGGGACCGAGTTTGCGGCGCGCTCGGACCCCGATGGCTATACGCTTTACCTCGCAACCGACGGTCCGCTGACGGTCGCCGCGAGCCTCTACAAGCGCGTCCCCTACGACTGGAAGCGCGACTTTGCTCCGGTCTCGATGCTGGCGATGGGCTATCAGGTCCTGATCGTGCGGGCATCGCTGCCCGCGCGCAATCTTCAGGAGCTGATCGCGCTCGCGCGGGAGAAGCCGGGCGAGCTCAACTATGCCTCCATCGGCATCGGCAGCGCCCCGCATCTCGGCGCCGAGCTGTTCAAGTCCGTTGCCAAGGTCGACGTCACCCATGTCCCCTATCGTGGCTCTTCGGCGCAAGCGATCAGCGCATTACTCGCCAGCGACGTCGCGATGTTCCTGGTCGGAACATCGACCGCGGTCTCGCACATCCAGAGCGGCGCACTGCGCGGGCTTGCGGTCACCGCAGGCAAGCGCGTGGACGGGCTGCCGGACGTGCCGACCTTTGCGGAAGCCGGACTGCCGGGTGTAGACGTCAGCCTCTGGTTCGCCGTGCTTGTCCCCAACGGGACGCCGGCGCCCATCGTCAAGAAGCTCAATGCCGACATCGCCCAGGTCGTCGCCGATCCGGATTTCAGGCAGGCACTCGCCGTGCGAGGGTTCGACGCCGTATCAAGCAGCCCCGAGGAACTGGCGCAGTTCCTGGCTAAGGACTATGTCAAATTCCGCGATTTGATTCAGAAGCTCGGCCTGCAGGTCGAATGACCCATGATATTCAGCGGCGCGTAACGGCCAGCAAGCGAGACGAGGCGGTTTCAGCATGACGAGCATCCCGAATTTTGCTGACGTTGCATTCGAAAGCATATTGCCTGTGGCGCCGGCGGGCACCGCCGCCCCCTGGATCACGCCGGAAGGCATCGCGGTGAAGCCGGTGTTCGGACCGGATGACGTGAACGGCCTCGACTTCCTCGACACCTATCCCGGCATCGCGCCTTACCTGCGCGGCCCCTACCCCGCCATGTACGTCACGCAGCCCTGGACCATCCGGCAATATGCCGGCTTCTCCACCGCCGAGGATTCCAACGCCTTCTACCGCCGGAACCTGGCCGCCGGGCAGAAGGGCCTTTCCGTCGCGTTCGATCTCGCGACCCACCGCGGCTACGACAGCGATCATCCGCGCGTGCCCGGCGACGTCGGCATGGCCGGCGTGGCGATCGATTCCATCTACGACATGCGCACGCTGTTCGCCGGCATTCCGCTCGACCAGATGTCGGTCTCGATGACGATGAACGGGGCCGTGCTGCCGGTGCTTGCGCTCTATATCGTCGCCGCCGAGGAGCAGGGCGTGAAGCCGGAAAAGCTTTCCGGCACGATCCAGAACGACATCCTCAAAGAATTCATGGTGCGCAACACCTACATCTATCCGCCTGGACCGTCGCTGCGCATCATCTCCGATATCTTCGCCTTCACCGCGGCGCATATGCCGAAGTTCAACTCGATCTCGATCTCCGGCTACCACATGCAGGAGGCGGGCGCGACGCAGGACCTCGAGCTCGCCTATACGCTTGCCGACGGCGTCGAGTACGTACGCGCGGGACTGAAAGCCGGGCTCGCCATCGACCAGTTCGCGCCGCGCGTCTCGTTCTTCTGGGCGATCGGCATGAACTTCTTCATGGAGGTGGCCAAGCTGCGCGCGGCACGCCTGCTGTGGGCGAAGCTGATGAAACCGTTCGAGCCGAAGGACGCGCGCTCGCTCTCGTTGCGCACCCATTGCCAGACCTCGGGCTGGTCGCTCGCCGCGCAGGACGTGTTCAACAACGTCGCCCGGACGATGATCGAGGCGCTCGCCGCGACCCAGGGCCACACCCAGTCGCTCCACACCAACGCCCTCGACGAAGCGCTCGCGCTGCCGACCGACTTTTCCGCGCGCATCGCCCGCAACACCCAGATCCTGCTGCAGCAGGAGAGCGGCACCACGCGGATGGTGGACCCATGGGGCGGCTCGTTCTATGTCGAGCGCCTCACCTATGAGCTCGCCAAGTCCGCCTGGACGCACATCCAGGAGGTCGAGGAGATGGGCGGCATGGCCAAGGCGATCGAGGCGGGGCTGCCGAAGCTTCGCATCGAGGAAGCCTCGGCAAAGACCCAGGCGCGCATCGATGCCGGCCAGCAGGCCGTCATCGGCGTCAACAAATATCGTCTCGATCGGGAAACCCCGGTCAATCTGCTCAAGGTGGATAACGCGGCGGTGCGGCAATTGCAGATCGACAAGCTCTCACGCCTCCGGCGCGAGCGCGATCCCAAGGCGGTCGCCGACGCCCTCGCCGCGCTCACCCGCAACGCCGCCGGCGGCAACGGCAACCTGCTCGCGCTCGCGATCGACGCCGCCCGCGCCAAGGCCACGGTCGGCGAAATCTCGGCGGCACTCGAGCAGGTCTTCGGGCGCCATCGCGCGGAGATCAAGGCGATTACCGGCGTCTACAAACGGGAGGTCGGCGCCATGTCGGAAGCCGTCGCGCGGGTGCAGAAGCTCGTCACCGAGTTCGAAGCGAATGAAGGACGTCGACCGCGCATCCTGGTGGCCAAGATCGGCCAGGACGGCCATGATCGCGGGCAAAAGGTGATCGCGACCGCGTTCGCCGATCTCGGCTTCGACGTGGACATCGGCCCCCTGTTCGCGACCCCCGAGGAGGCGGCGCGCCAGGCGGTCGAGAACGACGTCCACGTGCTGGGCGTCTCCTCGCTCGCGGCGGCGCATCTCACCCTGGTGCCGCAGCTCAAAGCCGCGCTCGTGAAGGAGGGCCGCGACGACATCATGATCGTTGTCGGCGGCGTGGTGCCGCCACAGGACTACGAAGAGCTCGAGCGCGCCGGCGCCGCGGCGATCTTCCCGCCGGGCACCGTGATCGCAGAGGCGGCGGCAGCGCTGCTCGACAAGCTCAACCAGCGGCTGGGGCACGGGCGAGAAGCGGCGGAGTGACTGGACGGCCTTTGCCGTGCCGCTCGCCGAGGGGCCGCAGCGGTATCGCCTGTCTCACAGTGCATTTATTCGCCGTTGGCAGGCGAACAGGGACACGGCCCAAGCGCATCGGCGGGTATACTGGCGCGCCGCCGCCTTCGCGGGTGAGCAAAGCTCCCGTCGCTACGCAACCAGGAACGATCGTTTGGTCTCCATCTATCGCCTTGAAGCGCCTCAGAAACACGGTCCGACATCGGGACGGAACGGACATCGCGGCGAGGGTTCCCGCGTGCGGGTCTAGGGCGAATTTATGTCTTCGCGCACCACCCCGGTTCCGGATATCGCCAGCCTGGCGCGCGGCATTCGCGCCGGCGAGCGTGGCGTGATCGCACGCGCCATCACGCTGGTGGAAAGCCGGCGAGCAGATCACCAGAAGGCGGCGCGGGCGCTGGTCCAGGAGTTGCTGCCATCGACCGGCAAAGCGGTTCGTGTCGGTATCACCGGGGCGCCGGGCGTCGGGAAGTCGACGACCATCGACGCGCTGGGCACCTTTCTGACGGCACGCGGAGACAAGGTGGCTGTTCTCGCGGTCGATCCATCCTCGGCGCGGACCGGGGGCTCGATCCTTGCGGACAAGACGCGGATGGCCCGGCTGGGCAGCGATCCCAACGCCTTCGTGCGCCCCTCCCCGGCCTCCGGGACGCTGGGCGGCGTCGCTGCCAAAACACGCGAATCGATGTTGATCTGCGAGGCCGCGCGCTACGATGTGGTGCTGGTCGAGACCATCGGCACCGGCCAGTCGGAAACCATGGTGGCCGATATGACCGATTTTTTCCTGGTCCTGATGTTGCCCGGCGCCGGCGACGAGCTGCAGGGTCTCAAGAAGGGCGTGGTCGAGATCGCCGACATGATCGCCATCAACAAGGCCGACGGTGACAATCTCAGGCGAGCCAAGGCCGCCGCCGCCGACTATCGCGCCGCGCTGCACATTCTCAACCCGCGATCGCCGCACTGGTCTCCGCCGGTCGTGACCTATTCCGCCCTGACCGGAGATGGTGTCGCCGACCTGTGGGGTGCCGTCCTCAACCACCGCGAGCGCATGACCAAGGCCGGTGAGTTCGCCTCGCGTCGGCGCGAGCAGCAGGTCAAATGGATGTGGGCGATGCTTGAAGACCGCGTCTTCGCGCGCCTGCGATCGGATCCCTCGCTCAAGGCCAAGCTCCCTCGCCTCGAGGCCGCCGTCGCCGAGGGGCGCATGTCGCCGGCGGTCGCAGTCGACGAGATCGCGGCCGCATTGGGCATCTAGACGCATGATCGACCGTTACGCGTCCCCACGCCGTGAACCGTTTCGCGGTTGCCTTTGCGACCGCCTACCCGGATGATTTGGCACCGATGACCGCCACGATCCTCATCACCGGCTTTGGCCCGTTTCCCGGCGCACCCTATAACCCGACCGGGCCGCTGGTCAGCGAGCTGGCGCGCCGGCGCCACCCGGCCTTCGCCAATGTCCGGCGCGTCGCGCACGTTTTCCCCGTGAGCTATGAGGCCGTGGACCGCGAGCTGCCGGCGCTGCTCAAACGCGAAAGACCCGACGCGTTGATCATGTTCGGGCTTGCAGTGCGCGCCAGGCAGATGCGGATCGAAATGCGCGCACGCAATGCGGTCACGCGCATGCTTCCCGATGTGAGCGGACGAATCCCGCTCGCCGCCACCATCCTGCCCGGCGGACCCCCGACCGTCCCATTGCGCAGCCCCGCGCAGCGGCTCTTGTCTGCGGCGCTGGCGACCGGTGTGCCGGTCGCACTTTCGCGCGACGCCGGCCGCTACCTCTGCAACTATTTGTGCTGGCGAGCGGCCGAGGCTGCCGGCACCGGGGCGCCAAGCCTTATCGCATTCGTCCACGTGCCGGCGGTGCGGCGCGCGTCGAGCCAGTCACCTCGGGACTTGTTGACGCTCGCTCAGCTCATTGATGCGGGCGAGGCGATCCTGCGTGCGGCCGTGGGGGCGGCGCGCTGATCCACAACCTTGGCAGAATCAGCCAGGCGGGGCTGCCGGCCCGCAAACCGCTACGGGACCTCGCTTTCGTCAATCCTGGCCTTCGTCAATATTGCATGCTTTTAATGTGCCGCTGTGACGCAGCGCTACTGTGCACAGCCGGCCGTACACGCCATATTTCAGTCTGGAACCCGCGTCTCATTCAACTCCATGCACCCCATTCGCAAAGTGCTCCTCGTCATCCTCGCTCTCTTCCTTTTTCCGCTCGGTGTTCATGCGGCGCTCTATGCCAGCAGGGAACGCCCGGCAAGCTTCCGCGACGCCGACTGGTCGAGCGTGGGCATGCTTCCTGAAGCCGGAGCAGACCGCGAGGCCAGGTTCCTCGTCTTTACCGGACGCACCGGCCGCTGGAAGGGGATATTCGCCGTCCATAGCTGGGTCGTGTTCAAGCCGGAAAACGCCACCACCTGGAGCCGCTACGACGTGGTCGGCTGGGGCCAGCCCGTGCGCAACAACGGTTGGGCGCCCGACGGGCGCTGGTTCGGCGATGTCCCGCGCGTGCTGGTCGATGTGCGCGGACCGGAAGCGGCCGCGTTCATTCCAAGAGTCAAAGCGGTGATCGCGGACTACAGCTACAACAATTTCGGCGACTATCGCATCTGGCCCGGCCCCAACAGCAACACCTTCACCGCGACGGTGCTGCGCGCGGTGCCCCAACTCGAGGCCACGCTTCCTTCCAATGCGGTAGGCAAGGACTTCCGCCCCTATCCCTATGTCGGACTGACCGACAGCGGCACCGGCATCGAAGCCTCGCTGTGGGGCCTGCTCGGCGTGAAGCTGGGCTGGGTCGAAGGCATCGAGGTCAACTTTCTGGGCCTGGTCGCCGGGCTCGACCTGCGCCACCCCGCGGTGAAGCTGCCGGGTTTCGGCCGCGTCGGCATCAATGATGGAACGGCAGTCGCGGCGCCTGCCCCGGCGAAGTGATTGCGCGCGAGTATCGCGTACGCTGCGCGATCGGTGCCGCGTAAATTTCCCGCAGGCCAGGCCCGCGAGGTGACGGCGGCGGAGGACTGTGCGACGCTGCGTTTCGCACCAGTGGGTGAGCCCGATGCACGACACTTGGCCACTGCTCGAGCAGATCGCCTTTCCCCCGATTCGACGGGGACGGCTCGACACACTGCAGGTCAATCTTGGCTATCGCTGCAACCAATCTTGCGTGCATTGCCACGTCAACGCCGGTCCGAACCGCACCGAGGAAATGCCGAGCGAGGTGGTCGACGTCGTACTCGCTTTCCTCGCTCGCAAGCGCGTAGCGACGCTCGACATCACCGGCGGCGCGCCGGAACTCAACCAGCACTTTCGCAAGCTGGTGCGCGCGGCGCGCAAGATGGACGTGCAGGTGATGGATCGCTGCAATCTGACGGTCCTTGAAGTGCCCGGACAGGAGGACCTCGCCCAGTTCCTCGCCTGCGAGGAGGTCGAGATCACCGCATCCATGCCGTGCTATCTCGAAGACAACGTGGATCGCCAACGGGGCAAGGGGGTGTTCGAAGGTTCGTTGCGCGGCCTGCAACGTCTCAACAAGCTGGGCTATGGCCGAGCCGATACCGGTCTCGTGCTCAATCTTGTCTATAATCCGCAGGGGCCATCGCTGCCGCCGTCGCAGGAGACGCTGGAAGCCGATTACAAGCGCGTGCTCGGCGAGCGTTACGGCATCGAGTTCAATCGGCTCTATACGCTTGCAAACATGCCGATCCAGCGGTTCGGCGCGATCCTTGTCTCCCAGGGCGAGTTCGATCGCTACATCGATCTGCTTCGCCACGCTCATCTCGACGCCAATCTCGAGCACGTGATGTGCCGAAATCTCATCTCCGTCGATTGGCGGGGCTATGTCTACGATTGCGATTTCAACCAGATGCTGGATTTGCCGCTCGAACACGATCGGCGCGAGCGGACGCACCTCTCGGACCTGCTCGACGCCGAGATCGCGGGCAAGCCGATCCGGGTTGCCGGCCACTGCTACGGATGCACCGCCGGCCAGGGGTCGAGTTGCGGCGGCGCGCTCCGAAAGGCGGCCGAGTGAAAGCGCGATTCGCCCTGCATCGGAACGGCCACGCCCCGTAGCGGGCCGACGTGGTTGCCCGACGTCAGCCGCCAATTCATCATGTCGCCGCCTGCCGAAAACGTGCACACAATCCGGCCGAGACCTCATCATGTCGAAGCTCTCGATCATCATGCCGGTCCTCAACGAGGGCGAGGGCATCGCCGCAGCCCTCGATGCGCTCTCTATCCTGCGCTCGCTCGGCACCGAGGTGATGGTGGTCGACGGCGGCAGCCGCGACGCGACCATCCAGCGTGCGCGGCTGCGCGCTGACCGTGTCATTGCCGCGCAGCCTGGGCGTGGGCCGCAAATGAACGCGGGCGCTGAAAAGGCGTCCGGCGACGTGCTGCTCTTTCTCCATGTCGATACCCGACTGCCGGCCGATGCCGATCACGTGGTGCTCAACGGCCTGGAACGCTCCGGCCGTGTCTGGGGGCGCTTCGATGTCGAGATCGAGGGCCGCTCCCCGCTGCTGGTGATCATCGCCTGGATAATGAACCTTCGCTCTCGCCTCACCGGCATTGCGACCGGCGATCAGGCGATGTTCGTGCGGCGCGACGCGTTCCGGACGGCAGGCGGTTTTGCGGCGATTCCGCTGATGGAAGACATCGACCTCTGCAAACGCCTCAAACGCGCGAGCCGGCCTCTGTGCCTGCGCGAACGCGTCGTCACCTCCGGCCGGCGCTGGGAGAAGGGCGGCGTGCTCCACACCGTGGTGCTGATGTGGCGGCTACGGCTCGCCTATTTCTTCGGCGCTGATCCGAAAGAGCTGGCGCGACGTTACGGCTATGAATGAGCCGGTCGCGGTCGCGGTGCTGGCCAAGGCGCCGATACCGGGTTTCGCCAAGACCCGGCTCATCCCGGTGCTGGGAGCCCGCGGCGCCGCAATGTTGCAAGGCCGCCTGGTCGAGCGCGCGGTCGAAACCGCGTGTGCTGCCGCCGTCGGTCCGGTCAGCCTGTGGGCGGCGCCGGACGAGACTCATCCCGCCTTTCAGTCGATTAGTGCGCGCCTTGCCATCACGCTCGCGCGCCAGGCGGATGGCGACCTTGGCGCGCGCATGCTGGCGGCCATCACGCGGGCTAACACCTGCGTGCTGGTGATCGGCAGCGACTGCCCTGCCCTCACACCAGATCACCTGCGCACGGCGGCCGAGGTTCTGCGCCATCACGCCGACGTGGTCGTCATTCCGGCAGAGGACGGCGGCTACGCCCTGATCGGCATGCGGACGCCCGAACCTGCGCTGTTCTCGGACGTACCCTGGAGCACGCCCGGCGTCATGGACGAGACCCGCCGCCGCCTCAGGACGCTCGGCCTGACGTGGCACGAGCCGACCACGCTGTGGGACGTGGACCTCCCGCACGATCTCGAGCGAATGCGGGCAATCGGCCTGCACGACCTGATCCCCTCGGGAGACGCATGAGTACGTCGCTAGCTCAGCCGCAGGACTCACGTTTCAAGACAGACGGATCAAGGCCAATCCGGCAACGATCATCAGCGCCGCAGCGACGCGGCCTGCGCGCAACGGCTCCTTGAGGAAAACGACCGCGATCACCGCGCCGAACAGCACGCTGCTTTCGCGCAGCGCCGCCACGATCGCGATCGGGGCCACCGTCATCGCCCAGATCGCAATCCCGTACGAGCCGAGTTGCAAACCACCGCCGGCAAGACCGATGCCCCAGCTCTGTCCCATCGCCGCAATCACTTCGTGGCCGCGGCGAGCGAGCGCATAGATCAGCATGACGGGACCGATGCCCACGAACAGCATCACCGAGTAAGCGTTGGCGTTGCCGCTGAGGCGTGCGCCCACGCCATCCACCACCGAATAGGCGCAGATGGTCACCGCGGTGAACAGCGCGAAACCGACGGCCGTGCGATCGAGCCGCGCCAGGTCGCGGCCGCCGCGCAGCGACAGCAGCAAGACGCCGGCCGCCAGCAGCAGGATGCCGCACCAACCGAGCAGGCCGAGCCGCTCGCCGATGAAGGCGGTGGTCGCGACGGCGGTCATCAAGGGGGCCGATCCGCGTGCAATCGGGTACACCTGCCCCATGTCTCCGGCGCGGTAGCTCTCGATCAGCGCGGCGAAATAGACGAGATGGATCAGCACTGACGCCGCGCACCACGGCCAGGCGGCGACGGCCGGCAAGCCGGTCACCGGCAGGAATACCAACGAGACCAGTGCCGCGCCGATCGAGATCAGAACCGTCGTCGCCAACGGATCGAGCCCGCCCTTGATGGTCGCGTTCCATCCGGCATGGCATGCGGCGGCGAACAAGACGGCGACAAAGACGAACGAATCCATGGCGAAAAATGATTCCGCTGCTTGCTGGTCATCGGGCTCTTGATGGTCATGGTCCGTCGCGCTTGCGCGGAAGGTCGACGGGACATGCAGGGATCAATCGCGATAGCTCGCTCCCGCCCACACCTTCGGCGCAGCGCGCTGGTACTGCTTGGGACGCACGACCTCGGCACCGAGCATCTGAGCCGCATGCCAACCCCAATGCGGGTCATCGAGCATGGCGCGGGCAAGCGCGACCATGTCGGCTTTGCCGTCCGCGATGATGGCTTCAGCCTGCTTGGCCGTGGCGATCAGTCCGACGGTGCGCGTCGCGATGCCGACTTCGCGTTTCACCTTCTCGGCAAATTCGACATTCATATTGGCGACCAGAGTGGGACGGGTGTCGGCGCTGATGCCGCCGGATGAGATGCACACGAAATCGAGGCCGGCAGCCTTCAGCGCCTGCGCAAACGCAACGGCATCGTCGGGAGTGAGTCCGCCTTCGCTCCAATCATTGCCGGTGATGCGCGCCCCAAGCGGCATGCCCTTCGGCACCGCTGCGCGCACGGCTTGCGCGATCTCGAGCGGAAAGCGCATGCGCGCCGTGAGCGAGCCGCCATATCCGTCGCTGCGCCGGTTGGAAATCGGGGAGATGAAGCTGTGCAGGAGATAGCCGTGGGCCCCGTGCAGCTCGATGGCGTCGATGCCGGCGCGGACGGCGCGTTTCGCCGCTTGCACGAAGCCGTCGCGCACGCGCGCCATGTCATCCGTGGTCATCTCCCGGGGCGTCGGCCATTTGGGACCGAACGGGATCGCCGACGGAGCGATCGTCTCCCACGGGTCTTGTCCCGGCTCCAGCGCCCCACCGCCTTCCCATGGCGGTTGCGAGGAGGCCTTGCGACCCGCATGGGCGAGTTGAATGCCGAGCTTCGCAGTGCCGTAACGGCGACAATGGGCGACGACGCGCGCCAGCGCTGCCTCGCAGTCGTCCGAGTAAAGCCCAAAGCAACCATGGGTGATGCGGCCGATGCGCTCGATGCCGGCGGCCTCGATCACGAGCAGCGACGCGCCGGAATTGGCGAGCATGCCGAGATGATTGAGGTGCCAATCGGACGCCACGCCGTCGTCGGCGCTGTATTGGCACATGGGTGAGACGACAATCCGGTTCGTGAGTTCGAGATCGGCAAGCCGGATGGGAGAAAACAGGGCACTGGTCATGGGACACGCGTCTTGGGAGGGAGGAAGTGGACTAATGGAAGGCAGGGACGTGAAACATCCCACATAAGGGACGTGAACCATAAGGAATGGCGCGACCGGTCGGAAGCCGTCGGCACCACAAATGTCATGGATTTGTCGTGATGGGTTTGTCCTGGGCGTTTGCCAGGGACGATGATCTCTGGCCGTGACGGCGCGCCGGGATCGGATCGAAAACGGACCCGGCAGCTTCAAGCGGCGCTGCGGGTCGCGATATCGGCGACAGGGTGGGAGCGCTCAGACACGACTGCGGCGGTTGGGGACGCCGCGATTTGCACCCACCTCTCGCTCAGCCGAATGGCCTCGCGCAGGCGCACGAGGAATTGCTCTTCGCTGTAGTAGTGCCGCCACCGCCCGCTGCGATGGAGCTCGAGAAAATACATGCATCGGCGTTCGGCCAGGGCGCGCCATTTCTGCGCGACCTCCTCGAGTGCATGCGCCGGCGGCCGTTCCGACATGGCGAGGCTGTTTCGATCGCTGTTCGCGATGTGTGATCGTGTCGGGAGCACGCGCAAGCAACGACTGACTGCTTACGGCTATCCGATGTGCCGGATGACGCGCCGAATCACCGCCCACATCATAATCCGCTTCCGCAGAACACAAGGAATGCGAGTTCCTGATCGGCGAAGAACTGCCACGCAGGGGGGCGGCCACGCAGGGCCAGTCCGTGTCGGGGGATGTGTACCCCCAAAAAACTGACCCGCCCGGACGGGGAAATCCGGGCGGGTCGCGTTGATCGGCGCAGGGGATCGGGGGGGCGTGAGCGCCGATCGGGGCTGTAAATCCTGGCCATGTCGGCCTGGTTGATTATTAGTGTCGCGAGGGTCCCAAAAGGTTCAAACCGATTTAGAGGTTCGCTCAGAAATTTTCGGCCTGTTGCCGGCGGGATGCGGCCTCGCCTCGACCGATTAAAAACGCAAGCTATTTCAATATATTAACTTCGTGGCGCGGGAGAAACAAGGGGCCCCGGTGCGGCCGCCGGTCGCAGAGTCCGCCTAAGGTGGCCCCCAAAAAGGAGCGGCCGAACGGCCCGGAGAGTTCCGGATGCCCCGAAGGAACTCTGGGGCAGGTGCGTCAGCGGCGGAGCCGACCATCGCGGTCGACGCCACTCGCCTCGGGCGAAATCGATGGCTTGGACCCGTTTAAGCTGAGCCGGGTACGGCCGGACCTGCCGTGGTTCGGCGGACGGGCCGCGTCAGCCTCCTGTCCCAGTTGATAAGTGTAATTGGGCTGGGCCGCCAAGACGATGGATTCGGTCTGGAGCGAGCGGACGACCGCCGGGACCGGGCGTCGGTCGAGAATCTTCCAGCGGAACGTGGTGATATTGTCGGCGGTGAGGGATGCGGCCCGATTGAGCCGCAGCCGCCGGCCGAGTGCCACGATGGTCTGCTCAGAGACGCCCGACGCGAGCAGGGTCAGGACTTCATCTGGCACATGATCGGGCACGTGGCGCCGCTGTTTGGCGTGCCGCGCAGGGAGCTTGGAACGATCGACGATCCGTCGGCCAGCCGCCGCGCCATCGTCGCCGCCTTGATCAGAGCCACCGGCTCCGCTGATCATCCGGCCGGGTCCGCCCGCAGGCGCCGACCGTTCGGCGGCTTCCGCGCCGGAGGCGAGCATGCAAGCCAGAACAACCGCAGTCAGCGCAAGCGACCGGCGCGGGGGCGATTTGATCGGCGTTGATGATGTTGTGGCGAGGGATTTGGTGGCGTTCGAGCGCACGGCTTGCCCTCTCTGGACGCTGCCCGCGCGGTTCCTCCACTCGGAGGCGGCCCCTTCATTCGGGACCGTACTGCGCCCAAATCGCTGGCGCTATTCGTTGACGGCGATGAAACCCACGACCTTCGATTCGCCCTGCATCTGTCGGATGATCTTGCCGACCTCGTCCTTCGGCAGCTTGGCCTCGGACAGACGGATGCGATAGAGCTGGCCACCCATATTCAGCGGTCCCTCGACCACGGTGGCCTTGTAGGCGCCCAGGAAATTCGTGATGTCGGTCGCGGTCGCTTGCGGCGCAAAGCGCACGACCGCAAACGAGCCGTCGCTGGCCGCGCTCGCAAGACTGGGCCCGGTCGATGTGCCCTGCTCCTTGACAACGACGCTGGTGATCACCGCGGCCTGAACCAGAATTGCAGCCGCGGCGGCGGTTGCCGACCAGGCCAGCGTGCGCGGCGTGAAGCTCGACAAGAACTCCGAGATGCGGGTCCCGAAATCGAACGTACGCTGGCGGCGTGGCGCACGCGCCTCCTCCGCATCGATTGCTGCGAACAGCTTCTCCATGGCGCGCGCCGATGGCGCACCCAGCGTCTCGTTGAGGTGGATCGTCTCAGCCAACTCCTCGCGCACAAGATCATAGCGCCGGGCAAGTTCGCGGTCGCCAGCAAGCGCCTGTTCGACGCGATCGGCGTCGCGGCGGCTCAACGTCCCGGCGGCGTGCCACGGCAGCAGAGCTTCAATGTCGTAGCGCTCTGGCTCTTTATTGATCATGTTCATGGCCAACCTCTTTCGATTCCTTGCGCCTTGAGCAGCTCCGCCAGTCGTTTGCGCGCGTAGAACATGCGCGTCTTGACTGTGTTCTCAGGGATGCCAACGATCTCAGCTACTTCCTCGACTGATTTCTCGTGGTAGTACACGAGATCGATGATCTCCCGATGGTCTGCCGAAAGTCCCACGAGGCACTTCCGAATTATCGCACCCTTATCCTTCTTCTCCAGCGTGGTCCCCGGATCGTCGCCCGGGTCTTCGATCGCGCCTGCAGCCTCTTCGTCCAACTCCTCGTCCGGCCGACGCCTGAGGGCCGAGAGAGCCTTGAAGCGCGCGATCGCCAGCATCCATGTGGACACCGCCGAGCGCCCTTCAAATCGACCAGCCTGGCGCCACACGTCGAGAAACACCTCGCTGATCAGATCCTCTGCCATGCCCTCGTCGCGTACCAGACGCACCACGAACCGAAACACTCGCACATGATGCCGCGCGTAGAGCACCTGCATAGCCAGCCGATCGCCGTTCGCGATTCGTCCGATCAGCACCTCGTCTGATTTCGCTTGCATCGCCTTCGGACGGCCGGACTCGTGAGATTAGTCGCGGGGGGCTGCGATTGGGTTCACGCTTCCGCCACAGAGATGGCACAGCCCAACCCCCTTTTCCCCGTCCCCCGACCCGGCCCCGACGATTTGGGGCCTAACATTATGGCTGATCCACGACCCTGCGGACCTCCCCGGACCGTCGAAAATCCGGTAACCACATCAATGCCTTAACAGGAGGTATCAGAGGCCCGAAAGCGGTATATGGATGCCTCGGGACGCGGTTGCCGCATACCATTGCCACGAAAAACGGCGGTTGGCGATATTCAGGAAAGATTAACTCAAGTTCCAACTCGCAGCGGCGCGTTGAGCTTCCGCAGGGCTGCGAGGACCGAAAGGGCCGTGATCCGTCCCGTCTTGGGGTTCTCCGAAGGGATGTTCTCGATCGAGAGCGTGAATCGGGCGGAATCACTGTCGATCTCGATCGTATGACAGTTGCGCTCGATCGAGGGGTCCGCCCAGATCTCCATCATCGTGCGATCGGGGCCGATGCCGGCAAGCGACAGCGCGGCGGCTACGTTGACGTTGGCGGGAAAGCCCGCCGCCCCGTCGCGGGCGGTGCCGGCGAAGACCCGCTTGGGCGCCTTGAGCCCCTCGACCGAGATCCCGTTCGCCTCGAGATAAGGCGCCCCGGCAAGCCCGCCCGGCGGTTTGCGCGTGATCATCCGCACGGAATGAATCCGGCCTTCGGCCGCCGCGGTGACCGCGTCGAGCCCCAGGAGCGCGCCGGTCGGCACGATGATCTGCCCTCCCCGCGTCCTTGCGAGTTCGACCAACTCGGGTCGCGGCAACAGCGCGCCGGCGGAAAGCACCATCACCTGCTTTCCAGCCTCAAGCATGGGCCGGCAAATCCGTTCGAGCACCGAGGCCGGCGCGCATTCGATCGCGAGATCAGCCAGGGTGGGAAATGCCTCGGGCTCGACCAACGGGCAGGCAATCCGCTCGGCATCGAGCCAGGCCTGCGCCTTGGCAGTATCTCGCGCCGCCGCGCCGGTGAGCATCAGCCCCGGTATGCCATCCGCCAGCTTGCGGGCGAGCACGCGGCCGATCGCGCCGAGACCGGCAATGGCGACCCGGATCACGGGCATGGGCGAACCTTCACGAGCAGGACCTCCGACTGTGGAGCTTGCGTCATACCGGGCGCGGTCTTCGCTCACAAGCGCGGGAACCCCGCGTCAAACAGTGACTTGACCCTTGTCCGCCGAAGGGCAAGTCTTTCGCGGATGCAGGGAGATAAAGAAATGCTCAGAAAAATTTCCGGCGCGGTCCTCGGCCTGTTGCTGGCGACGGGAGGGGCACTGGCGCAATCCTTTCCTTCCAAACCGCTCACGATGATCATTCCGTTCGCGGCCGGCGGTCCGACCGACGTGCTCGGCCGCGTCATGGCGCAGCGTATGAGCGAGATTCTCGGCCAGCAGGTGGTGGTGGAGAACGTGGGCGGCGCCGGCGGCATGACCGGCTCCAAGCGCGTCGCCGATGCCGCGCCCGATGGCTACACGTTCGTGCTGGGCACGGTGGGCACGCACGCGCAGAGTCAGACCATGTACAAGAAGCCGCTCTACAATGCGGCGACCGATTTCACTCCGGTGGTGCTGATCGCCGAGGTCCCGATCGCGCTGATCACCCGCAAGGACCTGCCGGTGAACAATCTCAAGGAATTCATCGACTACGCGAAGGCAAACCAGAGCAAGATGCAATACGGCTCGGCCGGCGCGGGCTCCGCGACCCATCTCGGCTGCGTGCTGCTCAACTACCTAATCGGGGTCGACATTACACATGTCCCCTATCGCGGCACCGGCCCCGCGATGCAGGACCTGCAGGGCGGCCGCATCGATTATCTCTGCGAGATCGTCAGCACCGCCAAGCCGCAGATCGATGGCGGGACGGTGAAACCGATCGCGATCATGACCAAGGAGCGATCGAAAGCGCTGCCGAACGTGCCGACTGGCCTCGAGCAGGGAACACCGGACCTGGAGGCGTACACCTGGAACGCGCTGTTCCTGCCCAAGGGCACGCCCGCCGATGTCGTCAAGAAGCTGAGCGACGCCGCGCTCCAGGCGATGAAGACCCCGGGCGTGCGAGAGCGGCTCGAAGGACTCGGCGCCGTGATTGTTTCGGACGACCGCGCGACGCCGGAATATCTCGGCCAGTTCCTCAAGGCCGAGATCGAAAAATGGGCGGCTCCGATCAAGGCCAGCGGCGTGAGCGTGGAGTAGCGCAGCCCCGCGCAGCGATGTGATCTCCGGCACCGGCGGCGGAAGCTGCCGACGGATGCCGGAGGATCAAGACCAATCGCAAGGAGACCAGACCGCGCCGATCAACTCCAGCGCGGCGATCCAGGATTAATCCCACGGCCATGAGGCGGGTGACGCCCGTGCAGCCGCGGGTCATTCCAACTCGATTTCTCCCTTGATCTCGTGCGAGAACCCGATCCCGGCGAGTGTGACCGTGGCCTGAGCGGGAAGTTTTTCGTTCCCCTTGAGCTTGCCTTCCGCCAGGGCTTGGCGGACTGCCTTCTCGATCTCACGCTGGGCGGTCACCCCGAGCGTCTTGAGAAATTTGCGGATGCTGGTGTTGAAAACATCCTCGTTCATATGATCGCTCCCTGCCGTCGTGCGGGGTGAAGGGCTGCCCCCGAACCGCCGTCTTTGCCCCTCAATTGCGCGAACAATTCCTCAATTGGGTCAATCTGAAGCCATCAGCACCCATGCGTATAGGCGCATCCACCTTTTGGGGACAGGAGGATGCATGCGTACATTCCGCGCTTTGGCAGTCGTGACGACTGCGGCTGGGCTGCTCACCGGTCTGCCACTGAGCAATGCGTTGGCTTGCGACAACGATCGTTTTCCGTGCCCGATCGTGTCGGACGCGCCGGAGACGACCGAGGCGCCGTCCAAGGCCACGTCAACCGCACCGGCGCGCAACAAGAAGGCGGCGCCGCGCCAGGATGAGCGTGCGGCGGCGCATCAGGACGAGAAAACACGACCGAAGACCGAGCGAGACGCAACGCGCGCTCCTTCCCGCGCCAAAGCGGCAAAGCCGGAGGTGCAGGAGCAGCCGGTCGATTCGGCCGCAGCGGCGCCAGCGCCGGTGATGCAGCCGCCAGCCGCCGAGGCCGAGCGGAAAGACAATCCGGCGCCGGCCGTCGCGGCTTGGCCGCCTGCCCCCGCTGGCGCTGGCACCTCCATGCCGGTCGCCGCAGAGCGGGCGCCCGCGCCTGCCCTGGCTGCCGGCGTAGCCACTGTCGACCCGAACGAGGTCAACGAACTCGACCTCGCGGCCGCCGCTCCGGCGCCGGCACCGGCTGAGTCGTCCTGGATCAAATATCTGCTGGCGACTTTAGGGGCGGCGCTGGCGGCCGCATCCACGGTAAGGTTCCTGTTCGTCTGATATCGTACATCGGTGCATGCGCGCCTCGCTTGGCGCATGCACTTAAGCCGGCGCCGATTCTTTTCGCTCTGGTCCGCTTTGTCAGCCGTCTTGAACGGTTGACATGCGTTCTCTTTTTGTTCTTTATACGGCCAGAGTGCCCTTATTGCCCATGCCGGTCTTCACGCCCCATCAGGATGCCGCGCTGACCGCGGCCGCGAACTGGCTCAAAGGCGCGCGCGGGCGTGCCTCGATCTTTCGGCTGTTCGGTTATGCCGGCACGGGCAAGACGACGCTCGTCAAACACATCGCCGAGGGCGTGGACGGCAAGGTTCTCTTCGCGGCCTTTACCGGAAAGGCGGCGTGCGTGATGCGCAGCAAGGGCTGCCACAGCGCGTCCACCATCCACAGCCTCATCTACAGGGCGCGCGAAAGCGGCGAGGAGACGCCGAGCTTCGAACTATGGAACGACGCGCCCGCCTCCAAGGCCAAGCTCATCATTATCGACGAATGCTCGATGGTCGATGCCGAACTGGCGCGCGATCTGATGTCGTTCGGCGTGCCGCTGCTGGTCCTGGGCGACCCCGCGCAACTGCCGCCCATCAGCGGCGGCGGGTATTTCACCGATGCCGAGCCCGACGCGATGCTCACCGAAGTGCATCGGCAGGCACAGGACGATCCGATCGTGCGGCTGTCGATGGAGATCCGCGCCGGCCATCCGCTGACGCAGGGCCAGTACGGCGAGACTCAGGTGGTGCGGCGCGACGCGCTCGACCCCAAGCGCGTGCTCGACGCCGACCAGGTCCTGGTCGGCCGCAACGTCACGCGCCGCGCCTACAATGCACGCTTGCGCGAGCGTCGCGGCTTTGCCGACGCGCTGCCGATGGCAGGAGACAAGCTGGTCTGCCTGCGCAACAATCGACGCAAGGGACTGTTCAACGGCGGCCTCTGGATGGTGAAGGAGCGTCCGAAGCCGCGACGGCAGATCATCCGGATGCATCTCAAGCCCGACGAGGATCTGGGTGAGAGGGTGATCAAGGTATCGGTTCGACCGGAATGCTTCACCGGCGCCATCGAGGAGTTCGACTGGCCGCAACGCAAAGCCTACGACGAGTTCGACTTTGGCTACGTGTTGACGGTGCACAAGGCGCAGGGCTCGCAATGGGACGACGTCGTCCTGTTTGACGAATCCGGCGCCTTCCCGGACAACCGCGATCGCTGGCTCTATACCGGCGTAACGCGAGCCGCGAAGCGGCTGACGATCGTGGTGTGAACGGCGCCGGCCGAAGCACTCAGTCCTTGTTCTCTTTCCCCTCGACCTCACGCACTGGTGTCTCCGGGATCAATCCGCCGCGTCGGCGGGCGAACGTCTCCTGCCCGGTCTGCTCCCATTTGCCCGCCACTGCGCGTTCCGCATAGGCCGACCAGTTCTGCGACCAGTCTCCGAGCGAATAGCCGTGCCAGGGCGGCTGCGGCGTGAGGGCAGGCAGACCAAGCTCCTGCCAGATCGTTTGTGCCCGCTCCATGAATTCGCGCGCTGGCAGCGCCAGCGGCGGCGCCGAATGCTTCAATGTCGCGTCGACGAGAAGGGTCGACTCTTCGTTGCGCGGGCCGGATTTCGGCCCGTGTCCGGCCGAGCGATGCGGAGCGATATGCACGTCCTCGATCGGATTGGAGCGATAGGCCAGCGACCAGAACACCGCATCGGTGTTGGTCGGATCGATGTCCTCGCTCACCGCGATGCAGATCTTTCCGCAATCGGCCAGCAGCGTCGCGGCACCGTGCAGCCCGCGCCAAACCTCGGTCCGCGGCGTGCCTCGGTCATACTGGACAAAGATCACCTTGCGCAGGTTGGACAGCGGCTCGTGCATCACCACGCGACGAACCCCTTTGATCGAAAGGTGCTCGCGCAAATGCGTGAAGAAGAAGGGCTCCATCGCCACCTTCTTGAGCACGCTCGACTCGCTCGGCGTGACCTGGCTGATGATCGACACGAACACCGGCGACTGCCTGTGCGTGATCGCGGTCACGCGCATGGACATGTTGAAGTCCTCGAGCGCGATGTGCCCGTGGCTTTCGCCGAACGGCCCTTCCGGCTCCAGCAGATCGGGATCGATCAGCCCTTCGATGACGATTTCAGCGTCGGCCGGCACGTTGAGATCGACGGTCACGGCTTTCGCCATCCGGATCGGCGCGCCCGCGAGCCCGCCGGCGACTGCCATCTCATCAAGATCGATGGCGAGCTTCATGCCGCCCGTGAACATCGCGACCGGCGCGCAGCCGATGACGATGGCGCACGGCATCGGCTCGCCGGCTTTGTTGTGTTTCTTCCAATGCAGATAACCGCCCGCGCCGCCGATGCGCGACGCCATCCGCACGCCGAGCCTGTCGGTCGCCTTCAAGCCGGCGCGATAGGTGCCCATGTTCTGGATGCCGGTGTCGGGGTCGCGCGTCACGCAGAGCGTGGCGGTGAGATAGGGCGCAGCATCGAAGCCCGGCGTCGAGATCGGCACCGGCAGCCGCGCCAATCCCTTGCCGGGGCCGCGCAGATCATCGCCCTTGATGACGACGGCCTGGCACGGCGGGGAGGACACGGCGATCGGCGCGATCGGATGGGCGATGGCGTGCACCCACGCCGCCTCGATTTCCTGGACCGGACGTCCCATGCCAACGGCATAGATCTGCGGCGAAGCCGCGAGTGCACCGACCGCCACCGGAATGTCATAGCGCCGGCCCGACGAATCCGTGACGTTGGTGAACAGGAACGCACGGCGCTGATCTTCCGCGAGTCCGCCCTGGAACTGCCACCGCACCAAAGGGTGCAACTCGGTGTCCTTGTTGACCGCCCGGTCGATCCGCACGAGCAGGCCCTGTGCTTCGAGCGCGACGAGGTGCGCCTGGAAATCAAGCGGCGGCCCCGCCGGCGGTCGTGCGGATCGGCGCGGATCGGCGCTCACGTCGAGCATCTGACAAACCTCGGCGACTGACGATTCAGGCATCAATACCGTACCGGCCGAAGCCGGCACCGGTCTCCATAACCATACAACACTCGACATGGGAAGGTGGCGCCGCCCGCGCCCGCGCTTGGCGCCCGCTACGGCGGACGGGATGCACAGCTGGGAAAGTACGTCTTGTCGCGATTGCAATGCCACGCTGCGGGTGTATCGTTCCTTCCCGCGTTGCGCTGTTCGGGGACATCGACCATGGGCGCGAACCATTTTGGCGCCCGCGTCGCGCGCCTCGAAGATCCGGCATTGCTCACCGGGCGCGGTCGTTTCGTCGATGACATCCTGATACCCGGCGCGCTGCACGCATGCTTCGTGCGCGCACCGCACGCCCATGCCAGGATCCGCGCCATCGACGGATCCGCGGCGCGCGCCATGGCCGGCGTGCACGCGGTACTCACGGCGGACGATCTGCCCCCGCGCATGGCGACCGGCCAAATTCCGATGTTGGTGCCCAATCCCTCGATCAGGACTCCGCGCACGCAGCTCGCGCTGGCGCGCCACGAGGTCTGTTATGTCGGCCAGACCATCGCGGTCGTGATCGCGGCCGACCGCTACCTGGCGGAGGACGCCGCCGCGGCGGTGCAGGTCGATTTCGAGATCCTGCCGGCGGTGAGCGACTATCGCGCTGCCGCGCGACCCGGCGCGGTCTGCGCTCACAGCGATCTTGCCACCAACATTGCCGCCGTCGTTCCCATGACCTATGGCGACGTCGACGCTGCATTTGCGCGCGCGGCACATGTGTTCGAGGAGGAGCTGTCGCTCCATCGCGGCGGCGCCATGACACTCGAAGGGCGCGCCGTACTGGCCAATTACGATCCGGGCAGTGACGTGTTGACGGTGTGGTCGGCGACGCAGACGCCGCACCTTTGCCGCGGCACGCTGGGCGATCTGCTCGAGCGCGACCTCGATTCCATCCGCGTGATCGCGCCCCATGTCGGTGGCGGCTTCGGCGCCAAGGCGCCGTTCTACGCCGAGGAGGCAGTGATCGCAGCGGCCGCAATGAAACTGCGCCGCCCGGTGACATGGCAGGAGGACCGGCGCGAGCATTTTCTCTCGGCGACGCAGGAACGCGACCAGTACTGGAAGGTCGCGATCGCGGTGGGCGAGGACGGAAAGATCCTGGGTCTGCGCGGAACCATGCTCCACGACAACGGCGCCTTCCTGCCCTGGGGGATCATCGCGCCATACATCGCGGCCACCACGTTCCCGGGCCCTTACGTGGTGCCGGCCTATGCGCTGGAGGTGACGGTCGTGCTCACCAACCGGGTGCCGACCACGGTCGTGCGGGGCGCCGGCCGGCCGCAGGCGGTATTCGCGATGGAACGGCTGATGGACCGTACGGCGCGCGAGCTCAAGGTCGATCCGACCGAACTGCGGGCGCGCAACATGATCAGGCCCGAGCAGATGCCCTATTCCGTCGGCTTGCTCTTTCGTGACGGCAAGCCGCTCGTCTATGCGAGCGGAGATTTTCCAAAGAGCCAGACCCGGGCGCTCGCACTCTCGAACTACGGGAGCTTTCGCGCGCGCCAAAGCCGCGCGCGCGCCGAAGGGCGATACCTCGGCATCGGCATCGGCAATTACGTGGAGGGGACGGGGCTCGGGCCGTTCGAGGGTGTAACCGTGCGGGTCCTCCCCAACGGCAGGGTCGCGGTTGCGACCGGCGCCACATCGCAAGGACAGGGCACGCGCACGACACTGTCGCAAATCGTGGCCGACCGGATCGGTTGCCGCATGGAGGATATCATTATGACCGCGGGCGACACCGCGGCGATCTCACAGGGAGTGGGCGCGTTCGCCAGCCGCCAGGCGATCAATGCCGGCTCCTCCGCGCTGATGGCCGGGGACCACGTGCGCAACCAGATCGTCGTGCTGGCCGCCCGCGTGCTCGGCGTCAGCGAGAGCGACATCGACGTCGAGGATGGCCGCGCCACCGGGCGCGGCGGCAACAAGCCTTCGATCCCGCTCGGCGAGCTCGCGCGCTTCGCCCAGGGTATGCCGGGATTCTCGTTCGCCACGGGCCAGGCGCCCGGCCTCGAGCACACCGCGTATTTCACGCCGCAGCAGGCGTCCTATTGCAACGGCACGCATGTCGCCGAGGTGGAGGTCGATCCCTTCACCGGTGGAGTGAAGATCCTCGCCTACACGGTCGCCCATGACAGTGGAAATATCATCAACCCCCTGATCGTCGACGGCCAGGTCCAGGGCGGCGTCGCCCATGGTGTCGGCAACGCGCTGTTCGAATGGATGAAATACGACGCCGACGCACAGCCGCTGACGACGTCGTTCCAGGATTATCTATTGCCGGCGGCGCCCGATGTGCCGGGCTGCAAGATCGAGCACGTGGAGACGCCCAATCCGCTCAATCCGCTCGGTGTCAAAGGCGCCGGGGAAGGCGGCACGATCCCCGCGCCGGCGGCAATCATCTCCGCCATCGAGGACGCACTCTCGCCTTTCGGCGTGCGCTTTGCACAGATGCCCCTGCCGCCCGACCAGATCGTCGCGGCGTTGCGCAAGGCGGGCGCATACCAGAAGCTTGCGGCGGCATGACCCTGGCGCGGACCGCGCCGTGCCCCGCTTTTCGTGACTTCCCCTGCCCGGCTGGAGCGCGTAGGACGCATCCGCGCCGTCGCCCTATATGAATGTCACGCCTTGGAACGTTGCAGTGGAGCTCTCCCGTGCCGACCAATGACAAGAGGCCGCGCCTGCGCTCGCAATTGTGGTTCGACAATCCCGACAATCCGGGAATGACCGCGCTCTATCTCGAGCGTTACCTCAATTCAGGCCTGACGAAGGAGGAACTGAACTCCGGCAAGCCGATCATCGGCATTGCCCAGACCGGCTCCGACCTCTCGCCCTGCAATCGTCACCACCTTGAATTGGCGAAGCGCGTGCGCGACGGGATTCGAGACGCCGGCGGCATCGCGTTCGAGTTCCCCATGCATCCGATCCAGGAAACCGGCAAGCGTCCCACGGCGGCCCTCGATCGCAATCTTGCCTATCTCGGTCTCGTCGAGGTCCTGTTCGGTTATCCGCTCGATGGTGTCGTGCTCACCACCGGCTGCGACAAGACCACGCCCGCGGCCATCATGGCAGCGGCGACCGTCGACACGCCCGCGATCGTCCTGTCCGGCGGACCCATGCTCAACGGCTGGTGGAAGGGCGAGCGCGCCGGCTCGGGCACCGTCGTATGGTGGGCACGCCAGGAACACGCCGCCGGACGCATGGACTACAAGGAATTCCTCGATCTAGTCGCCTCGTCGGCGCCATCCATCGGCCACTGCAACACGATGGGCACCGCCTCGACGATGAATGCGCTCGCGGAGGCGCTTGGCCTCTCGCTGCCCGGCTGCGCCGCCATCCCCGCGCCCTACCGAGAGCGCGCGCAGATTGCCTATGAGACCGGCCGGCGCGCGGTCGAGATCGTGTGGGAGGATATCAAGCCGTCCGATATCCTCACCCGCGAGGCCTTCGAGAACGCCATCGTCGCCTGCTCGGCGATCGGCGGCTCGACCAACGCGCCGATCCACATCAATGCGATCGCACGCCACGTGGGCGTGGCGCTCTCGATCGAGGATTGGGAAGCGATCGGCTACGACGTGCCGCTGCTCGTCAACATGCAACCCGCCGGACAATATCTCGGCGAGGAATACTACCGCGCCGGGGGATTGCCGGCGGTCCTGCATGAATTGATGGCGGCGGGCCGCATCCATCCGGATTCACGCACAATCAACGGCAAGACCATCGGCGAGAACGTCAAGCATGCGAAGAGCACCGACGCCGATGTGATCCTTCCCTATGATCGGCCGCTCAAGGCGCATGCGGGCTTCAAGGTGCTGTCGGGAAATCTTTTCGACTCCGCCATCATGAAGATCAGCGTGATCTCGGAAGAATTCCGGGATCGCTATCTGTCGGATCCGAGTGACCCGAACGCCTTCGAAGGGCGCGCCGTGGTGTTCGATGGACCGGAGGACTACCACCACCGCATCGATGATCCGTCCTTGCAGATCGATCAACATACAATGCTGTTCATCCGCGGGGTCGGGCCGATCGGCTATCCGGGCTCGGCGGAGGTCGTGAACATGCAGCCGCCGGCGGCATTGATCAAACAGGGCGTCACCTCGTTGCCATGCATCGGGGATGGCCGGCAATCCGGAACGTCGGCCTCGCCATCTATCGTCAATGCCTCGCCCGAAGCAGCAGTCGGGGGCGGGCTTGCTTTGCTCAGGACTGGTGACCGCGTGCGCATCGATCTCAACAACGGCACCGCGAACGTGTTGCTGCCCGATGATGAGCTCGCGCAGCGCCGCGCTGCGCTGGAGCAGCAGGGCGGCTACCGCTACCCGGCGAGCCAGACGCCCTGGCAGGAGATCCAGCGCGCCATGGTCGATCAGCTCGCCGACGGCATGGTGCTCAAACCTGCGGTCAAATACCATCGGGTCGCCCAAAAAAGCGCACCGCGAGACAATCATTGACGTTGTCATGACGAGCCGCCGTCGCACGCGCGCTTGGAACGAGATTTGGAACGACGGTTGGAACCTGCACTCGGTTCACACGATCGCAGGCGTGAACCGATAGGGGCGGAATGCCGTTGAATGTGCGTGTGACGGAGGAATGACCCGATGACGCAACGTCTGCAAGGCAAGGTCGCGCTGGTCACGGCGGCAGGACAGGGAATCGGCCGTGCGATCGCCGAGGCGTTCGCGGCCGAAGGCTCGAGCGTGATTGCAACTGACGTGGACGAGAGCAAGCTCGAGGGCAGCAGGAGCGCGAAACGCTTGAAGCTCGACGCGCGTTCGACCGCGTCGGTCGAAGCCCTCGCCAAGCAGATCGCCGCCGAATACGGCGCGCTCGACGTGCTCGTCAACTGCGCCGGCTACGTGCACCACGGCAGCGTACTCGAGTGCTCCGAACAGGACTGGGACTTCTCGTTCGATCTCAACGTCAAGTCGATGCATCGCACGATCAAGGCATTCCTGCCGGGCATGCTGGCGAAGAAGGCGGGCGCGATCGTCAATATTTCGTCGGCGGTGTCGTCCATCCGCGGCGTCCCCGATCGCTATGCCTACGGCGCGACCAAGGCCGCGGTGATCGGACTGACCAAAGCGGTCGCGGCCGATTTCATTCGACAAGGCATCCGGGCAAACGCGATTTGTCCGGGCACCATCGAGTCGCCTTCGCTCGAGGGCCGGATCCGGGAACGGTCGCAGACGACCGGCAAATCGATCGCCGAGGTGGAACGGGCCTTCATCGAGCGCCAACCCCTGGGCCGCCTGGGCAGGCCCGAGGAAGTCGCGGCGCTTGCCGTCTTTCTGGCCTCCGACGAGGCCAGCTACATCACAGGGCAGGCGCACCTGGTCGACGGCGGGATGGCGCTGTAGTCACTAACGCCTTTAACTTGGGTATCGAGGAGCTATTTGCGTTATATCGTCCGGTGTTCGCGGACTGCCCATGAAAATGGCAACTGAGATCGGCATTTGTGCTGCAGCACCTCCTCATTTCCAACCGGAACCAACAATGAATCAATGAGTTATATCTTTATCATCGCGTGCGGATCCGCACCCCTCTTGTAACCCTCCTCAATTTTGCATGTTCCGGGCGGCGCCCCCACATGTAACGGGACAATTGACTGGACAACCGTAATGTCAAACCGCGTACCGTCGATTCCTGCCGATCTCGGCCAATTAGCCATCCTGCTGGACGTGGACGGGACCCTTCTCGACTTCGCCGCAACGCCGCGCGAGGTGTTTGTCTCGCACGCATTGCGTGAGACATTGGGACGGCTTTGGGAGCGGACCGGCGGCGCCGTCGCCTTCGTGAGCGGGCGTCCGGTCAACGAGCTCGATCTCATCTTCTCTCCGCTGCAATTGCCCGCGATCGGCGGCCACGGCGCCGAGCTTCGCACGATTCCAGGCGCGGCTCCGGAGTCGCCGCGGCTACCGCCGCTCGACCCGAGCGTGAAACGGCGGTTTGCCGCCATCGCCGAGGCCGGGCCGGGCATCATCCTTGAAGACAAGGGCTACTCGCTGGCGCTGCACTACCGGCTGGCGCCGGAGAAGGAACGCATGGTGAGAGAGGCCGCCGCCAAGATCGTCACCGAGCTCAAGGGAGCCGCGATCGAACTGTTGCCGGGCAAGCTGGTGGTGGAAATCAAGCAGACCGGTTTCACCAAGGCGACCGCCGTGCGCGAACTGATGACCTACGCGCCATTCGCCGATCGCCGCCCCATTTTTCTCGGCGACGACGAGACCGATCTCGGCGTATTCGAAATCATGCCTGACTTTGACGGTATCGGAATTTCCGTCGGGCGAAACGTCCCCGGCGTCAAATCCTGCTTCGAGCGGCCGACCGATGTTCGCCACTGGCTCGAGCAAATCTCCCGCACGGAAGCACTCGCGGCCTCATGATCGATCACGGGCTCGATCTTGCCGTGATCGGCAACGGGCGCACGGCTGCGCTCGTCGATCCCACGGCGCGTTTGGTATGGTGGTGTTACCCGCGCTTCGATCGCGACCCGATCTTCTGTCGTCTGCTCGCGGGCGACGATGAGAAGGGATTTTCCGACGTCATCCTCGACGACATGGCCGATTTCCAGTCGGAGTATCTGCGCAATACCGCGGTGGTATCGACCGTTCTGACCGACCGTAACGGCGGCGCCGTCCGCATCACCGATTTCGCGCCCCGTTACCGGCAGTTCGGACGCGTATTTCGGCCCCCGCAACTGATCCGGCTGATCGAACCGGTGGCCGGCCTGCCCCGCATCACCGTTCGCTTTCGCCCGACTCACGATTATGGACATCCCTTTGCCCAGCATTCCGTCGGCAGCAACCACATCCGCTACGTCCATGAGGGCACCGTCATCCGGCTCACTACCGATGCGCCGCTGTCCTATATCGAGAGCGAAGCGCCGTTCGTCCTCACGCGGCCCCTGCATATGGTGTTCGGGGTGGACGAACAGTTTCAAGACGATCTCGAAACGACCTGCCGCGAATTCTGCGACCGTACCATCGACTACTGGATGGACTGGTCGCGCGGTCTCTCCATCTCTTACGACTGGCAGGACGAGATCATCCGCGCCGCGATCACGCTGAAGCTCAGCAATTTCGAGGAAACCGGCGGCATCATCGCCGCGCACACCACCTCGATTCCCGAGGCTCCCGGTTCCGGGCGTACCTGGGACTACCGCTATTGCTGGCTGCGGGACGCGTACTTCGTCGTGAAAGCGCTCAACCGCATTGGGGCGACGCAGACGATGGAGGATTTCATTTCCTACACGCTGAGCATCGCGTCCAATCCCAATGAGATCATGCGCCCGGTCTATGGCGTCGTCCCGATCGAGCCGATGGACGAAACGACCGCGCCGGCGCTCAAGGGCTATCGCGGCGACGGCCCGGTGCGCATAGGCAATGCTGCGGCCGAGCAAGTGCAGAACGATACCTATGGCAGCGTCATTCTCGCGGCCATGCCCATGTTCTACGATCGCCGGCTGCCGCGGCTCGGCGATGAAGGACTGTTCCGGTTGCTGGAATCGCTGGGCGCCAAGGCGGGCGAGCTCGCGCTCGAGGCGGACAATGGAATTTGGGAATATCGCGGGCGTCAGCGCATCCACACCCATTCGATTGCGATGTGCTGGGCAGGTTGCCACCGACTCGCGGCGATTGCATCCCGGCTCGGTTTGCCGGATCGCGCGGCGCACTGGAATGCCGTCGCCGAACCGGTGCATCAGGCGCTGCTGCAGGGCGCCTGGAACGAGAAGCGGCAAGCGTTTACCGCAGCCTTCGGGTCGGACGATCTCGACGCAAGCGTTCTGCTGCTTCCCGATCTCGGCGTGATCGAGGCCAACGATCCGCGCTTCGTGAGCACGGTCAATGCGATGGAGCGCGAACTTTTGCGCGAGAAACACGTTATGCGCTATGCGGCGGCGGACGATTTCGGCCTGCCGGCAACCGCTTTCCTCATTTGCCGGTTCTGGCTTGTTGACGCCTGGTGGTCCCTGGGTCGTCGCGAGGAGGCGCGCGAGTTGTTTGTCGATGCGTTGGCGTATCGCAATCGATATGGTCTACTGTCAGAGGATATCGACCCGCAAACTGGGACCTTGTGGGGAAATTTCCCGCAGACATATTCCATGGCTGGCTTGATCTTAACCGCGATGCGGTTGTCGCGAAGCTGGGAGGATCGATATTGGCGCGGCTAGTGGTTGTTTCAAACCGCGTGGCGATCCCGAGCCGCGATAACCAGGCCGGGGGGCTCGCCGTTGCCGTGCGGTCGCTGCTCAAGGGACGGGGCGGCCTGTGGTTCGGCTGGAGCGGCACCGTTGCTGCTCAGGACGATGTCACCACCAGGACGATTCACCAGGGCGACATGTCCTATGTCGTGACCGACCTCGTCGACGCCGACTACCAGGAATATTACAACGGCTTCGCCAATCAGGTGTTGTGGCCGATCCTGCACTACCGGCTCGATCTCGCGGAATTTTCACGCCGCGATCTCAGCGGCTACCGGCGCGTCAACGCGCATTTCGCCAACGAATTGCACAACCTGCTGCAGCCCGACGACATCATCTGGGTGCACGACTATCACCTCATTCCGCTTGCAAAAATGCTCCGCGACCGAGGTCACCGCAACCGCATCGGTTTTTTCCTGCATATCCCGTTTCCGCCGCCCGAAATTCTCACCGCGCTGCCCAACCATGAATGGCTGATCCCGCAATTGACCGCGTACGACCTGGTCGGCCTGCAGACCGAGAACGACGCGGGAAATCTGGCACGCTATTTCGAGAATGAATGCCGTTTGGAGAAGCGCAGCCATCTCGTCTACCAGACCGCCGAGCGGACGGTGCGCATCGGGGCCTTCCCGATCGGGATCGAGACCCAGGAGTTCAGCCGACTCGCGCGGCGCTCGGTGCGCTCTCCGCTGGTGCGTAGCGTGGTGGAGAGCCTCGCCGGCCGCGCCTTGATGATCGGAGTCGACCGGCTCGATTATTCCAAGGGGCTCGCCCAGCGGATGGACGCGTTCGAGCGTTTCCTCGCGGTCTATCCCGATTGGCGCAGCAAGGTCACCTACCTGCAGATCACGCCGAAGAGTCGTTCGGAAATCCTGGAATATGCCGGAATGGAGCGCACGATCAGTGAAGCCGCCGGCCGCATCAACGGCGCCTATGGCGAGGTCGCTTGGACGCCGATCCGCTATGTCAACCGCGCCTACAGCCGCAGTGCGCTGGCGGGCCTCTATCGCGCCGCCCGGGTCGGGCTCGTCACGCCCCTGCGCGATGGGATGAACCTCGTCGCCAAGGAGTATATCGCGGCCCAGGATGCCGAGGATCCAGGAGTTCTGGTGCTGTCGCGCTTTGCCGGCGCCGCAGCTGAATGCACGGCGGCGATTCTGGTCAATCCCTATGACCCGGAGGCGGTCGCGACCTCGATCGCACATGCCCTCTCCATGCCGCTCGAGGAGCGGCGTTCCCGCCACGCCGCGCTCTTCCAGGTGATTTCCGACAACGACCTCAACTGGTGGGGCGAGCATTTCCTCGCGGCGCTGACGAAGGACGGATCGTCCACGCCCTGGCACGAGCAACTCGGCCTCACGCCGCCATTGTTCACCGGCCTGGCCTGATCACCCGATTCGGCACGCTCTGATGCCATCTGCTGCGCGCGCTAGGCGTCGGCGGCGATGGCGAGGTCCTCGGGCGCGGGCCGGGCGCGCTGCTCCGCCGGCTTCTCGAACCGCGTCAGGTTGAAGGCGCTGCTCACCAGGGCCACGTGGGTGAAGGCTTGCGGAAAGTTGCCCACCAGCCGGCGCGTGCGCGGATCGTATTCCTCGCTCAGCAGACCGACATCATTGCGCAGCGCGAGCAGGCGATCGAACAGGTCGCGTGCGTCCTGCCAGCGATGCTGCAGGACATAGGCGTCGACCAGCCAGAAGCTGCACGCCAGGAAGGCGCCCTCGCCCACCGGCAAGCCGTCCTCGGAGGCCGCAGTGTCGTAGCGCAGGACGAACCCGTTGACCAGGAGACGCTTCTCGATCGCCTCCAAGGTGCCGCGCACGCGCGCATCGTCGGGCGGCAGAAAGCCCACATGCGGGATGAGGAGCAGGCTCGCATCCAGCTCCTTGGCTCCATACGACTGGACGAAGCTGCCCAGTTCGGGATCGTAACCCCGCCGGCACACGTCGGCATGAATGGTGGCGGCAATCTCCCGCCAGCGATCGACCGGACCATCGAGATTGAACTGATCCGCGCTCCTGATCGCGCGGTCAAAGGAGACCCAGGCCATGACCTTCGAGTAGGTGAAGTGCTTGGGCCCACCGCGCACTTCCCAGATCCCTTCGTCCGGCTCGACCCAGACGCGCTCGAGATGGGAAAGAATCGCCTTTTGCAGGTCCCACCCGGACTCGCTCGCCGCGATGCCGTGGCACCTGGCCTGATGCAGGGCGTCCATCACCTCGCCGAACACGTCGAGCTGCAGCTGCCCATGGGCGGCATTGCCGACACGCACCGGCGCGGAGCCTTCGTAGCCCGGCAGCCAGGGCACCTCCCACTCCGTCAACCGCCGCTCGCCGGCGATGCCGTACATGATCTGCACCTGGTCCGGGCTGCCCGCCACCGCCCGCAACAGCCACTCGCGCCACGCCTGCGCCTCGTCCTGGTAGCCGGCATCCATCAGCTCGAGCAGGATCAGCGTCGCATCGCGCAGCCAACAGAAACGATAGTCCCAGTTTCGCACGCCGCCCAGTTGTTCCGGCAACGAGGTTGTCGGCGCTGCGACGATGCCACCGGTCGGCGCGTAGGTGCACGCCTTGAGCGTGATCAGCGAGCGCAGGACCGCGTCCGAGCAGTGTCCCGCCGGCCGGCAATTCTTGGCCCAGTTCGTCCAGAACCCTTCGGTCGCCTCGAGCGCCCAGGTCGGGCCGACCGGGTCCGGCGGCGGCAGATGCGACGGTGCGTAGGTGAGAACGAACGGTACTCGCTCGCCGGCCGCGACCTCGAACTCGCCGATGGTCCTCATGTTCTGGCCGGTGAGATCGACCGGCGTGCGCAGCACCACCATGTCCGGCCCGGCGACGGCGCGCAACGTGCCGTCGTCGAGCCGCGTGACCCAGGGGACGATCGCGCCATAGCCGAAACGGATCACAAGCTGGCTGTTCATCGTCACCCGGCCGCGCTCGCCGACCACCAGCCGGACCACGCTCGAACTCGATCCCGTCATCGGCATGAAGTCGATCAGCGTCACCGCTCCTTCGCTGCATTCGAAGCGGGTTTCGAGGATCAGCGTATTCTGCCGGTATTGCCGGGTGACGCGCGCCGCCGGGTCGCGCGGTGCGATCCGCCAGTGTCCGTGGTCCTCGGTGCCGAGCAACGCCGCAAAGCACGCATCGGAATCGAAACGCGGCCAGCACAGCCAATCGATCGAGCCGTTGCGTCCGACCAGGGCGGCCGCTTGGCAATCGCCGATCAGGGCGTAGTCCTCGATGGGGAGCGGCATGATGGCCTATGGGGTAAAATCGATGACGACCTTGATGTCGCCCGGGCGCGGCTCGAGCGCCTCGCTCCAGTTCTTGAGCGCAACCCGGCGCGTAATCAAGCGCGCGAGCCAGCGCTTGTCGGCGCGAGCGAGCGCCTCCGCCGCCATCTGGTAATGGCGACGGTTGGCGTTGACGCTACCGAATACAGTCTCGTTGTCGAGCACCATCTTGCGGTTGAGACGGCCGATGTCGAGGTCAAAAGTCTTGCCCGGCTCGGTCACACCGGTGAGGCAGACGATTCCGCCAGGAGCCCCCGCGCCGAGGCAATCACGAATCATGGTGGCGGCGCCGGTGCATTCCATCAGGACGTCGGGACCGAGGCGTTCGAGGGTGCTCGCGTCGGTATGATACACCGCCCCGAGATCGTGGACGATCGCTTCCTTTGGGCCGCCCTTGTTGTGGTCGAGCACGTGCACGTCGAGCCCGCGTTGTTTTCCCATCAAGGCGGCGAGCAGGCCGATCGGGCCCGCACCGGTCACCAGCAGGCTCCGCGGTTGCCATCCGCGGGCGCGCTGGCCGATACGCTCGATATGATTCCATGCCTTGGCCAGGACGCTGGCAGGCTCCAGCAGCACGCCCAGGATATCCAGGGCAGGATCGACCTTGACCACGAATTCCGGCTCGATGCGAAAACGCTCGGCGCCGTAGCCGTGCCGTTCCTTGATGCCGCGCTCGGTGTAGCCGCCGTTGCGGCACATGTCCCATTCGCCGACGGCGCAGGCCGAGCACGGCTGGGGGTCGGGTCGGCGGACGATGCCGACCACGAGGTCGCCCGGCGCGACCTCGCTATCGGCAGGCGCGGTTTCCACCGTGCCCAGCGACTCATGGCCGAGGACGAGGCGCCCCTGCCCGGGAGGCGCGGTGCCGTAGGCACCACTGAGGATTTCGCGATCTGTCGCACATACCCCGAGCGCGCGCGTGCGCACCAGGACGGCGCCGTCCGACAGCGGCGGTTCGGGCACCTCGTCGAGCCGGGCGGAATTGGCGATTCCGGGCAAAACCGTGATTGCGCGCATTCCGTCCTTTCAATCGATGCCGATGTCAGGTTGGAGACGATGTAAGGTTGGATTTTCGGGCTGGGTTGATTTTCAACCTGGTAACCGACCGCCGGAATTCCATCGCGGCGGCAAGGGGATGCGTCGTGGCCACCGACCGATCCCATTGCGTCGCCGAAGCCCCCCGACAACACAAAGGCACGACACGCAACAAAAGTTCCCGCCGTGCGCAACGAAGGTCGGGCCGTCGGCGTTGCCCATCTTAATGGAAAAAATGACGGAGCGAGGACATGGACGCGATTGGACGCAAGCGATGGGCCATCGCCGAGGGCTATATTCCCTCGGAAAGCTCATTTTCGCATCGCGCGCTCGTCTCGCACGAGACCGCTTGCATCCTCAACGCAGGCGATCGTGACGCACATGTGACGATCACAATTTTTTTCGCTGATCGCGATCCCGTCGGCCCGTATCGCCTGACCGTTGCCGCACGCCGGACGCTGCATCTGCGTTTCAACGATCTCGACGACCCCGCGCCGATCCCGCGCGATACCGACTACGCCTCGGTATTCGAATCGGACGTGCCGATCATCCTGCAGCACACCCGGCTCGATTCCCGACATGCCGAGGTTTCGCTGCTGTCGACCATGGCCTATCCGGAAGGCTGATCAAGGCCTCAAATCCTTTCATCGGACGCGATAAGTGACGGGAACTTTTCGCATCGCAACACGTTTTGATTTCAGCCGGTTCTCTCGGAGAGGAACTCATGAAAATCGCACAGATCTCGCCGCTCATGGAGAGCGTGCCGCCACGGTTGTATGGTGGTAGCGAGCGTATCGTTTCCTATCTTACCGACGAGCTGGTCCGGCAGGGTCACGACGTCACGCTGTTCGCCAGCGGCGATTCTGTTTCCAGTGCGAATCTGGTGCGCTGCGTGCCGATGGCGTTGCGCCTCGACGCCAACGTAAAGGATCCCATCCCCTATTACATGCTGATGCTCGACCGCGTGCGTGAGATGGCGGACGAGTTCGACATCCTCCACTTCCACATTGACCAGTTTCACTTCCCGCTTTTCCGCCCGATCGCGCAGCGCACCGTCACCACGCTGCACGGTCGCCAGGACCTCCACGACCTTAAGCCGCTCTATGTCGGCTTCAGCGACATGCCGCTGGTCTCGATCTCCAATTCACAGCGCAAGCCGATCGCGAACGCCAATTTCGCCGCCACCGTCTACCATGGCCTTCCGGCTCAGACGCTGAAGCCGAACTACAAGCCGAGCGGCGACTATGTCGCCTTTCTCGGGCGCATCTCTCCGGAGAAGCGGCCGGACCGGGCGATCCGGATCGCCCAGGCGCTCGGGTTGCGGATCAAGATCGCGGCCAAGATCGACAAGGTCGACGAGGCCTATTTCCGCGAACACATCGCTTCGCTGTTCAACCTGCCCGGGGTTGAATATATCGGCGAGATCGACGAGCGCTCCAAGAGCGAATTCCTCGGCGAGGCGAGCGCGCTGCTGTTTCCGATCGATTGGCCGGAGCCGTTCGGCCTGTCCATGATCGAGGCGATGGCGTGCGGCACTCCGGTGCTCGCTTTCCGCTGCGGCTCGGTGCCTGAGATCATCGATCCTGGCGTGACTGGCCTGATTGTTGATAGCATGGACGAGGCGATTCGGGTGATGCCGCAGGTGCTGGCGCTCGATCGTCGTGCCGTGCGCCAGAAATTCGAACAGCGATTTTCGGCCTCGCGCATGGCCAAGGACTATGTGCAGGTATATCGTTCGCTGATCAAGCAGCAGGCGCTGCCGGAACGGGACGCTCCGGTGTCGCGGCGCCAGCCGGAGCTTGAACAGGGAATGAACTGATAGAGGTTTCATGCCGATCGAGGGCAGCGCGCTCCCGAAACTGTCGCTCGATACCGTTCCTGAAGCGACGTTCTATATTCCAGCAACGGGCCCGGCCACGCGGCCGCGCCGCGCGCTCAAACACGATAACACCTTCGCCGTGCTCGACAGCCACGGCGATATCGGCGCGTCGGCCGGCGGCACCGACGGGCTGTTCAACTGTGACACCCGTTTCCTCTCGCATTTCGAGTTGCTGCTCAACGGCATGCAGCCGCTGCTGCTCGGGTCCAACCTGCGCGACGACAACACGCTGCTGACGGTCGACCTCACCAATCCCGACATGTATTTCGACGACCATCTCGTGCTGCCGAAGGACACCCTGCACGTCGTGCGCACGATTTTTCTCTGGCGCGACACCTTCTATCAAAGGCTGGCGATTCAGAACCACGGCGATCGCGCGGTCGATCTGCGCCTGACCATGCTGTTCGACAGCGACTTCGCCGACCTGTTCGAGGTCCGCGGGTTGCGGCGCGGGCGCCGCGGGACGATCACCCGGGAGGCGGTGCGGCCCGCCACCACCGTCCTGAGCTACGAAGGCCTCGACGCCAAGCTGCGGCAGACGGTGCTGCACTTCGATCCCACGCCGAGCGAGCTCACGGCGACGACGGTGTCCTATCGCCTCAATATCGCGCCCAAGGAATTCACGCCGGCGTGCTGCAGCATCGGCTGCGGCGCGCCCGAGCCGCCCAAGCCGATTCCGCTCCTGCGCGGGCTGCGCGCGATCCACCGTAATCTGCGCGCAATGTCCCATAATGCCGCCACGGTGGAGACCTCGAACGACCTCTTTAACGAGGTGCTGTGCCGGTCGATGTCCGACCTCTACATGCTGATGACCAAGACGCCGCAAGGTCCTTATCCCTATGCCGGCATTCCCTGGTACTCGACCACGTTCGGCCGCGACGGCCTGATCACTGCGCTGCAGATGCTCTGGCTCGATCCTCGCATCGCCCAGGGCGTGCTGCGGCGCCTCGCCGCGCTGCAGGCCACCACCGACGATCCCGCTTCCGACGCACAGCCCGGAAAGATCCTTCACGAGATGCGCGAAGGCGAGATGGCCGCCCTGCGCGAGGTGCCGTTCGGTCTTTATTACGGCACCGTCGATGCCACTCCGCTGTTCGTGATGCTGGCGGGTCTATATGCCGAGCGCACCGGCGACGATGCCACCATCGTGGAATTATGGCCCGCCATCGAGGCCGCGCTCGCCTGGATCGATGGCCCCGGCGATCCCGACGACGACGGCTTCATCGAATATTACCGCGCCACTGAGGAGGGCCTCGCCAACCAGGGCTGGAAGGATTCGCAGGACGCGATCTTCCACGCCGACGGACATCTGGCGGAAGGCCCGATCGCGCTGGCGGAGGTGCAGGGCTACGTCTACAGCGCCAAGCTCCTGGCGGCGCGTTGTGCCAAGCGGCTTGGCCGCATGCAGGATGCGCACCGGCTCAAGGCCGAGGCCGATCTCCTGGCCGAGCGATTCGACGCCGCGTTCTGGTGTCCTGACCTCGGCACCTACGCGCTCGCGCTCGACGGCAAGAAGCAGCCCTGTCGCGTGCGCAGCTCCAATGCCGGACAGGTGCTGTTCACCGGCATCGCCAGGCCGGAGCGGGCGCTCGAGGTCGGCGACGGACTGCTGCGGCCGAATTTCTTTTCCGGCTGGGGCATCCGCACCATTGCCAATACCGAAGCGCGCTACAATCCGATGTCGTATCACAACGGATCGATCTGGCCGCACGACAACGCGCTGATCGCGCTCGGGCTCGCGCGCTACGGCCTCAAGCGTTCGGTCGAACGCGTGTTCAAAGGCTTGTTCGACGCCGCCACCTACATGGAGATGCGCCGGCTGCCGGAATTGTTCTGCGGCTTCCAGCGCGGCCGCGGCCGCGGCCCGACACTCTACCCCGTCGCCTGCTCGCCGCAGGCCTGGGCGAGCGCCACGCCCTTCACGCTGATCGAGGCCTCGCTCGGCCTGCAGTTCGATCCCGCTGCGAACGAAATCCGGCTGCACAATCCGAGCCTGCCGTCGTTCCTGGACGAAGTGGTGCTGCGCAACCTGCACCTCAAGGACTCGAGCGTCGACCTCAAGGTGCGCCGCCACGCCAACGACGTCTCGGTCGAAATTCTCGAGCGGCGCGGCGATATCCAGGTCTCCATCGTCTTCGGCCGCAACGCCAGCCCCGACGAGAGCGGATCGCAGTTCAGCTAGGACGAATAATCTGTATGGTGCGTCGGGTGATAGCAACCTGACCACCGATGGATTCTGACCAGGCCAAACTCCCGACCGCGACCCGCATCGTGCGCCGGCCAGCGGGCGCGGCGCCGGTGCGGGTGTCGGCCGATATCTGCGTGCTCGGCGCCGGCATCGCCGGTGTCTCCGCCGCGCTCGAAGCCGCCCGCCTCGGCCGCAAGGTCGCCCTCGTCGATGCCCTGCCCGCGCTCGGCGGCCAGGCCGTCAACTCCATCATCGGCACGTTCTGCGGGTTGTTCGCCAACGGCACGCACGGCATCCAGCTCACCCACGGCATCGCCGACGACATCCTGCGTGAGCTCGGCGCGCAAGACGCGCTGCACTACCGCCGCGGCGGACCGTCCAACACCACGGTGGTGATGTACGACGAGATCGCGCTCTCGCGCTGGGTCGAGGAGGCCGTGCGCAAGGCCGGTATCACGGTGCTGCTCGGCGCGGTCCTGCGCGGGGTCGCACGCGACGGCGCCCGCATCCGCGAGCTCGATCTCGCGACCCGCTACGGCGACGCGAAGCTCGCGGCAACCGGCTTCGTCGACGCAACCGGCGACGCCGTCCTGACCTGGGAGGCGGGGTTTGCCTGCCGCGAACCGGCCGATGGTCCGGTCTACGGCACCCAGATGATGGTGCTCGAAGGCATCGACGAAGCGCGCCAGCCGACGCGCGCCGAGCTCACCGCGCGGGCGCGCGCGAAGGCCACACTCTATGGTCTGGTGCGCACGGATGGATTTGCGTTCGTCTTTCCCGGCCGCGGCACGGCGCTGGTGAACCATACCCATGTGGAGACCCCGCTCGAGCCGGTCGCCGCCTCCAGCAATGCCCTGCTCGGCAAGGCGCAGGCCGACAAGGTCCTGCATTTCCTCAAGAGCGAATATCCCGATGCCTTTGGCCAGTCGCGCGTGCGCAGCTATGGCTTGCCTGGCATCCGGCAGACGCGCTGGATCGTCGGGCGCCAGCAGCTGACCGTCAAGGACGTGCGCGCCGGAACGAAATTCTCTGACGCGGTCGCGCGCACCGCCTGGCCGATCGAGCTGCACGATCGCCTCGACGGCTACATCTGGGAGCCGTTTTCCGACGACCACCTGCACTACGTGCCCTTCGGCAGCCTCGTTCCGGCCGAGGCCGACAACATCGTCGCCGCCGGCCGCTGCATCGACGGCGACAACGCCGCGTTGTCGAGCGTGCGGGTGATGGGACCGTGCATCGCCATGGGCGCCGCGGCCGCGCATGCGCTCGACCTCGCCGGCAGCGGCAGCGTGCAGCAGATCGATGTCGCGGCGCTGCGCCAGCGCGTGCGGGATAACGTCGAGCGAACGGATTAGCCTGGGCAAATCTCTGACGGCCTCATGCCGAGGAGCGCCCGAAGGGCGCGTCTCGAGCCATGAGCCGGGATAACGTCTCGCTCACTCCGCCGCGCTGGCGACGCCGAACACCTTGTTGATCTCCGGCTGCTGCGGCATGCGCGACGCCTTGCGCAGCTGCTTGGCCTCCGACAGCACCGGCTCGAGGTTGAACAGCCGGCGGGCATTGTCACCCAGGATGTTGCGCTTGGCCTGCTCGCTCAGGAACGGTAGGTCGTGGATGGTGCTCGGCAGGTCCATGTCCCAGTGCGGATAGTCCGAAGAGTACAGCAGCTGCGTCTCGGCGTTGATCATCTTGAAGGTGAGCTGCAGCGCCTCGCGGTTGTCCACCATCTCCATCGGCTGCGAGGTGAAATACATGTCGCGCATATAGTCGCTTGGCTTCTTCTTGAGCAGCGCGCAGTCCGACGTGCGCATCATGTATTCGTTGTCGAGCCGCTGCATCAGGAACGGGATCCAGGCAAGCCCGCTCTCGATCCAGATCGTCTTGAGCCGCGGGAAGCGCTCCGGCATGCCGTTCACCACCCAGTTGGTGAGGTGCAGCATGTTGTGCCAGGCGAACCCGAGCGCGTGCACGGCGATGAAGCGGTTGGTCATCGACAGGCCGGAATCGGCCCAGTTGAACGCTGCATGGAATGCGAGCGGCAGGTTGCGCTCCTGCAGCGCGGCGTAGGTTTTTGCGTAGGCGTTGTCGTAGACGCCACGATAATGCGTCGCCGTCACCATGAAGCCGATGACGCCCTTGCGATCGGCGAATTCCAGCACGGTCTTGTAGCAGGCCTCGGGATCGTTGAACGGCAGGTAGAGCATCGACTTGAAGCGATCCTCCTCGCCGAGGATCTTGTCGCAGAGCCAGCGATTGTAGGCCTGCGCCATCGCCACCTCGACCTCCACGCGCGGGCAGGCCGCGAGATTGAGCATCGGGGTCGGGAACATGCAGGCGATGTCGACGCCCATGGCGTCCATCCAGCGCCGCATCAGGGTGATGTCGCGGTGCGGGGTCGGCGGGACCTTCTCGATCCGGCGGCCGGGATAGCGGGTGATGCGTCCGCCGATCTCCTGGTACGAGCCGTCGGAAGACGTGATGCCGCCACGCGCCGTGCCTTGATACTTGGCCTCGTGGCGGATGACCGGATCCTCCATGTATTGCAGGATCTCGTTGAAGGCCTCGGTCTCGTAGTGGTGGCAGTCGACGTCGACGATGCAGAAATCCTCGTAGCGGCGCTCGATCGCCTGGTCCGCGGCATGCGCCAGCAAGGTGGTGGTATCGAACTCGGCGGCGGCGAGGTCGCGGAAGTTGTTGGCGTGGACGTTCATCGGGCGATCCTTTCCTGATCTCTTATTAACTGCGCGGGTTCGGCTGGCGGCCGACCTGCGACATCGCCTGCCAGGCCCCAAGCTCGAACACCGCGAGGCCGGCGGCATCGAGCATGGCGCTGCAGCCGATCACGACGTCGGTCGGGGTGACGCCGCTGTTGCGGCCGAACGGCCGCGGGGCCGGCCCGGCCTGCGCCTTGGCGGCGAACAGCCGGACCACGCTGGCGAACACCTGCCCGAGCGAGTCGTCGGGGATGTCGCCCAGCCGGTCCGCTTCGATCGCATCGGCGCAGAGCGCGGAAATCTCGCTCGCCAGCGCTTCGAAGGATGGGGCGGCCTGGTCAGACGGCGACATAGACCTCTCCATCGCGTTCGATCACGTCGAACTTCTGCAGCCGCAGCCGGCGGTCGGCGACGTGGTATCCGTCCGACAGGTGGAACTCGTAGCCGTGCCACGGACAGACGATGTGCATGTCGGTTTCGTCGAAGGTCTTGCCGTGGAAGACGCCGTTCTCGTCGACGAGTTCTTTCACCTGCGGCATGCGCAGGCCCTCGCAGGCCGGGCCGCCCTGGTGCGGGCAATAGTTCCGGTAGGCGTAATACTTGCCCTCGTGGCGGATGACCCCGATCTCGAATTTGCCGGCCCGCACGATCCGCACCCCGCCCTCGGCCATTTCGCCGTCCCGGCACACCAACATTTCGGCCATCGGCCCGCTCCCTTCGACCCAATTGTTATGATACCATATCATATGGTACCTTATAATTAGAGGCGCTGAAAGATGGCGGCGCGGCAAAAGCGGGAGGCGGCGGAAAAGCCGCAGCGGCGGCGCGGGGCGCCCGCGCGGCCGCCCAAGACCGGCATCGGCATGCTGCTGCGCGATGCCGACACGGCGTTCAACCGCTACTTGACCGCGCAGCTCGCCGCCCACGGCGTCACCTTCGGGCAGTTTCAGCATCTGCGGAACCTGTGGGTGGAGAACGGCCTCACCCAGGCCGAGCTGTCGCGCCGCATCGGCATCGAGATGGCGTCGTCGACCGCGATCCTCGACTCGCTCGCGACGGCGAAGCTCATCACCCGCGTGCGCAACACCACCGATCGCCGCAAGATCAACGTGTTTCTCACCCCCGCCGGCGCCGCGCTGGAGAAGGCGCTGATGGCCTGCGCCGCGGACGCCAACAAGCGCGCGAGCAAGGGCCTCACCCAGGTCGAGGTCGCTCAGCTGTTCTCGCTGGCCGGGCAGATCATCGACAATTTCAGGGCGCTGCGGGCCGCCGGTCCCTTTTCCGGCAAGGCGGACGGCGCCATGGCGCCGAAAGCACGACCCGCGACCGCGCCACGCGGACGGGTGCGGCGGAACATGCCGCGGGCGGCGGAGTGACCGCCACGTGCGGCTACTTCTTGACCGCCGCCTCCACCACCGATTTGAGCTGCGCCAGGCCGTTTTCCATATCGCGGCCGATCATCCTGTCCATGTTCATGAACAGACAGAGCGCCTTGGCGACGAAATTGTTGTGACCGGCCATGCTCCAGGTGACGGCCGTCTGATCGCCCTGCGGCTTGAACGTGAACTCGGTGGTATTGGTGCCCTCGAAGGGCTTCACGAATTCGACCTTGACCTTCACCAGGTCGGTGGGATGGCTCTCGGTCAGGGTCATGCGCCCTTCGCCGATCTTGTCGTTGCCGGCCCACGTGAAAACCGCGCCCGGTCCCGCCGGCGGGCCGCCGAATGTCGCCTTGGCCGCGGGATCGAGCTTCGCCCAGGGCGACCACGCCTGCCAGTTGTGGAAATTGTTGACCTGCGCGAACACGTCGGGGGTCGGCGCCGCAACGGTGGCGCTCCGCACCACGCGGAATTCCGACGGCTGCATGGCGACGTAGCCCACGAACACCACGGCGAGCGCCGCGAGCGCGATCAGGATCTTCTTGAGCATTGGCGCCCCCAGGTCAGTCCAGGCCATGAGCCACGGACACGCGTGCGTTCCGGACCGCCCCGGCCGAAACGATACTAGTGCGGTGGATTTGAAGTTCCTATCATTATAGCCGCGCGTTTGTGTAGGAACTTCAAATCCAAAAACCGCACTAGAATCATAGATTGCTAGTGTC
>Ga0207688_10000043_pt1 | contig 43682 bp, 33 predicted proteins | sample KBSMiscanthusM4_FD_184296 | JGI IMG/M metagenome (GOLD analysis project Ga0207688, IMG submission 184296) | Miscanthus rhizosphere microbial communities from Kellogg Biological Station, Michigan, USA - M4 (SPAdes) (version 2) | ecosystem: Host-associated > Plants > Roots > Rhizosphere ...
CCCCGTGTCCGTGTCTGCTGACGACGCCGCTGCCACGCACGCCGAGACGGTGACTGGCCAGCCAGGTCGGTTCTATCGTCGACATAGGTTTCCCCCGCTGTTGTGTTTGCCCGTGTATGAGAAGAGTAGGTCTGCGGCGCGCTCCGCATGTGAGTAATCGAGTACCTGTTTCTGCTCTCGTAGGCAGGTGCGATCTCCCGCCGCGAGATGATCTTGATGCCACGGGACGTCAGCTGCGATACGTGGCCAAGCCGAATACCACGCCCGTCGGCTACTGCCTGAGCCCCAACGCAATTGGGGTCGGTGAGGAAGCGGCCGGCTTATCGCCGGTCAGTCGCCGAGAGGTGTCGATTGGGAAGGGCGCAGCGCTGTTGCCGAATCGCCGTATGAGGCTTTGCCCTGCCATATCCTCACGATGACGACGATCGAGGCGGTGGGACGGGAGGACGAAGTGCCCGGACGATTGCACGGGTGGGGATTCTCGCCGCGCGCGCTGCGGGTCGTCGGCGAGTCCGTCGCAGTGGTGGTTGTCGTCGCCACCGGTTCGATCGGGTGGTCGGACCGGATCGCGCCGGCGTCCGCGCAATGTGGCCCGGACCAGGCCAGCGCTGTGTGGACGGCGCTGGCGGTGCTGCCCAACGAGCGGGTCACCGGCCGCCGGTTCGCAAGCGCTCCCCTCGAAAGCAACTACGACCCGTGTGCGGATCTGTCCACCGTGTTGGTGACTATCGAAGGAGCAACGGGAAGCTCGCCGATCCAGGCGCTCATGTTCCACCGTGGCGAGTTCTTGGGCACCGGCACCTGGAAGGCCTACGCGTTTACGTCTTTGGATTCAGAGGCATCGACCCCCGACACGGTGGTACTCCGGTACCGGTGGGGTCAGAGCTGCACAGCATGCGATGACGGCAGCGTCACAACGGTGCGATACCACTGGGACGGCACCCGAGTCCTCATGCTCGATCCACCACCACCCGGGTAGGCGAGATCGGCTGCAGCCGAACGCTTTCAGACATGAATGGCGACAGCCGCCGGAAAACGACGACCGCTCAACAGATCTCGAACGTCGGCGCTGGCACCAGATTGTCAGTCGCCCTGGAGACGGGCGGCGATGTCGAACTGGAACAGCTGGTCCCAGGTGCTCCACGTGCCCGGCAGCAGGTACAAGGTGCAGCCCCGCGGAGCGACGCGCCGGATGGTGGCCACGGCATGATCCACCGCGGTCATGCCGTCCCAGTGGGCAAAGGCCGGGTCGCCGTACTTCCCGTGCGCCCCGGTGACGACGAACTTGATCGCGTCGGTCAGCAGCCAGATGACCTGCGGGAGCATTGCCAGAACCTGTCCGGCCGAGAAGAACTGGCCGATCACGTTGGCTCCTCCGGTGCTTATCGCTTGCGCCAACGGTGCCAGTGTCCCGCCCAGCGGGTCATCGGTCGCCGCCTGCCCGGTGAGCATCTTGCCGGGCAGCGTCGGGAGCCAGCCGAGCAGGAACAGCACGAACTCCGGCGTCAGCTCCATCCGGGCAACGACCTCGCCGAGCGCGAACAGCAATGGGTTGGCGCAGCGCGGATACCAGTCGCCTTCGATGCTGTATGACCAGTAGCGGTCGCGCACCCATTCCGGTTGGTACTGCTTGGTGATGCCCTCGCCGGTGTCGTTACCGTTCAGGCTGCCGTCGGGCGGCATGCACGGGTCGCCCATGGTGCTGACGCCAACGACGAACTGCCGCCACTCCGGCGGCAACGCGGTCAGGCACTTGAAGACCGACATTCCGCCCATCGAGTAGCCGATGAGCCAGATCGGCGTCCCGGCCATCGGGCGGTACAGCCGCATGAACTCGTCACGGAACTGGTCGGTGGCCTTGAGGAAGCTGTGCGCATCAGGCGGGTTGAAGAACGCCCGCGAGTCGGCCCACACCCCCTGGATCGGGTACTTCGATCGTTGCGGAGGCGGGATCGCGGCATCCGGCGGGATGTAGGCGCCGATTGCCTTGCGAAACGCCAAGTCCGCCACACCGAGATCCTCGGCCCGGGCCAGCCGCTTGCCGCCCGCCATGCGCTCCAGCAGCATCGGATCGTTGTTGACGAACTTGGCCAGCTCCTTGACCGCCGCTGCGGTCTCCTCGGTGTAGAGCTGGTCCTCCCTGACGCCGAGTTCGTGCGCGTGACTGTTGGCCGGGTAGGCCGCCAACATACGGTGCTCGATCCTGGCCACCTCAGGGCTGCTGTCGCCGGGCCCATAGCCGATCCAATTGCCTGCCGCATCCTTGGCCATCAGGCGGCGCTCCCTTGGCGTGGCCCGTCGCTTTTCGTCATGTCTTCCCCCGCTCCTGCAACCGAAACTGCTAGGCAATCAGTATCGATCCGCTGTCCAGGGTTGGGTCGCGTACTCGACTACTCGAATCGGGCCAATCGGCCCGGACCGCTGACCAACGCAAAAGGCCCCCGAGCGTCGTCGGGGGCCTGTTGCGTACGAAGCGGCTGAGAAGACCTAGAAAGCCGCCTCGTCCAGTTCCATAACCTCGTTGTCGAGCGTGTCGATCACCTGACGGGTGCTGGTGAGCAGAGGCAGGACGTTCTTCGCGAAGAACGACGCCACCGCGATCTTGCCCTCGTAGAAGGCGCGATCGTCACCGCTGGCCCCGGCGTCGAGCGCCTCGATGGCCACCGCGGCCTGCTGCTGCAGCAGCCAGCCGATGATCAGGTCGCCGACGCTCATCAGGAAGCGCACCGAACCCAGGCCTACCTTGTAGAGCTCGGTCGGGTTCTCCTGCGCCGCCATCAGGTAGCCGGTCAGCGTGGCGGCCATGCCCTGGACGTCCTGCAGCGCGGTGGCCAGCAGTGCCCGCTGGGCCTTCAGCCGGCCATTGCCTGCCTCGTTCTTGACGAACGCCTCGACCTGCCCGGCAACGTGGGCAAGCGATTGACCCTTGTCGCGGACGATCTTGCGGAAGAAGAAGTCCTGCGCCTGGATGGCCGTCGTGCCCTCGTAGAGCGAGTCGATCTTGGCGTCACGGATGTACTGCTCGATCGGGTAGTCCTGCAGGAAGCCGGACCCACCGAAGGTCTGCAGGCTCTCGGTGAGCTTCGCGTAGGCCTGCTCCGAGCCGACACCCTTGACGATCGGGAGCAGCAGATCGTTGACCTTGACCGCCAGTTCGGCGTCCACATCGTGCAGCGCCTTGGCGACCGCGGAGTCCTGGAACGTCGCGGTGTAGAGGTACAGCGCACGCAGACCCTCGGCGTAGGCCTTCTGGGTCATCAGCGAACGACGCACGTCCGGGTGATGCGTGATGGTCACGCGCGGCGCCGCCTTGTCGGTCATCTGGGTCAGATCGGCACCCTGGACACGCTCCTTGGCGTACGCCAGCGCGTTGAGGTAACCGGTCGACAGGGTGGCGATCGCCTTGGTGCCCACCATCATTCGGGCCTGCTCGATAACGTCGAACATCTGGGCAATGCCGTCGTGAACCTCGCCAACGAGCCAGCCCTTGGCGGGGACGCCGTGCTGGCCGAGCGACAGCTCGCAGGTTGCCGAGACCTTCAGGCCCATCTTGTGCTCGACATTGGTGACGAACACACCGTTGCGCTCGCGCGGCTCGCCGGTCTCCGGGTCGAAGAGGAACTTCGGCACGAAGAACAGCGACAGGCCCTTGGTGCCCGGTCCGGCGCCCTCGGGGCGGGCCAGCACCAGGTGAATGATGTTCTCGCCGAGGTCGTCGGCGTCACCGGAGGTGATGAAGCGCTTCACACCGTCGATGTGCCAGGAGCCATCCTCCTGTTGGACGGCCTTGGTCCGCCCGGCGCCGACATCAGAACCGGCATCGGGCTCGGTGAGCACCATGGTCGCGGTCCAACCGCGCTCGGCGGCCAGAACGGCCCACTTCTTCTGCTCCTCGGTGCCTTGGTTGTAGAAGATCTGCGCCATGCCCGCGCCCATCGCGTACATGTACGCAGCTGGGTTGGCGCCGAGGATGTGCTCGATCAGGGCCCACTTCAGCGCGGAGGGCATCGGCATCCCGCCGAGCTCCTCGACGAGGCCGATCTTGTCCCAGCCGCCGTCGAAGATGGCACGCATCGACTTCTTGAAGGAATCGGGCAGCGTCACCGAATGCGTCTTGGGGTCGAACACCGGCGGGTTGCGGTCGGCGTCGGCGAACGACTCTGCGACCGGACCCTCGGCCAGCCGGGCGATCTCGCCCAGCATCTCGGTGGCGGTGTCGGCGTCCAGGTCGGTGTATGCGCCCTCACCGAGCGCCTTGTCCACGCCGAACACCTCGAACAGGTTGAACACCTGGTCACGGACGTTGCTCTTGTAGTGGCTCACGTTTCCTCCTCATCGAGACGGCCACTTGTGGTTGGGTACTTTGGTTAAGTTACCCACCAGTAACTGGCCCGAACTATACCGCTCAGTAACTTCAACACAAAGCACCCGCGAGCAATTTCCAGTGTCTAAGCAACCCGCCGGTTGGTCGGGATGCCAAAAGCGCAGTTTGACAGCTGTCTGAGCTGCAAGTTTGACACTCTGTGAGCTTCATCACCAACCGTCCGGTTAGGGTGTGCGAGTGCTTCGTGTCGCGGTGTGGGGAACAGGGAATATGGGAGCTACAGCGATCCGGAGCGCGGTGGCGTTTCCCGGGTTGCAGCTGTCAGGCGTCATCACGTCGTCGGTGGATAAGGCAGGTAGGGACGCGGCGACGTTCGCCCGGCTGGACGCCGAGTCGGGCGTTTCGGCGACGACCGACGTTGACGCCGCGCTGGCCGGCTGCGATGCCGTGGCCTACATGGCCTCGGGCGACATCCGGCCCGACGAGGCCGTCGACGACATCGTGCGATGCCTGCGCGCAGGCAAGCATGTCGTGACGCCGTCGCTGTATTCGCTCTACGACCCGCGGTCCGCGCCGCCGGAATGGGTGGCTCGCCTCACCGCGGCCGCCGAGGAAGGCGGGGCGACCCTTCTCGTCAGCGGCGTGGATCCGGGTTGGGGCAACGACGCCCTGGCCGTGATCGCCGCGGGGCTGTGCACCCGGATCAAGTCGATCCACTGCCAGGAGATCTTCGACTACTCGACCTACAACCAGCCTTACGCGGTCAAGGTGTCGTGCGGTTTTGGGGGGTCCATGGACGAAGTGCCGATGATGCTGCTGCCGACGGTCCCGACCATGGTGTGGGGCGGAAACATCCGGTTGATCGCCAGGGGCTTGGGGCTGGAAATCGACGAGATCACCGAGGAGGTCGAACGGTTGCCGCTCGAAGAGTCGGTCGACACCGTGATGGGGCGGTTCGAGAAGGGCACGCAAGGTGCCTTCTGGCTCAAGGTGATCGGTAAGTCGAAGGGTCGGGAACGCGTCATCGTCGACCACATCACTCGGATTCATGCGTCGTGCGCGGTGGACTGGCCGCAGCCGGACCAAGGAGTCGGCGACCACCGGGTGTTCGTCGATGGTGACCCGCAGCTGACCATCGTCAGCCGCGCCGACCTCCAAGGCGGCACGCGCGCCGACGGCGGCAACACCACTGCGGCCAATCGCCTGCTCGGCGCGCTCAATTGGTTGGCGGAGCAGAAGCCCGGCATCTATGACGGCCTCGACGTGCCGATGCAGTCGGTATTGCCTCCGGAGATGGAAGCGACGCGCTGGAGCGATTAATCCTGAGATTCGGACGCTGCGACGGGTTGCGCCTCCTCCGACGGTGATTCCGAGTCGGGCAGCTGACTCACGAGATACTCGGCGAGCCCTCCGATGGTCGGATAGTCGAATACCGCGGTCGCGTTGATCGTGAACGCGCCACCGAACTGACTGTGCAACCGGTTACGGAGTTCGATCGCCATCAGTGAATCCGTACCCAGGTCCAGGAACCGACTGGTTGCGGCGGGCGGTTGGGCGAGCCGCAGGAAGTTCTGCACTTCGCGCTGGAGGAATTCGGTCACGAAACCGGCGCGCTGCTGCACCGGTATCTCCTGCAGTTGTCGGAGCAACTCACTGTCACCGGTTGCCTCCCCGACTGCACTGGGCAACACGAGGTCGAGAATCGGCGGACGCGAACTGCCCAGCACCTTCGCGGCACGCTGCCAGTTGGCCTTGATGACGGTTGCCTGTCCGGTTCCGTTGGCGACGACCGCGGCGAGGGCGCTCAGCGCCGCCGACGGTTCCAGCGGAATCAGGCCCTGCGCACCGATATTGGCGCTCGCGGCCTCCGAAGACGCCATGCCACCTTGGGCCCAGGGACCGAAGTTGACACCCGTGGCAGGCAAGCCTTGCGCCCTCCTCTGCGCGACCAGGCCGTCGAGCAGTGCATTGGCAGTCGCGTAGTTGGCCTGACCGGGTGAACCGAACAAACTGGACACCGAGGAGGACACGATGAAGAAGTCCAGGTCGTCGTTCTTCGTCAAGCGGTCCAGGTGGCAGGCACCGAACGCCTTGGGCGCCAACGTCGTTCGGAATCGCTCCAGGCTCTGCTGAGACAGCAGCGCATCGTCGAGCACGCCTGCCAGGTGCGCCACCCCGGCGAGCGGCGGCAACTCCGCGCGGATCCGCTCCAGCAGCTTCGCGACCTCGGACTCGTCGGCGACATCGGCCGCGAAGGTGTGGATGCGGCACCGGTAGCGCTCGGTGAGGTCGTCGATTGCCTGTTGGGCGTCGGCGTCGGGCGCGCGCCGACTGGTCAGCACGATGTCACCGGCCCCGAGTTGGGCCAGATACGACGCCGTGTGCAGGCCGATCGCACCGAGGCCGCCGGTGATCAGATAGCTCCGATCGCCTCGCGGCTGCAGCGGATTCGGCATCTGCAGCACGATCTTCCCGATGTGCCGCGCCTGCTGCATCCGACGGAACGCTGCCCTCGCCTCCGTGAGCGGGTAGATCTCGGCGGGCAGTGATGTCCACTCGCCGCGTCCCATCCCGTCCGACACCTCGGTCAGCAATCGCTTGATGTGCTCGGGGTTCTGCAGGGTGGTCACATCCAGCGCGACGATCTCGTAGGCGATGTCCGGACGGGCCGCCGCCATCTGTTCAGGCGTCCAGATGTCCCGCTTGGCGATCTCGGCGAAACGACCATTCTGGGCGGTGGCCCGCACGGTCGCTTCGAGGAACCCCTCGTTGGTCAGGCTGTTGAGCACCACGTCGACGCCCGCGCCGTCGGTGTCAGCGAGGATCTCGTCGGCGAAATCCGTTGTGCGCGAATCGTAGACGTACTTCACACCCATTTTGCGCAGCGTCGCGCGCTTGTAGGTGCTGGCGGTCGCGAAGACGACGGCGCCGTGCTGCTGGGCCATCTGGATCGCGGCCAGCCCGACGCCACCGCTGGCGGCGTGAATGAGCACACGGTCGCCGGGCTTCAGCTGCGCCCAGTCGAACGCTAGTCGGACTGTGAGCGCCGCAGCGGGAATGGTGGCCGCATCCACCGCACTCACTCCGTCCGGAATGGGCGCCAGCAGCTGGGCAGGCACATTGAACCGGCTGGAGAACGCGCCCTGCATGAAGCCGTAGACGCGCTGGCCGACCTCGAATCCGGTGACGCCGCTGCCCAATTGCGTGACGATTCCTGCGAAGTCGCCGCCGATCGGTCCGGGGTCGCCAGGGTAGAGCCCGAGCACGTTGAGCACGTCCCGGAAATTGAGGCCCGAGGCCTCCACCCGGACCTGCACGTAGCCCTCGTCCGGCGCCGGTACGTCCGTCTCTGTCAGCCGCAGGTTGTCGATCGCGCCGCGTTCGGTGGGCGCCAGCACGAAGTCGGTTCCACGTGGCACCGTGAGATGACCGCTGCGCGCCCACGGCAATAACCGTGAGGCCAGCAGCTTTCCTTGTCGCAGCGCGAGTTCGGGCTCGTCGATCGGTGTGGCGAGCAGGTTCGCCAGTGCGCTGACGGCCTCAGGTGATCCGTCGCTGTCGACCAGCTTGCAGTGCAGCGCCGGTTCCTCGTTGATCGTGGTGCGCCCGAACCCCCACAGCGCAGCCTGCACCGGGTCGACCGGCTCGCCGGATTCGCATGCCACGGCCCGCTCGGTGACGATCCACAGTCCGCCCGGCAGTTTCACGTCGCCGCCCTGCACGGTGTGCACGGCGCTGAGCAGGTTGGCGATCTCGGTCTCGAGCCGCGCGGCGACGTCGGCGCTGGACTTACCTGCGGCCGGCGCGGTGCCGCGCCAGACGACCCCGGAGAACGGCAGCCCGCGCTCTTGAGCCTGGACCAGCAGCTGTCCCAGGGGTTCCGGATCGGTGATCCGGTCGAACGGGATGCAGCCCGGCACCGTGGCGGCCAACTCGTCGAATCCGGCGATCAGCCAGGTGCCGTTGACACTTGCCGCGTCATCGCTGGACGGTGGTGGCGGCACCTCGTGCCAGCCGAGGGTGTAGAGCAGCCGGGTGGCGTCGCCGCCGAGGCCGCGCAGCAACGCCTCGCGCGGCGCTCGTTTGACTGTGAACTCGCGAATCCCGCCCAGCTGGCGGCCATCCCGATCGACGAAGTCGAGATCGAAAACCTGGGTCTCGCTGTTGAGTTCGCTGGTGTGCCACCTTGCGCGGCAGTAGAACCTCCGAGGCATCTTCTCCCGCAGCATCACTTGCCCGTACCGCAGCGGCAGGAACAGATCGTTCACGCCCTGTTCGGCTGCGAGCAGCGCCGGGAACGCCGGGAAGGCGACGCCGGTGCACAGGTCCATCAGCACCGGGTGCATCGGTTCGGTGCCGAGTTGTTCGGCGAGTTCTTCGCCGACCACGATGTCGCCGATCGCCTCACCTTCACCGAGCCATAGCGACTTCAGGGAACCGGACCAATTCGGCCCCCAGGCCAGCTCCATATCGGCGAAGGTCTCGAACAGATCCTGCGGGCGCATGCGGTTCTGCCGCTCGATGGCCGCGTCGACGGGATCCCCCTGCTCGGGTGTCTCGTCGACTCCGGTGACCACGGTGCCTTCGGCGTTCAACGACCACTCGGCGTCGCGTTCGCCGCACGGGCGGCTGTGCACCTTGAAAGTTGAACCGCTGCCGTCCTCGAGCGGATGCAACATGAGCTGCACCTCGCGAGAAGTCTTCTCGGGCAGGATGATCGGCTCGTAGAAGAAGACGTCCTTCACCCGCGCCGGTGGACCGACAGCGGCCAACGCCATTGCCGCATACGTCGCGCCTGGAACGACAACGGTGCCATAGATGACATGGTCGGAGAGCCACGGCTGCGACTTGACCGACAACCTGCTGGTGTAGACGGAGTCGCCGGAGGCGAGGTCCTTCGCGCTACCCAGGATTCCCGACACCGCGGTACCGTCTGCGGCGATGCCGGACGTCTTGGGCCAGAAGCGGCGGCGTTGGAACGGATAGGTGGGCAGTTCGAGTCTGCGGCGCGGTTGTTGATGCAGCGCAGCGAAATCGGGTCGGTGGCCGCTGACGTAGGCCGCCGCCAGCGCGTCGGCGATCTGGCGTCGATCGCCAACTCCCTTGCGCAGCGCGACGATCGCGCGCGGCGCGGCGAGGTGCTCCGGCCAGACCTGAACGGCAGCCCCGGTCAGCACCGGTTGCGGACCGATCTCCATCAGCACCGAGCAGCCCAGCGCCGCCGCGGTGCGCACGCTTTCGGCGAATTGGACCGGCTGCCGGGAATGCCGCCGCCAGTATTGGGCGTCGATCGGGGTTTGGGCCGTGAGTACGGCGCCGTTGCGGTTGCAGACCAGCGGCAGCGTCGGGGCAGCGAACGTCAATTGAGCTGCGTACGACTCAAATTCGCCGAGCACCGAATCCAGCAGTTCCGAGTGGAAGGCGTGGCTGGTCTCCAGCCAGGTGCAGCGGATCGCCTCGTCACCGAACTTGGCGACGATCTGCTCCAGGTCCTCACCCGGACCCGAGAGCACGGTATTGGGTCCGTTGTAGGCGGCGACCGAAACTCGCGAGAATTCGGCCGCGAGCTCCTCGACGTGCTTGGCGTCGGCGAACACCGCCACCATTCGCCCACCTTCTGGCAGGCTGCCGAACAGTCGGCCTCGCTCGGCCATCAGCCGTGCGCCGTCCTCGAGGCTGAAGACACCGGCCACACACGCCGCTGCGTACTGGCCCACGCTGTGGCCAAGCACCACGTCGGGCTCGATGCCCCACGACTGCCACAGCCGGGCCAGGCCCGTCTCGACCGCGAAAAGCGCTGGCTGCGCAAACGACGTGTGCCGCAGCGTTTCTCCGGATTCACGATCGGTGGCGAACAGCACCTCGAGCAACGGACGCGCCAGGATGTCACTGACCGCGTCCGCGCAACGCGTCACGGTTTCGGCGAAGACCGGCTCGGCGCCGAACAACTCACGCGCCATCCCCGGATACTGGCTGCCCTGGCCGGTGAACAACCACGCCGTCGTCGGGCGGTGTGTGTGCTCGCCACGTAAGACACCGGGGCGCAGGCGGTTTTCGGCCACCCCGGCCAGGCCCTCGCGCGCACCCTCGACCGAATCCACGACCAGTGCCGCGCGATGTTCGAAGTGCGAACGGCCCGTCCCAGCGGTGAGGCAGACGTCGGCGAGGTCGACATCCGGGTGGGCCGCCAACCAGGCGTCATAACGCTGCGCCAACGCCACCAGTGCTTCCGGTGACCGCGCGGACAGCGCCAGCACATTGACGGGCTGCTCGTGAGTGGCCGGCTCCGGGGTCACCGGCACATCGCCCGCCGAGTCCTCGTCGGCGGCGGCCGGCTGTCGCGGCGCCTCCTCGATCAGCACGTGCGCGTTCGTTCCGGTGAACCCGAAGGAACTCACACCGGCGCGCCGCGGCCTCCCGTTGGTCTGCCACGGCATTGCCTCGTCCACGACCCGCACCGGCAGCGAGTCCCACGGGATGTGCGGCGACGGGTTGTCGAAGTGCAGGCTCTGCGGCAGCACCTCGTGCTGCAGCGACAACACGACCTTGATCAGGCCCGCTGCGCCTGAAGCCGATTCGGTGTGACCGATGTTGGTCTTGACCGATCCCATCAGCAACGGCCGGTCCGCGTCACGCGAGCCACCGTAGGCGGCTGCGGCCGCCTGCACCTCGATCGGATCACCCAGCGGGGTGCCTGTCCCATGCGCCTCGAGGTAGTCGACGTCCCCGCCCGTCAGACCGGCGCGCGCCAGCGCCGCGGAGATTAGCCGTTGTTGTGCACCACCGTTGGGCACCGTCAAACCACTGGACGCGCCATCCTGGTTGACCACGCTGCTGGAAATGACCGCGCAGACCCGATCGCCGTCGCGCTCGGCGTCGCCGAGCCGCTTGAGCACCAGAATTCCGCAGCCCTCACTGCGCACGTAACCGTCGGCGGAGGCGTCGAAGGTCTTGCAGCGGCCGACGGGCGAAAGCATCCTGGCGCGGGATGCGGCGATGACTGTCACCGGAGAAAGCAAGACGTTCACACCGCCGGCCAACGCCAAATCGCAGTCACCGGAGCGCAATGCCTGGCAGGCCTGATGAACGGCCACCAACGCCGAGCTGCATGCGGTATCGACCGCTACTGCCGGTCCTTCGAGTCCGAGCGCGAAGGCAACCCGACCGGAAATGGCGTTGAGCGCATTGCCGGTGATGAAGTACGGCTCGATCTTGTCGACCGACTCCGAAGACAGCAGATGCGCATACTCGTTGGCGGCGACCCCCGCGAAGACGCCGGTCCGGCTGCCGCGCAGCGCCCCTGGCGAGTACCCGGCGCGTTCCAAACCCTCCCACGAGGTTTCGAGCATCAGCCGCTGCTGCGGCTCGATCCAGACCGCCTCGCGTGGGGAGATGCCAAAGAATTCGGGATCGAATCCGTCGACTCCGTCGAGGAATCCGCCGAAGCGCGTGTAGGTCTTGCCCGGAGTCTCTGGATCCGGGTCGTAGAACTCGTCGATGTCGAATCGTTCCTCCGGGACTTCCCGGATCGCATCGACACCGCCGGATAGCACCTCCCAGAAAGCTTCCGGGTCGGGCGCGCCGGGGAAACGGCACGACACCGCGACGATCGCGATGGGTTCGTCCGTACGCGTCGTCACCACTGGCGCCGGCTTCGGGGCGGAGGCCTGCCCGCTGAGGCCGAGCACCTCACCGAGCAGATAGTTGGCCGCATCGGAGAGCCGGGGGTGATCCATCACCAGGGTGACAGGTATCTCCCTGCCCACGCCCTGTTCGATGCGGCGCCGCAGTTCGATGGCCATCAGCGAATCCATGCCGAGGTCGAAGAAACCCGCGTCCTCGCGGATCTCCGCGGCATCGACGCGCGTCACCTCTGCTACCGCGTCGCGCAGGTAATCCGTCAGAAGCTTCTTACGCTGCTGCACTGGAGCATTGGTGAGCCGCTCGACCAGCTGGGTCTTCCCGGAGAGAGTTGCGGACGGCGCCACTGCCGTCAGCTGGGAGGGCACCTCGCGCTCCAACTGCGCCAGGAATGCCCGCCTCCCCGCTTGCTGGTAGAGCGGTAGGAAGCGGGCCCAGTCGATCCGGGCTACGACACCCTGTGCTGAACCCTGCGAAGCAGCCGCCACGACATCGGCCATACCCGCCAGGGCATCGGCAGGCGACAACGTGCGGACGCCGCGCTGATCCAGTCGCGCACGAGACTCCGCGTCGGCCATGCCCGCCGACCAGGGACCAAAATTGACGCTGATCCCGGCGATGCCCTGCTCACGCAGGCGCCAGGCCAGTCCATCGAGGAATGCGTTGGCCGCACCATAGGCGGTCTGACCGAATCCGCCCCATATCGAGGCGATCGAGGAGGTGCTGATGAAGAAGTCGAGCTGCAGGTCAGCGGCTGCTTCGCTCAAATGCCAAGCACCCCACACCTTCCCAGCGAAGACGCGATCTACTTCGGCGTCGTCCAGGTCGCTCAGCGGGGTGGTACCGAGCTCGCCCGCAGCATGGACGATGCCGGCCAACGGCGGTAGCTCGGCAGCCACGGTGGCCAACAGGCGTGCGACGTCGTGCGCATCGGCGACATCGGCAGCGACGACGCGGAATTCGCAGCCGTACTGTTCGCTCAGCGCGTCGATGCGCTGTTGCGCGGCATCGCTGGGCGCGCGTCGGCTGGTCAGCACCAGATGCTTGGCGCCGTGCGCGGCCAGGTATCCGGCGATTTCCAGTCCGATCGATCCCAGCCCGCCGGTCACCAAATATGTTGTATCATCACGCAATTCGAGCGGGGTCCCACTGGGCTGCCCGTCGCGTCGAACCAGCCGGGGCACATAGACATCTTGATCACGCAGCGCGACTTGGTCTTCCCTGACGGCCGAGTCGCGCGACACCGTGATCCGGTCGATGAGCCGAGACCATTCGTCGGCTCCGTTTTTACTGCCTTCTGACAAGTCGGCCAGTCCGCCCCACACTTGCGGAAGCTCCAGCGACGCGGCACGGCCGAATCCCCACAGGCAACTCTGATCCGGCGCCACGGTGTCCGCGTCGGTGACTCGCTGTGCGCCCCTGGTCACCACCCAGATGGGTCTGCGCAGTTCAGCAGCAACCGCGGCGCGGAAGAGCCGCCGTGTTCCGCCCAAGGTTCGGTGTTGCATCCGCAACAGTGACCGCATCGATGGCACCGGCTTGGAGTCCAGATCCGCGTCGAGGGCCGCGACATGCACGATGCGTAGCGTCGAATCGTCTTCTGCCGCGGCGCGCAACACGTCCGCGAGCTGTTCCTCGTCCGAGTCGGACACCGGCAACCCGAGGATCCGATGCTGCTGCCCACGCGCGGTCAGCGCGTCGACCAACGGCCGAACCGCTGGGGAATCATCACCGACGAGAAGCCAGGTGGATTCCTCGCCGGATTGCGCGCTGGAGATCGTAGTAGTGCATTTCTCCCAACGGAATTCGTAGCGGTCGTCTTCGATGGACTGGGTGCTGCGTTCTTGGTTGTGTTGTGCCGCAAGCTTGCTCAGCACACTCAGGGTCTGATGGTCGCCGGTCGGACCGTCGAGTAGGGCTGCGAGTTCCTCGATGCGGCCGTCCTCGAGAAGGCGGACGGCTTGGGTACGCGCAGCAAGGTGCTGTTCTTGGCCGGCGTGTTCCCGATTGTCTCGATACCAGTACTGGCGGCGCTCGAACGGATAGGTGGGCAGGTCGAGCTTCTGTGCGTGCCCCTGCTGAAAAGCGGCGAATTGGGGCCGATGACCCAAGACATACGCGTCGGCAACGGCTTCGATGATTTGTCGGTGGTCGGCGGTGTTTCGACGCAGCGACGCGATCGCCCGTGGTGCGGTGACCGGGTCAGGCCACGCTCGCATGGCCGCGGCGGTGAGCACCGGTTGCGGGCCGATCTCGAGCAACACCTTGCAGTTCAGCTCGGCAAGGGTGCGCACGCTCTTGGCGAATTCCACCGGTTGACGGGCGTGACGGCGCCAGTAGGCGCCATCGAGTTTGACGCTCCGGCCGAGCGCGGCGCCGGTGCGGTTGTCAATGAGAATCCGTTGCGGCGTCTTGTAATTGAACCGATCCGCATACGACTCGAATCCGTCGAGGATCGGGTCCAGCAGCGCCGAGTGGAACGCGTGGCTGGTCTCCAGCCAGTCACACCGAACGCCGTCGGACACCAGGGCAGCCACCACCTTCTCCAGATCCTGTGCGGGTCCGGACAATACGGTGTTGGCACCGTTGTAGGCGGCGACCGACAGTATCGGGAATTCGTCGGTCAGGCTCTCGACTCGCTCGGCACCGCTGAACACCGCGACCATCCGGCCGCAAGCAGGCAAACTGCCGAAGAGGCGACCGCGTTCGGCCATCAGCAGCGCGCCGTCTTCGAGACCGAACACGCCCGCAACGCAGGCCGCCGAATATTGGCCGACGCTGTGGCCTAGCACCACGTCTGGCTCGAAGCCCCACGACTGCCAGAGCCGAGCCAAGCCCATTTCCACCGCGAACAAGGCGGGCTGTGCGTAGGAGGTCTGCCGCAGCGTCTCTTCGCTTTCCGGGCTGTCCACATCGAAAATCACGTCTAGCAACGGCTTTTCGAGAACATCGGCGACAGCTGCCGCGCAGCGATTCAGCGTCTCGGCGAACACCGGCTCGGTGTCGAACAACTCCCGGGCCATGCCGGGGTACTGGCTGCCTTGACCGGTGAACAGCCACGCCGTCTTCGGTGCGTCATGGGATTCTCCGCGAACCAAACCGGGTGCCGGGCGGTCGTCCGCGAGCGCACCGAGTAGCTCGATGGCGGATTCTCTCGAATTCACCACCAACGCGGCTCGGTGCTCCAGGTGTGCTCGCCCCGCGCCGGCGGTAAAGCACACGTCGGCCAGGGTGGCCTCCGGGTGCGCGTTCAACCAGCTGCGGTATTGATCGGCGATGTGCGTCAACGCGGCGGGCGTCTGCGCCGAGAGCGGAAGAATGCTGAACCGTCGGTCCTCGGGTTGCTCGACCGGACCCGGTGCCGCAGCAGGCTGCGCCTTGGGCGCTACTGGAGCTTCTTCGAGGATGACGTGCGCGTTGGTCCCGGCGAACCCGAACGAGCTGACTCCCGCGATACGGGGCCGACCATTGCGCTCCCAGGGGATGGTCTCCTTCACCACCTCGACTGCAAGCCGGTCCCAAGGAATGTGCGGCGAAGGGTTCTCGAAGTGGAGGTGTTTCGGCAAAGTCTCGTGCTCGAGCGACAGGATGACCTTGATGACGCCCGCGATCCCCGCGGCTGCTTCCAGGTGCCCGATGTTCGTCTTCGCCGAGCCGATCAACAGCGGCTGGCTGGCTTCGCGTCCGGCGCCGAGCACCGCACCTGCGGCCTGGGCCTCGATCGGGTCGCCCAGCGACGTCCCGGTCCCGTGTGCTTCCAGGTATCCGACGTCGCTGGGTTCGAGGTCGGCGCGCTTCAGCGCATCGGCAATAACCCGTTGCTGGGCAACGCCGTTCGGCACCGTCAAGCCACCCGATGCGCCGTCCTGGTTGATCGCGCTGCCACGGATCACGGCCCGAATCCGGTCACCGTCGCGAATCGCGTCCTCGAGGCGCTTGATGACGATGATGCCGCAACCCTCGCCGCGCACATAGCCGTCCGCGGCCGCGTCGAATGTCTTGCACCGGCCGTCGGGCGCGAGCATGTGCGCGCTGGAGAACGTGATCATGGTCGCCGGGGTGAGCAGGACGTTCGCACCGCCGGCCAGCGCGAGGTCACATTCTCCCAAGCGCAGCGCCTGGCACGCCTGATGGATCGCCACCAGCGACGAGCTGCACGCCGTGTCGACGGCGACCGCGGGACCCTGTAGCCCCAGCCGATAGCTGATCCGGCCCGCTGCCGCCGCATTCGACGTCCCGATGGCCATGTAGGCCTCGATCTCGGGATAAGTCAGCTCGTCCGATGCCATTCCCAGGTAGTCATGGGTGGCCAAACCCACGAACACACCGGTGTTGGTGTTGGCCAGCGCCGTTGGCGCGGTGCCCGAATGTTCGACCGCGCGCCACGCCGTCTCCAGCAACAGCCGATGCTGCGGATCCATCGACCTGACCTCGCGCGTCGACATGCCGAAGAACGGCGCGTCGAACCCCGTCACGTCATCGACGAAACCGGCACGACGGGTCACCATCTTGCCCGGCGCACCGGGTTCCGGGTCGAAGAAATCGTCGGCATCCCAGCGGTCCTTCGGCACCTCCGATATCGCGTCGCGGCCCTCGCGCAGTACGTCCCAGTACCCATCGGCATCCGGGGCACCTGGAAACCGCGCCGCATAGCCGACGATGGCAAAACGCGGCGCCGGCTCGATCGGATGTTCGGCGGATCCCATGCCGTTGTCCTCCTTGCATCGGCGGTCAGAATGTGACTCTGCGGGACACCTGTAGCGCCTGAAGAGCAACTTCCCCCGACGGACACTATTGCATGTGCAGCTGTGGCATGCGTGGCGCCGCTGTCCGGCTTCGGACGGCGGCGGGCGGCTGCGGTGTACCGAGGGTATGTTGGTCCCGCCACGAGTGATGCCGGACCCGGAGCCGGCCAAGGTGGGAGGACGACGGTTTGCGGATCGGGAAGATAACGGTTGGCGCACTTGATGAATGGTCGTTGAGTCCGGGCTCGGTCACCTCTTGGCATCCAACTGTCGCGGCTCAGGAAAAGGCCCGACGAGCGCCGGTCAGTTCGGTGCCGATCAGCTACATGCAAGGCCAACATCTTCGTAACTACTCCGAACGGACAGCCGCAGGACTGAACTTCTCCCGGCAAATCATCGCCAGCTGTGAGGTGGCCGGCCAGTGTGATATTTCGGCCATGGATCACGCCGTCAACGCATACCTACGTCGGCACGACACGTTCCGCAGTTGGTTCGAACAGACGGCCGATGGAGAGTTCATCCGGCACGCCATCAACGATCCGGCTGACATCGAATTCGTGCCGATCGATCACGGCAACATGACGGTTGACGAGATATACGCGCATGTCGTGGCCATACCGAATCCGTTGGAGTGGGGTTGCTTCACTTTCGGAATAGTCCAGAACGAGAGCCACTTCACATTCTTCGCCGCCATGGATCATGTCCACGGGGACGCGACGTTGATCGGCACAACGATGGTGGAAGCCAACGGAATGTATTCGGCGTTGAGCGGAGGCGGTGAGGCGCTCGCGCTTCCCGATGCCGGTAGCTTCGACGATTTCTGTGTCCGCGAGCGCGAGTACACGTCAAAGTTAACTGTGGAGTCGCCCGGAGTGCGGGCGTGGATCGACTTCGCCGAGGACAACGGTGGTGGCTTTCCTGAATTCCCGCTTCCGCTGGGTAGCCCGCTGGAGTCGACCAGCAGCGCCATGACCTCGGAGATCCTGATGAACCCGGCACAGACGGAACGCTTCGAATCAGCTTGCACAGCGGCGGGCGCGCGCTTCGTCGGCGGCGTGTTTGCCTGCCTCGGCCTGGTGGAGCACGAGTTCACCGGTGCTCTCACGTATTACGGGCTCACTCCGAGAGATTCCCGCAAAGCCGGCGACAATTTCCTGACGCAGGGTTGGTTTACGGGCTTGATCCCGATCACCGTCCCGATCGCCGCGACCTCTTTCAGCGATGCCGCATGGGCAGCGCAGGCTTCTTTCGACTCAGGTCTGGACATGGCGAGCGTGCCGTATTACCGCGTAATGGAGTTGGCGCCGCGGTTGAACTGGCCGCAGCCGAACTTTCCGGTGTCGAACTTCTTTCACGGTGGCGCTGCTCCGCTCAACGCCATCCTCGCGGCAGCCGACATGGGCCTTGCGAACAATATCGGAATCTACCCTGACGGCCGGTTTTCATATCAATTGACGATCTACATATTCCGGTACGGGGAGGGCACGGTCATGGCGATCATGCATCCCGACAACCCGGTTGCCGAGAAATCAGTTACCCGCTACATGGAGGCGATGAAATCGGTGTCCGTACGGGTCGCTGACACCGGGCAATGGGGACGCGTCGCATAGCGGGGAGCAATTCGATGGACAGGGCCTTTCCCCAATCCGCAATTTTCGGGACATGGTACGTATTTGCGCGTTTTGACAGGGCGTCGGTGAGCGGCGCTGATGGAAGCGGACGACTGCGTCTACCAGGAGGGAGGGCGAAATGCGACGGTTAGCCGATCTCGTGGTGCGGTGGCCCCTGGTGGTGATAGGGGTCTGGGTCGCGATCGCGGTTGCACTTCCGCTGACGTTCCCGAGCCTGAACGAGATGGCCCAGAGGCATCCGCTCGCCATCCTGCCCAGTGACGCTCCGTCGAGCGTCGCCGCCCGGCAGATGACCGAAGCGTTTCACGAATCCGGTTCGGACAACCTACTCGTCGTTGCTTTTATCAACGAAACAGGGCTCAAGCCCGCCGACGAAGCCGCCTATCGCAAGGTGGTGGACGCGCTGCGCGACGACATCACAGACGTCACGATGGCCCAGGACTTCTTCACCACACCGCAACTGCGCCCCTTCCTGACCAGCAAGGACAAGACGACCTGGGTGCTGCCGGTCGGCCTTGCGGGCGAGATGGGCACGCCCCGTGGCTACGAGGCCTACAACCGGGTTGCCGACCTCGTCAAACACAACGTCGCCGATGGCCCGCTCAAAGTGCACGTCACCGGGCCTGCGGCCACCGTTGCCGACCTCACCGTCGCGGGCGAGCAAGACCGCATGCCTATCGAGATTGCGATCGCCGTCCTGGTACTGCTCGTGTTGCTGGTGGTGTATCGCAACCCGGTCACCATGCTCCTGCCGTTGGCGACGATCGGGGCGTCCTTGGTGACTGCGCAGGCCGTCGTGGCCGGCGTCTCTGATCTCTTCGGAATAGGTGTCTCGAACCAGTCCGTGATCTTTCTGAGCGCGATGATCGCCGGCGCCGGGACCGACTATGCGGTCTTCCTGATCAGCCGCTATCACGACTATCTGCGGCTAGGTGCGGACTTCAATGACGCGGTGAGGCGGGCATTGATCTCGATCGGAAAGGTGATCACTGCCTCCGCCGCCACGGTGGGAGTCACTTTTCTCGGGCTCAGCTTCGCCAAGATGGGGGTGTTCTCCACGATCGGTGTGGCGTGCGCGATCGGGGTCGGGGTGGCATACCTGTCCGCGGTCACGTTGCTGCCGGCCATTCTGGTGCTGGCCGGTCCACGCGGCTGGGTCAAACCGCGGCGCGAACTCACCGCTCGGTTCTGGCGACGGTCGGGGGCCCGCATTGTGCGACGACCGAAGGCCCATCTGGTCGGCAGCCTGCTCGTCCTGGCCATTCTCGCCAGCTGTGCGAGCCTGGTGCATTACAACTACGACGATCGCAAAGCCCTTGGCCCTTCGGCGTCGAGTTCGATCGGGTACGCCGCGCTGGAACGCCATTTCCCCATCAGTCAGGCCGTACCCGAGTACATCCTCATTCAGTCACCGCGCGACCTGCGTACGCCGCAGGCCCTCGCGGACCTGGAGCAGATGGCACAACGGGTCAGCCAACTGCCGAACATCGGGCTCGTCAGCGGCCTCACCCGACCTACCGGAGAGGTGCCGCAGGAGTTCAGAGCCACCTATCAAGCGGGCATTGTCGGTGATCGGATGGCCCAGGGCTCGGCCGTGATCAGCGACAACGGCAAAGATCTCAACCGATTGCAGAACGGGGCCGGCACGCTGGCCGCCAACCTGGGTGATGTGCGCGCTCAGATCAACCGAATCGCGCCCAGCATGCAGCGTCTGATCGACGCCTTCAACTCGATGCGAAGCCAACTGGGCGGAGACAAGTTGGTCAAGGACGTCGAAACCGCTGCCCAGCTCGTGCAGAGCATCAATGCGCTCGGCAATGCCATGGGCGTGAACTTCTCGACCGTCAAGGACATGTTCGCGTGGGTGGGTCCGGTGCTGGCGGCGCTGAACGGCAACGCGGTCTGCGATGCCAACCCCTCGTGCAGCGATACCCGCATCCAGTTTCAAAAGCTGGTCGCCGCGCGTGACGACGGACGCCTCGACCAGATCAATACTCTGGCCGGGCAGCTGCAGGGGTTCGGAGACCGACAGACCCTCAACGCAACGGTGAAGCAACTCAATGATGCGCTCTCGCAATTCAGCTCGGCGGTGCGTTCCATGGGTCTCGATCGACCTGGAGGCCTGCAGGCGGGCCTGACTCAGGTCAGGCAGGGCGCCAACCGCTTGGCAGACGGGAGCCAGCAGGTGGCAGGCGGAGTGGACCAACTCGTCGGCCAGGTCAAGCTGATGGGTGCCGGACTCGATGAGGCGGCCGCGTTTCTGTTGGCGATGCGAAGCGACGCCGCGGACCCGTCGATGGCGGGGTTCAATCTTCCGGCCCAAATTCTCCAACTCGACGAGTTCAAGGCGGCCGCGAAGGTGTTCATCTCGCCAGATGGCCACTCGGCCCGGTACCTGGTGCAAACCACACTCAATCCGTTCAGCGCCGAAGCGATGGATCAGGTGAATGCGATCACCGACGCCGCTCGGAGCGCCCAACCGAACACCACACTGGCGGACGCCAAGATATCGATGGGCGGGTTCCCCGCCGCGCTGCGGGATACGCGCGACTATTACGAGCACGACATCCGTTTCATCATCGTCGTGACCCTCGTCGTCGTCCTACTGATCCTGATGGCGCTGTTGCGTGCGATTGTCGCGCCGCTCTATCTGATTGGCTCCGTGATCATTTCGTACTTTGCGGCACTCGGTATCAGCGTCGTGACATTTCAATACCTACTCGGCCAGCAATTGCATTGGAGCGTGCCACCACTGGCCTTCGTGGTCTTGGTCGCGGTGGGCGCCGACTACAACCTGCTCTTTGTATCGCGAATGCGCGACGAGTCTCCGCACGGCACGCGTTACGGTGTCATTCGCACCCTGACGTCGACCGGCGGGGTGATCACTGCGGCTGGCTTGATCTTTACCGCCTCGATGTGCGGTCTGCTGTTTTCCAGCATCACCACCGTGGTCCAGGGTGGATTCATGATCGGTGTCGGCGTCCTGCTGGACACCTTCCTGGTACGCACCGTCACGGTGCCCGCGATGGCCACCTTGGTGGGGCGGGCGAACTGGTGGCCCTCACGACTGAGCGTGCAGGGCACGCGTGGAGCGATCGAACCGCCGTCACGGGCACCGGCCGGGCAGGCAGAGTAATGTCACGTGTCACGGTCAGTACGGACGCCTAGCCAGCAGGTGGGAGTAGGAATGCGGAGACTAGTCGCAGTGGTCACTGCGCTGGTAACCGTCGGCGCCACAGGGTGTTTCGGGTCCGGGATTGCGGCAGCCGATGACATCCAACCCGGCTGGACGCCAGACCACGGGGCACCGGACGTACCGCCGCCGCTTGGCACGCCGGGCAGAGGGTACGCACTCGGCGGCGCGCACGTTCTGGGCATTCCGTATGACGAGTACATCAAGCGCACAGGCGCCGACTGGTTCCCAGGACTGGATCGGCAGATCGTCGGCTACCCCGCAGGACAGGTGCAGGGTCACGTGCTGGAGCGATTGTTTCCTGGCATCAGTCGGCTGCAGGACGGCTTTCCGGGTCTGGGTATCGACGGCCCAAGCATCGGCGAGTCGGTTGACGAGGGAGAGGGCAACCTCGAAGGGGCGATCCGCGACGGTGGTCCCGGCACCGCGATCGGCTTGTCCGAGGGCGCGATGGTGCTCGACGCCGTACAGGCGAAGCTTGCGAACGACCCGACCGCGCCGCCGCCGAATACCTTGAGCTTCGCGACATATGGCGACCCGTTGGCGAAGCACGCCTTCGGTGAGAGTTTCCTGACGCAGATGTTTCCCGTCGGCAGCGTGGTACCCGCACTCGACTTCCGCATGCCGGCTCCGGTGGAGAGCCAGTACGACACCTACCAATTCGTCTCCGCATACGACAGCATCGCCGACTGGCCGGACAGGCCGGACAACTGGATGTCCCTCCTCAACGCGGTCGTTGGTCTCGCGACCGGTCACACCGCGGTGGCGTTCACCAATCCGAGTAACGTTCCGCCGCAGAACATCGCGACGACCGTCAACTCCAAGGGTGCGAAGACGACGACATATCTGATCCCCGAGCAGCACCTTCCGCTGGTGTTGCCCTTCAAATATCTCGGGGTTGACGAGGGCACGCTCAATCAGCTCGACGGGGTGCTGAAGCCGATGGTGGATGCGGGATATTCGCGAAACGACAATCCGCTGACCGCTCCGATCACGGTGGATCCGGTGCGCGGCTACGACCCGGCCGCCGTCACCGCACCGGCTACGCAGGCCGCCTTCGGCGGTGCCGCTGATCCTGTGTCGCAGCTCCTGTCCGGTTTCCAATACGTGATGAACCACGGCGCAGGCTGACGACGACTCCCAGCCGACAAATCGACGAGTTACTACGGACGTAATGTGACGCCTTCGCCCCAGTCTTCCATTCTCTCGATGCTGCATGGTCGTGCCAGCCTGCGCCCCAATGACGTCGCGTTCACCTTCACCGATTACGTCGACGACTGGGCGGGTGTTTCCGAGAGTCTCACGTGGTCGCAATTGTCCCGCCGAACATTGAATGTGGCAGGCGAGCTCAGCCTTCATGCGTCGGTCGGAGACAGGGCAGTGATCCTCGCTCCCCAGGGCCTTGACTACATTGCGGCATTCCTGGGATCCATGCACGCTGGGCTGATCGCGGTTCCCCTCCCGTTGCCACACCGCGGCTCGAGTCACGAGCGGGTGGGTGCCGTCCTTGCCGACACGTCCCCCTCGGTTGTTCTCACAACGTCTGCGGTGACATCAGATATCGCCGAATATGTTGATCAAACACGCCTGGACGCTGTGCCGAAGATCGTCGAAATCGACTCGATGAATCTGGATGTCGATGGCGAAACAGTGCCTGGGACAACCGAATTACCCAGCACAGCGTATTTGCAGTACAGCTCTGGTTCGACCCGGCTGCCAACCGGGGTCATAATCTCGCACCGTAACCTGCAGGTGAATTTCGAACAGCTGATGCGCAGCTATTTCACGGACTCCCCCGTCAAAGCACCGCCTATCGAGACGATTGTTTCGTGGTTGCCCTTTTACCATGACATGGGTTTGGTGCTGGGCGTCTGCGCACCGATCCTGGGCGGCTTTCGTGGTGAGCTGACAAGTCCGGTTGCGTTTCTGGAAAGGCCGGCCAGATGGGTGCGATCGCTGGCGGAGAATTCTCATGCCTTTTCGGCGGCGCCAAACTTCGCCTTTGACCTGGCCGCCCGAAAGACCACCGACAGCGACCTGGCCGGGCTGGACCTCGGCGGGGTGGTGGGCATCATCAGCGGCTCGGAACGTGTCGAGCCGGGCACATTGCGACGCTTCGTTGATCGGTTCGCGCACTTCAACTTTCGAGACCACATGATGCGACCGTCATATGGCTTGGCGGAGGCCACCGTATTCGTGGCCAGTGGCACCTGGAGTGAGTCATCGGAGGCGGTCCACTTCGATCTCGAGGAGCTGTCCGCAGGCCGGGTTCAGCGGTGTTCGCCGGGGGCCGGCGCAGAGCTGGTCAAATACAAAGTGCCGCAATCGCCATCGTTGCGCATCGTCGATTCCGACACAAACCGCGATAGCCCGGACGGCTTGGTCGGCGAGATCTGGGTGCATGGCGCCAATGTTGCCGAGGGCTACTGGCGCAAACCGCCGGAGGAGCAGCGTGCGTTCGGCGCAGTGCTTGTCGACCCTTCGCCGGGCACACCCGACGGCCCCTGGCTGAGAACCGGCGACCTGGGCTTCATCTCCGATGGCGAGTTGTTCATCGTCGGCCGCATCAAGGACCTGCTGATCATTCGTGGGCGTAATCACTACCCCGAGGACATTGAGGCGACGGTCCAAGAGATCACAGGTGGTCGGGTCGCGGCGATATCAGTACCGGTGAACAGTACTGAGAAGCTGGTCACCGTCATCGAGCTCAAGAAGCGAGGAGATTCCGACGAGGAGGCGATGCACTGGCTCAGCGGGGTCAAAAGCGACGTCACCTCGGCGATATCCAATGCGCACGGCTTGAGTGTCGGGGATCTCGTTCTGGTCTCGCCGGGTTCGATTCCCACCACGACGAGCGGCAAGATCCGGCGTGCCGTCTGTGTCGAGCAGTACCGGCAGGACCAATTCACCCGGTTGGACGCTTAAGCCGGCCGGTGAGCGCACCCGGGAATGACCAATGTTGGTGACTGTCCTGGTAATGGCGCTTGCCGTCAGCGTCGAACCATTCCGAATCGGGATGACCGTGCTCATGCTGAACAGGCCCAGACCGGTGTTGCAACTGCTTGCATTCCTCAGTGGCGGCTTCGTCATGGGAATGACGGTGGGTCTGGTCGTCCTGTTCGTGTTTCACCGCGCATTGCAGGAGTCCAGCTATTTCACGCTGCCCAACGTCCAGATTGTGATCGGGCTGCTGGCGCTGTCGGTCGCTGTGGTCGTGGCCGTCCCCGGACTGTGGGACCTGCGTCCGACAAGGTTGGCCAGGCCGGCCAAACAACTGCTGAGCGGGCCCTCACTCGCGGTCGCGGGAGTCGCCGGTCTCGGCATCGCGTTGCCGTCGGTCGACTATCTCGCCGCGCTCGCCGTCATCTTGGCGTCCGGGGCGGCAGCCCTGACGCAAGTCGCGGTGCTGTTGATGTTCAACCTCGTGGCCTTTGCACTCATCGAGATTTCGTTGCTGACCTATCTACTGGCGCCCAAGGCAACGGTCAAGTGGCTGGAGTCGCTGAACAACTGGATTCGATCGCGTCGCCGCGTTGAAGTCGCAATCCTGCTGGCCGCGGTCGGCTGTGTGTCCCTCACGGCCGGCGTGGCCAGTTGATGTACGGCGTGAAGATCGCGCTGGACATCCTGAGCGCCGATGACCTGCCGGTCCACGTCCCGAGCGGCGTGTGAAGATGGAACTGATGGCATCCAACGATCTGAGTCCCACCAGCCTGCGCGAAGCCTTCGGGCACTTCCCGGCCGGCGTCATCGCGATCGCTGCCGAAGTGGAGGGCGTTCGGGTGGGGCTGGCAGCAAGCACCTTTGTCCCCGTTTCACTGGACCCGCCGTTGGTGTCCTTCTGTGTGCAGAACACCTCGGAAACGTGGCCCAAGCTGAAGGATCTGCCGTTCCTGGGGATCAGTGTGCTCGGCGAGGCCCACGACGCGGCCGCGCGCACCCTTGCGGCCAAGACCGGCGACCGGTTCGCGGGCCTGGAGACCGTGTCACGGGACTCCGGCGCGGTATTCGTCGCGGGCACGAGCGTCTGGCTTGAAAGCGCCATCGAGCAGGTCGTCCCCGCCGGAGATCACACGATCGTGATTCTGCGAGTCAGCGACATCACCGTACATGCCGATGTACCGCCGATTGTCTTTCACCGCAGCACATTTCGCCGGCTAGGCGCCTGACTACGGACGAGTCGCGAGCTCGTCGCGGTAACCCTGGATGCGCTGCTCGAGTTCGTCGGCGTCGGCAGGCCGACCTTCCTTGCGAGCCAGCTCGGCCCGCGCGCTCAGCTCACGGATCGCGGTGCGAATGTCGTTGATGCTATGAGGCTCTCGCATGTTCATACTGCTGCCTTTCGACGGTGATTGGCCGCTGTTTGAAGAGTACCCGCGAGAGCGTCGCGCTCAACGCCTCCTGCGGTGTTTGTCTGTTCCGGCTCGTCACCCTCGCCGGAAGAGTTTGTCCCCGAGCCACACCACCGGGTCGTACTTGCGGTCGGCCGCGCGCTCCTTGAGTGGAATCAGCGCATTGTCGGTGATCTTGATGTGCTCGGGGCACACCTCGGTGCAGCACTTGGTGATGTTGCAGAAGCCCAGTCCGTTCTCCTCCTGCGCCTGCACGGAACGACGGTCGAGCGTGTCCAGCGGATGCATATCGAGTTCGGTCTGGCGCATCAGGTAGCGCGGGCCCGCGAACGCCTTCTTGTTCTCTTCGTGATCACGCACCACGTGGCAGGTGTTCTGGCACAGGAAGCACTCGATGCACTTGCGGAACTCCTGTGAGCGGTTCACGTCCTCCTGCATCATCCGGTACTCGCCCAGCTGCAGATCCTTCGGGGGCGTGAATGACGGTATTTCCCTGGCCTTTTCGTAGTTGAACGACACATCGGTGACGAGGTCGCGAATCACGGGGAACGTCCGCAGCGGCGTGATCGTGATCGTCTCGGTCGGGTCGAATGTCGACATCCGGGTCATGCACATCAGCTTCGGTCGGCCGTTGATTTCGGCAGAACACGAACCGCACTTGCCTGCCTTGCAGTTCCACCGCACCGCGAGATCGGGCGTCTGCGTCTGCTGGAGCCGGTGGATGATGTCGAGCACCACCTCGCCCTCGTTGACTTCCACAGAGAAGTCCTGCAGCGCACCACCGTCGTCGTCGCCGCGCCAGACCCGCAGCTTCGCCTGGTAGCTCATCAGCTTCTCCTTGCCGGGTGGTTGACGAGTTCTTCTGGGGTGAAGTACTTCTCGAGCTCTTCGATGTCGACCAGCTCGAGGAGGTCCTCTCGCATCGGGACCTGGTCCTCACCGGTGATGCTGACATCGGGGACAACCGCGTCCCCTTCGGCCCGGCACACCAGCAGGACCTTGCGCCAATTCGGGTCCATCGACGGGTGGTCGTCGCGGGTGTGGCCGCCGCGGCTCTCGGTGCGCTCCAGCGCGGCCTTGGCCACGCACTCGCTGACCAGCAGCATGTTGCGCAGATCGACGGCCAGATGCCAGCCGGGGTTGAACTGCCGGTGGCCCTCCACGTGCACATGCTTGAAGCGCTCCCGCAACTCGCTCAGCTTGACCAATGCCTCGGAGACCTCGTCGGCGTTGCGGATGATGCCGACCAGCGAGTTCATCGTGTCCTGCAGGTCGAGGTGCAGCGTGTACGGGTTCTCGGCTTTGTCGCCGTTCGTCGGGCCGTCGAACGGCGCCAGCGCCAGTTTGGCGGCCTCGGCGACGGCCTCGTCGGACACCTGTGGCCGATCTGCCAACGCCCGGACGTAGTCGGATGCGCCGAGCCCGGCACGGCGGCCGAACACCAGCAGGTCCGAAAGCGAATTGCCGCCCAGCCGGTTCGAGCCGTGCATGCCGCCTGAGCACTCACCCGCGGCGAACAGCCCCGGGGTGCGCGCGGCGCCGGTGTCGGGGTCGACCTCGATGCCGCCCATCACGTAGTGGCAGGTCGGACCGACTTCCATCGGCTCCTTGGTGATGTCGACCTCCGCCAGTTCCATGAACTGGTGGTACATCGACGGCAGCCTGCGCTTGATCTCCTCGGCGGGCAGCCGCGACGCGATGTCGAGGAAGACGCCACCGTGCGGTGAGTTACGCCCGGCCTTCACCTCGGAGTTGATGGCGCGCGCCACCTCGTCGCGGGGCAGTAGGTCGGGCGTGCGACGCGCGGAGTCGTTGTCCTTCAGCCACTGGTCGGCTTCTTCGATGGTCTCGGCGTACTGGCCTTTGAACACCGGCGGGATGTAGTCGAACATGAACCGGGTGCCTTCGGAGTTCTTCAGCACCCCGCCGTCGCCGCGGACGCCCTCGGTGACCAGGATGCCCTTCACGCTGGGCGGCCAGACCATGCCGGTCGGGTGGAACTGGACGAACTCCATGTTGATCAGCGTTGCGCCGGCCCGCAGCGCCAGCGCGTGCCCGTCGCCGGTGTACTCCCACGAGTTCGACGTCACCTTGTAGGACTTGCCGATCCCACCGGTGGCCATCACCACGGCGGGGGCCTCGAAGAGGATGAAGCGCCCGCTTTCCCGCCAGTAGCCGAACGCCCCGGCGATCCTGTCGTCGTCCTTGATCAGGTCCGTGATCGTGCACTCGTGGAAGACCTTGATGCGGGCCTCGTAGTCGCCGAACTCGGCCTTGTCCTCCTGCTGTAGCGACACGATCTTCTGCTGCAGGGTGCGGATGATCTCCAGGCCGGTGCGGTCGCCGACGTGAGCAAGTCGCGGGTAGGTGTGGCCGCCGAAGTTGCGCTGGCTGATGCGCCCGTCCTTGGTGCGGTCGAATAGGGCGCCGTAGGTCTCCAGCTCCCACACGCGGTCGGGAGCCTCCTTGGCGTGCAACTCGGCCATGCGCCAGTTGTTCAGGAACTTCCCGCCGCGCATGGTGTCCTTGAAGTGGACCTGCCAGTTGTCCTTCGGGTTGGCATTGCCCATCGCGGCCGCGCAGCCGCCCTCGGCCATCACGGTGTGGGCCTTGCCGAACAACGACTTACACACCACGGCGACCTTCAAACCACGTTCACGCGCCTCGATGACCGCACGCAAACCCGCGCCGCCGGCACCGATCACGACCACGTCGTATGGGTGCCGTTCGACCTCAGCCATAAATCCTCACTATTCGCAGTTAATGTGACGAAAACCGTTCTCAGCCAATGAATCTGAGATCGTGGATCGTGCCACTGGCCACTAGCGCGATGTAGAGGTCGGTCACGATCAGCGTGCCAAGGGTGATCCACGCGTACATCTTGTGCCTGGTGTTCAACCGGCTCACCTGTGACCAGAACCAATAGCGCACAGGGTGTTTGGAGAAGTGCCGGAGGCGGCCGCCGACGATGTGTCGGCAGGAGTGGCATGACAACGTGTACGTCCACAGCAGGATCACGTTCACCACGAGAACGATGTTGCCCAGCCCGAATCCGAAGCCCGAGGGAGATTGGAATGCCACGATCGCGTCGTAGGTGTTGATCACCGAGATGATCGCGGCGATGTAGAAGAAGTATCGGTGCGTGTTCTGGACGATCAACGGGAATCGGGTCTCGCCAGTGTATTTCGCGTGCGGTTCTGCCACGGCGCACGCCGTAGGGGACTGCCACACCGACCGGTAGTAAGCCCCGCGGTAGTAGTAGCAGGTCAGGCGGAACAACAGCAGGAACGGCAGTGTCAACGCCGCATAGGGAAGCCACCAGACGTCGGGCAGGATCTGGGGCCAGAAGTGGCTGGCCTCAGGTAGACAGCCCTTGCTGATACACGGTGAATAGAACGGAGTCAGGTAGTGGTACTCGGGGACGTAGTAGTTGTTCTGCAGAAACGCCCGCACCACGCCGTAGATCAGGAAGACGGCGAAGCCCAGGTCGACGATGAGCGGCGACTGCCACCACCGGTCGGTGCGCAGCGTGCGCTGCGGAATTTGGGCACGGCTCGGCGAAAAGACGCCGGTCGCCTTGCGGTCGGCGGTGGGTGCGCTCACGTTTCCCTTTCGGTGTGTTACGTCCCGATCAGACAGCCGCGGCGTTAGCCGGCGACTCCTCGGTCGTCTTCATCTCCCCAGAAGGCGGTTTCGTCGGGGGTGTCAGGGATGGCGATCTTCTCGGCGCCATGGTGGTGGCGGGTCACGCCACGGGTGAGTTCCAGCTCCTCGGCGTCGATGTCGAGCCGGTCGATGTCGTTGAGGATGCGTTCGGCATCGTTGACGATGCGGCGGGTGGCGGGGCTGTCCCCGTATTTCGACGCCAACGATGTCACGCACCGCCGGAGACTTCCGATTAGCTCGTGCAGCTCGGTAAGTTCGGTAGTGCTCGACATTTGACCTCCTTGGGCTGAAGGGTGTCTCGGATCACAGTACGACACCCGATGTTAGTTACATCAGGGGGTTTGGAGTGAGACAGATCACGTCACCAAGGTGGAGGTAGCCCGATGTCCGACCAGGTCCTCAAGGAGCGTGCCCAAACATTGCTGGCCTTGCACCAGCCCGGCAATCCGGTGGTGCTACCGACGGTCTGGGACGCGTGGTCGGCGAGGCTGGCGGCCGACGCCGGGTTCGCGGCGCTGACGGTCGGCAGCCATCCGATGGCCGATTCGGTGGGCAAGGCGGACGCGGAGGGCATGACGTACGACGACGTGATCACCCGCGTCAAGCAGATCACCGCGGCCGTCGACGTGCCGGTCTCGGTCGACATCGAATCGGGGTACGGCCAATCGCCCACCCGACTGATCACGGGCCTGCTGGAGGCCGGCGCCGTCGGCCTCAACATCGAGGACACGGTGCACTCCGAGGGCGGGCGGCTGCGGTCGTCCAGCGAGCACGCCGAGCTCGTCGGTGCTCTTCGCAAGGCGGCCGACGCCACCGGCGTACACGTCGTGGTCAACGCCCGCACGGATCTGTTCCTACGGCAGGACGGCGACGAATCCGACCGTGTCGAGCGCGCGATCGCGCGGCTCAAAGAATCCGCAGCGGCGGGCGCCGATTCGTTGTATCCGGTGGGCCGTCACGACCCGGATACGTTGCGGCGCTTGGCTTCCGAGCTGCCACTGCCGATCAACGCGATCGTGCTCCCCGACCAGGATGATCCCGCGTCGTTCGGGCCGCTCGGGGTTGGCCGGATCAGCTTCGGCCCGTTCCTGCAGGGCGCACTTTCCGGGCGTGCCAAGGAGATCCTGGCCCGCTGGGCCTAGCATTCCCGCCGTGAGCGGTGACGACGACGAGCCCAGCTGGCAGGACCAGCAATCGGTGATAGTGGCCGCGGGAATCGGGGGGCTGGTGCTGCTGGCGTTGTTGGTGTGGGCGGTGATCCACACCGCCAACAAGTCGACGACGCCACCCGAACCGGTCGACTTTCCGCCGTCGTCGGCCACGTCGTCGACGTACACGACCGAGTCGACGTCGAGCACGAGCTACACGATGCCGAGTGTGCAAACCAGCCAGGACAACCCGATAGTCACCGGGCCACCCCCGTCGACGCCGTCGGACGAGGGGCCGGGCGACGTCGAAACGACGACGTCGACCACGACGACCAACCCGTACCCGACGACGACGCCGACGAACGCCGGCCACGTCTAGAGCCGATCAGTCGGCAATGCTCTTGATGGGTTCCAGCAGCCGATGCGGTCGCCTGAGCACCTGGCTGACGGGGTCTTCGCGAGGCACCCGGTCGCGGGGCCGGCGTGGTGGGTGCACAACGAGGTCCGCCGCGTCGGGTTGACGGTCGCAGCCGGTGCAGGTCCCGTCGGGTTGGATCGTGCCGCCGCAGCCGACGTGTCTGTACGTGCGTCGGACCGGCTTCTCCAGGTAGTTCTCGTTGCCCCAGGTGATCAGCGACCAGATGGTCGGCCAGAGCCTGCGCCCCTTCTCGGACACCACGTACTCGTCGTGGCGCGTGTCCGATGACGTCTTGGTGAACACGCCCTCGGCGACAAGCAGTGCGAGGCGATCGGCGAGCACCGCTTTCGGGATTCCGAGGTGAGCCTGGAAGTCGCTGAAACGGCGGACGCCGTAGAAGGCGTCGCGCACGATCAGTAGGGTCCAGCGCTCGCCGACAATTTCGAGGGACCGGGCGATCGGGCAGCTCTCTGCTGTGTATTCGCGGGGAAGTGCCATAAAACCCAGTATCACACCTTGCCGGTTCGTTCACCGAACCATACGATACGGAATCGACGGTTCATTCACCGAACCATTGGAGGCTGATCGATGAGGGCTGTTCAGTACGACCGCTTCGGCGGTCCGGAGGTGCTCCAGTACGTCGACCTACCCGACCCGCGCCCCGGTCCAGGCGAAGTTCTCATTCAGACCGCCGCGATCGGAGTCAACTTCCCGGACATCCGCGAGCGCCTCGGTGTGTACAACAAGGCCGAAACAAGGGTCGGCGGTGTGCAACTGCCTCAGGTGGGTGGGATCGCGGTCGCAGGCACGGTCGTCGACAACGGGTCGGACACCAGCGGCGACCTGATCGGCAGGCGGGTTGTCGCGCTTATGAAAAAGGGCGCCTATGCGGAGCGCGCCGTCGCCGCGGAGGCGCTGTGCGCTGTCGTCGACGACGACGCCGACGTGATCGTATTGGCTGGTTTCGCAGCGCAGGCGGCATGCGCCCATCTGCTGCTGCATGCGTCGACGACGCTGCGCCCCGGTGAGGCATTGCTGGTGCACGGCGCAGCCGGAGGGGTGGGCAGCCTCGCCGTTCAGATCGGAAAGGCCCTTGGCGCGTCGCCGGTCATCGGCACCGCCAGCACGGAAGAACGCCGCAGTTTCGTGATGGAACTCGGTGCTGACGCCGCGATCGGCTACGACGAGCCAGACTGGCCCGCAAGAGTTTTGGAGCTCACGGGAGGCCGAGGCGTGGACGTTCTCATCGAATCCATCGGTGGTGACGTCTTCGAGCAGAACTTCCACGCACTGGCCACGTTCGGCCGGTACCTGCTGCTCGGTTCGACCCGCGGCCCAGGTGACCCATTCGCGCCGCGTCGCCTGATGACGAAATCGCAAGCGATGGTGGGCTTCTACCTGCCGGTGTTCTACGACCGGCCGGAGTTGATCGGAGACGCGTTGCGGTTCCTTGCCGACGGCGTCAAGGAGGGGTTCATTACACCGAAGGTGGATGCCGTGCTGCCGCTGGGCCTCGCTGCGGAAGCTCATCGCCGGCTCGAGGATCGGTCCGTGCGTGGTGTCATCGTCCTAGACCCGACGGCTCAGTGAGGAGTACACGCATGACCGATTCGCGCACACACGTGCACCGCATGACGCGGGTGGACATCTTCACCGGCGTCGGATTCGACGATTTCATAACGGCTTTCGAGACGGCCGCGCCGCGCTACGACCCGGTCCCGATGCAACGGATCGTCGAGTCCGGCGGCACCTGGGAGGACGTGCGCGCCAAAGTCGCCGAGAACGCGCCCAACGAACTGATGGTCTACGCGAAGGTCGACGCCGTGCCGCTGCTCAGCGTCGCCGGCCACGATGTCGCGGCGGTCGAGTACCTTCTCGGCAACCACGTCATCGCCGAAACCATGTTCCGCCACGACCCGAGGGCGCTGCTGTATGCGCCCCTGCGGGTGCTGGTGTACAGCGACCCCGATCGCAACGCGGTGTTCTCGATGGACCAACCGAGTACGGCTTTCGGCAGCCTGGGCATTCCCGAGGTCACCGAAGTCGGTTTGAGTTTGGACCGTAAGGTGGCAAACCTATTGCGGGTCATCGGGGTTGACCCGGGCCAGGCGTTCGAGGCCTAGCAGAAACCCGACGTATTCGTCGGCTCCGTCAATTAAGATGGGCCGATGAATGCGTCGAAGTATCGTGCGAGCGCCATAGCGCTGCTTGTCGGGGCCGCGAACGTCGTCGCCATCACCACCGCAGGCACCGCGCCGGCCGCGAATGGGCCGACACTCGTGCCGTTCGTAAGCTGGTTCAGGAACTGCAGCTTCCAGCAGACGTATTGGGTGTCAGCTACGGGCTCCGGCAGCGGTGACGCGCTGATCGGGGCCGGCTCGGACGGCGTCACCGCGGACGTGCGCCTTCAGACCGCCATGCCCGACACGCGGTACACGGCCCGGCTGATCCAGGTGCCCCGCGCGTCGGCAAGGACCTGCACCGCGGGAGATCCGGGAGTGGCCGCCGGCGAACTCTTCACAGACGGAAGCGGCACCGGATCCACCAGGTTGCAGGGCCCCCTCATGGAGGGCGCGACGGGTGCCTGGGTTTCCATCGACGGACCGCCGAAGCCCGGCAGGGTCATCGGCGAGTTCTACACCTCAGAGATCCTCGCCGCTCTGTAGGCGGATACGGAAAATCCGGTGGAACCCCCTGGGCCCCACCGGATTCTCTTGTCGCGAGTGTTACTTGCTCTCGATCGCGATGCGCTGTGCCTCTGCGCCCTTGTGCGCACCGGCGACCCGTACGGTCAGCACACCGGCGTCATACGACGCGGTGATCGCATCGCTGGTGACGTGGGCGGGCAGCTTGAACGACCGCCGGAACGACCCGTAACGGACCTCGCTGAGCGTCCGCCCGTCCTTCTCCTCCGAGCGTTCGTCGTGGCGCTCACCACGAATGACAAGCTGACCCTTGTCGACCTCGACGTTGACGTCCTTCTCGACGTCTACGCCCGGCAGCTCGACCCGCACGACTGCGTCGTCGCCATCCTTGGCGATTTCGGCGGCCGGGCTGAAGCCGGTGAACACGCCCTGCTTTACCCAGCGGTCGATGTCCCAGGCGGGCCGAGCCCACAATGTCACTTGGCTCATCGTTGAATCTCCTCCGTTTGTCGTGGCCGGCACCACGCCGGTCCGCTACCTAATAGAACTTGAGTCGATCCCGCTCATGTTCCAGCAGGGCGTTCGCCGTCAGCGAACCGCTCACACCCTGCGGGCGGCGACGGTGAGCACACCGTGATGGGCGCTTCACATGAGGCGACATTCCGGCAATGTCCGCTGCTTAGCCTCTGCGGCATGCGGTCTACATCAAGCGTCGTGGTCGTCGGCCACGGCAGCGCACACCAGATACGGCCACAGCGGAAGGCCCGGATGGGCGAGCAGCAACATGGTGCCGACGGTCGGGATCAACAACACGAACGCCGAGAACACGGTCCAGTTGCGACCGCCGAACGTCGCGGTGGCCAGCGTGTACGGGATTCGCAGGCAGCCGCCGACCAACGTCGCGGTCGCGCCGAGCAGGAACTTGTCGCCGGCTGAGAAGCCGTACACGGCCTCTGGCATGAACAGCACCATCACCGACCAGATGGACCAGACGGAGAAGCCGATATGCTCCGCGACCACCTACCAGATCAGGTTGCGGCGGGCGATGTTCTTGTTACCGGCCTCCCACGCGGGGACGTCCTCGGGATCCCAATCCGTGATGCGATGCGACATGCCGCCAACGCTAGGAACGCTTTATTGCGCCAAAGCGCCCCGCGATGACCCCGCCGTGAACTTCCCCTCACGTTGTTGAAGACCCCGGTGTGAGATCTAGTCGACGCGGTGGGCGTGCACCACGGTGAACGGCAGATACACCCGATCGCCGTCGAGCAGGTCGGCGATCCGCTCGAACCGCGGGGTCACCTCTCGCATCTGTTCGAGCGCTTCGGGCGGCAGCTGCTCGACCATCGCTTTCGGGAAGGCGTCGTCACCGGTCCGGAATCCGGTGGTGTTGCCCAAATAGGCGGTGGGGCCGAGGAAATCGATGCGCCAGCCGTTGGCCGTCAAGGTGTCGTGCAGGTTGGACTCCGGCACGTGACCCATGGGTGCGATGACTCCGTTGATGTTGCCGTCGGAGAAACAGAACAGATGCAGGCGTGCCCCCGGCCGCGCCGCGCGGTAAAGGGCGGCGATGTAGGCCTGCTGGCCTTCCTCGTCGAGGCAGTGGTAGAGCGCGCTGTCGACCACGGTGTCGAAGCGACCCTCATATCCCGTCAGCTTGGTCGCGTCGGCTACAGCGAACGTCACCGACAGGCCTGCGTCGGAAGCGCGACGGCGGGCTTCCTCGATTGCCGCCGCTGAACCGTCCAGTCCGGTGACCGAGTGTCCACGCGATGCGAGATAGATGGAGTTGTCGCCGAGGCCGCAACCGATGTCGAGCACTTCACCTGAAAAACCGCCCAGCGCTTCGAGTTCCATCAACCGGGGCTGTGCCTGATGGATGTCCCACGGGATACCGATCGGCGGAGGCGCGCCCTCGAAGGTTGGTTCCCCGCGGTACAGCTTCTCGAACGTCTCCGGGCCGGGGCGAAACGCTGGAGTGGTCACTCTCCCCAACGTACGCCGCGGTGGCTACCAGACGTCGCCGTCGCGCCAGTCGCACGTGATCTCGGCGGCGGTGTCGAGCTCAATCGACACCGGAAAGACGAACAGCCCGGTGTCGTCGTCGGGGGTGCGCGTTACGCCCGCAGGCGCCAACACCGACGTCTGTCCGCGCCACGGCAGCCAACCGCGCGAGGTGTACATGTGCCTGCCCGCCTCCGACACGCTGAGGGCGCCCAGTTGGTACGCGCCGCGCAGCACCTGTTCGACGGCGTCCATCAGCGCTCCGGCGAGACCCTGCCCTCGCCAGTCCTCCCGCACCGCCACGCCTTCGACGTACCCGCAGCGCAGGGCGGTGTTGAGATACAGCAGCCTGCGCTGCACGACGGCGGCGTGTGCGATCAGGGCGCCGTGATAGCCGATCAGCGCATGCATGCCGCCGAGTGCGTGCTCCCAGTCAGCGTCGGAGAACCCACCGGCGAAGGCCTCGATGACCATCCGGCGGGCATCCTCGCGAGTCTCGTTGTCGAGGTCGGCGGTGTGGACCAGGCGGGCGCTATGGACCTGCGTGTGCACACTGACTGTCTACCAGGATCAGGTGCGCACATGCCTGTCGAGCGTGAAGTTATTACCCGGTCTTCGACCGAATGTGTGTCATAAGTTCACATTCGCCGGCGACTCACTCGGAGAACGGCCTCCGCGGGCGCGACCAGTGCAGCCGCACCGTCTGCCCGGGGCGAATCTGGGCGACCTTGTCGATGTCCTCGTCGGTCACCACGCCGATGACCGGATAGCCGCCGGTGACCGGATGGTCGGGCCCGAGGATCACCGGAAAACCGTTCGGCGGCACCTGGATTGCGCCACGCGTCGCGCCCTCGCTGGGCAACTGACGGTCCGGCCAGCGGTACTCCAACGGCATGCCGATCAGCCGCATGCCGACCCGGTCGGTGCGGTTGGTGACCTGCCAGTTGGTGCGGATCAGGATGTCGGGATCGACGAACCAGTCGTCGCGGGGTCCGGGAACCACCCGCAGTTCCAACACTTCGGTTTCGATCGCCGCCACCGGCGCCTGATCCAATTCGGGTAGTTCGCCGCTGTGCGCGCCGACAGGCAGCACGTCGCCCGGCTGAAGGGGCAGCGGACCGATCGCCGACATCACGTCGTAGGACCGCGAGCCCAGCACCGGCTGAAGATCGATGCCGCCGCGCACCGCCAGGTACGTGCGCAGTCCGGCGTGCGGCGCACCCATCGAGATCACCTCGCCGTCGTGCGCGTAGTGAATGCTGTTGGTGCCGAACGGCTTTCCATTTACCGAAGGATCGGTGTCGGCGCCGGTAACCGCGATCGCCACGTCGCCACCGCGCACCCGCGCCGAGAACCCGCCGAACGTCACCTCGATCGTCGCGTGGTCACTGGGGTTGGCCACCAGCCGGTTGGCCAGCGCGTGGGATCGCCGATCGGCAGCACCGGAGCGGGAGACACCCATATGCGCCAGGCCGGGCCTGCCGAGATCCTCGATCAGCGCGAGCGGCCCGGTACGCAGGACCTCGAGGGTCGTCATGACCTCACCCCTTCGCTTACCGCCCGGAACTGGACCCACATACCGGGTCTCAGCAGCACGGGTGGGTCGCGGTCGACGTCCCACAACTCGGCGGCGTCCTTGGCCATCCGGCCGATGAGCTGCCAGCCACCCGGTGATTCCCGTGGGTAGACGCCGCTGAACTCGCCGGCCAGCGCCACCGAACCCGCGGGCACTCGGGTCCGCGGCTCGGACTGCCGCGGCACGTTGAGCCGTTCAGCAGCACCTATGCCGCCGACCAGGTATGCGAAACCCGGTGCGAAACCACCGAATCCGACGAGCCACGGGGTGCCGGTGTGCGTGGCCACCACCTGGTCGGGCGTCATGCCGGTGAGCCGGGCCACCTCGTCGAGGTCGGGGCCGTCGTACACCACGTCGATCTCGATGTCGGCCCGGCCTGCGATCGGTGCGCTCGCCTCCGACAGCGCCTCGGCCGTCACGCGGAGTTTTGCAAGCCGTTGCCGGGTCGGCGCCTGATAACGCGGTCCTGCTAGCTTGAGCAGCACCGTGCGCGACGCAGGCACGATATCGAGCACGCCGAGCAGCTCGGCCTCGCGCAGCGCTGCCGCCCACGCCAATACCTCGGCGGTGCTGTCGAACTCGAGCAGCAGCGCCTGATCGCCATAGTCATGAATGGTGATGGGTCCGGTGCTTCGACCGGTATCCATCAGATCCGCAGTCACGCTCATGTGATGAACCTACCCGCGAGTAGCTAAGAAAGGGATAGCTCTTCGAACCTTGCCAGAGGAGCCTTAGCGATGGCTCATATAGTCGCGCCGTATGTCGGCTCGTGACGCTTGATGTAGGCGATCACGCGATAGGTGACCGGCAGCATGATCACCTCGACCGCGGTCTTGTAGAACCAGCCCAAGGCCGTGTACGTGACGAAGTCGCCGAAGGTGCTGATGCCGATGGCCCCCGCCGCGATGCTGCAGAACACCAGCGTGTCACCCAGCTGACCGGCGAAAGTCGAGCCCACGAGCCGCGCCCACAGATGCTTCTCCTTGGTCCGCTCCTTGATGGCGACCACGACCCACGCATTGATGGTCTGCCCGACGATGAAGCCGGCCAGCCCAGCGATGATCAGCTGGGTGTATGCGTGGACGATGTTCTCGAAATGTGCCTCGTTGGTATAGAAGTCGGCGGGCGGCAAGTAGATGGTCACCCAGAAGGTGAGGGCGGCCAGGATGTTCATAGCAAACCCGACATAGATCGCCCGCCGTGCCGCCTTGAACCCGTACACCTCGGACAGCACGTCGCCGATCACGTAGGTGAGTGGGAAAACGATGAAGCCGCCGTCGGTGATGATCGACCAGTTGCCGATGATCGGCCCGAACGCGACGCCTTTCGTCGCGGTCAGGTTCGAGATGATCACCAGCGCCGTGAAGACCGCGACGAAGATCGGATAGTACTTCGACCCCACCTGAGCGAACGCGGCATGCTGCTCTTCGGTGGCGGTCTGGTCGCTGGTCACGACCACATTAGATCAGGCGAGCACCTTCGAGATCAGGGGCGGCAACTGGTCGGCGACGACCGGGTAAGACAGCGTCGACGCGAACGCGATCGCCCCGGCAAGGTCCTTGCCCGTGAAGACATTGCGCCTCTGAACGGTCGCCTGCAGCTTTGCGACGACCGGATCCGCAAGCAGCGCGGCCTGTTCGTCATCGCTCTCGGTCGTCCAGATGAGCACGTCGGCGACGTCGAGGACCGACGCCATCTTGTCGCGTGACACCAAGCCGCCGCCGGTGTCGGGGATGGTGAAACCCATCTCGGTCAGGAAGTCGGTGCGCCAGCCCGGCGTGGTGACGCGCACGCTGTCCTCGTAGAAGGTGCCGCCGAGCAGCAGCACCTTTTTGCCTGCGAACTGTGGGTTGTTCTTGCCGACGCTCGCGAACTTGTCGCCGACGGCGGCGATGAGCTTGGTCATGTCGTCGGCCTTGAACACCGCCTGACCGATGAGGGTGGCCTGGTCCTTCCAGGGCTCGAAGAACGCATCCGGGCCGGACTGCGCGATCGTCGGCGCAATCGCCGACAGCTTGGTGTACGTGTCCTGATCGAGGCCGGCGTTGGTGGCGACGATCAGGTCGGGCTTCAGCGACGCGATCTGATCCGCCTGGATGCCGTCGTTGAGGTTGAGCACCACCGGTTGCGCGCCACCCAATTTGGGCTGCGCCCAGGGCCATACGCCGAACGGCTGGCCGCCGAACCAGTCGGTGACCGCAATCGGGACGACTCCGAGCGCCAGCAGGTCGTCCTGCTCGGTGAAGCCGGCGCTGACGACGCGCTTGGGCGGTGCGGGAATCTTGGTCTCGCCGAAGATGTGCTTGACGCTGACCGAGCCGTCCTTGGCCACCTCGCCCGGTTTCGGCGAACTGCACGCCGCGACCAGCGCCGCGCTCCCCGTCAACGCCAGGAAACCTCGCCGGGACAACGCTGTGGGCACTCGGCGAGACTAGCTAACCCACCTGGAAGTTGCCGAACAACACGGTGGCGAGGCCAAGTGCGACGACGATGTTCACGACCGTCGCCGAGGCGAACACCGCAATCGGCCGCCAGCCCGCGTCCCTCAGGCCCTTCAGTGAGAACTCCAGGCCGATCGAGACGAACGCGAAGATCAGGAACCACGTGCGCAGGTCGTTGACGGTGGCGATATCGGCTGCCGAGCCTTTACCTGCCCACTGCACGTAAAGAGTGCCGGTCACCGACGCGGCGATGAAGCCGAGCACGAACTTGGGGAAGCGCTCCCAGAACTGGCCGAGTGTCGGCGTTGCATCGCTGGCGGACTTGCGTTCGACCTTCAGCGCGAAGTAGGCCGTCAGCGCGATCGCGACGACGCCGATCAAGGCGTTCTGCGTGGTCTTGACGATGGTCGCGATCTGTAGGGCGTTTTCACCGGCGATCGCCCCCGAGGCGGCGACCGCGGCCGTGGTGTCGATGTTGCCGCCGATCCAGGCACCGGCGACAGCATCCGACAGGTTGAAGACGTCGGCGAGCCACGGCAGCAGGAAGATCGACGGCAGTGCGAACGCGATCACCAACGACGCCGCGTAGGCGAGCTGTTCCCGCTTCGCCTGCACGGCTCCGGCCGCCGCGATGGCCGCGCTCACGCCGCAGATCGACACGGCCGACGCCAGCAGGGCCCGTAGCTTGTCCTCGAGCCCGAGCCTGCCGCCCAGCCACCAGGTGAACCCGAACACGATGGAGATCAGCAGCAGCGCCTGCACGATCGCCGGTCCGGCAGCGGTGACGAGGACCTTGAGGTTGATCGAGGCACCGAGCAGGACCAGGCCGGTCTTGATGAAGAGCTCGGTGCGGAATCCTTTCGACAGCGCGTCGCGGAGCGCCAGCTTGCTCAGCACAAGGTTGCCGATCAACCCCAAAGCGATTGCGTAGACCGGGAATTCGATCGACTTTGCGATCTTGGCGAACGGGGTGCCGACCGCCCAGTGTGGCACCTGCTGCTCGAGGAACCGGGTGACCGCGCCCAGTGCGATGACGACCAGCACGCCGGCGATGGCGTCGCCGACACCGCTCGAGCCTGCCTCCTTCTTGGTTTCGGTCGTCTGCTCCGTCACGGGATCACGCTGCCCGGGATCGCGCCGACGAGCACGAATGCCAGCAATGCAAGGCCGACGATGACGGCCAGCCAGTATTCATTGATCTTCACTCTTCGCCCAGGAGGCTCATCGGTCATTCGCGCAACGTATGCACAGCCGTTTCCCAGGTCACCGGTTGCGATCAGTGCGAACCGAACGTCAGACGACGAAGCCTGTCTGTTCGATCGGAGGAAACTCGCCCGCCGCGGTGAGTACGGAGCCGCGATCGAGCTGGCCCTTCTCGACGTCCCTGAACAGCACGCCGATGTTGTCGCCGACCGTCGCTTCGTCGATCGACTTGCGGAACATCTCGATGCCGTAGACACGAGCCTCCAGCGCGCCGTCGATCTGCACGGTGTCGCCAATTCGCAACGCGCCGCTTTCCACCCGGCCGGACATGTCAGGAGTGTGCCAGACCTAACCGCCGATGAAGCCCTTGTTACGCATCAGGAAGTCGGCAAGGAAGCCCTCGTGGGGGATGTGCGGCGCGGAGTGATGCGTGGCGTGGCCGCCGCGGTAGACGTTGGTCACCGTCGGCTCGGTCAGCAGCACGTCGACCAACTCGTCGACCCCCGTGATCACGTTGAGGACCAACGAGTACCGCAGGGGCGCAATGCCGTCGGCCCGTGACCACGGCGAGACCCAGGCACAGGGGAATGGCAACTCGACGTTGAGCTTGGCCGGGTCGGGTGCGGCCAGCAGGTGCACGGCTGGGCGCAGCGCGGCGAACCCGCCGCCCAGGTCGGCGACCACCTGATCGGCACCCAGCACCGGAACTGTGCCGGCGGCCCTGGCCGCCAGGTGATCGGCGATAGCGCGCGCCGAATCGATGGAAGTCGTTGGCAGAATGGCCCGTTCGTCGGTGTTGGGCAGTGGTGCGATCATCGACAACCGGTCGGCGATGGCTTGCGCCAACGGCGCGGCGTCGCCCTCGTACAACACGGCGGTGGCGTTGACGCACGCCATGCCGCCAAGGTTGGCTATCGAGTCGACGATCGCGTCGAGGTGCTCCCGCCAGTCGCAGTCCGCGGTGATCAGGATCTTGGTACGCCCCGGCCCGTTGGTGAGCACATTCGGATCGTGCGTGTATCTGTCGACGACGTCCTGGCCGCCGTAGACCATGGCGAGGTCGGCCGCCCCGATGACGTCGTCGGCGACGGTGTGATCGGTCGGCAGGTATAGCGCGTGCCCGTCGCGAAAGCCTGCCTGCCGCAGGGCGTGAATGAGCCGGTGGGCGGTGAACGGTTCGCGCCGTGACGGACGAACAGCGACGCGATAGCCCAGCGCGAGTGCCTGTGGCCAGAGGCCGTGCATGCCGGGTGCGTTGCCTGGCGCGTGGACCGCGAGCACCTCGCCGCGTCGTGCCCATACCGCGCCACCGGCGGCGCTCAACTCTCGCCAGTCCGTTTCCGCGCCCGTCGGCTGGGCCGGACGGACGGCGTCGCATGCAATGGTGAGGGATTCGGCGATGGAGTGGGCACCCGCGCGGGCCGCGGCCATCGGCAGGCCGGTCACGCGGCAGGTGAGGTCGACGTACGTTTCGAAGTCCAGTCCGCCGATCGTCGAGGACACGAAGACGCCGGCGGCCTTGGTCAGTGCGGCCTCACGCTCCGCGGCAGGCAGCGGGCGCAGCCTGCGTTGCGCGTCGATCGACCTCGTCACGAAAAGCCTTGGCACGATCGATGATTCCGCGACCGGCAGACCCGCGGTGTCCTTGATGACTTCCCGGTTGCGCGTCCGGTACTCGCCGTCGGGCCCGAGCGCGGGCAGATCGACCAGATGGCCCGTCATCGGTCAGTACACACCTTCGATGACGCGCTCACCGCCGAATACCGCGACGGGTGCGACCTCGATGACGGAATCACCGATCTGCCCGTCAGGGCCCGGTAGCCGGATCGCGGTGTCGCGTTCCAAGTTGTTCGGGATGAACATGCCCTTGCTGACGTGGTTCATGACCACCTGGCCGCGCGCTCCGTACGGCACCCCGGCGCCGGTATCCGGGTCGATCACCCAGAAGGAAACGTACGGCGAGCGCGGGTCGAAGATGAACGAGTCACCCTCGACGCGGGTCGCCGCCTGGGACAGCACCATCGTGCTGCCGAACGCCATCGCGATCGCCGTGTTCGGGAAGATCTGGCGAAGCAGGTCGACGGTGTCCATATCGACGTGCGCGCCGCTGAGCAGCAGATAGCGGACCTTGCTGTTCACCAAGTCGACCAGGCCGTCGTTACGTGCGATCGCCTCCACCAATGGCGGTGTCGCGTGCAGGTTTACGACGTCCTGGGTCTGCAAGACGTACGTCGCTTGCTCCAGCACGTGGTCCACGTAGGCGGCCATCTCCGAGGTCGCGTTTCGGGCGGCGAGCTTCTTGACCCACCGCGGATCCAGGTCGATCGGGTGAAACACCGAGCCAAGACGCTCGGCGACCACGCGGTCGAAGTGCCCAACGCCGTGTGGGCCGCTCGGCATCAGGCACAGAAGCCCGCGGCCAGGTACAAATCCGCCAGCAGCGAAATCCTCGACCTGCCACCGCGTGACCTGCTCGACCCAATCGGGAAGCTGCGCGGTGCGTTTGGGCGCGCCCGTGGTGCCACCGGATTCGAAGATGCGGGGGATCGGCGGTGGCGACCCGTACCCGCGGGGGATGAGGTCGTGGACGGGGACACTGCGCAGTTCGTCGACGAGATTGGGAAACCGGCGCAGGTCCGCGAAGGTCTGCACCTCTGACAGCGGATCGAAGCCGAGATCCTGGGCCGCGCGAAGC